>Ga0137412_10000152_pt1 | contig 42880 bp, 52 predicted proteins | sample CZODoug2_1_16fun_FD_122160 | JGI IMG/M metagenome (GOLD analysis project Ga0137412, IMG submission 122160) | Vadose zone soil fungal communities from Angelo Coast Range Reserve, California, USA - CZODoug2_1_16fungal (Hybrid Assembly) | ecosystem: Environmental > Terrestrial > Soil > Vadose zone...
CTAGCTGCGTTGCCGTCTAACCGGGAAGATTGAATTGAGGGTCGGTCCTCACTTTTGACACTCGGGTTTCCTTGTCGCCATTCGTTAGCGGGTTGACCACCCATCAAGCGCTTTCCCTCGCCTCGGTTGATCGAATTGGAGCGCAGCCGAACTGAAGCGATAGCGGCACACCACGAACTTAGTGTTTGTCCGCGTCGCCTGAATCCTATCTAATCAGCGCGATGCAACCAGCTGGCGCTGTCGACCGCAGCTCGCGAACGATGCGCCTGAGTTACCGTATGAAAATACTCACGATCCTCATCGGCACACTCGTGCTCAACATGTTCAATGCGTCCAATTGCCCTGCGGATGAGACCGTCACGGAAGCGATGTTGCGGGCAGAACGCCTGGGCGGACTGCGCCTCGGGCTGCCGGAGAAGGAGGTGCTCAAGCTTCTTGGATCACCAGCGACACGCGGTAAGTTGGTGTTTCAGGAAGCGGACGGAAACTACGTGCAGGATTGGCATTATCCAGACAAGGGCATCGAACTTTTGATGAGCGCAGGCGAGAAAAAGTCAGGGGTGAAGACGATCGCCAACATGACCGCATCCGCGCCGTGCACCTATGCGACCAGAAAGGGCATCAAGATCGGGGACGCGGAGAGCGCAGTGCGTAAGGCTTACACCGAACATGTCGATCGCGAAGCAAGCGATCCCGGCACCCTTGTGGTGGGTTCTATCTACGGCGGCATCATCTTCGATTTCACCAAGGGCAAAGTGAGCCGCATCTTCTTCGGCGCCGCCGCCGAATAGACGGGTCACCCCTCTGTTTTGACTTCCGGAAGTCCCGCTTGCTTCCTTTGCCGCCTGAGCAGCTTGCGCAAACATTGAGTCGTGACCGCGCGGTCGAGTTTGTTCGCGGCCACATCGAGCATCAATTTTTCCCACTTCCCGCTATCGGGTAACAGATCGATTCCGTTCAACCGCAGGAACACGATCGCAGCCATCATCGCAGTTCGTTTGTTCCCATCAAGAAATGGATGGTTCTTGCAGATATAGAACAGATAAGCACCTGCGACTTCCACGATATCGGCATAGGGAGATTTGCCACCAAAACTGGATTGCGGCGTCAGCACTGCTGAGGCCAGCAGATTTTCGTCACGGACGCCGTTTAGACCGCCGAATTGTTTGATCGCCTCGGCGTGAATCTCGCGAACGGTGCCGATGTTGAGGTGGACGCAATCGTCAGGTGTCGCGTTCACGCAAGTTTGCGCAACGTTTTCCGATAATCCCTGGCTGTCTTCTTAATAACCAAGCTGATTTCTTCTTTCGACGGTCCCGGCCGGAGCGGCATCAGCATGATCGCTCCGCTCTCCGGCACGACAGTGACATTAACCTGATCGCCAACCTTTACCCGGGCCAAATCCATTAGTGCCGCGTCGAAGATGATACCCTGAGAATTGCCGACCTTGGTAATCGTTTTCGTCATGACGTAATACTATGTTTTACCGACAGCAGTTCCGCAAGCGCAAAGTGGACCTCTCCGGTCTGGTCTCCCGGGACCTGGGCGAAGCTTTACGTCCTGCGGTTGCATTACCGGTCACCCCTCTGTTTTGATTTCCGGAAGTCCCGCTTGCTTCAATTGTTGATTCAGCGCGGGAAGATCGGATTCGAGTAATTTGCCCCACGCGTCCATCATCGGTGCGATTTTTGTATCGAGATCCGCGACGGCGGCCTTGACTGCGGCTGTCGGCGCAGCATCTGCGCTTTCGATTTCGTTGAACAGGCGTGTTGTCGATTCCAAAACGAAAAGCGACGGCGAAGCGCCTGGCCGCGGATGCGGCGGGCCAAACTTCATGAGCGTTTGAGCGAAGGCCTCCAGTTTTTGCGTGACGTCAGGCCGCTCCGCAGCCTTTGCCCTGAGTTTCGTCAGTTGCTCGGCGATGTTGTCGAACTTCTTGCCGATCGGCGCGAGCTTGAGGCGCAGTTGATACAACTTCCACGAGAGATCGAACTGTTCCTGAAGATCGGTGGCCGACGCTTTAACGCGCGGATCCATTGCAACGGTCAACGGTTGGCTGAACGTTTTGCCGCCTGCCGTCAACGTGACGGTGTAATCACCCGGCGCGGCCCATGGTGACGTCGCCGCGGGCGTCGTGTTGCGATACGTCGCTTGCATTGGAAACTCCGGTTCCACAGCCGGGACTGGTGTGTAATGCATGTCCCACAGAAATCGATGCATGCCTCCTTTCGTAGAAACCGATTGAAGCGGGCGAATCCAATAGCTCGGAATTCTAAGCCGCTTCGGGTTCGGCTCGACCGGCGCATCCGTGCTCGAATATTTTCTAACCGACTGGCCTTTGCCGTCCTTGATTTCGATCGTTACCGGACCAGTCGCATCTTTCGAAAGCAAATAATCGATCATCGCGCCGTCCGGCGGATTTTCGCCGGCCGGTTCGTCCGGCGGCAACGGCGTGTCGGTGTTCAGGTTCGCGCGAACGCGTAACGCAGTCTGCGGTTTAAGCAGTAAATCCTCGCGCTGGTTCCTGTTAAGTTGTCGCAGCGATGTGATGTTGTCGAGAATCCAGAACCCGCGGCCATGCGTCGCCACGATGAGATCGTCGTTCTTAATAATAAGATCGCGCACAGAACTCGCTGGCAGATTCAATCGCAACGATTCCCAATTCGCGCCGTCATCGAACGAGACGTAAACGCCTTTTTCCGTTCCGGCGAACAGCAGCCCTTTCCGTTCCGGATCTTCGCGAACTGCGTTGACGATTTGGCCGGCCGGTATTCCGTTCGCAATCTCCGTCCACGTTTTGCCGCTGTCATGTGTCGCAAAAATGTGCGGCCGCAGATCGTCGATTCGCATTGTGTTGACCGCGGCGTAAGCGGTGTTGGAATCGAAATGTCCGGCTTCGATCAGCGAAATCTTCTGCCACGCCGAAATAGATGCCGGCGTCACATTGGTCCACGTTTTTCCGCCGTCGATTGTGAGATGAATCAAACCGTCATCGGTCCCGCACCAGATCCTGTTCGCGTCGAGCGGTGACGGCGCAACCGTGTAAATCACTCCGCGTCGATGAGCCTGCTTTGTTGCGTCCTCTTTGTATTTTCCAACGCTCGCCGGCAGCTCGTAATTCGGTCGCGACAGATCCGGACTGATCTTTTCCCAGTGATCTCCACGATCGCGTGTTTGCCAAAGCGTGTTTCCCGCGAAGAAGAGCAAATGCGGATCGAACGGCGAAAAGACAATCGGCTCGGTCCGCAACATCCGGAAGTCTTCTGTTTGTACCGGCACCGGGAGTATGTTTTGCGCCTGACCGGTGCGGCGATCGAATCGCGTCAGCTTGCCGCCAATGATAATGTCCGGATCAAGCGGATCGGCAACGACGTAACCGTATTCCTCGGCCGCAACGGGCCGCCAATCGCGGAACGTGATCTCGCCTTGGTCGCCGCGGCTTTTGATTCCGACTGAACCGCTTTCCTGTTGGCCGCTGTAAAGCCGATACGGAAACAAATTGTCCGCGCTAACGTGATACAACTGGGCCGTCGGCTGGTTATACCACGAGCTCCAGGTCTTGCCGCCGTTCACAGTGACGATCGCGCCCTGGTCCGAACCGAGAAGAATGATGTCGGGATTATTTGGATTGATCCAAACGTTTTGATAATCGTCACCGCCGGGTGCGCCGCGCCAGCCCTCCCACGTTTTGCCGCCGTCCGTCGATTTCCAACAAACAACGCTCGCCGAGTACACGATCTGTGGATTTTTCGGATCGAACCGCACCACCGGGAGATCGCCGCCGCCGATTCCAAGTCCCGGCCGCGGATCGTCGGTCGTGCCGCTCCAGGTTTCGCCGCCGTCTTCTGAGCGATAAAGTTTGGCGATCGTCTTTGTCCGGACCGCGGCGAACAATGTTTTGGGCGCGCTCGGCGCAATCGCGATGTTCGCCTGGACCACGTTGCCTGGCAGCCCTTTGGTTAATTGTCGCCACGTTTTGCCGCCGTCGGTGGATTTAAAAATGCCGCCGCCGTCTCCATTGAACACTCCGTTTTCCCAGGGGCCTTCGCGCGATTCCCACAGCGCCGCGTAAACAACCTGCGGATTGCTCGGATCAATCTGCACATCGCTCGCGCCGACGTTCTCATTGCGATACAGAACTTTTTCGAACGTTTTGCCACCATCGAGCGACCGATAAACGCCGCGTTCTTCGTTAGGTCCGTAAGGATGACCTGCAACTGCCACGAAAACGCGATCCGGATTTTTTGGATCGACTGCCACCTGCGCAATTTGCTGACCGTCGCGCAGGCCGAGATGCGTCCACGTCTTTCCAGCGTCAGTCGATTTGAAAATGCCGTCGCCGACCGAAAGATCCGGTCGATGCAATCCTTCGCCGCTGCCGACATAAATAACGTTGGGATTTGAAATTGAAACCGCGATCGCACCGACTGATGCAGTCGGCTGATCGTCGAAGATCGGCTGCCACGTCCGGCCGTAGTCGATCGATTTGAAAACGCCGCCATTCACCGGCGCCATGTAGAAAACATTCGGCTGCGATGGGACACCACAGATCGCGCGCGTCCGCCCGCCGCGGTAAGGTCCAACATTCCGCCACCGCAGAATCGAGTCGAGCTCTCCCGCGCGAGACTGCGCAATCCCCAAAATGATCGCCAAGCCAATTACGACTGTATTGCGAACCGACCGCATAAGTCGCCACTGTCTCTGCGATAAAGAAGCCCGCAACAATCTCTCTCACCTGAATCCAGATCGAGGAGTTGCCGCATCAAATCGGAAAAGGGGAACCGTCTGGATTCAATACCGACACAACGCGCGAGCTGGAAAGCACGACTGATCGCATTCGGGATCGGCATCATTGTCGCCGCGGCCGTTTTTGGAATCGCGCTCGTTGTCTCAGACGACCTTCGTCTCCTTTACCTTAGCGGCGCATTGCTGCTTGCTGTCGCCGCATTTTTGTTGGGATCGGGGGAAGATTGGATCGCTGCCGTCCTGCTTCTTTTCGCCTCGACGTTCTTGTTCGCGTTCTTCGTTCTGCCGCAAACACCGTTGCTCTGGCCAACGCTTCTGCTGTGGGCGGCGATTGTCACGTTGCTACTGTTCCGGAATCGAATTGGTAAAATAATCAGAATTGGTGCCGCTGTAACACTCGTCGCGGTTTCTGCCTGGTATTGTGTTTCCTACGTTCCGGTGCAGATGCAGCGAGCGTTAACGCATGTGAGTAATGAGCTGGCGCCGCGGTTGTCTTTGCAACCCATTAGCGATGGTTCCGTGCCGACCAGCGCGACACCCGGCAAAATTCTCGTGCTCGATTTTTTCGCCACGTGGTGTTCTCCATGTATTGGCGAGCTGCCGGAGCTGGAGCGTCTTCGCGCCGATCTACAGACTAACCGCGACATCGAATTCGTGCTCGTCGGCACGAACAGAGGCGGCGACACGCCCGAGCGGGTACGCGCGCTTGCGCAGCGTCGCCACATTTCATTGCCGGTCGCGTTTGATCCCGAACAGAGAACAATGCGCGCATTTCGTGTGAACGGATTTCCCACCCTGGTTGTGATCGATCGCACGGGTCGCGTACGCTTGACACACACTGGCTACAACAGTTCTGAAACCAGCTTCTGCCACGATCTCAACCAGCTGCTGCAAAGTTTGTAAAGTTGCACGGCCACGAACCGTCAACGAATAGCAAATGACGAGATAACCGCACGCATCAGTGCGCGGCAACGTCTCAACTTCTGTCATGCTATCTGCCATAATTTTCGACCTTGATGGCGTACTCGCCGATTCCGAGCCGTGGTGGAACCAGATCGACGCAAAATTACTCGCCGAGTACGGCGCGACGTATCGCGGCGAATATCACCGGAACGTAGTCGGGGTGAGCTATCGGCTCGCGGTCGAGTTTTATAAGAAAGCATTTGGACTCTCTGTACCCACTGAAGAAATGATGCGGCGTCGCGGCGAGATCGCGACGGAGTTCTTTGCCGATCGGGTCGGCTTGTTTCCTGGCGTCAAAGAAGTGTTGGAAGAACTGCGGCAGATGAAACTGCATCTCGCCGTCGCCACGAGTTCGGTTGGCGCGTCAGCGCGCCCCTTTTTAGATCGACATCAACTGACCGGATTCTTTCAGGTCATTGTCACTGGCGAACAAGTCGAACACGGAAAGCCCGCTCCCGACATCTACCTGTGCGCTGCGCAATATCTTGGAATACCTGCTGACGCATGCCTTGTGGTTGAGGATGCGTTGCCCGGCGTCGCCGCGGCCAAAGCGGCGAAGATGCGCGTCGCGGCAATTCCGGATATCCGTTTCGTCGATCCGCGCGAGTACGAGAAACGAGCGGACTTCGTACTGACCAGTCTGCAAGAATTGTCGACGCTGGTTCAAAAACTTCTGGTCGCCAAATAACGACGACGCCGACTCGTAATTTCCTCAAGTTCCGCCGCAAACGGCATAGCCTTGAGCGCGCAGGTCGTCGGCCAGGTCTTTTTCCATTTGAACGGCATGTTCGTACGGCATCGGGTTCAGATGCTCGAACAGCTCCGGCAACAGTCGAACACCATATTTTCTGACCAGTCGCGCCGACTTGTACCCGTTCTTATGATTTTCAAATCGATGATCGACCGGCAATCCCGTCAGGCCGACGTAGACTGCTGGTTTGGATGAATCGCGGGCCGGATTGCGCCGCAAGATCGACAAATCCTTCAACGCGGCTTTGGAGAGTAGAACGACGTAAACGTTATGATGGAATTCCGGTTCGGCTAATCCGTGCCGTTGCCGCTTACGACGCATGAATAAACCGTAGCAAAATTGCTGTGCGACCCTCGCCTCGCAAAAACTGTAGGCCGCCTGAGGCGGGTCGTTGGTCGCGGCCTTTATCCTGAGCGCCGGTTACGCCTTCTGCCAACGTGCCAGCTTTGGAATCTTGCGCACAAAAATTCCGGCAACAAAGCCGGGCATTCCGAACTCGACAATCTTTTCGCGCACTCGCGCCTGCATCTCAGTCACGGAAATATCCGGCACAACAAATTGTCCGTTCTCATAACAATGACTGCAATACATCGTGCTCCGCGTTCCGTCAGCCTGAGTGCCACCGCCCTTTTCGTCCCGTTTCAACGGCATCCCACAGCTCTGGCAATTCTTATACGCTTGGTTCATAGCGTTGAACACCGAGTGAATCAGCTTGCGCTATTCTTGTCGAGCTTCGCGTTTAGCAACACGGCAAACTGATGAGGTGTGCAACAAGAAACTGATGTCGCAGAATTTTATTTACTCGCGTTCTTTTTCTTGGCGAGGGCAAGGCGCTCGGTCTTTTTACGGCGTCTTGCGCGTTTCTTGGCGTTATCTCTGCCTTTGCTGTTTCCCATAAGTCCTAACACTCACCCACTCGCGCTTTGTCGTCACGTCGTAGTTTTAACGAAGACAAACTCGGAGTCTAAGGACGTCACATCGAGCGAAACCGAGGCTGGCGTCTGCGTCCGCCTGAGGCGGGCTGCGGTCCACGTGATTCCGGCGCCGATTCATCCTGAACTTTCATGATCTCAAACGTCCGAAAGAGCCCGGCAAGATCGATCACGTCGTTCGCGGCTGATTTCAGGAGGTTCCCGAGATTTGCGGCGACTGACGCGACTTCCACGCGGATGCCGTGTCGGCGCAGCTTGATGGCGAGATAAGCAAAATCAGCGTCACCAGTCACCAGGATCACAACATCGGGCCGCATCTCGATGGAAAGCTCCAGGGCGTCGATGGCCATCATCACATCCACGTTCGCTTTGTAACGACCTTCTTCGGCAGGCGCCCCATCCTTGGTCACGACCAGGAATCCGTTGGAGCGCAGCCAATGGACGAACTTGTTTTTCTTGTCACGTTCGTCCTGCCACGTCGGGATGGCCGGCGGCAATCCGGCGTAGACCACCATCTCGATCAGATCGCGTCCAGTGTCTGGCCCGGCGAGAAAATCACGGAGCTTTAACCAATCAAGCCCGCGTCCCGCGGTCCGCACGGAACTGCCGACGTTCGATTCATCCACCAGTACCAACACTCGTGGCCGAGCGTGAATATCTGAATCTTTCTTTCGCACCTGGATTCCCAATCAACTACACCCGCGGACTGACGCGACCCCTTTTTCTATCCCGCTTTGACCTAGACCCGGCGAAATGCGTTTCCCCCAAAAATAATCGCCAGGGCGAGCAGGATGACTGCGACCGGGACAAGCGGCGCGCCAGTGAGATAAGTGGCTAAGACTAAAATGATCGCGATGACGGCGAGGATTGTTGCGATGCTGTAGTTCATAGTTTTCCTTCGTGGGTTTTACCGATGCTACCGTCTGAGGTCATCTGAAGCAACATTCTTGAACAGGATCGGAAATCCGAAGTCCTTCCGGTGCATCAACCATAAGCCTCTTTTGGCGCGCCGTAGCGGAGCTACTTCGCAATCTGCAACACTCCCAATCAAGCTATTCGCCGGAGTGGCCGTTGGAACACGCCGTGCCTTGCCTCATAACAGCAGTTTGATCTTGCTTAGTTATGTCGGAGAAGACAATTCTAGGCTTATGCAGGGTTCTCCTGTTTGTGTCAGTCGCTTCATTTGTTTCTGCGTGTTACTCGTTCCGCTCTCAGGATGTCATAAGGCCGTTTCCCCGGTAAAGGGCGAACCATTTGCTCAGGTGGTCGAGGTGCGCCAACGCTCTGTCACCGAAGACCCGGCCGTAATGGGTAACTTCCCAAATGGCTGGCAAATGGAGAGGCCGAACGGCCCACCAATGCCCGCTGAAGAGAGCGAGCTCGACGAATTCCAGGAGCGATTGGCAAAGATACAAGTGGCTCCGATCGTCCTGGAGGACCTGGCCCCGGGAGCCACCCGCAAGGTCGAGCTTCAACTAGGTGGCCCCTCCGGCTTGAACGGGCTGGTGCGATGGATCGGGACGACCAGCCCATTGAAGGTCACGGTCTCACTGGCCGGTTCCGCTTTGGCGACCACGGGAACCACCTATCATTTTGGACGGGATAGAGGCGGATCCTCTTTGAACGCAAAGACGACGGCAGGTGGACCCGCCACCATATCTGTGACCAATACCTCAGGAGTTACGGTAAAGCTGAGGATTCTCTTCGCGGCCTCCGCCTTGTGAGCTCGAACGATGTGCACAAATAGGATTCGACCATTGGAACCGCGGGTGCCCAGGCAGAGGATGTGGATCGCTGCGCTTGTCGCGATCTCTTCCGGAAACTTCGCGATGGCGGCGCCGACCATCTTGGATTTCGAAGATATCACAGCCCCGGCCACGATCACCGCGCAGTACGCCCCGCGCGGAGCAATCTTCCAGGAGGCGTACCTCGGTACCGACCCGAACGCACATTCGGGGACGCGCGTCCTGCGGACGGTCGATCCGTCGGCTGAGATTTTTAACCCGGTGCCGCTAGTCATAAAATTCACCAGCCCGCAGGCGCGCGTGAAGCTGTTTGCCAGTAATCCAGTTGCGACCGCTAACGGAACGCTGACAGCTTTTGATACGAACGGAGCCGTGGTAGCTACAGAGGGACCCAAGCCAGTCGCGCACGATGTGTTTACCACCGTGTTCGAGGTCAAGGTACCGATCCCTACCATCGCCCGGGTGGAGTTACAGGTCCAGGATAGCGCCCACCAAGCGATCGACGATCTTGAGTTCGAGGGCGAACCGCCGTCGCCGGTGCCGACGGAGCCGCCGGTCGTTCAAATCATCTCGCCCGCGAACGGCGCGGACTTGGATGTCGATACGATTGACATCAATGGAACGGTCACAGGCGAAGGCCTGCTCTCGCCCGTCACTTCGACCTTCGCGTATAAGCAACCACCAGAATCCACCGCTCCGCCGCTTAACCTGGTCTTCGACTTAACCGGGTCCGGCACTACTCGCCAGTTCCAGCTGCCGGGCGGATTCAGCGGCGTCCCGATGGGTCCCATCACCATTACCGCCAAGGCGCAGAACACCGGCAACTTGACGGGAACCGCTACGAGCACGTTTAACAATCTGCCTGCTGCCATTCGTGATCGATTCAACGCCGACGGGGGCACGGCTGCCTTCGGAGCCTTCCGTTTCGGCCTCGTCCGTGGCGCATGTAAGATCGCTGTCTACGAACAGGGAGCTATCAGCGCGAATGGCGGGGCCACATTCGTGATTCGTGGTCAGATTTTAATCAAGTGGCTCTCGCTGAAAGGGCCCTTCAATTCGGAGACCGGCTACTTCGGTTGTCCACTTGGAGAGGAGCGCGACACAGAGGTAATCGGGGGCGCGCGCGTCCAGGATTTCGAGCGTGGACGCATCTACGGTAGCCTGCTCGGGACCGCACCACCGCACACCGCTTATGTTCCCATCGTGTTTGTGGAGGCCCTTAACAAGCGCGGCGGAGAGCTAGTCAACGGCCTGCCGCGCGCTGATCCTAGCGATTCTGTCGGGCCGAGTCAGACCTGGCTGTTTCAGCGTTTCTTCCGGCCGGACCGAACAGACCAACTGCTGTCGACGCTGGAAATACGGGGAACGCCTGCCACGTTGTGGATGGAACGCCAGGGAGGGAATTGGTTTCTGTCAGCGCTGGAACCTTCTGACGCCGATAAAGCCCTGAACAAAACAACAGCCACACTCTGGGAGAGCTTCCCCTGCAGCGGCAACCTGGGACCATGCACGGTGGAGGACGAGCCGCCATTTCCGCCGGAGAACATTTCAAACGCGGGAGCTATCTTTTGTGGCGGCTCTACCTATTGGCCCGGGCATCCCGGTGGTCCGCCCGAGTGGGTCGCTATTCAATCCTTCGAGGGCGACTGGGTCGCCACCCCGGTTTTCGGTGCGGTCATAAGCAATTTCATGGCGGACATCGATAACGTCTTCACGCACGAACACACGTTTGGCGGTTGCCCGTATTGTCCGGACACTATTGGCGGAGCTACCACTCCTATCGGAGGACTCTGCCCGACTTGTCCTTCCGACTATGAATTCAAAGTGCGCCCGATCGGGCCGCAACCCGGTTCGTTTCCTCGCCCGAGCCTGTTCGGTAAGGAAAATCTCGATTACATAAAAATCGAGCACGAGGAGTATTACGCGGCAGCCGCCCATAATTTCCTGGGTGCGCCGCGGACCGGCGACCTGGTGCATCTCACCGGCCGATGGATCATCGACTGTGGCCACAGCTCATATAAGTCCGAACTCCATCCGATCTTCAGTTACGCGACGATGAAGACAGTAGTCTCTGAGACAAATTCGTTCACCGGCTTGGAAGAGGACCTCTTCGGGGGGATCCCTGCCACGCGGGTCGCTATCTGGGTCAATGGCTGGTATCCGGGTGGCGAAACCAATGAGATCCAGTTTGACGCTTTTCCTCCACCACGGCCCTCTCCCGATGCAGTGCTTCACGTGGTCAAGCCGGTGGACTCCGCCGCCGGCGGCTACCGTGCCGCCGAAGATGTGACCATGCAGTTCTCGCTGGAACCGGTGGGAGCTCCGAATCACGTTCACCTGAAGTTCAGCTCGCCCCGTCGGCAGAACACAATCACGGATGCCGGTGAGATGAAGTTTGAATCTGGCCGACAATACTGGGGTAAGTGGTACCTTTATTGGGGTCAGTAATCGCAGATTGGCGAGGCGGCGACGCTAGCGGCGGCTTTCTTTAGAGCCGATCTCGATCAAACGCTTGGTGAGGAAAACGAGGCCGGCCATCTGCACCCATTCGGAGACTATGTTGCCGACTACCTGGCCTCATTTGCTCTCAGGATTCATCAACAAGAACAGGAAGGTCCAGCCAATCCCAGTGATCACGATGAATATCAGAAGCGAATGCCGATGCAGAAAATCGAGCTACGCGGAACGTTGTTTTCCTTTGACCGGCCGGCTCTCGGGGGATCCGACCTCGTACAAAAATTTCGTTCCCAGGATGATGACAACCGAGCCGCTCCAATCCGCAATGGCATTGCCAAAAAATGCGCCCAGATGAGTTTTTGGATCGAGCATTCGATAACCAACAATCCAAACGACGAGGAGCCCAACTGCAACCATGCTGAGCGAATGGCGGTAAAGAAACGAGTGACGATGTCTGGACATGACGACGTATTAGTTTTCTGCTACTTGTCGCTTGTTAATCAGCATGGCGCGGGCTTCGCAATTAGCTAGAGCACTCCTTCCATTGCTCGCCCGCACAGACACGTTTGTAGTTCCACGACCATATTTCTCCGACCGCAGAGTAGAGATCAACTTTGCGAACCGCGAAATGGATACCAAAACCAGAAGTAGAAAAGCTCAGCTGATCCTCAACGGTAAAGCGGCCGACAATCCCGCGCTCCGGGATGCGGTTGTGCGGCAGCGAGCAGCCGGACATCGGATCAAGGTACGAGTGACTAAGAAAAGAGGGGACGCGCGGCGGTTTGCCGGGGAAGCAGGCGAAACGGATTTGCTGATCGCGGCCGGTGGGGACGGTACACTGAACGAAGTAGTTCACGGTTTGATGGATCTCTCGAAAGACGCGCGGCCTGCTTTGGGAGTCATCCCACTAGGCACAGCTAACGACTTCGCGACCGGGTGCGGCATTCCGGGTAACCCGGAAGAGGCCCTGGCGCTTTGCATGGAAGGCCAGGGAATACCAATCGACATCGGTAAGGCCAATGAACACTGGTTCCTAAATGCTGCCAGCGTTGGCTTCGGCGCGGAGGTGACAGCGACCACTCCGCCGGAACTCAAACGCCTGCTTGGTCATGCAGCGTACACCGTGATGGGTGCAATTCTGGCGAGGAATGTTCGTCATTATCACGGAAGGCTCACCTTGCCGGATCGCGAAATCACTGGCAGCGGCCCGGTGGCGATCGTCGGTAATGGGCGGCAGGCAGGCGGCGGTGTTCAAGTCGCTCCGCGCGCGCGCATTGATGACGGCTTGCTCGATCTGCTTGTCGTTCGTCAGATACCGGCGACAGCGTTACTCACCGCCGCGCGAGAGCTGCAAGAGCTGTCACCGGATGGCGAGTACATCTCGTACTGGCAAACACCTTGGGCCGAGGTCCACCCCGAAGAAGCGATTCCGGTCAATCTCGATGGCGAGCCGGTACGCTTTTCAAGTGTTCGATATGAAGCAGTACCTAAAGCGATTCGGCTGATTGTTCCGCTGAATTGTCCGTTACTATCGGCAACGGGGGCGTAGCGCCGGCTGTGCTTGCTACGCTTACGATGCATGAGCGAGCGGCGTAGTGGCGACCGCAAAAAGCTGAACTCCGCCTTAGGCTGGTCCCTGACGTGGCCCGTGTAGTTTCTAACTAGCCCTCTGCGCAATCAGGGCGTGAACTTGTAGACCGCTCCGTCATCGTTATCGCCCCCGTGAACGGTGGCTCCGTAAAAATTTCCGAACGCATCAACAACCATCCCGTTATAGGCAAACCCGCCGTCTGGAGGCCCTTCAAAGGCATGAACTACAGTCTCGATCCACTTACCGCTGCCAGCGAGACTTAGCTTAAAGATAGTGCCCCTGCCCAAGCCACCCTCACTCGTAGTCCCATACAGATTGCCGACGCCATCAGCAACAAGATTGCTAATGGGGCTATTACCGTCGCTTCCTTCTTGGAAGCTATAGAGCACGTTCTCGTCCCACTCGCCAATAGCCCGCGGAGATAGCTGGTAAACAGCGCCGATGCCATTAGCTCCGCCATAATAAGTCGTTCCGTAGATATTACCCACACCATCGAAGAGCAGCGCGCCATAGGGAAAACTCCCGTCCGGCTGGCCTCTGAACGAATAAATCGTCCTGAAATTCAACGCTCTGTCACCCCTAGCCGAAAGCTCGAAAACAACTCCGCTTCCGTAAGTTCCACCAGCGGTAACCGCACCATAGAGATGCCCGTGGCGGAGAATCATCCTTCCGGCTGAGCCTGAGGCTCCGTCCGCGCCACCCGTAAAGGCATGAATGACCGTGAGGTTCCAAGTTCCGTTGTGTTCCTGATGGATTTTATAGATAGTGCCTAATCCGAAAGCGCCACCTGTCGGCGCCATCCCATAGACATTGCCGCTCGGATCCAATGTCACTCTTGCGCCGGGGCCAGAGCCATCGTCTCCGCCAGTGAAAGCATGAATTACCGTCTGGGTCCAGGTTCCACCTGAATTCGTTAGCTTGTAAGCTACCCCGCAGCCGCCTTCACAGCTACCTGACCCGCCCGTAACTGCCGTGCCGTATAAGTTGCCTTCGCGATCGACTGTTACTCCTTTGTAAGGCTCACCTCCATCGGCGCCACTCGTAAAGCTATAAAGTACCGTATGAACCCAGCCAGTAGGTGTAGGGCTCAGCTGAAAAACTGTGCCACTTCCAAAATCTCCGCCGAGCACTGTCGTTCCGTAAATGTTACCAGCGCTGTCCGTTTCCAAATCGGTATCGGCGTATTCGCCTCCATCTTCTTCACAGCTAAAGATGACGTCCGTTGTCGTTGCGGTGGCCGCTGCCAGGGAGAGGACAAAAAGCGCAGTCGTTGCGATGGCACTGATCGGGAAATTACTGAGGGATTTCATGGAGATTATTCCACCTGGTGCCGATCGCAGAGTCAAGAACATTCTCGTTAGACCACGATCATCACGACCGTAGCCCGCCTTGGGCGAGTCGCTGACTGCGGCCTCTCTACCGCCACGTTTTCCGCCTCCTCAACATTTCCACGGTTCAACTTTTCACGTCACCGAAGGTGTAACTTTCTCTCGCACTCGCTCCACCTCTGGTGTAAGCCGTTCCCCATTCACCATGTCTCCTTTGCTCATCAAAATTAGCAAAGATTTCGCCACTATTTGGACGACCATTGATCCGATCGGTAACGTGGCGATTTTTGCCGGGTTGACGGCATCGCTTACTCGCGCTGAGCGGCGTCGCACCGCGCTGCGTGCTATAGTCTATGCCACAGTCATTCTTGTCGTCGCAGTAGTGGCGGGGCAGTTCATTCTCGATGCCATCGGCATTCACCTGCACTCGCTCAAAGTTGCAGGCGGGATCATTCTTTTCCTGTTCGGTTTGCAAATGCTCTTCGGACGAGTGGACGCGAAACCGGGAGCGCCCGAGCCGGGGCGCGATCTGGCCGTGTTTCCGCTCGCTGTCCCTTCCATCGCCGGACCGGGAGCGATGATGGCGGTAATCCTGCTCACCGACAACGACGTGTATACAGTGGCCGAGCAAGCCCAAACCGGGGTTGTCCTGCTCGTCGTGCTTTTGCTCACTTATATTCTGCTGCTTTTTTCCGATGCAATTCTGCGGATCATTGGCCGTCAGGGAGCCGCCATTCTTGTGCGCGTCATGGGGATCATTCTTTGCTCACTCGCTGTGGAAATCGTGCTGACCACGTTGGGAGTGGCAAGCTGGGCCCCCGTTCCGCGCTAGAGTTTCCATCGAACGTTTGATGTTCGCCGTTTGCGTTCTTCCTAATTCATTAATTCATAGTCCCTAATTTGAAAACGATGGCCTCAACCACCTTGCCCGGCGGCACATTCAAGCTTGCCGATGATCTGATCCTGACTCGTATGGGCTACGGCGCCATGCAGCTCGCTGGGCCACATGTATTCGGGCCACCAAAAGATCACGACGCCGCGATCGCAGTCCTGCGCGAGGTCGTCAGGCTCGGAATCAATCACATCGACACCAGCGATTTTTATGGGCCGCGTATCACCAATCAACTGATCAAAGAAGCACTGCACCCGTATCCCGAGCAGTTACGGATCGTCACCAAGGTCGGTGCACGGCGGGACGCGGAAGGAAATTGGCCGAAAGCGCTTGCGCCCGACGAACTCCGTGAAGCTGTTGATGATAACCTGACAAACCTCGGGCTCGACGCTCTTGATGTGGTCAATCTGCGGGTTGGTGGCTTGGACTCGCCTACTCCAGGCTCGATCGCGGAACCGTTCCGCGTGCTCGCGGAAATGCAAAGAGCGGGTCTGCTTAAGCATCTTGGGGTAAGCAATGTCACAGCCGAGCAAATTGCCGAGGCGCAATCGATCGCTCCGGTGGTATGCGTCCAAAACTTCTACAACATCGCCAATCGTCGGGATGATGCGCTCATCGATTCCCTTGCCGAACAGGGAATTGGTTATGTGCCGTTCTTTCCTCTCGGTGGATTTACACCGTTGCAATCCGAAACGTTATCGAACGTCGCCGCTAGTTTAAATACCAAGCCAATGAGCGTCGCATTGGCGTGGCTGCTTCAACGTTCGCCTAATATTCTGCTCATTCCCGGAACATCATCAGTGGCACATCTGAGAGAGAATGTTGGTGGCGCTGGCCTTCAATTGCCTCGTGAGGCAATTAAGCAATTGAACGCCATCGCCGGCTAAACGCCGGATCGGCTCCCACTTTTTGAGATGGTTCGCAATTGAGCCCGCGGGAACGGACGACATGGACGGGAAGCGGAACTGTCGCCTTGTCACGCTGTAGCCGCGCGAAAACGGATAGCCGCGGGGTTGGCAGTCGCTCAAATCACACCGTCGTAAGCCCGGAAAGCGAGGCGAGAGTAGCACCCGCGGCGCCCGCAGGAGCCCACCACGTCTGATCGCCGACGATCCCATCCACGTGGAGATCCCGATCCTGTTGGTAGGCTTTGACAGCGGCTTCGGTCTTGGGCCCGAAATCACCATCCACCGGCCCAGGATCGGTCGCAGGAGTTGAATATTTCTTGAGACCTTGCTGTAACGCTGTCACGATACTGCCTGACCCACTGCGAGCTAATCCCGGCGTATTGGGGTCAGCTGGCAGCGCCTGCCAGGTTGCTGGCCCGACGATGCCGTCGATCGTCAGGCCTGCGCCTTGTTGGAAATCTTTAACAGCCTGTTCCGTCGTCACGTCGAAGGTGCCCGTGATACTGCTGGGGGCGAGTGCCTTGGTCATTACAAAGATACGTTGAAGCCTTCGCACATCGTGACCAGTCGCACCGATGCTGAGTGTCGGACCGCTATTCATAATTTTCCTCCTAATTGTTTCGCCGTTTATGCTACTGGAAGTTTGCGAAAGTAGTCTGATGAGCGTCTCCGGCCAGTTTTCTTTTCCTTCTCGATTCAATAATTCAACCGTTCACGTCATCGAAGGTTAAATATCAAATGCTCTGCTCTTGAACGGAACCGCCCGCAATGTGACGGCCGAGCGAGCAGTGTAGTTGCGGTCGCCGCGGCGACCGCAAAGCTGTAGAGACGAGGGCGTCAAAAATTTTCGGAATTCCAAGTTAAGCGCTTGCTTCTGATCTGGCGGTTGATCTTTGGTCTTTGACCTCCGCCTCGGTGTATTCGACTCTGACCTCTCTGCAACGTAAGCGCTATCTCTTTGTCTGCATCAATCGTCGGGCCGAGGAGAACCCGAAAGGATGCTGCGCGGCCAGGGACTCGGAAGAAGTGTATAAAGAGTTGAAAGAGGAGGTTGCCGCGCGCGGACTCGCAAGACTCGAGGCGCGCGTCTGCACATCGAGCTGCCTCGATCAATGCGCGACCGGCGTGACGGTTTTAGTCGAACCCGATCACTTTTTTTACGGACGCGTCACGGTCGCGGACGTTCCGGAGATTGTGGATGGACTCGTTAACGGCCAACCGGTTAAACGGCTCGTGGTTACCGCGGATCAGCTGTAGGGGCGGTCGCCGCGGCGACCGCGAAAACACTGTAGCCAGCTTCAGGCGGGTCATTGACTGCGGCCCTTCTGCTTAAATGCTCGGCCTCGCTTTTCCTGTGGGTTTGAACGTTGAATACAGATACGAATCCACACTCAACCCTCGGCTTGCCGGCGGCTATATTACGGTCGCGTTTGATGCATGAAAGGATTGATTCGATGATTGGCGTGTGAGCAAAGTAGAGGAAATGGAATCCGAACTGCGCAAACTGTCGCAGGCGGAGCTTCGTCAGATCCGTGAATGGCTCGACGATTTGATCGAAGACGAGCTGGAATTCACACCCGAATTCGACCAGTTGATCAGGCAGGCTGAACGCGATATGACGGATGGGAAAAGCGCTCGGGTGCGTGAGCCGGACGGTTCATGAGCGCGGCGACGCAGGTCTATTACGCGAGCTTCGACGCCGTCTTCCTCAAGCTGCCACCCGCTCTTCGCGGACGGGTACAGAAGAAGGTTGATGAAATCGGGTTGCGCTTGGCGTCTTATCCGCACCACCGACTCAAAGGATCGAATCGTTTCCGTGCGCGAGTCGGAGCCTATCGAATCATTTACTTTTCGATTTAGAACAGAACAAGATTCATCTGCTCGCCATCGGGCATCGCCGGGAGATTTACGGATCGTAAGCCGCTTACGATCCATGTGCTGGCGCTGACTGCGGCTCTGCCCGAAACAATCGCCATGGAAACGGCTGGCTCAATTTTCGCTGTCTCGCGAACGCAATGTCGCTAACATTATAGCTGATGAGTGTGCAAGATTCTGACGCCACGATGGCTGTGTTCCTCGACCTGGAAAACATCGCGCTGGGCGCGCATGACGCGGACTTTCCCGCGTTCGACATCCGCAAGGTGCTCGAGCGTCTGCTGCTCAAGGGCCAAATCGTGGTCAAGAAAGCCTACTGCGATTTTGAGCGCTACAAGACGTTTAAGCGGGGGCTGCACGAAGCGGCGTTCGAGCTCATCGAGATCCCGCACGTGCGCCAGTCGGGCAAAAACTCCGCCGACATCCGCATGGTCGTCGATGCGCTCGATCTCTGTTACACCAAGGGTCACGTCGACACCTTCGTCATCATTAGCGGCGATTCGGACTTTTCGCCGCTTGTCAGCAAATTGCGCGAGAACGACAAGACGGTCATCGGCCTCGGCGTTAAAAGGTCCACGTCCGATCTATTCATCAGCAACTGCGACGAATTTATCTATTACGACGATCTCGTGCGCGTGGAGCCAGCAAGGAAACGTCCGAGCATTTCCGCGACCGCGCCAGCAGCGAAAACTGGGAAAGATCATCGACCTTCAATCGACGGAGCGCTCGATCTTCTGAGGAAAACCTTGGAAGCGCTGCGCGCCGAGCGAGGAGAGGATTATCCGATCCGCAGCTCGCTCATGAAACAGGCGATGAAACGTCAGAACCCCGGTTTCAACGAGCGAGCGCATGGGTTCCGTGCCTTCAACGAACTGCTCCTCGAAGCGCAAGAGCGCGGGCTACTAAAGCTGGAGCGCGACAAACAAGCCGGTAGCTACATCGTCCACGCGAGCGAGTAACCAGGCGCTTATCAAACTGCCGACCAGCACTCTGGCACGAGCGTAAACGTCTGAATTTTTCTTTCGTACCTGAATACGAATCAACTTCATCCGCGCGGTTCTACTTCGCTGGTTGGATGATCCCATGTTTCTCGGCCCAGTCCCAAAGCGCGTCGAACCCCGCCGGCGGGCCTTTGAGCGTTCGTCCGAAATGCGCCCGGTGTTCCGTTAGCATCTTTCCAAACGTCACTCCGTCAGTCCCGGCACGATTCGGATCGGCGCCGCGCTCGAGCAGGGCCAACGCGTCCGCATAAGCGAGCTTGTCGTCGAGTCCCATTTTCGTGCGGTAAAGCAGCAACAACCATCGACGAACATCTGCGCGATCTACAAGTTACTACGGCGTGGCGGCTTTTTTCTCGAAAAGCGCCACGTACGCTTCGTAACCTCTATCTTTCATTTCTTCGACCAGGACGAAGTGGAAGGCGGCTGAGTAAACGACGTATCGTTGTCCCGTCGGCGATTTCGGATCGGGAAACACATAGCCAAGGTGGGCGTTACTGCGCTTGGCGTGCACCTCGGTCCGCTGCATGTCGTGCGAAGTATCCAGGCTCTCCGCGAGGAGATCTTTTGAGATCGGCTTGGCAAACGTAGGAAAGCCGACACCGGCATCGAATTTGTCGATCGAAGTGAAGAGCGGTTCACCGGTAATGACGTCGACGTAGATGCCGGTCTTCTCGTTATTCCAGAACTGATTTTGGAAAGCCCTCTGGCCGCCACCCTCGCGCACGACGGAATATTCCTCGGCCTTCAGTCGTTGTTTCAAGACGGTATCGCTGGGAATCGGACGGTTCGGATCGAAAGTTGTGGTCTCCTTTTTCTCCTTTTGCGCGAGAAAGAAAAAGGCGAGCCCACCGGCAATCAGTACGATCGCGATGCCAACACCCACGTATGTGCTGATGGCCGATTTATCTTCGCTGGTGACTCGTCCCCCGTACATCAGATCGAAATCAACGTAATTGAATCAAAGATCAAACGCGTCCGTCAAGGCGGAATAGGCTTCTGATGCACACTATTGCTTGGAGCCACGCTCCCCTGGGGCGTTCGCATCGTTAAGGCTGGCCATCGTTGACGGCCCGCGCTCAAACTCGAGGCCAACTACGGCGTCGGGCGAGGCCGTGGAGTGGGGCGCGACCGCGGAGTAGCTCGCGGCGTTACAGTTGGGGTGGCTGTTGGTGTTACGGTCGGGCTCGGGCCAGGCGTTACACTCGGAGTCGCAGTAGGCGTTGGAGTCACAGTTGAAGTTGGTGTTGCAGTGGGCGTCGGCGTCGGCGCTGGAAGACCTTCGGCGTCAAGGTAACGGGCAAGTGCAAAGTCAGCGAACAGCTCGAGGCCGGTCGCTTGGAAACCGACAGCTACAATCTTCCCATCGGGCTGAAAAACCGCGCCGTTGGCTCCGCCATTGAGATCACCAAACGAGGTCCGCACTTTGCCACCAACGCCAAAGGTCGGATCGAGTGAGCCGTCCGAGGTCAAACGCGCCAGCAAGAAATCGGAATCGGATGATTCTGTGTTCGCGTAACCGACTGTGATAATCTTGCCATTGGGCTGCAGAAGAACTTTGTTGGCGCTCTGGCAACAGCTGCCGAAATCGATCTGCGTGATTCCGTCGGTACCGAAGCTAGTATCGAGAACTCCGTTGGAAGTATATCGCGCGACAGCGAAATTCTGGACTCCTCCGTTTTGAGAGATAGCGAATCCGGCAGCGACAATCCGGCCATCGGGTTGGAGCGCGGCCGAGCGCGCGCGATCAAAGTTTTGATCGCCTAAGTCGGTGTGCACTTTTCCAGCCACCCCGAATGTCGTATCGAGGGTGCCATTACTGAGATAACGTACAGCGGCGAAGTCGTAGAAAGTCGCAGGATCATTGGCGGAGCCGACCGCGACAATCTTTCCGTCGGGTTGGATCAAGACCGCAAAGGCATCGTCTTCCAAACCGAGAAAATCGGTTGAAACCTGGCCGCCATTGCCAAATGCGGCGTCCGGGGTTCCATCCGGATTGTAGCGCGCTAGCGCAAAATCGGTATTGGAAGACTCACCAGGACTGAAATCTACGAAGACGGTCCCGGCGGCAATGATCTTGCCGTCAGCCTGCAAGGCCACGTCGAACGCGTAACTACCTTCGGGAAAAGTCGTTGTCACGATGCCGCCGTCCCCAAAAGAAGTATCGAGCGATCCGTTCGAGTTGTAACGGACCACTTTGAAATCGCCGAGGAACGTAAAAAGCGGAAAGGCGCCACCTGCAACCACGATCTTGCCGTCGGGTTGAATGACCACCGATGACGCCACCGCAGCCAGGCCGGGGAAATCCGTTTGCACCTTGCCGCCGACGCCGAAAGTTTTGTCCAGCGTGCCATCCGGGTTGTATCGAGCAACAGCGAAGTCCTCATTTGAAAAATCATTGTCCCGATAGGTTGTGCCTACCACGACCAACTTGCCATCGGCCTGGATCGCCACCGCATCGGCGATGTCGGTGCTGTGATCGAAATCGGTCAGCACTTTGCCTTCGTTCCCGAATGTCGGATCAAGGTCTCCATCGGCTGCTCGCGCGATCTGTCCAGTCATTATCAGAACCATTACTGCCGCAGCACGAATCATCCGGAAGTGAGTGGTGAACCCGCATCGTTGTGAGACGGCGACTCGCACAGATTTCCGTTCGCTTTCCGTGAACGTTTGTAACGCGATGTGTTATCTCTTCCAAACTCGGGGTAGTAACAGACCTGTTACAATTGGAAGCGTGTGAACGCAGCTAACTGTCGATGCAGCAGATTTGAAAAAGATCACTAGATTGATGTGAGACCAATTCAGTTATCTGATCAGCCAGCCGACATGTCGATCGTTACAACCTATCTCGAGATGCTTTCGCCGCACCAGCTTCGTCCAAAGTGGTGCGTAGATGGACGGTTTGTTATCCGGGAGAAAACAGAACGCGACTGGCGGTTCAATCGGGATCTCTATCTTGCCGTCGGGCAAATGTGGTCGTGGAATGACAAACGCGTATGGAGCGACGAGCAGTGGAAGGAGTACGGAATCGCGCCGGAGCTCAGGACTTTTGGCGGATATTACGACAATTCGCTGGCAGGTTATTACGAACTGCGTCGCGACGATGAAGGCGGCGTTGAGATCGCCTACTTTGGTTTGTTACCGGAGTTTATCGGTCGCGGGCTGGGCGGAGCATTGCTTACCAGCGCAATCGACGAAGCATGGCGGACGTCGCCTTCAGTCACTCGCGTTTGGGTGCACACCTGCACGCTTGATCATCCCGGTGCGTTAGGCAATTACCAGGCCCGCGGCATGGTGATTTATAACCAAGAAACAACAGAAAGTTGAAGGTTGTAGCCCGCCTTACGCGGGCCCCTGACCGCGGTTTCCACAGACAAGTGCGATGCCCACCAAGAAAGCCCCACGATTCAAGGAAATCGTGCGGCTTTCCATGCGATATCTCAGGTCGCGCGGAGTTAATCCACAACGACGTGATCAACCAGCCGTGAATCGCCTGTGTTCACGTAATAAACACGCACATGCGTGCCAGGTTTAATTGCGGTTTGGATCAGCTGGCCGTTCTTGTTCACAACGTGACCAGGTCCGTTGAGAACATACCTCCCCGGAGTATTCGAACGGTCCTCACGAACAACCAGAGTTTTGAACGGCTGGTAATTAGCCGCCAATCCTTCCCCGGTTGTTATTTTGATTACTGCTCCGGTTACCGTTATCGGTTGTTCTACAGCAGCGGTTTTTTGTTTCTTATGTGTCGAACGCGTCTGGGCAAACGCCACCGGCGCAATAAGCGCACCGCAGGCGAGGATAATAATTGTTTTCTTGAACATGATGGCCTCCTTTGTTGTTGGTCACTTTGATGCCTATTAGACACACCTCTTACACCCGTCGTTCGAGACTCGTTAGACCGCATTGGCTTTAGATGGTAACGAAGTTGTTACAAACCCGGCGACTGTTCTGATCTCGGACCAGGCTTCCCATGAATGTTGCCATCAAGGCATTGCCTGTGGTTGTCTCTTAATTATGGCCAGAGAATTCAAACCCGTGCGTTTTTTTGTGATGATGGCGCTGGCGGCGTTTGTCGTGTGTGGACTGCGTTCTATACTCATCGCGCCGCTCGCGGTACAACTGCAGAGGAGCGGTCTGCGTATGCGATTGGTTTGAAAGCGGGTGAGCAAGCGCCGGTGGAGACAATTTTGCCGACTGATGCCGAGTTGAACATGATGGCTCAAAAGTATTTCAAGCAGCGGGGGTCCGGCGACCAGCAGAGTTGGGACCTCGCGTTCGAAAACGGTTACACCGACGGATTCAAAAGGACACACAGCCGCTGAACCAACGTAGCGCGCGGGTGCCTGTCGCGGCGTTTGCATTGTCTACATTGAGCGGCGCGTTTTCGGCACTTCTGTTCAAGACCAAAAGGATTTTGAATGAAAATCTCATCGGCAATGTCTAACTTCGCCATTATGACGAAACTCATTGCGGTGGTAACGGCGGGACTCTTTGCGGCGGGCACAATGTTTGCGGGCGAACATGGCAACTGCACAAAGCAAGTCGGAAACGAAGCGAAAATGGCGTGTCAGGTCTCGTTGGCCAGTCTCGATCTGACACCGGAGCAAAAGACAAAGATGGATGCTGCCATGGAGGAGCATCACAAGGCCGGTTGTTCAGAAGCGAGCGAGCACAAATATATGCAGGAGGCAAAAGGGATCCTGAACAAGGACCAGTTCGCGAAGTTCAAAGCCGAATGCAAGAAGGGCGAAAAAGAGAAGACGCAGACCTGATCGCGGAATTTTAATCAAATCCACACAGCGCGCCGAGAGCAATCTCGGCGCGTTCCACGTACAAGTTAACATGCGGTCTTCAAAAAAGGCGTAACCGTAGGGCTCTCGAATGTTGCAGCCACGCCCTGTGGGGCGTTCAAATTGCCTTAAGCTGGATATTGTTGACGGCGCATTGCGCCGTGGCTACAGGACCAGCGCAGACACCCGAGCTCGCTATTTTGAATCCGCCGCCTTTACCAATTCGAAAACGTTTCCCGTGGATCCTTTACTGGATCGTTCTGGCGCTCATTGTTCTCTTTGCGCTTGCGCCCATAGGATCGGTTGTGACATGCGCGTGGATCGCTAATGCGCACGGCTGCCAAGTCGACGAGGGCTCGGTGCACCCCTGCATCATCAATGGACAGGATTATGGTCAGCTCCTCTATACTCTCGGGGTATTAGGTTGGCTGATGCTTGTTACCATTCCCGGCGGCTTATTTGCGTTCGTCACTTGGTTGATCGTCTTGATTCTACATCGCGCAAGCTGGCGGAAGCGGTTTGCTGCCGCAGTTCCTCCTCCAATTCCCCAGCCACGCTGATTTGTGTAGGAATTATTTCAATCGAGAAAAAATTGCGGGCGACAAGCCTGCCTCTACAGTTGGCGACTGACATCCGTCTCAGGCGGACCGCCACAAGCGAAGATTCGCGCCAATGAAGGATCTTACTCAAGGCTCGGTGACCAGGCACTTGCTGCACATGTCGTCGTTTTTGGCCGTGAGCATGGTGGCGCAGACACTTTATTTGCTGGCCGATCTCTACTGGGTAGGACGCCTCGGGAAGGAAGCGATCGCTGCGGTTGGTGTCGCGGGCAACGTCACGATGATTGTGCTGGCGCTCACTCAGATGCTGGGCGTGGGAACAACCACGTTGATCTCGCAAGCCGCCGGCAGAAAAGATCAGCCGCACGCAGAGCTGGCTTTCAATCAGTCTTTTGTCATGTCGATCGTGATCGCACTTGCGTTAGGTGTTGTGGGATTCATTCTGCGCCCTGTCTATTGTGATTGGTTGAGCGCGGATGCAGAAACGGCCACATTGGCAAAGGCGTATCTGCTCTGGTTTCTTCCCGGACTGTTGCTTCAGTTTCCTTTGGTGGCGCTGGGCTCGGCCCTTCGCGCAACAGGCATCATCAAACCAGCGGTAGGCCTCCAGGTGTTCAGTGTCCTGCTCAACATTGTGCTCGCTCCACTATTGATTTTCGGAATCGGTCCGTGGCCAAAACTCGGAGTGACCGGCGCAGCCCTTGCCACGTTCGTTTCCATTCTGGTTGCCGACGTGTTGATGGTGATTTATTTCGAAAAGAAATATCATTATCTGCGTTTTCGTTTTCCGCTGTTTCGCCCGCAAACCAAAATTTGGGGAGGACTGCTGAGGATTGGTGTCCCAGCGGGCGCGGAGTTTTTGCTGCTCTTTGTCTACATCATCATCGTTTACGCGATCATCCGAGGCTTTGGACCGGCGGCACAGGCGGGCTTCGGAATCGGCGCACGCATGATGCAGGCGCTCTTTCTGCCAGTGGTGGCGCTCAGTTTTGCCGTTTCGCCCTTGGTCGGCCAAAACTTTGGTGGCCGCCGTGCGGATCGAGTCCGGCATTCCGTCTATTCTGCAATTGGCATCGCATCGTTGATGATGCTGGTGCTTACGTTGATCGCGTTCCTCGTGCCGGGGACATTGATTCGCATGTTCTCGCGCGACCCGCGAGTCATTGCCTTCGGCAGCGAATATCTTCGGATCGTTTCTTTGAATTTCATCTCGGCGGGAATTGTTTTTGTCACTTCCAGCATTTTCCAGGGAATCGGTAATACGCTGCCACCGTTGTTTAGCTCGATGACACGCCTGATCTTGTTCGCAGTGCCCGCGATGCTGATCTCGCGGATGCCGGGATTTGAAATCAGAGAGCTGTGGTATCTATCTGTTGGGTCGATCGTTTTTCAGATGTGCGTCAATCTCCTGCTGCTCCGGCACGAGATGCGCAAGCGACTTCGATTCGACGAACCGGAAAATTTCATTCCCGCGAGCGCGACCGCATCGTAGTTGGCTCGTATCCATTATGCGCGCGTTCTATCTCTCCGGCCTGTTGATATGGCGCTAGGAGTTGGAACGCTAGTAAGCTGACGAACACGGCGATACAAAGCCAGGCAAACCAATCGCCCGTTCGCGAGTAAAACGTTTGCTCGCGCGAAACGCTTAGCTTTCCATTGATCGATACAAAGCGATCCGGCACCGTCTCTCTTTCAACGAGGATGCGACCGCGATTGTCGCTCAGCGTCAACAATCCGTTACGCGCGGAACGAGCCAAGGCGAAACCGTTTTCGACCGCGCGCAGGACAGCCATGCGTGCGTGTAGCCAACCATCCAGATTGAAGTCCCAGGCTGGAACCAGCAGCAGGTTTGCGCCTTCGGCTGCATATTCGCGGCTGAGCCTGGGAAAATCCATGTCCTTGCAAATTTGCAGTCCCCAACGTCCCGGCGGCTCATCGAGAACTATCAGTTTGTCGCCGGGTTTTTCAGGTTCTACGCCAGGGATAAGATGATGCTTGTCGTAGTTCGCCTCTAATTTTCCGTCGACTGAATACAAGCGGGAAGAATTGAAGGCGCCGGAGGGCGTTTTTCGAACGAGGCCAAGGACAATCGCCGCGCGTGTCGCCGCGGCAGCCGAAGAGTAGAGAGAATCCACTGCTGCCAATGCAGTCTCGCTGATACGTCCGATTTTTTCCGGTAAAACAACAGCCTGCGTTCCAGCCGGAGTAATGCGGTGGATTTCGGCAGCATACTCGCCCAACAAGCTCAATGCCTGCTCTTCGGAACCAAGATAAACGCTCATCGGCACGTCCTTGGCGATGAGTGTCACTGCAACCGATTGAACGGGAGGATTCGATTGCAACCGCCACTTGCCAAAAACAAATACCGCGCAAACGACGAACCCCACTGCGACGGCGACCGCGCGACGTTGCCGGGGTCCTCCCGCACCGCTCGACAGAACTGCCACGCCGGTCGCAAACAGAAATATGATGAAGCTGATTCCCCAAAGACCGGTGATCGCAGCGACCTGGATCACGGGGAGACAATTCATTTGTGTGTAAGCGAGATTGCCCCATGTGCTGTGAGGCGACGCAATCGCGGTCAGATATTCATACGCCACCCAATAGACGGGCAAAGCAAGCGAGGCGAGCAACAGCGATCCGCGGCGAATGAAACCACGCACAAAGAGAACGCCCAGGCCGAAAACGACAGCAGGAACTACAAAGTAGAGGATGGTGATTTGTGACGGCAGTTCGATCGCATGCCGAACATAATTCCATTGGTTCATTTCGCCGATTAGCCATGCGCACACAGCGAGCAGAAAAGCGGCGCTGCCGCGCAGTCGTGGCGAAATCGCGAGCACCGGAATCGGCGCCAACCAAAGCGCCCACCAAATTGGATGAAGCCCGGTACCGAAATATGCGAACGACGCCGAAACGAGAACGGCCGCGGCGATGAAAAAAAGTTTACGAGATCGCATTCAAAGAACGCCAAAGATGTGGTTGCTTCCGGCTGTTCTGGCAAGGAGGCAATTTGAATCTGACAAGCGAGCCGGCTCATAGTTGATAGTGTATTTGAGCCAGACGGAGAAGAAAAAAATCGACAAGCACGGAGAGCAAATCCGCAAACCGGAAGTCGAATGAACGCGGCAGAAAAATATCGGTTATGAGACTCCGGGAGAACAGGATCGCAGGCTGCTAGCCTGACTCGCCAAGCTGGCCGACATCCGGCTTCGCGAAACCAAAAGCGCGATGTGATGCTACACTTGCTAATCCAGAATGAGCGACAACATCAAAACGCGAGAATTTTCCATTAACGACTACGACGCGGCGCTTGAGCTATGGCAACGGGTTGAGGGTCTCGAGATTGCCGAGGGCGATGACAGGAAAGGCGTTTCCCACTTTCTCGCGCGCAACCCGGGGCTGAGCAGAGTGGCGACTGATGGCTCTGCAATTGTTGGTGTCGCATTGTGCGGTCACGACGGACGCCGCGGATATATTTATCATCTGGCGGTTGATCCTGCTTATCAGGTGCGTGGACTTGGCAGGCGTTTGATGGATGAATGCCTTGGCGGTTTGCGCCGGGCCGGTCTTAAGCGAGCGCTTATTCTGGTAGCACACGACAATCCGGGCGGCCGAAAATTCTGGCATCGCCACGGCTGGGAAGAAGTCCCTGGCCCCATCGTCATGGGGATCGATCTCTAATGGCAGGCATTAAGTCTTACTGGGGAATAAGGGGCAACTGGAAATCTATCAAACGTAAGACTCGCGCAACGAACCAGAAACCACCAGACTATTTGCATGATTATGATGTTTCGCCCGATCGCTGCTCTCATTTTCGTGGCAATTGCCCTCTCGTCATCAGCCGCTTCATGGGATGACGATTCGCATTATGTCTCGTTAGGCCCGCGGAATGGTTATTACATCGTGCAACCCGATTCGCCGTTGATCCGTCAACTCGGTCTTTATGAAGCGCCGTGGATTGATACAGCCGACCCGTTGCGACACGGCTATGGCGCGGACGCGCTCGCGTTCCGGTTCAATCGAAACGGCGTTTTAATTGCGCCTCCTGCTTACATCGCACAATCATTACCGTACGATTTTTATATGCGCCGAATCGGCTCGCTCACTCGCGGCCGCGCGACTACGCAAGATGTGGAGGCGATCTTTGGCCACAGTCATAGTCGCGCCAATCGCTCCGATGGTTTTATGTGGTATTACGCGCTGCCGGTTTACAACCCGTTTGAGGAGCGGGGCGGCCACCGTTAAGAGCGTGTTGAAATATCCAACCACGCCGCGCGAGAGGCTCTTCAGCCGCGTGCATATTGGACGATCTCTCGCGTCGTCCTAGATTCGTGGCATGCGAATCGCGATTTTTCTGGCGATCTTGTTTGCGGCAAGCGTTTCGGCGATTGCCAGTGGAACGGGCATCGTTAGTCCTGATCATCCTCAGACGTTCGCTTATGGCGAGATGATCTGGCACCAGCTCTATCTCGAACGTGAGGGCGGCGAGCTGGCTGCGCGGATCACGTTTAGCAATTTGCCTTATGTCAGTGACGACGAACCGCGCAGGGATGAATCGTTCGACTTTCGTTTCCCGGGTATCAAATTTGATGCAACACGACGGACGTTTTTTGTGAATGGCCGCGGGGGCCAGACGATCCCAGTAGCACGGTCTCGTGGTGGTTCGCTGTTCAGTTGGATCGATCTGGCGCCGGGCGCGAAAATCTATCTGCATAAAGACAGCGGGCGCGTAACGGCAATTTTGACAGCAACAGATCGCCCGCGCACAGGAAGCCAGTGGATCGAGACGGACGACAACTTTTCACTGCAGAATATTCTGGTTGCGCTATTCGGCCAGCCGGGTCCCGGCCTGCCGTGAACAGCTCAAATAGAGTTTCGCTAAGCGGACTTGGTAGGGCGGGCAGTCCTCTGCACGCCGCCTTCCGAGTTCGGCAACGACGCGCACGGAGTGACGCGCCCTACCAGGGCGTGTTAGTCGGGGGCGAGTCAATCGAACTCTTGCTGGTTGTGAATCGCACTTATTTGCGCACCTGAGTAATTGCTATGGGAGTGATTGGCGACAGAGATCATAATCACATCGTGTGAAGGTAGACGACCAACATTTTCGAACAATCTGGCTTCAGCCGGACGACGAAACCGTTGTGCAACTCGTCGATCAACGTTTTTTGCCGCATCGGTTCGTGATCGAAAAAGTTCGTACCGTCGAGCAGATGGCGACGGCGATTCGCGAAATGCATGTTCGCGGGGCCGGATTGATCGGTGCCAGCGCGGGATACGGGATGTATCTGGCGGCGATCGAGGCCGCTGCGCGTCCTGCAGCCGTGGGAGTCGATGAGACCCTGGCCCACGCAGCGGCGCAACTCAAGGCAACCAGGCCGACGGCGATAAATCTTTCCTGGGCTGTGGAGCGTCAGCTAAAAAATATCGCCAAAGGGAAAGATGCTTCGGAGAAAATTGCGCTTGCGCTGCGCACAGCCAGATCGATTGCGGACGAAGACGCGGAGCATTGCCGGATGATCGGGCAACACGGATTGGAACTCATCCGGCAGTTGGCAAGAAAGAAAGCAGGAAAGCCAATCAATGTGCTCACGCATTGCAACGCGGGATGGCTGGCGTTTGTCGACTATGGTTCCGCTACGGCCCCGATTTATGCGGCGCACGACAGCCGCTTGCCAGTTCACGTTTGGGTTGCTGAGACCCGACCCAGAAATCAGGGTTCCAAACTCACCGCCTGGGAGCTGGGCGAGCATGGAGTGCCGCACACGATCATCACAGACAGTGCCTCGGGACACTTGATGCAACGCGGCGCGGTAGATTTGGTGATTGTTGGAACCGATCGCACCACTTTTACAGGAGATGTTGCGAACAAAATCGGGACATATCTGAAGGCGTTAGCCGCGAAGGATAATGACGTTCCGTTCTACGTGGCGCTGCCTTCGTCCTCATTCGATTGGACGTTGCGGGATGGATTGAAAGAAATCCCGATCGAGGAACGTAGCGCGGAGGAAGTGAAGCAAGCCGATGGCTGGTTTGAGGGACAACAGGTCGAAGTCCGCGTCGCGCCGGAGGGAAGTCCGGCTGCAAATTATGGATTCGATGTTACGCCAGCACATCTGGTAACCGGATTGATTACAGAGCGGGGCGTGTGTGAAGCGAACGAGAAAAGCATCCGCGCGCTTTTCCCGGAGCAGGCGCAGTCAGCGAATACATAAAGTTTTCGTGCGAACGTGTGGCCGGCGGGATCGCTTCGTTCGAGGGGCTTGCTGAATTAAATGTATACAGACGGAAGCTCCTCGATCTCCATCTGATCGGTGTGGATTCAAATGGGATTGGGTTCGGCAACCTGAGCATGAGGGACGGCGCGACCGACAAGTTCTGCATCACCGGTTCTGCGACCGGAGGCATACCCGAACTGACCCTGGCAAACTGCGCAAAAGTAGTGGCGTGCGATTTTGAAAGGAACCAAGTCCGATACGAAGGCTCTGCGATGCCCTCGTCAGAATCGCTGACGCACGCAGCAATCTACGAGTCGGATGCAAACGCAGGAGCGGTTATTCATTGTCATTGCTCCAAATTATGGGCAACGGTTTTGAATGGAGCGCCGACAACTTCGAAAGCTGCTGAGTACGGAACCCCCGCGATGGCGAATGAGATAATGCAACTCTTCACGCGCACCAACGTGCAAAGCAGAAAGATTGTTATCATGGCTGGACATGAAGGGGGCATTCTAACCTTCGGCAAAGATCTCGAGGAGGCATTCGCCGTTCTAATGCGCGAGAGGCAGCAAATTTACCTCTGAATAACAATGATAGAGACGGACCGCAGGGCCGTCCGTTCGATTCGGCGCGCCCGGCGGTCGCGCCCTACCAAGCGATGCCCTGCGTTGACAGCATTTTGCGTGGCCGTACGCTCAATAGCATGCATAAGAAATCTTCGGGCTCGAATGAGAATACGGGTGTTACTCGCCGAACATTCCTGGGCACAACGCTTGTAACCGGCGCGGCCCTTCTTGCGAGAGGATCGGATGCAATCTTCGGAGCTGAATCGTCAGCGTCACCAAACATCGCTACGAATCCCACTTGGAAGTTGGGCGGCGATCTCATAGTCAACCGGCTTGGTTTTGGCGCGATGCGTCTGACGGGAGAAGGAATTTGGGGATGGCCGCCTGACCGTGGGAGTGCCCTCAAAGTTCTGCGACGCGCCGTCGAACTCGGCGTGAACCTGATCGATACTGCTGATGCCTATGGTCCGGACACGAGCGAACTGCTGATTTCCGAAGCGCTTTATCCTTACCCGAAAGGCCTTGTTATTGCGACGAAGGGCGGCAACACCCGACCCGGGCCAGGACAATGGGTGCCCGATGGTCGACCGGAATATCTTAAAGGATGTGTCGACAAAAGCCTGAAACGGCTCCGGCTCGACCGAATCGATCTGTATCAGTTGCATCGCATCGATCCGAAAGTGCCTGTGGAGGATTCGTTAGGCGCGCTAAAGGAGATGCAGACTGCCGGAAAAATCCTGCATATTGGTTTGTCGGAAGTATCACCGGAAGAAATCGAGCGGTCTCGCAAGGTCGTTCCGATTGTGAGCGTTCAGAACCGGTACAATATCACCGACCGCCAATGGGAAAATACGCTTCAGTATTGCGAAAAAGAAGGACTTGGGTTTATACCGTGGTCGCCGATAGGGGGAAGCAGAGGCTTGAAAAATGGTGAGAGAATCGATGCTGCTGCCAAGCAGCGCGGTGTAAGCGTTGTTCAACTCGCGCTGGCCTGGCTTCTTGAGCGGTCGCCCGTGATGCTCCCGATTCCCGGAACGTCGTCTCTCGCGCACTTGGAAGAAAACGTCGCCGCCGCGAAGCTTAAATTGACGCCCGAAGAGTGGAAAGCGATTAATGCTTTGGTCAGCTAACAGGAGTCGCGGTTGACCGCCTTTGCCAGGATTGCGGCGTGACACGGCGGCCTGCCCGCTGGCAAGTAATTGATACCGTCGCAACTGATCGCCGAAGCGAAATACAACTATGCAACTCTCGCCTCAGTTCGAAAAAGCGTTGACTTACGCAACGCGGATTCACGGCGGACAACTGCGGAAAAAGACAAGGGTTCCCTACATCGCTCACATCCTCGGCGTCGCTGCGATAGCGATGGAATACGGCGCGAACGAAACGGAAGCGATTGGCGCGTTGCTGCACGACGCTGTGGAAGATTGTGGCGGAGCCAAGCGATTGCGCGATATCGAGCGAAAGTTTGGTAAAGACATCGCGAAAATCGTGGACGGTTGCACTGACACAGATCAAACGCCAAAGCCTCCATGGCGGGATCGAAAGAAGGCTTATGTGGCTCACGTTCGGCACGCGCCAATGTCGACAAAACTCGTATCGGCTTCAGACAAATTGCACAATGTCCGCGCGATTCTGATGGATTATCGTCAGGAAGGGGAAAGACTCTGGTCCCGATTCAACGCCGGTAAGCAAGGCGCTCTTTGGTACTACCGCGCCCTCGTGAACGCGTTTAGCGGTAAATCCCGAAGGCTTTCGGGACTCGTGCAGGAGCTCGATCGCACTCTGACCCAGCTTGAATTGCTGTCGAATAATGGAGCGCAAGTGAAAAAAACACCGGCGCCAAATGGAGCCGCTGCGTGAGATCGCTAACACAGGGCGCCTAGTGCCTTTAATTGTCCTGTTCCTTTCGCTGTGCATGCTAGCCAACATTTCAACTGCCACGGGCTCCGACGAGATGCGAGTTACCTTACTCGGTACGGGAACTCCCTTTCCAAACGCTGAGCGATTCGGCTCAGCCATTCTTGTCGAAGTGGCCGGCAAGAAGTTGCTGTTTGATTGTGGCCGGGGGGTCGTAATTCGCCTTGCGCAGGCTCGAGTTAATCCGAAAGACATAGACGACCTCTTTCTCACTCATCTTCACTCCGACCATGTTGTCGGAATCCCGGATCTGTGGCTGTCTGGATGGTTTTTGGGCCGAAGCAAACCGCTTCCAATATGGGGCCCACCAGGAACTCGCAGCATGACGGAGCACCTTGTTCAGGCATTTGGTTTTGATATCAGTATTCGTCAAGCCGCACCCGATCCTCTCCCAGCCAAAGGCGTCGAAATCGACGCGAAAGAAATAGAGCAGGGAGAAATATATAATGACGGTTCAGCGCGAGTCTCTGCATTCCTCGTCGATCATGGACCTGTGAAACCAGCGTTTGGATATCGCATCGATTCTGCGGGTCACTCAGTGGTCATTTCCGGAGATACGAAGTTTTGCCAGAACCTCGTGGATTTCGCGAGGGACGCAGATTGCCTGATTCATGCTGCCTGGAGCGCCGGCTGGAAAAACCCCTTGCCACCGTCGAAGCGTTCAATTGCGTCTGCCGAAGATGCGGGACGAGTCTTCGCGATGGTGAAGCCCAAACTTGGTGTCGTTTATCACTACAAGGACGAAGGAGGGCTTGGTGACGCGGTACGCAAAGAATTCAAAGGTCCGTTCGTGATCGCCAGAGACCTGATGGCAATCAATATTGGCAAGACAGTCACCTGGGAGCGCGAATCTGCAGCTGCACACGCACCCAGGGACAACACGATCGAACATTAACGCAGACCGGGCTAGCCAAAGCCGAATCCCGGGCTAACATAAGCCATGAAATCAAGATTTAACTCCGCTGGCAGGTTCTTCCTGATTCTTACTTTCATTTGCGCGGTTTCGATCGGAACCGCTGCCGCCGGACACGGTGGCCGTTGGGGCGCCCGGCCGAGTGGGCATTTGGTCGTTCTCAGATCGCCAAACTTTGGATGGAATTTGGCTTTCAATCTTCAGATCGACGGCAGGCCCGTCGCGAACCTCGTACAGGGTCGCCAGTATCACGCATGGTTGCCAGCTGGCGAGCATGTCCTAACCGTGACCAAGGTGCCACACGTCGGTTACGTCGAGCCGACTTCGGTAATAGTGAACATCCAGCCGGGATGGACTAATGTGTTTACCGCGAGGTGGGATTCGGGCCTGGTTTTTCTACGTCCAGCAGGGGCGTGGTTGACACCCGGGGAGCTGTGGCAAATGGGGCGCTAACAACAGCTATTTGATCTTCGCCAGGATGTTTTCAACTCCTTTCGGCGGAAGGCGCTCGTAAGATCCTCCGGTAGTAGTTCAGCAACCAAGATAAGCCCGAATGTCGATGAACACCGGGCTGGCCAAAGATCAGTCCCGAGGGTAGCATCGGGGCCATGAACTCAAGATTTACCTCCGCCATCAGGCTCCTTCTGATTCTTGTTTTTGTTTGCGCAGTCTCGATCGGAACCGCCGCCCAACCGGGTGGGCGGTTGATCGTTTTGCGGACCGCGAACTTTGGATGGAACATAGCTCTCAACCTTAAGATCGACGGCAGAACGGTCGCCAACATTGTGCAGGGACGACGCTACAATCAGCTTGTGCCAGCAGGGCGTCATGTATTGACCGTGTCGGCCGTGCCAAACGCGTATTACTCAGAGCCGATATCGACAGTGCTGAATGTCCGTTCCGGGCAAACATACGTATTCACGGCATTATGGGATGGGTCGAATCGCGTCGCTCTCGCACCATCAGCCCTGCCTCCGGGGCAATCCTACTAACTTGAGATCCCGGTTTTTGATGTTGTCATTTTAGCGACAACGGCGCCGAACGCTTCGGCGATAGATGTTCCTTGCGAGCCCCGTTAGAGGCGCAGTGACGGAAGAAGGAATCGCGTGCTATGGAGTCGACGTAGGTGTAGCGCTAGGAGTACCAGTCGGAGTAGCACTTGGCGTCGCGGTACCGGCAGGAGTAGGACTAACAATAGGTATGGGGGTTGCTTCCTCTCCTCCTCCTTCGTTGGGCTCTTTTTTGTAAGTGATGAGAAGTGTAGCGCCCAGTACCGGGGCAACCCTCACTTCAGCCGGACCTGCAATGACGACGCTGTTATTGATTTCCGGGAAAGCCTGCGAATTGATTCCGGTGCTCAAATCGATTCGGGTTGCAGCGAGAACATTCACGGACCCGCCAGAATCGCCGCTCAGGTTCACCCGGACCACGCCCCGCTCGGTGCCTCCTTCCTGAGTAAAATTTGTGATTTTAAGGAAGCGATCGTCAGGCACTGTGATTGTGACTGGCGAAGTCGTAATGACTTTGCTTTTGAATCCGCCCGCAAAGACAAAGCCAGCATTCAGGAGAAAGAAGGCAACCAACGACCGGCTGAGATGCATCTTAAACGTCATATGCGCGGTCGTATCGGCAAATTAGATTCGATCGTCGTCAGGTCAACGGTCGGCATCAATCGACGTCAATGTCGCGCTGCACAAGTCCCGCGCTCGGCACTTGAAACTCCGAAGCATTTTTATCAGAGAGCTATTTGATCTTCGCCAGAATCTTTTCCATCTCGTTCCGGCGGAAGGCACGCATCGTATGACTCTTTACGCTGCCGAGTGAGCCAATCTTAAGCGCGAACGCGCTCACGGTCTCGTCATCGGGCGCTTCGAGCAGGACGACAACGTCGTAAGCGCCCATCGTCCAGAATGGTTCCACGATCTTCATGCCCATTTTCTCGGCCTCAGCCATCGCGGCGTCGTGTCGTTTGACGGTGTCCTTGACGTTGTGAATACCCTGATCCGTAAACTGAATCAGAGCGATATAAGTAGCCATAATTTTTTTTCCTTCGTGTAGCAGCATTTGAAAATTATCCCAGATCGCCGGCTACGCAAAAAGGTCAGCCGCCATCTTCCATTAGCCCGTCAGAAAGCAAGAATAACACGGTGGTGGCTCGTAATGTCGGTTCTATGTCCTATCAAGAACTTGGGACGATGAGATACCGTCGCTCCAAACAAGCAATGAATCCAAAGCAGATTGGCTTTCTCGGCTTTGAGGGCGTCGCTGCATCGGAGCTGACGCGCGCCGCCGATGTTCTTGCAGCTGCGACTCTCGATGGCGGTTATGGGAATCGGATTTCATGTTACCACGTCTGCACGATTGGCTTCACTTCCGAACGTTTTCGCAGTGAATCGGGGATCGCCTTCTGGCCAGACAGCTTGCTCGAAACGGTGTCCGAGTTGGACACGATTGTGATTCCAGGCGGCGATGGGCTCCGGCGACCTTTAGTTAGTGAAAGGATTGCCGATTGGGTTCTGGCGCGGGTAAACCAAACGCGCCGGGTCGCCGCGATAGGCGGTGGAATTTATGGTATGGCGCCAACCGGGTTACTCGATGGCCGCGAAGTCACTACTCACTGGCGTTACGCTAGCGACGTCGCGCGGTGTTTCCCAAACCTGCGTGTAGATCCCAGAAGGCATCTCGTTAAAGATGGCGCCTTTTACACGTCTTCCGGTGCCAGTGCGGCTATCGATCTTTCGCTCGCTTTGATCGAAGAAGACTATGGCAGCCATGTAGCATCGGTGGTTGCCCAGGAGTTTGTAAGCGCGCCGATGAACGGCAATGATCACCATAAATTGCCCAACCCGCTCGTGTTTGACAGTCAACCGGCTGATCGGTTTGCAGAACTTATCCCCTGGATCATGCGAAATTTGCACGAAGACCTGTCAGTCAATACGCTGGCGCGCAGAGCGTGCATGTCTCCGAGCCATTTTAATCGGGCGTTCAAAAGTGTGTTCGGCAGTGCGCCGGCGGAGTTTGTGGAGAATCTGCGCATCCACGAAGCAAAGCGTCGCCTGGCCGTTCCGAAGCGAACTCTGGAGATCATCGCTGCCTCCGTTGGCTTTTCGGATGCGCAAACATTCCGGCGCGCATTTGAACGGAGACTTGGAGCAAAGCCGCGCAGCTACTTAAAAACCTTCAATCCACGTTCGATGGCGGCTTCGGATAATGGAGAAGCGGCCTTACCACGGACCGGAAGAGTATCTGGCACACCAGAAGCAGCAGCGGTCCCAACTCGAGGTTAAACTCCCTTTCCCTTCAGAGCAGCCGCGAGTTTCACAAGGCTCTCTCGAATCTGCGCTGGCGTCCAGGCTGCAAAACCAAACACAAACGCCGGCTTTAGCTCCGCCTGGATGCAAAAAAATGAGAGCGCGGACGGTCTTACTCCGGTATCTAGTGTGATACGTCTGATCATTGGGAAGTCTTCCTCCCGCTTCAGCCAGGCGACGATGTTCAAGCCAGCTTCTGGAACCTGCAATGTAAAGCGGTCCCCCAGCAACTTGTTGAACTCTTCGATGAAAAAATCCCGTCGCTCCGAATATATTTTACGCATCCGTTTGATGTGACTGAGAAAAAATCCCTCAGTGATAAATCGCGCCAGTGTTGCCTGGTCGATCGGAGACGAGTGTTGATCCATAGCGCTGCGGATCTTGACGAACGAATCGACCAGCGGCTCTGGCGCAACGATGTAGCCCAGACGCAAAGAAGGACAAAGAATCTTGCTCATCGTTCCCGCGTAAATCACCCTGCCGGAGTTATCCATCCCCTGCACCGAAGGGAGTGGCGGTCCGGTAAAACGAAACTCGGCGTCGTAATCGTCTTCAAAGACGAACGCGTTATGCGCACGCGCGAAATCGAGTAAGGCCGTCCTGCGCGGAAAACTCATCGTCACGCCTATAGGAAATTGATGCGAAGGAGTTATGTAGATGAGTTTTGGCAAAGGCTCTTTTCGCGATCGCGCAATGACGATTCCTTGGTCGTCGAGCGGCTTTGGAATTATCCTGGCATCAGCCAGAGTAAGAACTCTTGTGGTCTGCTGATAACATGGATCTTCAATCCATGCGGGCTCGCCAGGATTGAGCAATGCTGTTGCCGTAATCAACATCGCCTGTTGCATTCCGCCGACGATCACGATCTGGTCCGCATGGCAGCGAGCCGCTCTGAAATCGCACAAATATGCCGCGAGTGCCTTGCGCAGGTCGGCGTCGCCGCGATTCGACGCATAACGCAACAGGTGGGCTCCTTTTTTCGCGAGAACCTGTGTTCTAAGCCGTTCCCACACTCCTATCGGAAATTCATCGACTGCCGGAATACTCGGGACAAGCGAGATGCCCGCGCCAGCACCTGTTGCTCCAAGATCAAACTGTTGTCCTACCCGGTGGTCCGGAAGTGCTCTGACTCGATTGGAAATGCGAAAGGAAGACTCTGTGGCCGGACGAGCTACCGGCTTGTCTGCGCTCAGAAAGGTATCAGGAAGAGGGTATGCTACAAACGTCCCCGATTTGGCCTTCGAACGCAGATAGCCTTCTGCGTGAAGCTTTGAGAACGCAAGATTGACCGTTAGTCTGGAGATGCCCAAGTCGGCAGCCAGCGCGCGTGAGGAAGGAAGCCGGGAAGCGCCATCGATAAAGCTGCCCGATTTTAGCTCATCACGAATCTGCCGATAAAGCTGCTGGTGGAGCGGTTCGGTGGAGGCGCGATCAAGTCGAATCATCTCGAACGCGATGATTGAACGCCGGCGTCTTTTCTTTAGAAGCGGTTCTTTGTTGGACATGTTACTCGTTGCACTGCCTAAGAATCCCCGCTCTTCGGAGTGATGACGCGAGTTTGATCAGACTTTCTCGAATCTGTGCCGGAGTCCATCCGGCGAAACCGAAGACGAACGCTGGCTTGGGCGTGACTCGAATGCAATAAAATGACAGCGGCGAAGGCTTCACTCCAATCTGGAGAGTAACACGGCTAATCGCTGCGAAGTCTTCCTCGCGTTTCAGCCAGGCGACCATATTCAATCCGCCCTCCGGAATCTGCAAAGTGAAACGATCACCGAGCAACTCATTGAATTGTTTGATAAAGACCTCTCGCCGTTCGGCGTAGATTTTTCGCATTCGTTTGATGTGACTGAGGAAAAATCCCTCGGTAATGAAACGGGCCAGCGTAGCCTGATCAATCGCGGACGAGTGTTGGTCCATTGTGCTGCGGATTTTCACCAACGGATCGATCAACGCCTCTGGCGCAACGATGTAGCCCAGTCGCAACGAAGGATAAAGAATTTTACTCATCGTCCCGGCGTAAATGACGCGTCCGAAATCGTCGATCCCCTGCAAGCATGGGAGCGGCGGTCCGGTAAAGCGGAACTCTGCGTAAAAGTCGTCTTCAAAAACAAACGCACCGTGAGCGCGCGCAAAATCCAGCAGGGCTGTTCTGCGCTCGAAACTCATTGTCACGCCGAGCGGATATTGATGCGAAGGGGTTACGTGGATGATTTTTGGTTGCTCTTCCTTTCGCGATCGCGCGATAACAATTCCTTCATGGTCCAACGGCTTTGGAACCACTTTAGCGCCTGCCAAAATAAAGACTCTGCGCGCCTGGTGAAAACCGGGATCTTCCATCCACACAGGTTCGCCCGGATCCAGCAGGGCCATGGCGCTAATCAGCATCGCCTGCTGCATTCCTCCGACGATCAGGATTTGATCTGGATGACAGCGCGCGCCTCTAAAATCGCACAGATATGTGGCAATGGCTTTGCGCAGGTCCGCGTCGCCACGACTGGATGCATGCCGCAGCAGATGAGTGCCCTTTTGTCCGAGCACCCGGGATCGGAGACGTTCCCAAATATCGATAGGGAATTCATCGACTGCCGGGAGTCCGGGAACCAGGGAAATGCCCGCCCCGGCGCCCAGCGCTCCGAGATCAAACTGCGTTCCTGCACGTTGATCTGGAATTGCTCTTACCCGGTCAGAGGTGCGAGCTCGATGCTCGACTATCCGATATGTTTTCGGTCCGCCACCGCGGATTCCTGCCGCTGTACGGCGGGCGAACTTGTCGGCGGTCAAGAAACTTTCAGGAAGCGGATTCGCCACAAACGTTCCCGATCCGGCCTTCGGGCGGATATAGCCTTCGGCGTGAAGCTTTGAGAATGCGAGGTTAACCGTCAATCTTGAGATTCCCAGGTCAATAGCCAAAGCTCGAGAGGAGGGCAGCCGAGACGCGGCATCGGCAAAGGTCCCAGATTTCAACTCATCGCGAATCTGGCGATAGAGTTGTTCGTGCAATGGTTCGGCTGCGCTCCGGTCGAGCCGAATCATTTCGAACGCGATGACTGAACGTCGTCGCCGTTTGTTTAGAGCCGATTCGCTCCTGGACATGCCAGTTCCCCCGTTTCGTGCAATTCCTGTTCAATTGCACGCGTATTGCAAAGCGCAACTGGCATTATCGTCTTCTCTCAAGTGGTCATTGCTACATCAGTCGGTACCGAAAAATTGATGGAGTATGTGGAAGGTAAGTTGTTCATCATTCGTCAAATGTAAATCCAAGTCGTTCTTCCTGTTTTTGCCGCTCTATCTGATCTTCATTTTGAGCGTGGCATTTTGTCCGCAGGCGCACGGTAGCCAGGCAAACGTAGCCTATTTCGCAGGCGGTTGTTTTTGGTGCACGGAGGCAGTTTTTCAACAAGCGCCGGGCGTGACCTCGGTAGTGTCGGGCTACATGCAAAAAGCCGAGACCGTTCAAGTCACGTTTGATCCCGCTAAAACCAGCTACGACAAGCTGCTCAATCTGTTCTGGCGGGCGCATGATCCGACCGAAGTCGATGCACAGGGGCCAGATACTGGAAAGCAATATCGCTCCGCCATCTTTTTCGTCGACGAACAGCAACGCGTAGCAGCGGCGAAATCGAAGGCACACGCGCAGAAATCATATTCAAAACCGATCGCAACCGAGATTACTCGAGCCGGATCATTTCGCCCGGCACCAGAAAATCATCAGAACTTCTGCCGGAAAAACCCAAACAATCCGTACGTCCGACAAATAATAGAACCGAAGCTCAAGAAACTCGGTCTGAAGAAACCTTAAGCTAGTGACCGATCATTGAGAATTAACAGAGAATGAAACCTTCACCCTTGTTTCTGCTCTGTATCTTGCCCGTCCACCTCAGCATGGCGGAAGACGCAGGAGCCGCACGAATCCGGCGGCAAATCGAGTCTACTCCGATGACGCAAAAGCTGACATTCAGTGATGACCAATGGCGAAAGATCCTGACTCCCGGCCAATTTCAGGTCCTGCGCAAAGCCAAAACAGAGGCGCCATACAAGAACGCGTATTGGAACAATCATCTGCAAGGGAACTATCTCTGTGCCGCTTGCGGAAGTAGGTTGTTCAGTTCCGATTCAAAGTTTGAATCGCGAACCGGCTGGCCCAGTTTCTATGCGCCTCTGGCCACGGACAAAATAACGGAGACTATCGATAACAATCATGGGATGACACGTGACGAGGTAAAATGCGCGCGCTGCGGATCGCATCTTGGGCACTTGTTCAATGATGGTCCCGCTCCAACATATCTCCGCTACTGCCTAAACTCGATGGCGCTCAAATTTGTAAAGAAATAAGGCGGCCAGTGACGAGCCGCTAAAGCGCTAATAGCCCAGAGTGAAGATGTCCAAAATGCCGGTCGCCATTCGTCGTAATAGATGAAGTGAAACGAAGCCAACCATGTGCCCGACCTGTATAACAACCGCGCTGTTGACAGCAGTGGGCGCCAGCTCAACTGCCGGCCTAACGGCGTTAGCCTTGAAGAAGCTTTGTTGGAAATCCAAGCGAAATCGTCAAACCGGGGAGACTGAAAATGCAAATCGAAGCAATGGAACGAAAAAAAAGGGGGTTAACAGACTGGAAGATCTGTCGGGCGACAGCGTTTTCTACAAGGACGACTCAGGAGAGATCTTCCGCACCTGCTCGACTTTTGGCCGAGGTGGCGAACAATTTCTTGGCATTTATGGATACTTCGACGTCATGCGGAAAGGACGGAATGAGAACGGGCCATATCATTCGCTGACCGATTGGGCTCGACCGAGAAACAAGTATGGCAAGGCCGGCGACGTCGAAGCGAATGGCCGATACCACGTGCCGAGCTGCGGATGCACCGCGCACAAACCGTAATCTCAAGTGCAGCCAGATGAGCACCAGCAGATTACAGCGAACATGTCCAGAAAGAGGTTCTTCGCCCGATGTAGAGACGGTCTTTTGTTTTTTCTATTTGGAGAGCGCCTTAGCGTTTGGGCGTCCGCCCTTGATAAAGATTACCCTGCCTCGCTACTCGCAAGCACACCTACCAGTAACAAACATATGACAATAACATGTTTCATCCGATACGAAATCGATCCGTACCAGCGGGAAGCTTTCAAAGAGTACGCTGAAAACTGGGGCCGCATCATCCCGCGGTGTGGTGGCCGTCTGGTGGGCTACTTCCTGCCCTACGAGGGGACTAACAATGTTGCCTGGGGACTGATTGCCTTCGACAGCCTTGCATCTTATGAAGCGTACCGAAAGAAGCTGAAAGCCGATCCTGAGGCGCGCAAGAACTTCGAGACAGCGGTAGCTAAACGCATCATCCTTCGCGAAGAACGCACCTTCGTAGAGGCGGTTGACGGCACATGCAATGTCCCCCTTACACCTGAAGGAGCCAGATGA
>Ga0137412_10000153_pt1 | contig 42681 bp, 35 predicted proteins | sample CZODoug2_1_16fun_FD_122160 | JGI IMG/M metagenome (GOLD analysis project Ga0137412, IMG submission 122160) | Vadose zone soil fungal communities from Angelo Coast Range Reserve, California, USA - CZODoug2_1_16fungal (Hybrid Assembly) | ecosystem: Environmental > Terrestrial > Soil > Vadose zone...
TCCTCGATCAGCTCCCGGACGAAGTCGAAGTCGGTCTGGCTGGCCGCGGGGAAACCAACCTCGATCTCCTTGAAGCCCATGCGGGTGAGCAGCTCGAACATGCGCCGCTTGCGGGCCGGGCTCATCGGGTCGATCAGGGCCTGGTTGCCGTCCCGCAGGTCGACCGCGCACCAGCGCGGCGCCGCGGTGATGACCTTGTCCGGCCAGGTGCGGTCGGTCAGGCCGACCGGGGTGTACGCGGGGTAGCGATGGATCGGCATACCGCTGGGTTGCTGGGGGTGACGCATCGGTGGGCTCCCTGTGTTTGTCGCGAGCGCCGGCATGCGCAGCAGGAGACCCGCGACGAGGGAGCCGGCCCTTACAGGGCCTCGCCGCGGCTGCTAAGGAGGAGCAGACCGGTCAAACACATAGGCCACACCCTACACGACGCCGCGCCCGGCCGATTGCGGCCGGGACGCCAACCTTCGGTGAAGGGACGTGCCCTAACGGCTCAATGGGAGCGTGCAACAGGGCGTCGGAAAAGGCCCGACTTTTCCCTCAAGTGATGACTTAGTGGTGGCGGACGGCGTTGATCGTCATCGTCCGCACGTGCACAGCGCACGTCTTCGTGTGCAGCTTGAGGTAGAAGGAACGGGTCGAGTCGGGTGGGATGACACGCACGGCGCGCACGTCGGTGGGCCGGCAGGTGGACCTCGGATAGTTGAGCGCGTTGGTGATGCGCAGTACCGCGTCGGCCTTCTCGCCCGGGTCCAGCCGGACCGTCTTGACGCTGTCGTTGGCCCGCTGGGCGGTCAGTCCGACCCGGTCGTGGTTGGCGGTGACCAGGGAAACGCCGGGGTGGCCGTCCACCACGCAGCTGTGCTTTCCGGTGTTGGTGAACCGGATGGTGAAGTACTGGCTGCCGGCCGCCGCGTCGCCGTTGGTGAGCTCGGCCAACAGGTGGTCGAACGTGCAGGTCGGCAGCGAGGCAGCACCGGCAGGCGCGGCGCTGATCGCGAGTACCGGGGCGAGCAGGGCAAGCCCTGCCACGCAGGCCCCGATGGTGCGGGTGGAACGTCGGAGGAACGTCATGCGCCCAGCCTGCGCCGCGCTGTGCGGATTCGGCCGCATTCGGCCCCATCGATATCTGATCCACAGCGTGACGCAGGCTCAGCGATGGAAATTCAGTGGCGGGCAAGGCCGGGTGGGCGGTCCGATGGGGGCATGAGATTCGACTGGCTCGACCCCGCCGACGCGGAGACCACCGAGGCGGTGCTGGACCTGTGGCAGGCCGCGCACCGGGTGGATCTGCCGCGCGATCCGGCGTTCGCGCGCCAGGACGCCCGGGGACGCATCGTGTTCCCGAACCCCACCGAGCCTGCGCGATTCCTGCTGGCCAGTGCCGGCCGTGAACTGCTCGCGGTCGCGGAGATCTCCACGCCCGTGCTGGACAACCTCTGCACGGCGTTCGTGGCGATCACCACTCGGCCCTACGCACGCCGGCGCGGCATCGGCACGCGGGTGTGGGAGGAGGTCGTCGAGTACTGCCTGTCGAACGGCCGCAAGCTGGTGATGGTGGACACGGTGGACCCCGGCGCCGGGGCGTCCTTCGCCCGGCAACTGGGCGCCGAGGCGGCGTTGCGGGACGTGCGACGTCGCCTGGTGGTGGACGCCGCGGCGCGCACGCGGGCGGCGGAACTGGCCGCCGCTGCGGCGCCGGCCGCGGCGGGCTACGCGGTGCATTCCTTCCTCGGCCCCGTCCCGGCGCAATGGTTGGACGGGATGGCCGAACTGATGGGCCGCATGTCCACCGACGTGCCGCTGCAGGACCTGGCCTGGGAACCGGAGGTCTTCGACGCGGCGCGGGTGCGTTCTCGGGAGGCGGTGGATGCGGCGTGTGGTCGCCACGTCTTCACCACGATCGCGGTGCATTCCACGAGCGGCGCGGTGGCCGGCTACACCCGGATCGGGGTGCCCACCGAGGACCCCACGGCAGGCTGGCAGCACGACACCTTGGTGGATCCGGAGCACCGGGGCCACCGACTCGGCGTGCTGCTGAAGACCGCCAACCTGGCGCACACGATGGCCCGGGCACCTGGCCTGACCACCGTGCTCACCTGGAACGCCGAGGACAACCGGCACATGATCGCGGTCAACGAGGCGATGGGTTTCGAGGTGTTCGACCACTGGGTGGAGTGGCAACGGCCCTTGTGACGCCGCGTGGTCAGGTTGCCTGGTCCAGGTCGAATTGGCGCAAGCGCTTCGCCATCCCGCGCAGGACCTTCCGCGTTACGCTCGGAACCTCGATGAGCACGGTGGAGAATTCACTACTGGTCAACCGGTAGATCTCCATGTCGGTGATCGCGGTGACCGTCGCGTCCCGCGGGGCCGGGTCGAGCAGCGCGAGCTCGCCGAAGTAGGACCCGGGGCCCAGCTTGTTGACGAACACCCCGTTGCGGGTGACCTCGGCCTCCCCCAACGCCACCACGAAAAACTCGTCACCGTGCTGCTGCTCCCGGACCAGCACCTTGCCCGCCGGTATCAACGTGAGCATGGAGTGGGCGCTGATCAGCCGCAGTTCGGCCTTGCTGCACAAACTGAACAACGGCACTGCCCTCAGTTGATCGAGGTGCTGATCGCGACGTTTCATCGGTGCTCCTCAGCTGGGGAGGCACCAGCCTGCCACGGGCGTTACCGGGTTACAGGCCGAGGTCGCGACCGATGATCTCCTTCATGATCTCGTTCGACCCCGCCCAGATCTTGGTGACCCGGGCGTCCATCCAGGCCCGCGCCACCCGGTACTCGCGCATGTAGCCGTACCCGCCGTAGATCTGCACGCAGTCGTCGAGCACGTCGTTCTGCACCTGGGCGGACCACCACTTGATCTTGGCGGCGTCCACCGCGGTCAGCTCGCCGCGCGTGTGCGCCAGGATCGCCTGGTCCACGTAACACTGCGTCAGTTCGATTTTGGTGACCAACTCCGCGAGCAGGAACTTGTTGTGTTGGAAGTTGCCGATCGCCTGCCCGAAGGCCTTGCGCTCCTTGGCGTAGTCCAGGGTCTCGGTGAGCACGGCGGCGGCGTGCGCGGTGTTGGAGATCGCGGAGCCGATGCGCTCCTGGGGAAGGCGTTCCATCATCGCGATGAAACCGCCGCCGACCTCACCGAGCCGGTTGGCGTCGGGCACGCGCACGTCGTCGAAGAACATTTCGGCGGTGTCCGCCTCGGGCTGGCCGACCTTGTCCAGCTTGCGGCCGCGGTTGAACCCGGCCATGCCTGCCTCAACGACGAACAGCGTGATGCCGCGGGCCTTTTTGCTGGGGTCGGTCTGCGCGGCCACGATCACCAGGTCGCAGAAATAGCCGTTGGTGATGAAGGTCTTGGAGCCGTTGAGGATCCAGTCGTCGCCGTCCCGCACGGCAGTTGTCTTCAGCGCGGCGAGGTCGGAGCCACCGCCGGGTTCGGTCATCGCGATCGCGGTGATCAGTTCGCCGGTGCAGAACCGCGGCAGCCACCGCTGCCGCTGCTCCTCGCTGGTCAGCTCGGTGAGGTACGGCGCGACGACGTCGACGTGGAGGCCGATCGAGGAGGAGTAAGCCACGGCGACCGCGGCGAGCTCGGCGGCCAGAATCGCGTTGTAGCGGAAGTCGCCGGCCGCGCTACCGCCGTACTCCTCCGGGATCTCCAGGCCGAGCAGGCCCTGCCGGCCGGCGGCCAGCCACACCTCACGGTCGATCGCCCGGTTCTCGATGAACTCCTCGGTGCGCGGCGCGATCTCGCGCTTGATGAACTCGCGCACCGAGTCGCGGAATATCGCGTGGTCGTCGGTGTAGATCGAACCAAACATCAAGACTCCGCCTTCGTGTAGGGCGCCAAGGGGGGCTCGGCCTCGACACGTGGATCCGTGAGCAATGCCGTCATTATCTGCTTCCAGATCCCGGACAGGTTCGTGGCAAAGGTGGCCGGCTCCACGCCGGGCATCAACACCTCCGTGCACACCGACTGCGGGATACGGCTGGGGTTCGCCGGGCCGGGATGGTCCAACGCATCGATCGCCAGCGCGTAGGCGACCGGGTCGTGGGTGCCCACCGCGATGTGATCGGCAGCGTTGGCCGGGCACACGTCCTGGGTGGCGACGTTGGTGATGTCCCCCGGCCCGTGCACTGAGGTGCTGCCGGCGTCGTCGAGATTGGGCTGCACGATCTGGTCGAGGTGGGTGTAGATCTGCGTGTAGGAGATGCCGGCGAAGGTCTCCTGGTCGGAGTTCATCGCGCGCACGAAGTTGGAGCCGATGGCCTGCTGCCAGATCGAGGGCGCGCACCCGGCGGTGCACAACGGCCCGGCGATCACGGTGCCGTGGTTGGTCGCACCGAACGCGATGTAGTCGTCCACCTCGGTGCGCAGGTCCGGCCAGAAGCGCAAGGCGAACCGCGGTATCACGCCGCCCTGGCTGTGCCCCATCACCTGCACCCGGCGGTCGGTGCGCGCGTGGATGGTGCGGATCGCGGACACGACGTATTCCGCGGCCGTCTGGATGTCACCGGTGGTGTCGAACGGCAGCGTCACCGTGCAGTGCGGGCGGCCGAGTTGGTCCAGGGCGCGGAACCAGTTCCAGTCGTAGCTGCTGGGATTGACCGTGGTGCCCGGCACGAACAGCACGGTCTGGTGTCCGCGCGAGACGTTCGCGCTACAGGACAGCGCGGCGTCGAGCTTGCCCTTCGGCACGGACAGCGTCGGCCCCGGGCGATCCACCGGCGCGAACTCACCGACGGCTGCGGCCGCGCCGGGGCCGGCGACCGCAGTCCCCGGCAGGGCCAGGGCGGCCATAGCGGCGAGGAGCCCCGGGACAAGGCGTCGAGACCTGCGCATGCCAAATAGTGACTCATACGTCCCGATCGACGACATAGGCGACCACGGACCGGACGAAGTCCAGGTCGGGTCCGTCCTCGGCGTCGGCGTAGGCGACGGACAGTTCTTTCGTCGCCGATGCGGCGAGGTCGGCAGCAGTGGCGCGGGCCCAGTCGATACTGCCGGTGCGGGCGAGCACGTCGTGAATGGTGGCCTGCTCGCGTTCCAGCCGGACCCGCGAGCCCCCAGCGAGGAAGTCGGTCAGCCGGCCGCGGTCGGCGGGCGTGCTGTGCGCCAGGGCGTGGCAGACCACGAGGGTCCGCTTCCCCTCGTCGAGGTCCCCGCCGATCTGCTTGCCGTAGCGGGAGCCAATGCCGACCAGGTTGAGCACATCGTCCTGGATCTGGAACGCCGCACCGAGCAGAAACCCCAGCCGGTTGAATCGATCGAGATCCTCTGCGGCCGGCCCGCCGGCGACCAGGGCACCGATCCGCATCGGGTGGATGAAGCTGTACCAGGCGGTCTTCTTCTCGACCAGGCGCAGATAGTCGTCGGTGTCCACGTCGAAGGCTTGATCGCGGATCCAGCCCAGCTCCATCGCCTGGCCCTCGAGGGTCTCGCTCAGCAGGTGATCGATCTCGTCGACGATGCGCAGCACGATCTGCGGGCACAGTCCGTCCAGGTTGCTGCGGAACAACCGCATCGCCAGCGCTTGCATCGCGTCACCGGCGTTGACCGCCAGCGGAACGCCGATCTGACGGTGCATCGCGGGACGGCCGCGGCGGGACACGCCGGCGTCCTCGATGTCGTCGTGCACCAGGAATGCGTTGTGCAGCAGTTCCAGCCCGGCCGCCGAGGGCAGCGCGGCCGCGGTGCAGCCGCCGTGGGCGCCGGCGGTGGCCAGGCACAGCGCCGGGCGTAGGCCCTTGCTCGGCCGCGCGACGTATTCCCGGATCGGGTCGTAGAGGTGAGGGCAAGGTTCGGCACCCGGAATCGCCGCCAGGAGCGCATCGAGGGCAAGCCCCCGGTACCAGTCCATCCGCTCGGTGAAGCCCGCGGGACCGTCGGTGGCGGGGGCTGCGACCGCCGGGGCGGGCGCGGTCGGGGCACCGTCGAACGGCGTCATCGAGCCGACCAATGTGGAGACCGTCGCCAGCACCGGATCGGCGAGGTTCACCACCCCGGTGGCCAATGCGGCGGCAGCAATCTCGTACAACGTGGCGTCCCAGGGCAGCCCGAGCGCGAAGCGCTGCTCGTCGTAGGCCACGAACGGGGCGAAGACCGCGGGTTCGGTCAACGGCCAGATCTCGCAGCGCTCCCCGTCGTGGTTCGCACTGTCGAGGATCGCGTTGACCGCGCGGCGGGCCGCCTCGTTGGCTGCCTCCATCGTGGCCAGGTCGGTGTGCGTCCGGACGTAGTCGCCGGCCAACACCAGGTTGGGAATCGCGGTGGCGGCCTCGGGGCGCAGCCGCCAGGTGTCGATGTAGTTGACCAGCAGTGGTTCGAGGTTGGCCAAGTGACCGGCGCGGGCCGGGTCCGGGGCGATGTCCGGGTCCAGCAGCCAGCCGGCCAGGTTCGCGTCGGTGAGCACATCGGGGTCACCGGGCGCGCCGTTCATCGAGGCCTTCATCTGCCGCCACACCTCGGCGGCGACCTCGTCGGGGGTGCACTCGATCGCGGCCTTCCCGTTGCCACCCGGCGCGTTCCAGTCGGAGATGTCGACCGAGAGGATGCCGTTGAACTCGACGTCGCCGAGGTAGCGGTCGTACCACTCCGAGCGCCAGAACTGGACCTGGGAGACGCTGGTCAGCGCCCATTCGCTGTCCATGTGGATGAGGTGGCCGGGCACCATCGGCACGTCGGTGATCAGGTAGAACTGCGATCCGTTCATCCACTCGACGTTGGCCGCGACGGCGGTCAACGAGGCCAGGTTCGGATCGGCCGCAAGGATCTGATGGTTCATCAGCGCAGCAGCCCGTTCGACCGGCAACGCGCACACGTAGTGATCGCCGACGACCGTCTCGCCTCCGCCGTCGACGCGTTCGACGGCCACGCCGGTGATCCGGCCGGCTGCACAGTGGATCTCCCGCACCTCGCACCCGGTGCGCAGCTCGACGCCGAGCGCGGTCAGGTGCGCGCGCCAGGGGTCGATCCACACGTCAGTGGTGGGGCCGTCCAGCACCCGGTCCAGATAGCCGGCGGTCGGGTCGAAGACGTCGAGCGCGAGCTGGATGAACATGTCGCCGACCGTGCGGGTACTGGCGCGGCGGGCCTGGGCGGCGACCAGCGAGCGGGTCTGGCCCTCCACCAGGAACTTCCGGTAGGCCTCCGACCGGTTGTCGGCGTCGGTGAAGCTCCACCAGGAGACGCTCTCCAGCTCAGCCAGCCGCCGCGCCGGACACGAGGTGACCAGCTGCCACACCCGGCCGGCGAAGAACGCGAGGTCGTCGGCGATCAGCCCGGTCAGCGGGCTGATGCCGTGCAGCAGCGCACCCAGGGCGGTACCGAGGTCGTCGGGGGTGGCCGGGAAGTGGGCGGGCAGTTCGAACATGGGGCGGCCGTACTGGGTGATGCCGACGCGATCGGTGCCGACCAAGGCATCGGTTGCGGTACGCCCGTCGGCGGTGGGGATGCGACCCATGGTGTCGATGACGTGGCGGTAGAAACCGGGGAAGAAGCGGAAGCCGTGCTCGCCGGGGGCCCACGGGATCGTGGACTCGGTGTAGCGCTCGGCTCCCGGGCCGGTCGTCGAGGGCGCCCCGTACAGGCTGCGGGCCTTCCCGCCGACGGTGGCCCTGCGTTCCAGCACCGTCACCGCGAAGCCACGTTCGGCGAGTTCGTGAGCGGCCGTCAGCCCGGCGACGCCACCGCCGAGTACCACCGCGCTAGGCATGGCGCTCCCCCACGGTCGGCAGATGAACGTCGTAGGAGACCCGGGACTGCGCCAGGAGCACCCGACCGACGCCGAACCCCTGGACCCGGTTGAGCCACTCCCAGCCGGCCGCGCCGGTGTGGAACGTGGGTGTCACGTAGCACGGCGGCGTGCCGTGCAGGTCGCCCGCGACAGCGCGGGCGTACCCATCCGGCCCCAGGTCGAGGCGGCCCTGGGCCCGGTAGTAGCAGGCCGAGCCGTCCTCGCTGCGGAAGGTCGCGCGGATGTCGAGCACCGCGACCCCGTCTCGGCGCACGCACAACCAGTCACCGCCGCCGGGTTGGATCTCGGCGCGGATCCGGGGCCCGGTCACCGTGCCGCCGTCGACCAGGAAGTCGATCCGGTAGCCCTCGGGGGTCTCGCCGATCGGCTGGACCCGCCCGAAGACGTCAAAGGTGGCGAAGAACTCCATGCTGTAGGTCCAGGACGGCCCGGGACCGGGCGGCGGTTCGGTGGCGGCCGGCGGCGCGGCGGGTGGCGGTGCGCCGACGACGGTGAGCCAACTGCCGTCCGCGGGCAGGCAGGCCAACCGCTGGCCGGAGCGGAGGAGCTCAGCTCGGTAGTCGAACGCGGCACCGTCCTCGACGGCGGGCAGCACGGCGGAGAACCACTGGGCCGACTCGCCGCCCGGCCCGGCCTCGCGCAGCGCGCGGGTGGTCTGCGTCGGTCCGCCGCAGCGCCGGGTGTGCACCACAACCGCGTTGCTCGGGTGCGCGGGCGCCGCCGCGAACGCCACCACCGGGGCGGTCCCGGTGCGCACGGCGTCCAGAACCAACGGCCGATCCGGCCGCTCCCCCAAGGTCGGGAGCGCCCGGGCACCGTACGTTCCGTTCATGCGGGCGCGGGGCCGGACGACGCCATCTTGGCCGGCGCCGTCTTCTTCGCCGGCGCCGTCTTCTTCCCCGGCGCCGTCTTCTTGGCAGGCGGGGCAGCGTCGGCGGCCGTGAGCAGGGCGACGGCGTCGACCTGCTTGAGCCGGAGCACCATCCGCTCGGAGACCCGCAGCACATACCGGGGCTCTGGGGTCCGTTGCACATAGCTGACGTGGACATCGGTGCCGATGACCAGGTCGATCGGCGCGCCGGCGGTCGCCACGATCACCCCTTCGTTGAGGGGCAGCGCGCTGGAGCGCAGCAACGGGCCGCCGGCCAGGAACGGGACAAATCGGTCGGCGGGGAGGATCAGGGATCCCTTGCTCGGCGTGTGCGCCGCCTCATAGAGCTCGTGGCCCAGCATGGCCCCGAATGGTCCGTACTGGCCGAGGGCCTCCAACAACTGGACGACGTCGGCGACGGCCTTGACCAGGTTGTTGCCGATGACCTCTTCGCCCCGGGTGACCGTCAGCTTCGTCTTGGCGACGTCGCGCAAACCCTGGTGCCCCGCCTCGCCGCCCTGCACCCGGTAGATCGGTGGCTCGACGACCAGTGGGTGGCGGGGGTCGTATCCGGGCTCTGCAGGATCCTTCTTGGGCGCCGTGTCCTGGACGGCGGGCTGGCCCCGCATGACGATGGCGTCCTCAAGGCGCCCGATCACCACGCCCGCGCGGCTGACCATCTGACGTACTGCGGCCAGGTCTGGATCCTGCGCCTGGGCGGTCTTGATGTAGACCTCGCAGGACAAGGTCGTCAGCTTCAGCGTGACGCCGTCATCGATGGACATCCGCATGGGCGCGGTGCGGAAGTACGGCTCCCCGTCCGGCGTCTCGTCGAGGGTCAGCGCGGAGACGCTGGACTGCTCTTCGGGCAACGGCCCCACCAGCGGCAGGAAGGTGCTGGCCACCCGGGCGCGCCGGGCCGACTCGGCGGCGGTGCGTTGCACCTGCGCCCACTGCTCATCGGTCCAGGGCAGGGTGCTGGGCTCGGACATCAGGTCTCCCTCATGTTCAGATATGACGCCTGGTCAGGACTGTGGGGTCGCTAAGCGTGCCAGTACCGCGGCGGCCCGGGCCGGCTCGGGTCGGTCCAGACCTTCCGGGCATCGTGCCAGGGCGGCGGCCAGCGATGCGACGGCCTCCTCACCCCGACCGTTCGCGGCCAGCAGATCGGCGAGGTCAAGGGCGGCGCGCAGCTCCAGCGGCACCGCCTCCTGGGCACGGGCCTGCGCCAACGCGGTGCGCAGCGCCGCCTCGGCGGCAGCGACCTCGCCCCGAGCGGCGAACAGCTGCGCCCGAAGCCGGGGGATCTCCGGGGCCATCACGGCTTCGCCGTCCGCCGCCACGGCATCCGCCGCGTCCAGACGCGCTGCTGCCTCAGCAAGCTGACCGGTACTCAGGAAAGCCTGGGCACACAACGTGTTCATCAGCACCAGGGTCAGCCGGGAGCCGGCCTGCTCCCACAAGGCCAGACCGTCGAGCATCCCGGCGCCGGAGGAGTCCGCACCGCGGCTGTGGGCCACGACAGCCCGCAGGGTGTGGGCGAAGGCGTCCCAGAGGAAGAAGTCGTCGTCCCGGGAAAGCTCGGCGAGCTGGTCGACGCGCGGCAGCAGGCCGTCCAGTCGACCGGTGTAGGAGCATTCGAAAACTCCGCCGTAAAGAGCAAAGGCGAGCGATGCGGCGCGACTGGCCGGGTGCCCGAGTTCTTTGCCCAGGGCCTCCAGGCGGGCGTACTCCGCCTCGGCCGCCTTGACGTGCCCGAGCATCCACAGCGAATCGGCGCGGGAGGCCCGCAGTGCCACGGTCGAGGACAGGCCGAATGCCTGCGCAAGCGCACGTTCCTGCTCGAGGTCGAACAGCGCCAGTCCGGCGTCGGCCTCGGCGATCGCCCGGCGGTACTCCCCGCAGGAGAACAGGGTGAACGAGAGCGCGTGGCGGCCGGTGACCTCGAGCATGGGAACCCCCGAGGCCATGGCCGCGCCGAGCACCGCCTCGGCGGCCTGGGTGGCCGCGCTGAGTTCGCTGCGCAGGAAGCGCACGGTCCACAACCCCCACATCGGTGGGTAGCTGCGGTCGGGGCGCTCCAGGTCCCGGGTTAGCTCCAAGGCACGGGTGCAGGCCTGCTCGACCTCGACGGCACCCCAGCCGTGCACGCTCATCAGCAGCGGGGCGAGCAGGATCTGCAACTCGAGCTCGCGCTCGGCCGTCTGTGCGGAGGGAGTCAGTCGTTCCAGGCAGCTGATCGCGGCCTGGATGTGCGTCGCCGCGAGATGCACCGCGGTGCGGGACAAGGCCTGATGGGCCGCAGCTTCCCAGTACTCGACGGCGTCCGCGTCGGCGCCGGCTGCGGTGAGGTGACGGGCAATCAGGTCCGGCCGGTCGCCCGCCTGCTCCGCGGGGGTGGCGCGCAGCACGTCGGCAACCCGTCGGTGGTGGACCTGTCGAGTGGTGCGCAGCAACGAGTTGTAGGCCACGTCCCGCACCAGGGCGTGGCGGAACTCGTAGCTTTCCTTCTCCTCGTCGAGCGGACGCACCAGTCCGGCCCCCACCATGCGGTCGAGGTCGTGGGCGAGCAGAGTCGGGTCGCGGTCGGAAACCTCGAACAGCAGCGCAGTCGTGAAATCCCGCCCGATGGTGGCCGCGAGCTGAGCGGTGGCCCGCGACGCACCGAGCCGGTCGATACGCGACATCAGCGAGGCATCCACGGAGGCCGGGATCATCGCCTCCGCGAGCACGTCGGTGGCCTCCCAGGACACGTCGCGTTCGGCGAGCACCCCGGACTCCAGGGCGGCGCTGGTCAGTTCCTCCACGAACAACGGAATCCCGTCCGAGCGGGCCATGATCAGGGCGAGCAGGTCGCCCGGCAATGCCTTGCCGGAGGCGACTCCGCGCACCATCACCTCGACGTCGGCCCGGCCCAGCCGAGGCAGGTCCACCGTGCGCAGCCGGTCACCGTCGAGACCCAGGTCGGTGTCCGGGCGGCTGGTGAACAAGCCGAGCAACGGGGCGTCAGGTGGCGCGGAATCCACCAGGACCTGCAGGAAATCCCGGGTCGCGCTGTCTGCCCAATGCAGATCCTCGACCACCAACAGGGCGGGTCCCGGTCGGGCCAGGGCAGCAATCAGGTGGACCAACAGCTCCAACGTCCGGGTGCGCCGCCGAGCCGGGGGGAGGTCAAGGGCGGCGGAGTCCGTCGGTTCCGGGATGGCCAGCAACGAGCCGAGCAACGCCACCGCCTCCGGGTCGCGGAGCCCGAGCGCGTCCAGTTGCGCAGCAAGCAGGCTGCGACGAGCGTCGACCTCGGATACGGCGTCCAGGCCCAAGCGCCGCTCGATCAACTCCGTTACCGGGTGGAACGGGCTGGTCGTGTTGTAGGTGGTGGCACGCAGCTCGATCAGCGTCGAGGCGACCGGCCTGACCTGGTCCCGGAACAGGCGGAGCAGCCGTGATTTGCCCACCCCGGGTTCACCGCGCAGCACCAGGAACTGGCTGGACCCCGCCGCCACTGTGGCCCAGGCGCTGTCGAACAGTGCACGTTCCTCATCGCGGTCGACGAACGGGGTGAGCACCTCGGCGACCTCGACCCGCTCACGGGAGTCAGCCTCGCCGGTGATCCGCCACAGCTCGATGGGTTCGTCCAGCCCGGGCAGACTCCGTCGCCCCAACGAGGTCCCGTGGAAATATCCGCGCACGATGTTCCAGGTGGTGTTACTGACCACCAAGCTGCCCGGCTCGGCCTCTGCCTGCAGCCGAGCGGCAACGTTGGGGGCGCTGCCCAGCGCACGCCGGTCGCGTCGATCGCCCGCCCCCACGGGGCCGACCATCACCCGTCCGGTGTGCACACCCAGGCGAACCGAGAGCGGGAACTCCACCGGGAGACTCGCCGTTTCGGCAGCCATCCGGGTGACCCCGTCGACGATGTGCAGACCACAGCGCACGGCCCGCTGCGGCTCGTCCTCCAGGGATCGGGGGTAGCCGAAATAGATGACCACCCCGTCACCGAGGTATTGGGAGACGTAGCCGTCGTGCGCGGCCGCCGCCTCACCGCAGAGGTGTTGGTAGCGGCCGAGCAGTTGTCCGAAGTCCTCGGGGTCCAACGCGTGCGCGATCCGGGTCGAGCCGACCATGTCGCAGAACAGCACGGTGAGTTGGCGCCGCTCGCCCTCCGCATCCTCGTGCTGGGCCTCGGCCATGCGGCCACCACAGCCACCGCAGAACTTCGAGTCCGCCGCGTTCTCGAACTTGCAAGTAGGACAGGCCCGGCCGAGCGCCAACCCGCAGTTGTCGCAGAACCGCGACCAGTCGGGGTTCTGCGTGGCGCACCGGATGCAGATCATGACGGGTCCGCGTCCGGCACGGCCAGGGCGCGCGCGACGATGTCGCTGCCACTGTTCGGATCGGTCACCGCTCGACTCCCGACTGCGCCATGGTCGGCGCTCAATCCAGACCTGGGCTGATTCGGCGTCACATGAGCGCCTCCGCCAGGGCGAGGTGACGAGGCATGCGCATCCGACGGTAGAGGTCCGCGGCCTCGACGACCAGGCGGTCAGCCTCGGCCCGGTCGCCCGGCGCGTCGCGCTCGCGCAGCATAGCGGCGTAGAAGCGGCGCGTGTGTGCCTGCTCGGGTAAGTGCGGCAGCTCAGCGGCCTGCTGCAACGCGATGCGGAAGTGCCGTTCTGCATCATCGAAGCGACGCGCAGAGCTCGCCGCGATGCCTGCCGTACGCCGGATCAAGCGACAGTCGAACATCGGGCTGCACACGAAGCCCGCGTCCAGCGCCGCCTCCACCATGGGATGCAGTTCGGCGGCCCGATGGTGTTCGCCGAGCACATACAGGCTCTCGACGGCCGAGAACAGCATGCCCCAACGCCCGTATTGGTGAATGCCCACCATCCGGGGCACCAGGCTGTCCGGTGCGTCCAGCATGGACACCACCCGTTCAGCGTCGCCCGTGTACGCGTGATACTCCAGCAGGACGGCGTCCTCCAGTCCGTACCACGCCCACGGGCGTTGGCCCGCGGCCGCGGATTCGAAATCCGTCCGGGCTTGTGCCCAATCCCCGCGGAGGAACGCGGCCAGCCCCGTCCAGGCGCGGCCGTAGTGCGACCACGGGATGCCGAGCTGCACCGCGAGTTCACTGGCCCGCTGCCCGAAAGCGTCGAGTGCCTCCAGGTCGCCGCTCTTCACGAAATCGAGCAGCCCGCATCCCCACAGGCATTGCAGAGATGCGGCCCCGTTACCCAACCGCTCCGCGAGAGACTCGACGTGCGCCAAGGTGCGTTCGGCATCGGCGAAGCGTCCGCTGCCGAGCAGCGAGTTCCAGGTGAAGCCGAGGACGACGGACTCCTCCCAGGGTTTGCCGATCGCCCGGAGCAGGTCGGCCGCTTCGAACGCGACCTCGGCGGCCTCAGAGAATCGCGCCCACGGCACCCGGTGCAGCGAGCGGGCCACCAAGGACGCCGCCACCAGGGCCTGGTCGTCCATCGCCCGTGCCATGTCCATGGCTTGTCCGATGAGTGCGTCGCCGGCTTCGAACGGCACGGCGTCGGCCCAACCGGCGACCATCCCCTGTGTGGCGAGCAGCCGCACCCGGGCCGCATTCACCTCATCGCCGAGCAGATCCAAGCCGCGCTGGGCGACCTGGATTCCGTCCTCCATGCGACCCGCCCACGCCAGGGTGTAGCTCATCTCGTCGCAGATCAAGCCGGCCAGCTCCGCGTCGCCGGCCCGCTCGCACGCGTCGATCGCCCGCTGCCAGGTTTCGATGACCTGGTCCCACCGGCCCGCGCTGCGCTGCGCGACACCCAGCCAGTGCAGCAGCTCGGCGTGTTCGGTAGGCGTGGCGGCCTCGATCCGCTCGGCGGCAAGTGCCAGGTGGGTGAGCGCCTCCTCGAAGGCGGCGGTCTGCAGAGCCCAACTGCCGGCCATCAGCAGGAACCGGAAGGTGCGCTTGGGGTCGGCGACCGAGCCGGCCTCGATCAGGTGGTGCGCGATGGTGGCCGCTTGTGGTTCCAGATCTACGGCGTGGAAGTGTTCGAGGGCCTCGGCGGCCCGGGCGTGCATCCGGGCCCGCCGCGGCGCGGACAACTGCGAGAGCACGGTCTGCCGGATCAACTCATGGGCGAACATGAACTGGTCATCCGCGGTGCCGGGCACGGCGACGAGCACGCCGGCCCGCACTGCTTCATCCAGCAGGTCCAGCAACGGCTCCTCGGCCAGTTGTTCGAGCTGGCGCAGCAACTCGAACGAGAACACCCGACCCAGCACCGCGGCGGCAGCCAACACCTGAGGAGTGTCCGGGCGGAGCCGGCGCAGTCGGGCACTGACCACCAAACGGACGCCTTCGGGCACCTCGAGCTGATCGATGTTCAGATCGGCGCGGAAACGTCCGTCGGCGTCGAACAGGCGGCCCTCCTCGGCCAGGTGCTTGTAGACCTCCTCGGTGAAGAAGGCATTGCCCTCCGTTTCGCGATAGATGGCCTCCACCAAGGCGGCGGGCGGGTCCTGCCCCGCCAACGCCTTGACCATTTCCCCGGTGGTGTCGGGGGGCAGACGTTTCAGGGGTATTCGGATCGCCAATCGACGCCGCGTCAGTTCTTCGAACACGCCGGACAGGGGTCTTCCTGCCTCCAGCTCGGTGTCCCGATACAGACCGATGATCAGCAACGGCACGTCGTGAACGCGCTCAGCGATGTGTTGGATCAGTTGCATGGTCGGCTCGTCGGCCCAATGGATGTCGTCGAAGACCAGCAGAGTGGGCTTGACCCGGGCGGTCCGGGCCAGCACCTCCCACAGCGAGTTGAATAGATAGCGCCGCTCCTGCTCGGGCGGTAACTCCAACGACGCCGGGATGTCCGGGCACAATGCCCGCAGTCGCGGCATCAACCGCGCCACCTCGGGAGCCTGCTCGCCGAGGAATCGCCGGAACGCCATCGGGTTGGGCGCGCGGGCCAGTGCTTGCTCGTAAGTCTCGACGATGGGGACGTAGGGGGCCGCACCCGCGGCCTCGTAACAGTGCCCGGTGTAGACCAGGAACCCTTCCCGCTCGCAACGACGGGCCAGCTCCTCGGCCAGGCGGGTCTTCCCCACGCCCGGTTCTCCGCCGACCATGACCAACGCTCCGGTGCCGGCCTGCACCTGCGCCAGCACGTTGCGCAACGCCACCCGTTCGGCCTGTCGACCGACGAACGGCGTGCGCGCGCTCTGCCCGACGACGGACGGGCGGGTCACCTCCACGGCCAGGGCGTGCAACCGCCACGGCTCGGGGAAGCCCTTCAGCCCGAACTCACCACAGTCCACGAACGTGAACGCCGACCCGGACCCGGCCAATTGCCGCACGATCTCGGAGACCAGGATCTCGCCACCGGAGGCCACCGCGGCGATCCGCGCGGCGGCATTGACGGCCTGCCCGTACAGGTCATTGCCCTCGGCGGTCACCTCGCCGGTGTTGATGCCGATGCGGACGGCGACCTCCTCGCCGGGCGAGTCGACGTTGCGCTCGGCCAGGGCCTGCTGGATCCCGATCGCGCATTCCAAGCCCCTGCGTACCGAGGTGAACGCCAGCATGAAGCCGTCGCCGAGAGACTTGACCTCCCGTCCTTGGTGCTTGGGCAGGCACCGGCGCACGACCTCCTCGTGCGCGCGAAGCATCCGATGGGCGGCATCGTCGCCGCGTGCCGTGCGCAGGTCGGTGGAGCCGACCACGTCGCTGAACACGATCGTGACCGGACCGTCGCCGAATCGGTCGTCCACGAGCTCGACCTCCTCGCGCGGATCCTGGCACCCCGGGGGCGGGAGCAACAGGGTCAGATCGCGATCGGCGTGAACCGGATCGGCAGATGCTCGGCGCCGACGAAACCGGCCAGCTCGGGCCGGTAGACGGCCTCGCCGTCCAGCGCCAGATCCGGCAGGCGCCGCGCGAGGACCACCAGTGCTTCGGCGAGCTCGGCGCGGGCCAGTTGCGCGCCCAGGCAGAAATGGGTGCCGTGGCCGAAGTTCAGCTGCGGACGGTGCTCGGTGGTGATGTCGAACGGGTCGGGGTTGCCGTCGGCATCGGTCAGCTGGGCGTTGCCCACCATCAGCCAGACGCGGGTGCCGGCGCCAAGGTGCAGGTCCTTGTGGTCGAGCTCGACGTCGACCACCCGCCAGAGCACCGGGCAGACCGGGCGCACCCGCAGCACCTCCTCGACGGCCGCCGGAGCCAGCTCGGGCCGGCGCGCCAACAGCGCCCACTGGTTGGGGTGCTCGGCGAACAGGCTGAGCGCGTGGCCGAGCGAACAGCGCGTGCTGTCCTGGCCGCCCAGCACCAGCACCACCACCATCGCGCGGATCTCGGCATCGGAGAGCCGGTCGCCGCTGTCGGCTGCCGCGACCAACACCGAAATCAGGTCCTCAGCTGGAGTGTGGCGCCGTTGCGCGATCAGCTCGTCGACCATGGCGCCGATGCCCTCGACCGCCGTGACGAGCTCGGCGTGGTGCGCAGGCACCTCGTAGCCGAGGAGGTGCGTGAGTTCCTTGCCCCAGGCCAGGAACTGGGCGTGGTCGGCGCCGGACAAACCGAGCAGTTCGAAGATCACCCGTGGCGGGTAGTGGTCGGCGAAGGCCGCAACGAACTCGCACCGCCCAGCTGAGCCGAATCCGTCGACCAGCCCCTCCACAATCTCCCGCATGCGGGCGCGCAGCCGCTCGACCGCCGCGGGGGTGAACGCCGGCGCCACCAGACGGCGCAGCCGGGTGTGGTCGGGTCCGTCGATGTTGAGCACCAGTTCGGCCCACATCTGCGCGACCGGTCCCTCGGTGATGCCCTGGTCGGCCAGGTGCCCGGCGGCCGCCTGACGCACCCGGCGGTCGTGCAGCAGGGCGCTGCAGTCGTCGTAGGTGAGGATCGCCGGACCGAGCGGGGTTTCCGCATACCAGTGCTGCGCGGCCGCATCGCGTACCGGTTGGGAGTCGACCCGGAAGTCGGGGGCAAGGACATCAAGGGTCGCGGGTGCAACGGTGAGACTCATCGCCAGGTCCCTTCTGCGCGGAACGAGCGCAGCGTCCCGCGGTTGGGTCATGGCGTCTGTCGCCGGCGCGACAGATGCGGGTTGTTGGGTCGCGGTTCAACCCGGCCGTTGCACCGTCCGGCGGGCGAAGTCCGGGGCGTGCTCGGGGCGCAGGCCGAGGCCGAGCAATTGGGCGGGCACCACGTTGAGGCGCGGGGCGCGGGAGAACAACCCGATCATCGGGGCGGGCGGACCGTTGCGCTCCCCGGCCATCACCGGGCGCATCACCACGCGGTGCAGCATGCGCTGCAGGCCCTGCACGGCCACCGTCGGCGCGAGTCGCCGCGCACGCACCTTCGCCAGTTGTGCCGGGGTGGGTCGCCCGCGGCGCAGCGGATCGGCCAGCAGGGTGGCCGCCCCGACCCCATCCTGGACCGCCAGGTTGATACCCACCCCGCCGACCGGGGACATGGCGTGGGCGGCGTCGCCGATGCACAGCAGCCCGTCGCGATGCCATCTGTGCAACAGGTTCAGCCGCACGTCGAGGAACTTGACGTCGTCCATGCTCGCCAGTTCGTGCACCCGGTCGGCGAACTCCGGGCAGACCCGGGCCACGTTCTCCCGGAACGCCTCGATGCCCTCGGCCCGCAGGTCCTGACCCTTCGGCGCGAGATAGGCCACCTGGAAGTAACCCTCCCGCGGCAGCGGCACCGCGAAGCGTCGGTCGCGCATACGCGGGGTCAGCGCGCTCTCGCCCTCGTTGTCGTGGCGGGACAGGCGGAACCACCAGACATCGAACGGGCAGTCGTACTCCTTCGGGGTCAGCCGGGCCTCGCGACGCAGCAGCGACCAGCGACCGTCGGCCGCGATCACCAGGCCGGCGCGCAACTCCCCCATGCCGTCCGCGGCGTGGTAACGCACCCCGACCACGGTGTTGCCCTCCCGGAGCAGCCCGGTGACCTCGGTGTGCATGCGCAGGTCGAAGGTCTTCTCCTGCGCGCCCGCGTCGGCCAGCAGGCTCAGGAAGTCCCACTGCGGCACCATCGCGATGTAGGGATGCGCGACGTGCAGCTTGGACAGATCGGCCAGCTTCATCAGCCCGCCGTCGGCGGTGGGAAATCCGACGGCCGTAACCCGGCCCTGCGGCAGCGCGTTGAACTTCTCGAACAGGCCCAGCTCATCGAGCAGGGTGAGAGTGGACGGGTGCACGGTGTCCCCGCGGAAGTCACGCAGGAAGTCCGGGTGCTTCTCCAACACGGTGACCGGCACCCCGGCCCGGGCCAACAGCAGGCCGGTCATCATGCCCGCGGGGCCGCCACCGACGACGACACAACCGGTGGTCTCGCTACGCATGCCGTGCCTCCCCGTTACTGACCCCTCGTCAGAATCCTAGCTTCCGCAGCTGTTTGGGGTCCCGCTGCCAGTCCTTGGCCACCCGCACGTGCAGATCGAGGAAGACCGGGGTGCCCAACAGCGCCTCGATCTGCTTGCGGGCCGCGGTGCCGACCTCCCGCAACCGCGCGCCGCCCTTGCCGATGATGATCCCCTTCTGGCTGTCCCGCTCCACGTAGACCTCGGCGCGGATGTCCAGCAACGGGTTGTGCTCCCCCCGGCCCTCGCGCGGGATCATCTCGTCGACCACCACGGCCAGCGAGTGCGGGAGCTCATCACGCACCCCTTCCAGGGCGGCCTCCCGGATCAGCTCGGCCACCATGATCATTTCCGGGGAGTCGGTGAGATCGCCGTCCGGATAGAGCGCGGGACCGACCGGCAGCCGTGCGGTGAGCAGCTGCGCCAGCAGGTCGACCTGGTCCCCCGCGAGCGCGGAGACCGGCACGATCTCGGCGAACTCAACGCCGGTCTGCTCGCCGAGCCGGGCCACCGCCATCAGCTGCTCACCGATCTGGTCCCGGCCGGCAACGTCGGTCTTGGTGACGATGGCGAACACCGGCGCACGGCGGGCAGCTTTGGCCATCTCCCCGACGATGAACCGGTCGCCAGGGCCGATCTTCTCGTCGGCCGGGATGCACAGGCCGAGCACGTCGACCTCGGCGATGGTGGCCCGGACCAGATCGTTGAGCCGCTCGCCGAGCAGCGTCCGCGGGCGGTGGAAACCGGGGGTGTCCACCAACACCAGCTGCGCGTCCGGGCGGCTGACGATGCCGCGGATGGTGTGCCGGGTGGTCTGCGGGCGGGCCGAGGTGATCGCGACCTTCTGCCCGACCAGCGCATTCGTCAGCGTCGACTTGCCGGTATTGGGACGCCCGACGAAGCAGGCGAAGCCGGCGCGATGCGCGGGTGGATAGACGGCCGACACCCAGTGAGTCTCCCGGGCTTTACATGTGACCAATTGGTCACCTATTATCGACGGGTGGACGAGGACGGACTGGGCGAGGTGTTCAAGGCCCTGGCCGACCCCACCCGCCGGTTCCTGCTGGACCTGCTCTTCGTCCGGGACGGTCGCACGCTGACCGAACTGGAATCAGAACTGGAGATGACCCGCTTCGGGGTGATGAAGCATCTGAAGGTCCTCGAGCACGCGAACCTCGTGGTCACGCGACGGTCCGGCCGGGAGAAGTTGCACTTCCTTAACCCGATCCCGATCCGCCAACTGCACGACCGCTGGATCGACAAATACACCGAGCGCAACGTGACCGCGCTCCTCGACCTCAAAACCTCACTGGAGCAACCGTCATGACCATCACCAACCCGGCGACCACCGGCGTCTACAAGGTCTACATCCGGGCCACCGCCGCAGCGATCTGGCAGGCCATCACCGACCCGGAGTGGACCGTGCGCTACGGCTACGGCGGCTACGCGCACTACGACCTACGCCCCGGCGGCGCGCTCAAGCACCTGCCGGACGAAAAGATGCAGGCCGCCGCGGCCGAGTACGGCTTCCCGTGCCCGGACGTCATCGTCGACGGCGAGGTGCTCGAGGTCGACGAACCGCGCCTGCTGAAGACCACCTGGCGAATGCTGATGGACGCGACCACCGCGGCCGAGGGCTTCACCACCGTCACTTACGAGATCGCCGAACTCGACCTCGGCTACTGCTCACTGACCGTGGTCCACGAGTGCGAGAACGCCCCGGCCACGCTGTACATGGTGTCCGGCAGCGGCGACGCGGCGCCCAACGAGGGCGGCGGCGGCCACCCGTGGATCCTGTCCGACCTCAAGTCGCTGCTGGAGACCGGCAGGGGTTTGGCCGGCTGAGCGTGCCCCAACGTCAGCGAAACCGAGCGCTATAGCGCTCGGTTTCGCTGACGTCCCGGTGGGGTCAGCCCTTCTCGAGGCGTATGGCGAGGTATTCGGCCCGGCTGACCAGATCCGCTATCGCCACCTCGGGGGCCCCGACATGCTCGGCGACCGTCGCCGTGCCCCGACGCAGCAGGGTGACGGCGCCCGTGGTGTTGCCGCGTTGGGCGTGGGTGAGGCCGACGGCGATCTGGGCGAGGCCCTGCCACATCCCGGCGTCGTCGAACCCCGCGTCGCGGCGCTGCTTCCACATGGCCTCGAAGACCTCGTGGGCCTGGAACGGAAGGTCGTCGTCGAGGTACTGCTGTGCCTGCGCCAGTGCCTGAGCCGGCGTCAGTTCCAGGTCCTCGGGGACCCGCGGAATGCCCGCGGCGCCGCGCGACAGCGGGCGGCCGGTTGCGTCGCGGGGGCGGGCGTTACGGGCGCGCCCAGTGGCATCGCGATCGCGATCTGCCGGACTCATTGGCGTGCTCAGCCGGTGACAGTCACGCGCAGCGAACCGTCCGGATCGGCCACGTGCAGCGGCGCGGCAGGTCCGCCGAACTCGCGGACGACGGCGCGGTCCTCCTCGCCCAGGGTGGTCTCCCCGGTCACCACCGCGGCGGCCTCCAGGCCCCGGGCACCGCTGGCGATGGCCATGACCACCGCGGCCTGTACCGCGGAGACCTGCAGCGAGGGCAGCGAGACGGGCGTCGCGGCGTAGGTGCGCCCGGTGTCATCGCGCACCGCCGCGCCCTGACCCGCGCCATTGCGCGCCCGCACGGCGCGCGCCAACGTCACCAGCTTGGCGTCCTCTTCCCCCAACTCGATCATGAGCGGGAGCCTACCTAGGCCCAGTGTCAGACTTCGTTACCGGCCAAATCGGGCATTCCGGACGCTGGCCTGGTCGTAAGGGATGACGTGCCTTACGCGTGCTCGTGCTCAGGATCGGCGACGTCGCCGAGCGCGGGTTCGGGTTCGGGGGTGACCAGGACCGTACTGATCCGGTTGCGGCGCCCACCCGTGCTCTCCGCATGCAGCCGCAGCCCGTCCACGACGCACTCGGAGCCCGGGATCGGGACCCGGCCGAGGTATTTGGCCAGCAGGCCGCCGACGGTGTCCACGTCCTCGTCGTCCATCTCCAGGCCGAAGACCTCGCCGAGTTCCTCGACGCCGAGCCGCGCACTGACCCGGACCGAGCCGTCGGGCAGTCGCTCCACCGCGGGACCCTCGCGGTCGTACTCGTCGGCGATCTCCCCGACGATCTCCTCGACCAGGTCCTCCATGGTGACCAGCCCGGCGGTGCCGCCGTACTCGTCGACCAGGATCGCGATGTGCGACTGGGTCAGTTGCATCTCCTTGAGCAGTTCGTCGACCGGTTTGGAGTCCGGCACGAAGATCGGCGGGCGCATCACCGTGTCGACGAGTTCGCTGCTCTCCGCGGCCCGGTGGTCGTAGATGCGCCGCACCAGGTCCTTGAGGTACAGCACCCCGACCACGTCGTCCTTGTCCTCCCCCACCACCGGGATGCGGGAGAAGCCGCTGCGCAGCGCCAGCGACATGCCCTGGCGCAGGGTCTTGTCGCGCTCGATGTAGACCATGTCGGTGCGCGGCACCATCACCTCGCGCACGATCGTGTCGCCGAATTCGAACACCGAGTGCACCATGCGGCGTTCGTCGTCCTCGATGACCTGGGATTCCTCAACCGCCAGGTCCACCAGGTCGCGCAGTTCGGCCTCGGAGGCGAAGGGACCCTCTCGGAACCCCTTACCGGGAGTGACTGCGTTACCGAGCAGGATCAGCATTTTCGGGACCGGGCCGAGAAACGCGGCCAGCGGTGGCAGGATCGCCGCGGCGATCAGGGAGATCGCGGCAATGTGCTGGCGACCCACGGTGCGCGGGGACACCCCGACAAACACATAGGAGGTCACCACCATGATCAGGGCGGTCAGCCCCACCGCGCCGGGGCGGTTGTCCAATCGGCCCAGCGCGATCACCGCGACGATCGAACACGCCGTCAGTTCGCACGCCACCCGCAGTAACAGCGCCAGGTTCAGGTAGCGCGGGGTGTCCTCGGCGATCTCCCGCAACTTCGTCGCACCGCGCCGGCCGTTACGGACCAACTCGTCCACGGTCGACCGGGACAGCCGGGAGATCGCCGCCTCCAGCGCGGCGAACAACCCGGCGACGGCGACCAGCGCCACCGCGAGCAGACCGAGCCAGAGATCGGAGTCCATGACCGCTCCTCAGCCGGGTTGGCGCGCGGCGCGCCAACCCGCCAGCAGCCGGCGCTGCTCGGCGAACATCTCGCGCTCCCCGTCCGGGTCGGCGTGGTCGTAGCCGAGCAGGTGCAACATCCCGTGTGTGCACAGCAGGTGCAGTTCTTCCTCGGTGGAGTGCCCGGCCGTAGCGGCCTGCGCGGCGGCCACCTCCGGGCAGAGCACCACATCGCCGAGCAGCCCGGGGTCTTCCGCCGGGTCGTCGCGACGACCGGGGCGCAGCTCGTCCATCGGGAAGGCCAGCACGTCGGTCGGGCCGGGTTCGTCCATCCACTGCACGTGCAGCCGCTCCATCGCCAGGGCATCCACCAGCAGCACGGACAGTTCGGCCTGCGGGTGGATGCGCATCGCGTCGAGCACGTGGCGGACCAGGTCCAGCAACGCGGTGGTGTCCAGGTCGTAGCCGGATTCATTGCAGATGTCGACGTTCACCGACGACCCCGCGCCCGCGGTGACGCCTCGAGGTGTTGAGCATCCCAACGCCCGTAGGCGTCGACAATGTCGGTGACCAGTCGGTGGCGCACCACGTCGGTGCTGGTCAACCAGGAGAAGTGCACGTCGCGCACGCCCTCCAGGATCTGCTGGACGATCTTCAACCCGCTGGTGGTTCCGCCCGGCAGGTCGATCTGGGTGACGTCGCCGGTGATCACGATCTTGGAGCCGAAGCCCAGCCGGGTGAGGAACATCTTCATCTGCTCGGGCGAGGTGTTTTGCGCCTCGTCCAGAATGATGAACGAGTCATTCAAACTTCTACCGCGCATGAAGGCCAAGGGCGCGACCTCGATCACCCCGTCGGTGAGCAGGCGGGGCACGGTCTCCGGGTCGAGCATGTCGCGCAGCGCGTCGTAGAGCGGGCGCAGGTAGGGGTCGATCTTCTCGTAGAGGGTGCCGGGCAGGAAGCCGAGGCGTTCGCCGGCCTCCACCGCGGGGCGGGTCAGGATGATCCGGCTGACCTGCTTGGACTGCAGCGCCTGCACCGCCTTGGCCACCGCGAGGTAGGTCTTGCCGGTACCGGCGGGACCGATGCCGAAGGTGATCGTGTACTTGTCGATCGCGTCGACGTAGCGCTTCTGGTTCAGCGTCTTGGGACGGATGGCGCGACCGCGGTTGGACAGGATGTCCGCGGTGAGCACGTCCGCGGGGCGCTCCAGGGTGTCCTGACGGAGCATTTGAATGGACCGCTCGACGGAATCCACGGACAGCGGGGCGCCGGTGCGCAGCACCACCACCAGCTCGTCGAACAGCCGCTCCAGCAGCGCCACCTCGGCCACCGGGCCGTTGATGGTGATCTCGTTGCCGCGGGCCAGGATGTCCACCGTCGGGAAGGCCCGCTCCACCGCGCGCAGGTACTCATCGCCGGTCCCGAGCAGGCCCACCATGGACACAGCGGGCGGCACCACGATCCGGTGCGAGGTCTCGGTCTCTGCCATCGCGGCAATGCTACCCAGAGGGCGGCGGAGCATCGGCGTGCCGAGCGCGGCGGTTCAGCCGGGCGGCCACGTGAAGGGCCGCCCGCCGAGCACGTGGCAGTGCACGTGGAACACGCTCTGCCCGACCTCCGCGCCGGTGTTGAACACCAACCGGAACGCGCCGCCCACACCCTCGCCCTTGGCCACCGCGGCCGCGTCGGCGCACAGCCGCCCGGCCAGGCCGGGGTCCGCGGCGGCCAGCGCGGCGATATCGGTGTGGTGCTCGCGGGGGATCACCAGCACGTGCACGGGGGCCTGCGGGTTGATGTCCCGGAAGGCGATGGTGTCCGCGGTCTCCGCCACGATCGTCGCCGGGACCTCCCCGGCCACGATCCGACAGAACAGGCAATCCGCCACGCTGCACCGCCTCCCGAAACTCGTTCCCAGAAAAAATTGAACGCAGGCGCTGTCAACCTATCGATGAGCTCGCGCGTCAATGACACGTGACAATCACCGTGGGGGGAATCCGGGTGGATGCGGGGTGGGACGCCGACCAGGCGGTCACCGAGCTCTATTCCCGGCATTACCGCGGGCTGGTGCGCCTCTCGGCGCTCTTGCTGCGGGATCCGTGGGCGGCCGAGGAAGTAGTGCAGGACGCCTTCGTGGCGATGCACAGCGCCTGGCGCCGGCTGCGCGAGGAGGACAAGGCACTGGCTTATCTGCGTCGGACGGTGGTGAACCGGTCGCGCTCGGCACTGCGCCACCGCACGGTGGTGGAACGGCACGCCACCAGCGGTGACGTGCACCTGCCCAGCGCGGAGGCCGGCGCGCTGACCCGGTTGGACGCCGACGCCGTGCTGGTCGCGCTGCGGGCGCTGCCGACCCGGCAGCGCGAGGCCCTGGTGCTGCGGTACTGGGCCGATCTGCCGGAGGCCGAGGTGGCCACCGCGATGCGGGTCAGCAAGGGCTCGGTCAAGACCCACACGTCGCGCGGGCTCGCTGCCCTGCGCGCGAGTCTGGAGACGATTCGATGAACGACGACCTGGAGTCGCAGCTGCGCGACGCGCTACGAGCGCGCGCCGAGCGCACCCCGATCGCCGGTGACGGGCTGGACCGCATCCGGACGCGCACTGCGCGCCGCCGAGGATTCGGGCGGCTGCAACCGGCCGTGGCGGCCGGCGCGCTGACCGTGCTGGTGGTGGCCGGGGTGACCATGGCCGCCGAGCACAACCACACCGGTCACCCGGACCTTGTGCTGCCCGCGGGCGGGGCGACGCCTGAAGCATCTCCGTTGCCGAGCGTGAGGACGAACGGCACGATCGTCAGGCCGGACGGCACGATCCTCATGCCGGACGGCACGATCCTCATCCCTTCCGCGACGGTCGTGGACCCTCGGTCACCGTCGCCGACCGACCCCCCGATCATCACCCCAGGCATCCCGAAGGACACCGGCGGTGAATACCTGGCAATCACCAAGCCGGCCAGCGGCGCCACCGTCGACCGGAACGTGACGATCTCCGGGAAGGCCCGGGTATTCGAGGCGCAGTTCACCGTGGACGTCACGCAGAACGGCGTGGTGGTGCACACCGCGCACGTCACGGCCTCGATCGGTGCGCCGAGCATGGGCGTCTGGTCCACGGTGTTCCACCTGGCGCCGGGCAGCTACCGGATCGAGGCCTACGAGCTGTCCGCCAAGGGCGACGGCACGAAGTCCGCCACCGACACCATCTGGATCACCGTGCGCTGACCGCCGCCCCGCCGCACCTCAGCACCGGGGTTGCGGTGGTCGGAGGGCGCAACTGTGGGGCAACGTTGAAACCAGTGGGACGGATGCTGGCGCAAGAACGCAACTCCTGTTTCAACTCTGCCCAGCAGTTGCGTGGCGCGTTGTCTGTTTGACCAGTCGCCGCCGTGCCCGCGACTGGTCAGGTCCACCGCGAGGTCCGCGGCAGCAGGGCGGCAAGCGCAGCGAGCCCCGCCGTCGACGTGCGCAGCACCTCCGGGCCGAGGCGACACACCCGGGCACCGGCGTCCTGAAACACCGTCAGTTCCTCGGCAGAGATGCCGCCCTCGGGTCCGACGACCAGCAGCACCTCGCCGGTCGCGGGTAGCGACACCGCAGTCAGCGCCTCGGTCGCGGACTCGTGCAACACCACCGCCAACTCCGCGTCGGCGACGCGGGCCGCGAGCGTCTTGGTATCCGCCAGCGGTTCGATAACCGGCACCCACGGACGCCGAGCCTGTTTGGCGGCCTCCCGGGCGTGCACGTTCCAGCGTTGCGCCGCCCGGTGAGCCTTCTCCCCCGACCACACCGTCACGCAGTGCTCGGCCGCCCACGGGACGATCGCGTCCACGCCGATTTCGGTCATCAACTCCACGGCAAGCTCGCCCCGGTCACCCTTGGGCAGCGCCTGCGCAACGACCAATCGGGGCGAGGGCGCGGGGACGGTGCGCACCGTGCGGATCTCCACCGTGAGCCCGGCGCCGACCTCGGCCACCACGCACTCGGCAACCACGCCCGCCCCATCGGACAGTTCGAGGTGCTCGCCCGCGCGTAGGCGGCGGACCTTGGCGGCATGCCGGCCCTCATCGCCGGTCAGCTCGTATGGCCCGGACGCCGGCAGCGTCCCCGCCTCGACGAGGAACAACGCCAGGCTCATCCACCCCACCCCTCCCCACCGCACCGCACCGCACCGCTGACGTCCGATCAGATGTGGCCTATAGGCCACGGTTCGTCGGACGTTAGCGATGGTGGCCCCGTTAGCGATGGTGGACGCGTTAGCGATGGGGGGTGCCTCAGCGGTTGCCGAATACGTCGCGGATCTTGGAGAACAGGCCGGGCTGGCCGCTCTTCAGGTTCCCGTCCGGGTTCTCCTCGCCGCGAAGCTGCGCGAGCTGGAGCAGCAACGCCTCCTGCGCGTCGTCCAGCCGCGTCGGGGTCATCACCTCGATGTGCACGATGAGGTCACCGCGGCCGGTCGCGCGCAGGTGCGGGATGCCGCGGGCGGTGAGCCGCTCCAACTTCCCGGACTGGGTGCCGGCCCGGATCACCAGGTGGTGCGGACCGTCCAGGGTCTCGATCTCCATCGCGGTGCCCAGCGCGGCCGCGGTCATCGGCAGCGACACCGTGCAGTGCAGGTCATCGCCCTGCCGGGTGAAGTGCGGGTGGGCCAGCTCCACGATCTCCACGTACAGATCGCCGGGCGGGCCGCCGCCGGGCCCGACCTCACCCTCGCCGGCGAGCTGGATGCGGGTCCCGGTGTCCACGCCGGCCGGGATCTTCACCTTCAGCATGCGCCGCGCGCGCACCCGGCCCTCGCCGTCGCACTCGGTGCACGGAGAGGTGATGATCTCGCCGAACCCGCGGCACTGGGCGCACGGTCGGGAGGTCATCACCTGGCCGAGGAAGGAGCGCTGCACCGAGGCGATCTCGCCGCGGCCGTGGCACACGTCGCAGGTAACCGGGTGCGTGCCGGGCTGGGCACCCTTGCCCCGGCAGCGTTCGCAAACCGCCGCGGTGTCGATGTGGATCTCCCGGGTGGCACCGAACGCGGACTCGGCCAGCTCGATCTCCAGCCGGATCATCGCGTCGTTGCCGCGCTGCACCCGGCTGCGCGGGCCGCGCTGGCCGGACTGCCCGAAGAAGGCGTCCATGATGTCGCTGAACGCGCCGAATCCGGCGCCACCGGTGGCGAAGCCACCCGCGCCGGGACCACCCGCGGACAGCGGATCCCCACCCAGGTCGAACATCTGACGCTTCTGCGGGTCGGACAGCACCTCGTACGCGGCGGTCACGACCTTGAACTGCTCCTGGGCGGCCGGGTCCGGGTTGCGGTCCGGGTGCAGCTGCATGGCCAGCTTGCGATAGGCCTTCTTGATGGTCTCGGCGTCCGCATTGCGAGGCACGCCGAGCACCGCGTAGTAATCAGGCACCCGGCGATTCCCCCGAGATCAGCTGTCCGACGTACCGAGCCACCGCGCGCACCGCTCCCATCGTCCCCGGGTAGTCCATCCGCGTCGGGCCGATGACCCCGAGCCGGGACACCACCTCGCCACGGCCATAGGTCGAGGCCACCACCGAGGTGCCGGCCAGACCGGCCACCGTGGTCTCGTGCCCGATCCGCACGCTCAGGTCGGGGGTCGCCGCCTCGCCGAGCAGGCGCATCAGCACGACCTGCTCCTCCAACGCCTCGAGCACCACATGCAGCGAGTCGGAGAAGTCGTGCCCGGCGCGGGTCAGGTTGGCCGCCCCGGCCATCACCACCCGCTGGTCGCGGGACTCGTCGATCATCTCGCGCAGCGCATCGACCACCCGGGCCACCACCGCGCCGTCGACCACCGGGTCGACCACCCGGAACTGCGTGCCCAGTGCGGCCACCGCCTGGTCCGCGGCGGTCAGACGCTTGCCGTCCATCACCGCGTTGAGCCGGGCCCGCAGGTCCGGCAGCAGGTCGTCGGAGGTCACCACGGGCACCTCGACCACCCGCTGCTCCACCCGGCCGGTGTCGGTGATCAACACCATCATCACCCGGCCCGGCGCCATGTTCAGCAGTTCCAGGTGACGCACCGTCGCCCCGGACAGCGATGGGTACTGCACCACCGCCACCTGCCGGGTGAGCTGCGACAACAGCCGCACGGTGCGGTCCACCACGTCGTCGAGGTTCACCGCGTTGTCCATGAACTGCTGGATGGCGCGGCGCTCGGCCGGGGACAGCGCGCGCACCTCGGAGAGCCGGTCGACGAACAGCCGGTAGCCCTTGTCGGTGGGGATGCGCCCGGCGCTGGTGTGCGGCTGGGCGATGTAGCCCTCTTCCTCCAGCACCGCCATGTCGTTGCGGATGGTCGCCGGGGACACCCCGAGGTTGTGCCGATCGACCAGCGTCTTGGACCCGACGGGCTCCTCGGTGGCCACGTAGTCCCGCACGATCGCGCGCAGCACGGCCAGCTTGCGGTCATCGAGCACCGCGCACCTCCCGGCCGACGAGTACGTGTCCACCCGCGGTTAGCACTGTCGGGTGGCGAGTGCTTAGTCTAACCGGCCCACCTGCCCACTACCGTGGACGCGATGGACAGATATGCGCAGGACCCGCTGGCCGGTAACTGGCGCCGACCCCGGGTTGTGACCGAGGTGGCCGCCGATCTGGACCTGGTGGTCGAGGTGGCCGAGGTCGGGTTCTGCGGCGCGGTGGTGGATATCGAAAAGGGTCCCGGCGGGCACCTGGTCACCCTCGAGGACGGACTGGGGCGCCGCCGCATGTTCCCGCTCGGCCCGGGCTTTCTGATCGACGGAAAGCCGGTGACGTTGATCGCGCCTGCGGTGGCCGCGCCGGCGCGTCCGACGCGCACCGCGTCCGGGTCGGTGGCCCTGCCCACCGGACTGCGGGCGCGAGTGGCCCGGCAGGGCCGCATCTACGTCGAGGGTCGCCACGACGCCGAATTGGTGGAGAAGATCTGGGGCGACGACCTGCGTGGTGAGGGCGTGGTCGTGGAGTACCTGGAGGGCATCGACCACCTGCCCGAGGTGGTGACGGAGTTCGCGCCCGGGCCGAACCGTCGGTTGGGGGTGTTGGTCGACCACCTGGTGACCGGCTCCAAGGAATCCCGGTTGGCCGCGTTGGTGACCTCCCCCCACGTCCTGGTGGTGGGTCACCCCTATATCGACGTCTGGCAGGCCGTGAAGCCGAACGTGGTGGGCATCCGGGCTTGGCCGCAGATCCCGCTGGGCGAGCCGTGGAAGGCCGGGGTGCTCGAGGCGCTGGGCTGGTACGTGGAGCCACACGTCGCCTGGCGGCGCATCCTCGGCTCGGTGAGCTCCTGGAGCGACCTGGAGACCCCGCTGCTGACCTGCATGGAACAACTGATCGACTTCGTCACCGAATCAGCCGGCTGACGATCCGTCAGTCGGTGAGGTCGCGGATCACCGCATCGGCCAACAACCGACCGCGCAGGGTGAGCACCGCACGGCCCGTGCTGTGCGCGCCGGGTTCCAGCAGCCCGTCCGACACGGCGCGCGTGGAGGCGGCCCGGCCGACGTCGGACAGCTCCTCCAGGCCGAGGCCCTCGCGCAGTCGCAGCGTGAGCATCACCCGCTCCAGCTGTTGCTGAGCCGACGTCAGATCCTCGTGATCGGCCGCCGGGCTGCCGTCTGCGACCCGTTGTGCGTAATCCCGCGGGTGGCGCACATTCCACCACCGCCGCCCGGCCAGGTGCGAGTGCGCGCCGGGGCCGATCCCCCACCAGTCCCCGCCGGTCCAGTACAGCAGGTTGTGCCGGGCCCGCGCGGATTCCTCGCGGGCCCAGTTCGACACCTCGTACCAGGCGAAACCCGCGTCGGTGAGCACCGCCTCGGCCAACTCATAACGGTCGGCGAGAGCATCCGGGTCGGGGGCGGGCAGTTCGCCGCGGCGCACCCGGGCGGCCAGTCGGGTGCCCTCCTCCAGGATCAGCGAGTAGGCGCTGATGTGGTCCGGGCCGGCCTGCACCGCGGCGTGCAGCGAGTCCTTCCAGTCCGCCTCGCTCTCCCCCGGCGTGCCGTAGATCAGGTCCAGGTTGATGTGTGCGAAGCCCGCCTCGCGGGCCCACTGCACGCATTGCAGGGCCCGGCCCGGGGTGTGCTGACGGTCCAACACCGCCAACACATGGCTCGCCGCGCTCTGCATGCCGAAGGAGATCCGGGTGAACCCGGCGGCGCGTAGGGCGGCCAGGGCGGCTGCGTCCACCGACTCCGGGTTCGCCTCGGTGGTCACCTCGGCATTCGGCGCCAGCCCGAATTCCTCGGAGATCACCGCGAGCAACCCGCCGAGTTCGGCCGGGCTGAGCAGGGTTGGCGTGCCGCCGCCGACGAAGACCGTGTCCACCGACCGACGCCCCACGGTGGCCGCGGCGTAACGAATCTCCGTGGCGGCCACCGTGGGGTACTCCGCCCGGCTGCCGCCACCGCCGAGATCGGCCGAGGTGTAGGTGTTGAAGTCGCAGTAGCCGCACCTGCTGGCGCAGAACGGCACGTGCAGGTAGATCCCGAACGGCACTGTGCTGCCGGACGGTGAGCTCACACCGTCGATTGTGTCAGCGCACGGAGGAGATCGCGTCCACGTGGGAGAGGGTGACCTCGATCAGCACGTCCGTTGCCTCGCTCACCACGACCTCGGCCGTCGCCGGCGGGTAGCCGACCGCGTGCAGCGTGTAGGCGCCCTCGGCGACATCGGAGAATTGATAATGCCCGGTGTCGTCGGTGCGCGTGTTCGCCACCACGGCGCCCGCGCGGTCCTCCAGCCATACCCGGGCGTCCGGGATGGCCCGACCGGAGGCGGTCCGGGCCACGCCGTTGACCGCCGCCCGACCGGGCACCGGAACGTCATGCACCGTGGTGCCGGACGGCTCGATGAGCACGGCGGCCTGCACCGGGTCAGCGCCCTCGCGATGTACCGTGATGGTGCCCCCGCCGGCCTGCAGATCCGCGAACTGGTAGCGGCCCGCGGCGTCGGTGCGGGTCGAGGCCAACACCTGACCGGACGCATCGCTCCAGACCACCGTGGCACCCACGATCGCACGCTGAGTGCCGACCGTGTGCACGGTGCCCACGAGGCCGACCGCACCGGACAGCCCGATCTCCACCTCGACCTCGGCGCTCGCGGCCGGCACGTGCAGCGTGCAGGCATACGGGCGGTGCCGGGCGTGCCGGGCCACCAGTACGGCCTCGGTGGGGCCGGAGACCAGGAACGAGAAGCGGCCGTTGTCGTCGGTCCAGCCGCGGTCCAACTGGCGGCCGGCATCGTCGAGCAGGGTGAGGGCCACCCGGCCGATCGGGTGCCCGAAGTGGTCGCGCACCAGCCCGCGCACATTGCCCCGTGTCGGCAGCTGCTCGGGGTGGGAGCCGTTGGCGGTCACGCCGATGATCGGACGGGCGCCGGGCGCACCGGACGCGGCCCAACCGGGAGCGGAGTCGTCACGAGGTCGACGGGGAATCGGCGGCACATCTTCCAGCGTGGCAGAACCACCCGTCTGGAGGCCGGACGACACGGCGGCGGCCACCACGAGATCCGGGTGCAGGGAACCGTCCAGGCGCCGCACGTCGACCAGCCAGATGATGATCGCGCCCGCGGCGAGCATGATCAGTGCCGACCACAGCGCGGCCCGGGCGTAGCCCTGGACCTGGGCGCTGATCATGGCTTGCGGCAGCTGCTGCGGGTCGAGGACCGGGTGACTCTGGAGCCAGTCGAGGCTGCGGTGCGCGGCCACCGTGGACAGCAGCGCCAGGCCCAACGAGGTACCCACCTGCTGCGCGGTATTGATGGTGGCGCTGGCCACGCTGGCATCCCGCGGTTCGACCTCGATGGTCGCGCCGTTGAAGGCCGGCACGAACACCGCGCCCATGCACAGGCCCAACAGGATCATGAAGGGCAGCAGGTTCTTGGTGAACGTGGACTCCGGGGTGAGCTGAGTGAGCAGCATCATCCCGAGCCCCGAGCCGACCAGTCCGAAGCCCATGATCCAGCGCGGCGGCACCTTGGTGATCAGCGTGCTGACGATGCCGGAGGACACGATGATGCCGCCGGTCACCGCGAGGAATGCGACGCCGGTGCGCACCGGGGAGTAGCCGAGCACGCCCTGCATGAAGAAGGTCAGGAAGAAGAACGCGCCGAACAGGGCCAGCGAGGACAGCGCCACCGCGATGTTGGCACCCGCCCGGGTGCGGTGCGCCAGGATGCGCAGCGGCAGCACCGGGTTGGCCACCATGCGCTGGCTGACCACGAACATGATCAACATCGACAGGCCCAGGAACAGCAGGAACAGCGTCCTGTTCTCCGTCCAGCCGTGTCGCTCGGCCTCGGAGAAGCCGTAGACCAAGCTGAACACCCCACCGGTGCCCAGCACGGTGCCGACCAGGTCCAGGCGGCCCGGGTGCTCCGGCTTGAACTCGTCGATCACGAAATAGGCGCCGATGACGGTCCCGATGGTGAGCGGGATATTGATGAACATCGTCCAGCGCCAGCTGGCGTACTCAGTGAGCACACCACCGAGCACCAAACCCAACGCGGAGCCACCGCCGGCCACCACGCCGAAGATGGCGAACGCCCGGGCGCGCTCCTTGGGGTTGGTGAACGTGTTGGCCAACAGGGCCAGCGCAGCCGGGGCGAGCAGGGCGCCGAACACACCCTGCAGGGCGCGCGCGGCCAGCAACATACCGAGGTCCTGAGCCGCGCCGCCCAGCGCCGAGGCCACGCCGAACCCGAGCAGCCCGATGACCAGCGCCCGGCGTAGGCCCAGGTAGTCGGTGACCCGACCGCCGATCAGCAACAAGCCGCCGAAGGACAACGTGTAGACGGTGACCACCCACTGCCGGTCGGCATCCGACACGTGCAGCCCGGTGGCCATGCTCGGCAATGCAACGTTGATGATCGTGGCGTCCACCACGATGACCAATTGCCCCAAGGTGAGCACCAGCAGCGCCAACGCGCGGCGCCGCGCCGCGGGGTCGTGGGTCGGCGCCGCCCCGGGGGCGGCGCCGCCATGAGCGACCTCGGACTCCACGGCCATTAAGTGATCTCCTAGCGTTCGGCGGGCGACAGCAGCGGCATCAGCACGCGGTCGACCAGGCGGTTCAACAAGCAGTCATCGACCGGCTCGCCGGTGATCAGGATTCGGGTCATCAAGGTGGCCGGGGCGAGCTCGCGGACGAACTCCGGGTCCGGCGCGGTGATCACGCCCTCGGCCGAGTAGCGGGCGAGCAGAGCATCGGTGGTGGCCCGGCAACGGTCGATGTCCGCGCGCAGCAACCCGGCCAACTCGGGGTCCTCCTGCATCGCGTGGACCATGCCGGCCAGCAGCGGGGCCTTGTCCGCCAACCGGTCGCGCGCGTTGGTGAGCAAGGTGAGCAGGTCCGCACGCAGGTCGCCGGTGTATTGCGGGGCGATGTTGTCCGAGTCGGTGATGTAGCGCATCGCGGCGCCGACCAGCGCGGGTTTACCCGGCCAGCGCCGGTAGATCGTCGCCTTGCTGGCCCGGGCCCGGGCGGCCACCGCGTCGATGGTCAGCCGCTCGTAGCCGATCTCGGTGAGCAGCTCCGCGCACACGGCGAGGATCTCCTGCTCACGCACGGTCAGGTCGGCCTCGGGGTCAACCGCGGCCGTCGTCTCAGCGCTCACTCTCGTCACGAGGCACAGCCTACGGGACGCACAGTACGGTTCCGTACTGACAATCGTATGGAGTGTTCCACGGGCCGTCTGCCTGACGCAGCATCAGCTGGTTACGGCGCGCCTCCACCCGGATACGTAGCGCAGTCGCCAAGATCATCTTGAGAGGCAGCCGGCGCCCGGCTGCCCGGTAGGTGGGGGGTAGCTGTGTTTGGACGCAAGACGACGCTCGCACTGCTGACCGGCGGGCTGGTGCTGGCGGGCTCCGGGGCTGCGGTGTGGGCGGCAACCCCGACGCCGCAGGCGTTCGGCAACGAGATCCACGCGTGTGTGGGCGACCACGGCAAGTTGCGCCTGGCCTTCCACAACTGTCGGCGCTTCGAGGACCACATCTCGTGGAATCGCCAGGGCCCGCAGGGCCCGCCGCGGCCCAGCCTGCACACGACACCGGCGCAGAAAACCCAGCCAACTGGCGCATACACCGTGACCACCACGATGTTGCCGGTGACGGGGCTGTTCCTGCAACTGCCGACGACCGGCACCTACCTGATCAGCGCCAACGTGCGTGGCTACATCGACTATCCGGCAGCCACGACACACGACTGTTTCGTGACCGCGGACCTAGCCTCCGGTCCCGGCCCCACGCCCACTCCGGGCATGACGGTAGCGACCGATTCGCAACGCCTGGTCGTCATCGACATCAATACCTATGCCAGTTCCTTCACGTTGCCCAACGGCACCACCGCCACACCGGCGACCACCGATGACTCCAACGTCCAGGCGACGGCCCCGATCCAGGCCATCGTCAGCGGCGCGGCCGGGAGCATCGTGACCGTTCGGGCCATCCGGAGCACCTGCACAGGCGCATCCACGGTTCAGATCGTCACCAACGTGGACGGCGCCAGCACCCTCAACGCGGTGCGCATCAACTGATCGGCGAAACGAGAGGGGGCTCTGGCGCTGCCGGGGCCCCCTCCGTCATTTGCCGGGCCTCTTGCCGCCGCTGTCCGGGGACTCATCGGTGGACAGCGCGGCGATGAAGGCCTCCTGGGGGACCTCGACCCGGCCCACCATCTTCATCCGCTTCTTGCCCTCTTTCTGCTTCTCCAGCAGTTTGCGCTTGCGGGTGATGTCACCGCCGTAGCACTTCGCGAGGACGTCCTTGCGGATCGCGCTGATGTTCTCCCGAGCGATGATCCGGGCGCCGACCGAGGCCTGGATGGGCACCTCGAACTGCTGACGCGGGATCAGTTGGCGCAGCTTCTTGGTCATCCGGGTGGCGTACTCCGGGGCCTTGTCCTTGTGCACGATCGCGGAGAACGCGTCGACCGGTTCGCCCTGCAGCAGGATGTCGACCTTGACCAGGTCGGCCGTCTGCTCGCCGTTGATCTCGTAGTCCAGCGAGGCGTAGCCCCGGGTGCGGGACTTCAGGGCGTCGAAGAAGTCGAACACGATCTCGGCCAGCGGCAACGTGTAGCGAATTTCGACGCGTTCCTCGGACAGGTAGTCCATGCCGAGCAGGGTGCCGCGGCGGTTCTGGCACAGCTCCATGATCGTGCCGACGAACTCGCTGGGGGCCAGCACGGTGGCCCGCACCACCGGCTCGTACACCTCGGAGATCTTGCCGTCCGGGTACTCGCTCGGGTTGGTGACCACGACCTCTTTGCCGTCGTCCTTGACCACCCGGTAGACCACGTTGGGCGCGGTGGAGATCAGGTCCAGCCCGGCCTCCCGCTCGAGTCGCTCGCGGACGATCTCAAGGTGCAGCAGGCCGAGGAAGCCGCACCGGAAGCCGAAGCCGAGCGCCGCGGAGGACTCCGGTTCGTACACCAGCGAGGCGTCGTTGAGTTGGAGCTTGTCCAGCGCCTCGCGCAGGTCCGGGAACTCCGAGCCGTCGATCGGGTACAGCCCGGAGAACACCATCGGCTTGGGCTCGCGGTAACCGGCCAACGCCTTGGTGGTCGGCTTGATCGCGTCGGTGATGGTGTCGCCGACCTTGGACTGGCGCACGTCCTTGACCCCGGTGATCAGGTAGCCGACCTCGCCGACGCCAAGGCCATCGGTGGGGGTCGGCTCCGGGGCGCTGACCCCGATCTCCAGCAACTCGTGCGTGGCCCGGGTGGACAACATCAGGATCTTCTCGCGCTTGCTCAGGTGGCCGTCGATCACCCGGACGTAGGTGACCACACCCCGGTAACTGTCGTACACCGAGTCGAAGATCATCGCCCGGGCCGGGGCGTCCGGGTCCCCCACCGGCGCCGGGATCACCTCGACGATCTTGTTGAGCAGCTCGGTGACGCCCTCCCCGGTTTTGGCGCTGACCCGCAGCACGTCATCGGGGCTGCAGCCGATGATGCGGGCCAATTCCCCGGCGAACTTCTCCGGCTGGGCAGCGGGCAGGTCGATCTTGTTCAGCACCGGGATAACGGTGAGGTCGTTCTCCATCGCCAGGTACAGGTTGGCCAGCGTCTGCGCCTCGATGCCCTGCGCAGCGTCGACCAGCAGCACGGCACCCTCGCAGGCGGCCAGCGAGCGGGATACCTCGTAGGTGAAGTCGACGTGGCCCGGGGTGTCGATCAGGTTCAACACGTGCATCTGGCCGTCGAGGCCGACCCAGGGCAGGCGCACCGCCTGACTCTTGATGGTGATGCCGCGCTCGCGCTCGATGTCCATCCGGTCCAGGTACTGGGCGCGCATGTTGCGCGCCTCGACCACGCCGGTGAGCTGCAGCACCCGGTCGGCGAGCGTGGACTTTCCGTGATCGATGTGGGCGATGATGCAGAAGTTGCGGATCAGCGCCGGGTCGGTCCGGTTCGGCTTCGGCGGGGTGGGCGGCACGCGGGCGATCCGTCTCGTTTCTGCGGTTGGGGCGCTCGGCGTGAGCGCCTGCGGTCCGCCGATCCTCCCACGGGCCCACCGCTCACGAGACCCGGCGCAGGTGCCGCAGCGCGCGCGCCGCGGCGTGCGCCCCGGATAACCCGTGCGCACCGGGGCCGGGCGGGGTGGCCGCCGAGCAGAGGTACATGCCGGGCACTCCCGTGTCGTACGGGTGGGCGGTCAGCCGCGGACCGAACAGCAGCTGGGTGACCGTGTTGGCCCCGGTGAGGATGTCGCCCCCGACGAAGTTCGGGTTCTGCCGGGCTATCTCCGTCGTGCTGCGCACCGCGACGCCGGCGATGCGTTCGCGGAATCCCGGCGCGAACCGTTCGACCTGCGCGGTGATCGCCTCGGTCGCGTCGCCGGTCCAGCCCGCGGGCACGTGGGCGTAGCTCCACAGCGGGTGCACGTCACCCACCGAACGGGACGGGTCGGCCAGATACTGCTGCCCGACGAGCACGAACGGGCGGTCCGGCATCCGCCCGGCGGTGATGTCGCGTTCGGCCGCGGCAATCTCGGCCAGGTTGCCGCCCAGGTGCACGGTCCCCGCCCGCCGCGCCGCCTCGTTGGTCCACGGCACACCGCCGTGCACCGCGAAGTCCACCTTGAAGGCGCCGGGACCGTGACGGAAACCCCGATAGGCCCGGGCGACCCGGGCCGGCAGCCGGTCACCCAGGATGTCCGCCACCGCACCCGGCGCCAGGTCGAACAGCACCACGTCCGCGTCCGACAGCTGCGCGGCGGAGCTGACCCGCACCCCGGTACTGATGCTGCCGCCGTGCTTGTGCAGCACCGCAGCCATCGCGTCGGTGATGGCCCGCGACCCACCGGCGGCCACCGGCCACCCGTAGTGGTGACCCGCCGTCAGAATTCCCAGCCCGATGGCGGAGGTGAACGGCCGGTGCAACGGGCGGTAGGCGTGCGCGGCGACCCCGGCCCACAGCGCGCGGGCCGATTCGGTGGCGAAGCCGCGGGCCAGCACCGTGGCGGGCAGTGCCGTGGGCACGCCGAATCGGGCCAGCCGCAGCGGATGGGACGGGACGCGCAACAGCGGACCGAGGATGTCGGTGGACAGCTGGTCGTAGCCCGCGGACGGGCGTGCGAACAACCCCCGCCACCGGGCGCCGTCCGCGCCGAGCCCCTCGGCGGTCTCCTGCACACCGCGATGCAGCACGGCGGCGTTGCCGTCGTCGAACGGGTGCACGCAGTCGAGCTCCGCCCACCGCCAGCTCAGCCCGTGCCGCTCCAGCTCCAGCTCGCGCAGCACGGTCGAACCCGCGGCGATCGGGTGCACGGCAGAGCACTGGTCGTGCAGCATCCCCGGCACGATTGCCTCAACGGTCCGGGTGCCACCACCGATCTGGTCGGTCGCCTCCAGCACTGTGACGGTGACGCCGGCCCGGGCCAACACCGCGGCGGCGGCGAGCCCGTTCGGACCCGCCCCCACCACGACGGCAGTGCTCAAACAGTCGCCCCGACTTCCGGCTCGACGACCCCGTAGTTCCCGGCCCGGACGTAACCCTCCCTGGTCCAGGTGACGGTGAGCTTGACGGGACCGTTGGGCAGCCACGGCTGCTCGTTGACCGCCTCGGACACCACCCACGTCCCGCGCTCCACGACGCCGAGCGCGGCGTCGATGAACTCGTAGGCCTGGGTCGGCTTGTGGATCGGTTGGGACTCCACCCAGGCCACCACGAACTCGCCGGGGGCGAATTGGCACCTGGTCTGGATCGCCGCGATCATCTCCTTGCTGTGCAGGTGCCCGTCACCGAAGTTGAACCCGAGCACGGAGTTGCAGGCGAACTCGCCCTCCCGCACGATCCGGTCGTTCAGGTCGGCGACGTGCACCAACAGCAGGGAGAACAGCCCGCGGCCCTGGCTGTGCAGGGACCGGAAAGCGATGGTCTGCTGCATGGTGATCTCGGCGATCTCCGGCGGGTAGCCCATCTGTTCCAGCTGCTGCACGTTGTTCTTGCACGGGCGGGTGAGCAGGTTCAGCTTGTCCTCCGCGCCCGGCGCGAAGCACCACAGCGCCGAGGCCCAGTTGCCCGCGTACTGCCGCATCGAGGGCAGGAACGAGACCAGGTCGGGGCGCAGGTTGCCGAGGATCGGGAAGAACACGGACCCGGCGATGACGGCGACCGTCAAACCGGCGTTGGACATGTCGCCGACCCCGTAGCCGTCCTGGTTCGGGAAGCCCCAGAACAGGAAGATCACCGCGTAGCCGAACAGGACGTTCCACTCCAGTGGCACCGCCAGCGGGAACATCAGGATGATGAAAATGTGGAAGATCACCATCACGGTGATCGCCGCGCGGGTCAGGTCCGAGTTCGTGGAGAACAGCAACACCAACGGGACGATCAACTCCACGCAGGTGCCACCGACGTGCGCCATCGTGCCGGCCACCTTCGAGGGCCGGACGTCGTTCGGGAAGTCCCGATAGTGCCAGCGCTTCACCCGCTTCGAGAGCACCGTCGGTGCGTTGGACACCATCGGGGCGACGACCGCGGTGAAGTGGTGGCCGAACTTCGAGATCCCCGCGCCGAGCCACACGATGACGATCGCGATCTTCAACGCGACGATCATGTTCGTGAAGTCCAGCACCGCGAAGAAGATCATCGGCGGCAGGTATTGCTCGGCGCGCGCGGCCAGGAAGATCGTCTTGTCACGTAGCCCGCACAGGACCAGCAACACGATTGGCGCGATCAGCACTCCCGGCTTGATCAGGCCCGTGGTGTTGTTCGGCAGCGCCTCGTGCAGCGAGCCGGGGTGCCCGGCCGGGACCACGATCGCGGTCACCAGCGAGGCCAGCAGCCCCAGATAGAGGGCCACGTCCACCGGCGTGCGGTACTGGCCGTTGGTGAACGGGACGGCCTTCCAGGGGCGCATCCGGATCGTGCCGACCCGGGCGTAGAACAGCACACCGCCCAGCATTGGCTTGAACTTGCCGGCGATGGGCCCCCAGGACCCGGCCAGGTTGAGCACCTCGAGCAGGACGGTCCAGAGGATCGCCTTTTCATAGACGATCGGCTGATCCCACCAGCCGCCGACGTCCCACGGCGGGCCGCAGTGCGAGGTCCACGTGACCAGCGAGGTACCGATCGCGACATAGAGGACCAGCAACTTGGTCACGTAGACCGTGTGCACCATCTTCGGCGTGCCGAAGCCGTATTCCACCCAGTGCAGGGCCAGCGCTTTCACCCGCTCCAGCAAGGGCTTCTGGAGAAAGGTTTGCGGATCGACCGGGGGGAAGTTGCCTGTCTTGAAGCCCATGTGCGCGCTCCGGGGACGGAATTGGGCGAGGGTCCCCCGAACTTAGAGGCACCGTCGACCCCGTCAACAGGGATTGGCGCCACCAACAAGGCGCACGGCATTGGCCCGGGAGGCCAACAGCGACATTGCGGATTCGCCCGCGTGGGTATATTGCCCGCCATGCCAGGCGAGACCGACGCCGTGGTGGCCCGCCCGCCCGGTGAGTTGATGGACCCGGGCTGGGCCTCCGCGCTGGCCCCGGTCGCGCCGACGATCACTGCCATGGGGACGTTCCTGCGGGCGGAGTTGGCGGCCGGGCGGACCTATTTGCCTGCGGGGGCGCACGTATTGCGTGCCTTCACCCAACCCTTTGACACGGTGCGGGTGCTGATTGTGGGTCAGGATCCGTACCCGACGCCGGGGCACGCGGTGGGGTTGTCGTTCTCCGTCTCCGCGCAGACCCGGCCCTTGCCGCGCTCGCTGCAGAACATCTTCCGGGAGTACCAGCAGGACCTGGGGCTGCCCGCGCCGACCTCCGGGGACCTCTCGCCGTGGGCGGATGCGGGGGTGCTGCTGCTCAACCGGGTGTTGACGGTGGCGCCGGGCACGCCGGGGTCACACCGCGGCAAGGGCTGGGAGGCGGTGACCGAGCAGGCCATCCGGGCGCTGGTGGACCGCGACGGCGAGCCACTGGTGGCAATCCTGTGGGGCCGGGACGCGGCCAATCTGGCACCACTGCTCGGCGACGTGCCGCAGATCGTGTCCGCGCACCCCAGCCCGATGTCGGCGGACCGGGGGTTCTTCGGATCGCGACCGTTCAGCCGGGCCAATGCATTGTTGGCGGACCTGGGGGCAGCGCCGGTGGACTGGCGCCTGCCCTAGCCGCAATGGCGACCTCAGCCCTCCGCGGCCAGCACGTCACCGTCTGCGTGGATCGGCTCCACGGCGTCCTGGCTGGTCAGGCCCGCGAGGGCGAGCAATATGTCGCGGCCGGCGAAGGAGATGTTGAAGTCCAACGTCGACTGGCCGGCATCGGGGTGATTCATCCTCTGGTGCTTGTACTGCGCGTAGGTGGCCGAGCTGGTGAACTGGCGGAAGGTGTAGGAGTCCCAGGTCCCGACCGTGTTGCGCGGGTACGGGTCCTCGGCGGTGCCGGGCACGGCGACGTTCGCGGCCAGGTGCGCAACCGGCGCCGTGCCATCGAGGTAGCTGGCCCAGTTCAACACGGTGCCCTCGGGGGCGGCCGGGTTACGCAGCGCACCCGGAGCGCCGGTCTTCCCCCAGTACCGAGCCATCGTGTAAAGCACGATCTGACGGTCCGGCACCAATTGGTGCAATCGTGCACAGAAGTCCGTGACGTCGACATAGGAGGGACCGTTGGTCTCCGCCTCGCCGGGCCATTCCACGTCCACCATGAGCATCACACCCGTCACGCCACCCGTGTCCTGTAGGCGCTGGAAGAAGGCGTCGGCCTGCACGGCGCCGTCGCCCTTCTCCAGGAAGTGGTAGGCGCCGAACAACAGGCCGGCCTGCGCAGCGCGGGCCCGGTTCTCCGCGAAGTAGTCGTCGGTGAACCAGGTGCCCTGGCTGGCCTTGGCGAACTCGAAGTCCATCCCGTCCGCGATCATCGTCGCCGGGTCGAGCAGGCCGGCGTTCATGTTCTGCGCCGCAGTCCGGTCCCTGCTCGCGAAGTCCTGCTGCCGCTTGGCCACATCGGGTCCGATATAGGGCCCGGATGCGGACAGCCGCACCGGAATGGGCAGGACGGGCACGATGGTCGTGGCCGGCGCCGGTTCGAGGGCGCCCACGACCTGTTTGACGTTCGGCGCGGCCAGCGGCACCAGCAACGCCAGGACGAGCCCCACGGCGGCCAGCGGAC
>Ga0137412_10000154_pt1 | contig 42594 bp, 37 predicted proteins | sample CZODoug2_1_16fun_FD_122160 | JGI IMG/M metagenome (GOLD analysis project Ga0137412, IMG submission 122160) | Vadose zone soil fungal communities from Angelo Coast Range Reserve, California, USA - CZODoug2_1_16fungal (Hybrid Assembly) | ecosystem: Environmental > Terrestrial > Soil > Vadose zone...
TCAGCCCGGTGAAGTCCAGGCCGCGCGCACACCGCATGTCGTCGCCGATCCGGCACGCCGCACAGAACCCGCAGGACTGCTGGGGATGGCAGATCACCGCATCGCCAACCACCACGTTCTCCACCGCGGAGCCGATCTCCTGAACCCACCCGGTGTTCTCGTGCCCAAGTGTCAGCGGCAACTCACTGGGCACAGCGGGGGCGAACCAGCCGTCGCGGATGTGCACGTCGGTGCGGCACAGCCCCGCGCCGGCGACCCGGACTATGACGTCGTGCGGCCCGGCGACCTCCGGCTCCGGTACGTCGTCCAGGTGCGGCGGCTCGTGGTAAGCGTGCAGGCGGACAGCCTTCATGATCGACTCCTCGGCCTGGAGTGTGGGACGCCCGGCGACTCAATCGAACCGGCCGGCCGGCAGACCGTCGATACGCACCTTTGGCACCCCTGCGTTCGCCGTCGGCCATCCGGACCAGCCCGGGCTCAGCGCTGCTCCAGGCATCCGTCCGCCCAGCGCAGGCCGGACAGGTCGGGAACGACCAGGTCGGCGGCGCCGAGCGCGGACGCCGGCTGGGTGGTGGCGACCGCGACGCAGTAGGCGCCGGCTGCCTTGGCGGCGGCCACCCCCGCCGGAGCGTCCTCGAAAACGAGGGTCCGCTCCGGCCCGACCCCTAGGGTGCGGCAGCCGGCGAGGTAGCCCTCGGGCGAGGGTTTGCCGGCGGCCACGTCCTCGGCGGTGACCAGTACGGCGAGCAGCGCCGACAGCGCCAGGGCGTCCAGCTCGGCGCGCGCGTAGTCCCGGGTGGCGGAGGTGACCACACCGACCGGTAGGCCGCTCGAGTGCAGGGCGCGCACCAGCTCGACGGCTCCGGGGACAGGCGCGGCGGGCGCGGTGGCATAGGACGTGGCGTAGGACATCGCCTCGGCGAACAGCTCGTCCACGGTGTGCCGCCGGTCGAAGCTGTGGCGGTGCTCGGTGAGTATCGCCTTGCCCGGCCGCCCGGCGAAGGAGGCCAGCATGGGCTGGTCGTGCGGCACCCCGTGGGCCAGGAACAGCCGGCGCCACGCGGCCTGGCTGCGCGGCTCGGTGTCCACCAGGGTTCCGTCCAGGTCGAACAGCGCCGCCTCGAACACCGGTCCCGTCACAGCGCGACGTCCCGCTGCCTGGTCGCGCGCCAGGCGGCCGCCGCCGCGAGCACCGCGAGCAGCGCGAAACCCGCGAGCACGGCGGCGAATGCATCGGCGGCGGGCCGGCCGGTGCGCAGGGACCCGTAGCCGGTGCTCGCCACCGCGACGCCCAGTGCCCCGCTGAGTTGGGCGTTCGTGCTGATCACCCCGGAAAGGTCGGCGGCGTACCGGCGCGGCAACGCCGAAGTCATTGTGCCAATGAGCGAGTTCGAACTGATGCCCAGCCCGAACCCGCCGATGCCCAGCAGCACGAACAGCACCGGCCCGGTCCGGCCACCGGCCAGCAGGTAGAGCCAGATCGCGGCGTAGCCGCCGGCCAGGATGAGACAACCGACCCACGGGGCACGGCGCAGGTGGCGCGCCGGAAGCCGGGGCAGCAGCGGTCCGGCCAGACCGAACGCGGCCACCCAGGAGACCATGGCCAGCCCCGAATAGGCCGGGCTCATCGCCAACCCCTGCTGCAGGTACAACGCGACGACAAACAGCAGGGCGAGGTAGGTCATGGTGGTCAGGCCGTGCGCGAGCAGCCCGAGGCGGACTCCGATGTGCCGCAACAGCGCCGGGGCCACCAGCGGTCGGCCGCCCTGGCCCGCGACCCGCCGCTCGACCAGCGCGAAGCAGCCGATCGCCGGCACGCTGACCACCAGGCACAGCCACGCCCACGGCGGCCAGCCCTGATCCGGACCCAGCGCCAGCGGCAAGATCACCAGCAGCACCGAGGCGGACAGCAGGCTCACCCCGCGCGGATCGATCCGCCCCGGCGCGCGAACCTCGGCGGGCAGCAGGTGGCGCGCGGCGACCAGCAGCAGGGCGCCGATCGGCACGTTGAGCAGGAAGATCGGCCGCCAGCCCGCGCCGAACAGGTTCGCCGAGATCAGCAGGCCGCCCAACACCTGGCCGGCAACCGCCCCGCCGGACAGTGCCAGCGCGTAGTAGCCCAGCGCCCGCACCCGGGACGTGCCGGAGAAGTACCGCTGAATCCCGCTGAGCACCTGCGGCACCATCAGCGCGGCGCCGGCGCCCTGCGCCACCCTGGCTGCCACCAGCCAGCCGATCCCGGGGGCCAGCCCGCACGCCAGCGAAGCCAGCGTGAACAGGAGCAACCCGCCCAGGAACACCGGCCGGGCGCCGAGGAGCGCACCCAGCCGCGCCCCGGTCACCAACAGCACCGCGTAGGCGACCAGATAGCCCGCGCCGACCAGGGCCAGCTGGCCGGGCGAAGCGGGAAAGTCCTCGGCGATCGACGGCACCGCGATATTGACGATGGCAGTGTCCACGTTCGCGATGAACTGCCCGGCCAACAGCACCCCGAGCAACCGGCCCCCGCTGTCCCGCCGCGCCTCGTCCACCACGGGCACGATCGTCACCCGGCGGCACCGCCCCGAGCTGGCGGGAATCAGCCATCACGATGCGGCGGCAAGTTTGCCCTCAGGCCGCCTCCGCGATCTGGGCGAGCAGCGCGGCGAATTCCTTGGGATGCGAATAGAACGGGGCATGGTGGCCCTCGCAGTGGTAAGCCGTGTCCGCTCGGGCGGCCATCCGTTCGTCAACGGTTGCCACCACTGACACATCCTGATCAGGAATGACGTAACTATTCGGGATGGTGTGCCGGCACCGACGACCGGCGGTCCGTCGTCGTGCGACTCACCCCCAAGGCGCGGACGCTGCTTGACGAGCTACTAACCGAGCACCTACGCAATGAGGCCCGACTGTTCGCCGCGCTCACCGTCGAGGAGCACACGCAGCTCAGCGGCCTGCTCCAGAAGGTGCTGGCCGGCCTCGGCGACACCTCGATCAGCTGAGTCCCGGTACCCGAGATCAGGGTTGCCTTACCCAGTCGGGTGACGTAAGGATAGGCTTACCTATCTGAGCGAATCTCAGCGGAGGGCCAAGGCGTGAACTCACGGTCTCCCCGGGCGACGACCTCGCTGGTCACCGGGGCCGCCGGCGGTATCGGGGCCGCGGTGGCCCGCGCTCTCGCCGCCGCTGGGCACCCCATCGCGCTGCTGGACCGCGACGAGCGGGTGCACGCCGTCGCCGACCAGCTGCGCGGCCACGGGGCCAGCGCGTGCGGGCTGGTCGGCGACGTCGCTGATGCCGATTCGGTTAGGGCGGCGGTGGCGGCGACCGAACGAGAGTTGGGACCGATCGGCGTACTGGTCAACGTGGCCGGCGTGCTGCGCACCGGACCGATTCTGGAGCTGGCCGACGAAGACTGGGCGGCCTGCCTCGCGGTGAACGCCACCGGAGTATGGAACACCGGTCGGGCGGTCGGGCGACTGATGCGCGCGCGGGGCAGCGGCAGCATCGTCACGGTCGCGTCCAATGCCGCCAACGTGCCCAGGGTCGGGATGGCCGCGTACTCGGCCGCCAAGGCCGCCTCGGTGATGGTCACCCGGTGTCTGGCGCTGGAGCTGGCCCCGAGTGTGCGGTGCAACGTCGTCTGTCCCGGGTCCACGGACACGGTGATGCTGCGTTCGATGTGGCCGGACCCGGACGACGACCGCGGCGCCGAGACGGCCGTGGTCGGGTCCCCGGAGGCCTTCCGGTTGGGCATCCCGCTCGGCCGGATCGCCGAGCCGGAGGACATCGCTCGCGCGGTGGTCTTCCTGGCCGGTGAGGACGCCCGGCACATCACGCTGCAGACCCTCACCGTCGACGGCGGCGCCACGCTCGGCGCTTGATCCCTTGCCCCTGGCCGACCGGCTCCCATCCCCGAGGAAAGGACCGCTGTGTGCCCTGCCTCCCCCCGCGACGGCCCGGATCACATCCCGTGGCCGGCCGAGACCGCGGCCCGGTACCGAGCGGCCGGCCACTGGCGGGGGCAAACCTTCGGGGCTCTGCTCACCTCGCTGGCCCTGGCGTACCCGGAACGGACCGCCGTGGTCGGGACCGGCCCGGGCGGCCCCGCCCGGTGGAGCTACCCGGAGCTGGACCAGCGGGCACACCGGGTGGCGGCCGGCCTCGTCGAACTGGGCGTCCGACCCGGCGAGCGGGTGGTGCTGCAGCTGCCGAACGTGCCGGAGTTCCTCGCCGTCGTGTTCGCCCTATTCCGGGTCGGCGCATGGCCGGTGTTCGCGCTGCCCGCGCACCGGGACAACGAGCTTGGCTACTTCGCCGAGCGGACCGAAGCCTCCGCGATCATCACCGTGGACCGGCACGAGCGCTACGACCACGCCGCGCTGGCCCGCCGGGTAGCCGGCCAGGTGGCCTCGGTGCGGCACGTCGTGGTGCACGGCTCGGACGGATCGCCGGCCGGGGCCGTCCCGCTCGCCGAGCTGGACGCCACACCCCGCCCGCTGCCCGACCCGGACCCGGCCGGGGTGGCGTTCCTGCAGCTCTCCGGGGGCAGCACCGGGCTGCCCAAGCTCATTCCCCGGACCCACGACGACTACCTCTACAGCGTGCGGGAGAGCGCCCGGATCTGCGGGCTGCGGCCGGAGAGCGTCTACCTGGCGGCGCTGCCGGTGGCGCACAACTACCCGCTCAGCTCCCCCGGCGTGCTCGGCGCGCTGCACGCAGGGGCAACCTCGGTGCTCGCGCTCAGCCCGGACGCCGACACCGCGTTCGAGCTGATCGAGCGGGAGCGGGTGACCATCACCGGGGTGGTGCCCCCGCTAGCGGCGGCCTGGGTGCAGGCGGCGGCGCGCACCCGGCGGGATCTGTCCAGCCTGCGGGTGCTGCAGGTCGGCGGCGCCAAGTGCGGGCGCGAGCTGGCCGAGCGGATCGGTCCGGCGCTGGGCTGCCAGGTGCAGCAGGTCTTCGGGATGGCCGAGGGGCTGGTCAACTACACCAGGTTGGACGACCCCGAGGATCTTGTGCTGGACAGCCAGGGGCGGCCCATCTCGGCCGACGACGAGCTGCGCATCGTCCACCCCGCCGACCCGACCGACCCCGCGGACGCGACGGTGTTGGACGGCGAGGTGGGCGCCCTGCTCACCCGGGGCCCGTACACGATCCGGGGCTACTACCGGGCCGCCGAGCACAACGCGGTCGCGTTCACCCCGGACGGCTTCTACCGCACCGGCGACCTGGTGCGCCGGCTGCCCAGCGGACACCTGGAGGTGGTCGGCCGGGTCAAGGACCAGATCAACCGGGGCGGAGAGAAGATCGCCGCGGAAGAGGTGGAGAACCTCCTGATGGCCCATCCCGGGGTGCTGGACGCCGCGCTGGTCCCGCTGCCCGACGCCTACCTCGGGGAACGCAGCTGCGCCTACGTGATCCCGAGATCGGGCGTGCCGGAGCCGACCGCCGAGGAGCTGCGCCGGTTTGTCCGGGAGCAGGGCGTCGCCGCGTTCAAGGTACCGGACCGGGTGCTGCTGGTGGAGCGGTTCCCGGTGACCGGCGTCGGCAAGACCAGCAAGCGCGAGCTGCGCGCCGCGCTCACCAAGGCGCAGTCCACCGTGCAATCCACGACGAGCCACCCACGACCGAGAGGCACCCGATGAGCCTGCCCCGCATCGACGCCTACCCGCTGCCCAGCGCCGACGACCTCCCGCAAGGGCGGGTGGACTGGCGCCCGGACCCGGCGCGAGCGGCCCTGCTCGTGCACGACATGCAGCGCTACTTCCTCGCCCCGTTCGAGCGGGACGCCGACCCGCTGCGCGGCGTCACCGCGAACATCGCCGCGCTGCTGACCGAGTGCCGGAACCGGGACATCCCGGTCTTCTACACCGCCCAACCCGGTCGGCAGAGCCCCCACGACCGGGGGCTGCTCACCGAGTTCTGGGGCGACGGCATCGGCTCGGTGATCGACACGGACCCGCGCGCCGAAGATGTGGTCGACGAGCTCGCTCCCCGCCCCGGCGAGGTGCGGCTGACCAAGTGGCGCTACAGCGCCTTCCAGCGCAGCAGCTTCGCCGAACAACTCGCCGACCGCGGCCGGGACCACCTCTTGATCACCGGTGTCTACGCGCACATCGGCTGCCAGGCGACCGCGGTGGAGGCGTTCATGCGGGACGTACGCCCGTTCCTGGTCGCCGACGCTGTCGCCGACTTCTCCCGGCGCCACCACGACCAGGCCGTGGAGTACGTGGCGCACCGTTGCGGAGTCGCCCTCAGTACCGCCGATGTGCTCACCTCGGTGCGCACCGGTGACTCGGTCGCCCGCGCCGCCCGCTGAGCCCGCCCAGGGTCGGCGCGTCCCATTCAAGAACTTCAGGGACCTCGGCTTCGTGCAGCTTCCACTCGTGAACGTGGTAGGCGCGCTGTTCTTTCGGCGCTCGAGCTGGCTCATCGAGCAGCTCAAAGATCTAGCCAACAGTCTGGTCGCCGCCCGGTTTACCGGTTCCGTCGGACGCGCCCCGTTCCCACGGAGCAGCCCGCGGATGCAAACCTGCTGACACGGCGCACAGCTGCTGAGTCGTGACCGGAACGCGGCTAGATTTGGCGCGCGGGTTTTCGGCGCGGCGACTGGCTTGGGTCGATCCACTTGGGCGGGATGAATTCGGGGGTGCCGTCTCGGATTTGCGCCTGCCAGCCGCTCTGGTGACAGAGGCGGTGATGGGCTCGGCAGAGAAGCGTCAAATTGTTGGGATTGGTCTCGCCGTGTTCTTTGGCCCATTCTCGGACATGGTGGATATCGCACCAGGCTGGTGGTCGGTTGCAGCCGGGGAAGGCGCAGCAGCGGTCCCGAATGACCACCGCTCTGCGTACCGCGGCGGTGGGGTTGCGGCGAGCGCGGCCCAGATCCAGCGGTTGGCCCACGCCGCCCAACACCGCGGGGACGACACAGGCGTCGCAGGCGAGCATGCGCAATTGCGCGGGGGTGAGGATGCCGCCGTGGTCGAGCAGCGCGGCGCGGGCGCGGGACTCGAGCTCCGCGAGTGGGACGGTGACGTTCAGGTGTGGGCGCTCGCCGCCGGTGTCGGGAAGGTCGGCGTGGTCGAGGGAGAACCGGCAGAGGTCGATCAGTGCGTCGGCCTGCCGTTCGTCGAGGCCGAGGCGTACTTCTGGTTGTGGCGTGGAGAGCGCGTCGATGGCGGTGGCCACGGTGGCGAACCCGGCCGCGTCCAGCTCGCCGCGGATCAGCCCGCCGCCCTCGTGCCGAGGGATCAGCCGCAGCGAGTTGGGCTTGCCCTCGGGCTGGTCAGGGTCGGGCCCGTCCTGGTCGAGCAGGCCGATCAGCTGTTGCGCGAGCAGCCTCAGCTCCGCCGGGCGGGCACCTGCGGTGGCGTAACCAGCGAGCTGCTGCTCGGCGACTGCCCAGTCCGCCGGGGCGACGCGGCTGGCCGGGCCACTGTGCAGGGCGGTGGCGATGACCTCCACCCGGGCCAGGTCAACCTTGGCGGCTTCGAACCCGGCCGCGGTGGCTTGAAGCTTCGGTGGCAGCGGCTGCCCGTCGGGGGTGTGTTGGCTGATCACGTCGGCGGCCACCCGGGCGCGGCGGTGGGCGACCGCCCGGTCCCAGCCGAGTAGGTCGGCGATGGCGTCAGCGGTGCGCCGGTAGCCCAGCTGGTGGAATGTGCCACGCCGGTCCAGCGCCGAGATCAGCCGAATGCTCTGGTACTCCATCCTTCGGATGGTTTCGCCGTACTCGCGCAACGCGACGATCGCCTCGGATTCGGAGGTTGCCGGATCGCACGCGGCTCTCATCGCGGCAACCAATTCGGTTGCCGCGATGGCGACGCTTCCTTCCGACATACCTCACATTCTCCGGCCAACCCCTGACAAAAACGGACCGTGGTCCGGGGTGGCCGAGAAGATTTTGAAATTTTTGGTCGCGTCGCTGGACGTCCCCGACCAGGGTTCCGGACTCGACAGACGAAAGGCCGAAAGATCCCTTGGCTTCCTGGCTGTTGTTGCGTTGTGGGCTTTCTAGTTCTCGTCGCCCTCGGTGAGCACGTCCACCTCGTCCGGGGCGTCCGGGTCTTGCTCGGCCTCCGCGTTGGTGGCCACCGAGTGGCGGGCCCGGTCCATGTCCAGCTCGATTCCGCTGCTGCCCAGGCGCCAGTAGGCGTAGGCGTGGGTCTGCCGGCGGGACAGGCCCCGGTGCTCGGTGGCCCAGGCGCGCAGCGCGCGGACCACCCGCAGCTCCCCGGCGACCCAGAACTCGAGGTTGCCGTCCGGCCACGGCAGCTGCTCCAGCGCCTGCCGCAGCGCCGGGCCGTGCGGGCCGCCGGCTCGGTGCGCCCAGCACAGCGTCGACCCGGCGGCTACGGCGAGCGGCTGCTCGTGCTCCGGTCCGTCCACCTCGACGACGGCGTGAATCGGCGCGGCGGGGCCGGCGGCGGCCAGGATGCTGGCGATCGCGGGCAGCGCCGAGTCGTCGCCGGCCAGTATCGCCGCGTCGATCCCGGCAGTGGGCTGTGCGTGCACCCGGGGACCGGCGAAGGGCACCCGGTCACCGGGCCGGACGTGCTCCAGCCAGACCATGCCGGGGCCGCCCGCCGCGTGCAGCACGATGTCCAGGTCGATCTCCCGCCGCTCCGCGCGCAGTTCGCGCACGGTGTATACCCGGGCGAGGGGGCGCTGCTCCTCGGTGGACGGTTGGTGCTCCGCCGGCCAGGCCGGGTCGGGCAGGAACATCCGCACCGCCTGGTTGGCCGCTTGCCGGTCCAGCACATCCACGTCCGGTCCGCCGAGCACGACGCGACGCATCGAGCGGGTCACCGGTTCCACGCGCAGCACGGTCAGGGTGCCCCAGTGCAGGCCGGAATTGTGCCGGTTGCTGGACAGCACCTGGTCCAGGGCGCTGCCGGCGGCCGGGCCGTTCGAGCTGGTCATACGTTGCCTCCGTTCTTGGACAGCGCGCCGTTCTCGGCCAGCGCTGTGCGCATTGGGCCGGCCACGGCGGCCGACCAGGTCTCGGCGGACGGCTGCGCGACCCCGGCCAGCACCTGCGCCAGCCGCACCTGGGCTCCGGCGTCGCCGAGCAGCTTGGCGACGTCGACGCCCACCTCGGCGGGATGTGAGGCGTCGTCGCCGGGCACCACCAGGACGCGATGGGTGTGCCGCCCGGCGCGGACCACCACGGCTGGGTCAGCCAGCGGGTTCTCCGAGGTCAGGCCCCGGAACGAGGCGACGAGGCTGGCCGGGTCGGCCACCGCGATGTCCCGGCGCAGTGGCTCGGCCAGCCGGTCCGGCAACGAGCGCAACCACGGTTCGAGCACCGCCTCGGCGCCGTCCAGCTCGATCTGGTCGGCCAGCGCGCTGTTCCGCGCGGCCGCCTGCTCGGTGACCGGCTCGCCGGGTCGGTGGTGTGGGGCCAGCAGGACGAGCGCGTCGATCCGATCGCCGCCGATGGCTGGTGCCGGCCGGTCCGCGGCGCCGCCCTGAACCGCTCCGGCTCGGTGGCCGCCCTGCTCTGCCCGGGCCGCGGCGCGAATGGCCACCGAAGCACCGAGCGCGAACCCGGCCACCACCACCTCGGTGTCCGCGCCCCGGCGCTCCCGGACCGAGCGCGCCCAGTCCAGCACGTCCTCGGCGAGCCGGTCCCAGGTGTGCGCGGCCGGGTCCGGACAGCGGGACGCGCCGAAGCCGCGCAGGTCCAACGCGGTGACCTCGGCCAGGTCGCACACCGCCTCGGCCAGCGGCAGCATCGTGCGGTGCGTCTGGTTCGCCGAGTGCAGCAACAGCAGCGCGGGCGCGGCACCCGCCGGGGCGGGCAGGTGCACACCGTGCAGGTCGCATCCGTCGCTGGCCCGCAGCAGCATGGCTTGGACGGTCATGAGCTCACCTCGCTTGTGGGTTGACGGCGGTGCTCCGGGTCAGCGTGCGCACCCTCGGGTCGTCCAGGAACTCGCGCAGCCCCGGGCCGGTACCGAGCTCGGCGCGCACCCGCTGCACCAGGCGCAGCGCGCTCAGCGAGTCCGCGCCGAGCGCGAACACGTCGTCGTCCAGCCCGACCCGGTCGAAGCCCAGCGCGGAGGCGCACAGGTCCACCAGACGGCGCTGCGCCTCGGTGCTCGGCGCGACATAGGCCGTGGACAGCGCCGGCCGAGGCTGCCCCGCACTGGGACGCGGCCCAGGGCCGATCGGCCACCCGCCGTTCGAGCCACCGGAGCCGACTGCCGCCCCGATCTCCGGGCTGTCCGCCGGCTGAATCGGCCCGGCGCCACCCAGTGGGGCGCTGGTCACCGCCGGCGGGTCGATCCAGTACCGGCGCCGGCGCCAGGGATGACCGGGCAGCGCCACCATCCGGGCGTCCGCCGGGCGCAGCGGAGCCAGCCGCAGGTCGACCCCGGCGCACCACAGCGCACCCAGCGACTCCAGCAGCGCGGGCACCGCCGAGGCCTTCGGGCCGGGCAGCAGAGCCACCGCCGGGGTCGCCTCGCCGAGCAGCTCGCGGGTGGCCCTGGCCAGCGCCCGCCCCGGCCCGACCTCAACAAAGGCCGGCCGGGTGCGCCCGGCCGCCGAGCGCAGCGCGGGCCCGAAGTCCACCGGGCCGATGCTGTGCCCGACCCAGGCGTCCACGTCCCTGGCCCTGCCGGCGTCGGCCACCGCGCCGGTCACCGTGGAGACCCAGGGCAACTGGGGCGGCTGCCACGGCTGCTCGGCCAGCAACTCGCGCAGCCGCGGCCTGGCCGGTTCCAGCAGCGGGCTGTGCACGGCGTACCCGGCCGGCAGCGGGCGGTGCGGGACCTCCTCGCCCAACCCGCCCAGCCAGGCGTCCAGCGCGGCGCGGGACCCGGACACCACGCACGAGCACGGCCCGGTGCGCACCGAGAAGTACAGCCCCTCGGGCAGCGAGCCGAGGTCCTCCGGGGCAGCCAGCACTGCCTCCGCGCCGCCGCCGGTTCCGGTGTCTGTGTCGGTTCCGGTGTCGGTTCTGGTGTCGGTTCTGGTGTCGGTTCCGGTGTCCGCGCCGGAGCCGGTGGCGTCCAGCAGCCGCTGCCGGTGCACCACGGTGACCAGCGTGTCCGCCTGACTCAGCACCCCGGCGACGGCCGCCGCGGCGTACTCACCGAGGCTGTGCCCGAGCACGGTGGCCGGCCGGACGCCGAGGTCGGCGAGCAGCGCGGTGAGCGCGAACTCCACCGCCACCACCGCCGCCGAGGACAGCCCGAGCGGATCCCGGCGGGCGTCCGGCACCCGCCCCTCGCGCAGCGCGGCGGCCAGGTCCACGCCGAGCAGCGGGGCCAGCGCACGCCCCGCGTCGGTCAGCGCGGCGGCGAACGGTGGGCTCACTGAGGACAGCTCCCGCACCGCCTCGGCCGGCACGACACCCGCCCCGCCATAGAGCAGCACCACCGGACGGGCCGAGCGACTCGGCCGGACCGGGGCCGCCGCCAGCGCCTCGGCCCGCGCGGCGAGCAGCTCGGCGGTGGCCTCGGCGGCCCACCGGGACGGCGCCACCACGGCGGCGCGGAACGGCATGCTCCGCCGGCCCTCGTCCAGGGTGCGGGCGACGTCACCCAGATCCAGCTCAGGGTACCCGCGCAGGTGGCCGGCCAGCTGGGCGCAGCTGTCCGCGAGCGCCTCCGCCGAGCGTGCGGACACCAGCAGCAGCTGCGGCTCGTCCCTGGCCGGCGGCTCGTCCCCGACTGAAGGACCGGGGCGGGGCGCCGGTTGTGGGGCCTCCCGGAGCACCACGTGCGCGTTCGTCCCGCCGATGCCGAACGAGCTGACCCCGGCCACCCGGGGCCGGCTCCCCCTCGGCCACGGCTGGGGCTCGGTGACCACGCGGAACGGGCCGGCCGCGAAGTCGATCAGCGGGTTCGCCTCGGTGTGGTGCAGCGTCGCCGGGATCTGCTCCCGGTGCAGCGCCAGCACGGTCTTGATCAGCCCGGCCGCACCGGCGGCGGTGTCGGTGTGGCCGATGTTGCTTTTCACCGCGCCGAGCCCGCACTCGCCGGTCCGGGTGGCCACCGAGGTGCCGAAGGCGGCGGTCAGCGCGGCCACCTCGACCGGGTCACCCACCCTGGTGCCGGTGCCGTGCGCCTCCACGTAGTCGACGTCCTCCGGCCGGACCCCGGCCGCCGCGTGCGCCGCGACGATCACCTCCGCCTGCCCCTGCGCGCTCGGTGCGGCGAAGCCGACCTTGCGCCGGCCGTCGTTATTGACCGCCGAGCCGGCGATCACCGCATAGACGGTGTTCCGGTCGGCCAGCGCGTCGGACAGCCGTTTGAGCACCACCGCGGCCACCCCGTCGCCGCCCACAATGCCGTCGGCGGCGGCGTCGAACGCCCGGCAGCGACCGTCCCGGGACATCAGCCCGCCGTCCACCCACCGGTAGCCCAGGGCGGAGGCGGGGTTGAGGGTGGCGCCGCCGGCGATGGCCAGGTCGGTGCGCAGCCCGATCAGGTCCTGGCAGGCCAGGTGCACCGCGACCAGCGAGGTCGAGCAGGCGGTGGCCACGGTCATCGCCGGGCCGGTCAGCCCGAGCAGGTAGGCGACCCGGGTGGCCAGCGTGCTCGGCGCGCTGGCCAGCGCCATGGCCATCAGCTCGGCGTGGGCGTCCGCGCCGGTGTGCCAGGGCAGCACGTTGCGCAGCAGGTAGCTGGGCACGCCCGCGCCGGCGTACACCCCGACCACCCGGTCCGGGCCCTCTGGGTCGTGCCCGGCGTGCTCCAGCGCCCGGTGCGCGGCCTCCAGGAACAGCCGGTGCTGCGGGTCCATGGTCTGCGCGTCGGCCGGGCTGACCCCGAAGTACTCGGCGTCGAACCGGTCGATCCCGTCGATCGCCGCGCGGCGCAGCACCAGGTCCGGGGCGTGCAGCTCGGCCTCCCGCCCGCCGGCGGCCAGGAAGGACTCCGGTTCGATGTCCCGGACCGCTTCCCTGCCGTCGGCCAGCATGTCCCAGAACGCCTGCACGTCCTCGGCGCCGCCGAACCGGGCGGCCATCCCAACGACGGCGATGTCGAGGTCGGTGTCGAGCTCGGGGTCGCCCGCCGCACCGTGTTCGGTCATCGACGGCCCTCCCCGGTGCGTCCGGCCCTGACCCGCCGGGCCCGCGTGGCGCGCTGGCGGGCCCGCTCCAGCCCGGGGTCCACCGGCTCGCCGCCGGGCTCGCCCGGTTCACCCCGCTCGAGCAGCCGGGCCAGGTCGGCCACCGTGGGATGGGCGAGCAGGTCGAGCAACGCGGGCTCCCGCCCGACCGACTCGGCCAGCCGCTGCTGCACGATGACCATCAGCAGCGAGTTCCCGCCCAGCTCGAAGAAGCCGGTCCGGGCGCCCACCTGCTCGACCGGCACACCCAGTACCTCCGCCCAGATCCGGGCCACCAGCTCCTCCCGGTCGCCGCGCGGCGGCTCCGCCGGCTCCCGCTCCTGGTCGCCCCCGGCGATGTCGGTGATCCAGCTGGAGACCAGCGCGCGGTCCACCTTGCCGGAGGAACGCAGGGGCAGCTCGGGCACCGGGGCGGCCACCGACGGCACCGCCGCCGCCGGCACCCGCTCGCGCAGCCAGCCAAGCACCGCGTCCCGGTCCAGCGGGGACTCACCCGAGTCGCCCGTCAGGGACTCCGGTACCCAAGCCACCGCCAGCCGCGCCGACGGACCCGGGTCGAGCAGCACGGCGGTGGCCCGGCGGACCCGGGGATGGGTCACCAACACGGCTTCCACCTCCTCCAGCTCGACCCGCGCGCCGCGCACCTTGACCTGGTTGTCCCGCCGGCCGAGGAACTCCAGCCGCCCGTCCGCGCGATGCCGGGCCAGGTCGCCGGTGGCGTAGAGGCGGGTGCCGCCGAGCCCGCAAGCACCGCCGAACGGGTTGGCCACGAACCGCTCGGCGGTGCGCGCCGGGTCGCCCCGGTAACCCCGGCCCAGCAGGATGCCGCCCACGTACAGCTCGCCGAGCACCCCGGGCGGTACCGGCCGCAGCCGGTCGTCCAGCACGTAGAGCACGGTGTTCGGGTTCGGCCGGCCCAGGGTCACCTCGGTGATGTCGCCGACCACCCCGCCGGCCCCGAGAGCCGGGTGCGTCTCGGAGCAGACGCCGATGGTGGTCTCCGCCGGCCCGTAGCCGTGGTAGAGCGTCACGTCCAGCAACGCGCGGGTCCGGGACAGCAGGCTCGCGGTCATCCGCTCCCCGCCGCACCACAGGTGCCGCAGGCTGGCCGCGCGCCGGGTCACCGCCGGGGTCTCCAGCAGCACCTCGAGCATGGACGCCACCAGGTAGACGAAGCTGACCCGATGCCGGTCGATCACGTCCAGCAGATGCGCCAGGTCGCCGTGCCGGCCGGGTTCGGCCAACACCAGGCGGGCTCCGGCGGTCAACGGCAGCAGCAGCTCGTTGATGGAGATGTCGAAGGACAGCGGCGCCTTGTGCAGCACCGCGTCGCCGGGCCCCAGCGCCAATTTGGCCCGCTGCCAGGCCATCCGGCTGGCGATCGCCTCGTGCACGATCACCGCGGCCTTCGGCACCCCGGTGGAGCCGGAGGTGTGCACCACGTAGGCGGCGCGCAGCCCGTTCGGTCGCTCGCTGCCCTGTCGATGGGACGGCGGGTAGACCGGCCGCGCGGCCAGATCGGCGGCCACCGTCGGATCGTCCAGTTCGATCACGGTCGGCGAGGTGTCCGGCAGCAGATGCCGGTTGGCCCCGTCGGTGATCACCGCGTCCAGATCGGCGCACAGCTGGGCCACCCGGGCGGCCGGTAACCCGACGTCGACGGCCACGAACGCGGCGTCGGCGGCGAGCACCCCGAGCAGCGCGGTGACCAGCTCCGGGCCGCGCGGCAGCAGCACCCCGACGTAGCGCTCCGCCGAGCACGGCTCACCCAGCCGGTCGCGCAGCAGGTGCGCCAGCCGGTGCGCCGACTCGGTCAGCTCCCGGTAGGTCAGCGAGCAGCCGCCGGCCGGGTCCGGGGCCGAGACCACCGCCGGTGCGTCCGGGTTGGCCGCCGCGGCGACGGCGATCTGGCTGAGCACGTCGTCCGGCGGTACCGGGGCGGCGGTGTCGTTCCACTCGCGCAGTACCCGGTCCCGCTCCGCGCCGAGCAGGTCGAGCTCGCCGATCGGTTGGTCCGGTGCGGCGCAGGACTGCTCCAGGATTGCCAGCAACGCGGCGACCAGGCGTTCGGCGGTCGCACGGTCGAACACGTCGGTGCGGTACGCCAGCATCCCCTTGATCGCGGCGCCGGCCCCCGGGTCAGACCGCTCGCCCAGGTTCAGGGTCAGGTCGAACTTGGCCGTGGCGGTGGCCCTGGGCGCCACCTCGGTGCCCAGGCCGGGCAGCTCCGGAGACGGCAGCGACCCGGCCGCGTAGGACAGCATCACCTGGAACAGCGGAGTGCTGGACGTGTTGCGCCGGGTCGCGACCGCGTTCACCACCTGCTCGAACGGGAGGTCGGCGTGCCCGTACGCGGCCAGGGCGGTGCTCCGCACCCGGCTGAGCAGCTCCGCGAAGCTGGGGTCGCCACCGGTGTCGGTACGCAGCACCACGGTGTTGACCAGGTAGCCGACCATCCCGGTCAGCGCCGGCTCGGTCCGCCGCCCCACCGGCGACCCCACGGTGATGTCGTCGCCGGCGCCGAACCGGGTCAGCAGGGTGGCCAGCGCGGCGTGCAACACCATGAACGTGCTCACCCCGTGCTCGGCGGCCAGCACGCCGATCGCCGCGCGCAGCGGCGGCGGGACGCGCACCTGGACCCGGTCGCCCCGGCCGTCCCTGGTCGGCGGGCGGGGGCGGTCCAGCGGCAGCTCGAGCCGTTCCGGCGCCCCGGCCAGGGCCCGCACCCAGTACTCCCGCTGGCGCCGGCGCTCGCCGTCCGGATCGTCCCCCGCGCCGAGCAGCTCGCGGTGCCACAGTGACCAGTCGGCGTACTGCACCGGCAGCGGCGCCCAGCTCGGCGCCCGGCCATGAACCCGCGCGGTGTAGGCGGTGCCCAGGTCGGTGAGCAGCGGAGCCAGCGAGCCCTCGTCGGCGGCCATGTGGTGCAGGCAGAGCATCAGCAGGGCGCACTGCTCCCCCGCCGCGGTGGGCGGTCGCCGGACCAGGAGGGCGCGCACCGGCGGCGCGGTGGCCAGCTCGAACGGCTCGGCGAGCAGCGCGTCCAGCTGCGTGTCGTGCAGGTCGCCGTGCTCGGTGAGCTCCAGGTGCGCCGCCGGGAGCACCACCTGCTCGGCACCGCGGGGGCCGGGTGGGTAGATGGTGCGCAGGCTCTCGTGCCGGGCGAGCAGGTCGTCCAACGCGCGGCGCAGCGCGTCGACGTCCAGCGCGCCGGTCAGCCGCACCCCGATCGGCACGTGGTAGGCAGGGCTGGCCGGGTCCACCCGGTGCAGGAACCACAGGCCGTGCGCGAGCTCGGCAACCGGCACCCGGTTGGGGCGGGCCCGAGCGGCCAGCGGCGGGCGGGACACACTGTCCCCGCCGGTGGCCGCGGCGGCGATGGCGGCCACCGTGGCCGCGTCGAACACCGTGCGCACGTCCACCTCGGCGCCGAACGCCGCGCGCAGCGCCCCGGCCAGCCGCACCGCGAGCAGCGAGTGCCCACCGAGGGCGAAGAAGTCGTCGTCAGCGGCCACCGACGCCTCCGGTACCCCCAACACCTCGGCGAACAGCGCGGCGACGGTCTGCTCCGCCGGCCCCTCCGGGGCCCGTCGAGCCCCGCGCGGACGCTCCCCCGACGGCCCGTCGCCGAGTGGGAGGGCGGCCAGCGCGGCCCGGTCCAGCTTGCCGCTGGCGGTCAGCGGCAGGCGAGGTACCGTGCCGATCACCGACGGGATCATCGGCTCGGTCAGCCGGCCGGCCAGCGTGGCGCGCACCTCGGCGCCGCCGTCGGAAAGGCGCGCGACCGCCTCCGGCGCGAGACCGTCGGTGGCCACCACCGCGACCAGCCGGGGGTCGCCGGCCCGGTCCTCCCGGACCAGTACCGCCACGTCCGAGGCCCTCGGCCGGTCACCGTCGGGGCCGGCCAGCACCGAGGCCAGCGCGGCGGCCACCTCGCCCGGCTCGATGCGGTATCCGCGCAGGCTGATCTGGTCGTCGATCCGGCCCAGGTGCAGCAGCCCGCCGTCCGGCCCGCGCCGGGCCAGGTCGCCGCTGCGGTAGTAGCGCTGGCCGTGCGGGGCCGCGACGAACCGCTCGGCGGTGCGCGCCGGGTCGCCCAGGTAGCCCCGGGACACCCCGGAGCCGCCGACCCACAGCTCACCGAGCACCCCGGTGGGCACCGGACGCCCGGACGGGTCGACCGCCTCCAGCCACTGCCCGGGCAGCGCGTGCCCGATCGGCGTGCCGGACGCGCCGCCGGGCAGCTCGGCCACCGCGGCGGCGTCCAGCGGGGCCACGCTGGCGTGCACGGTGGTCTCGGTGATCCCGAACATGTTGACCAGCCGTGGATCCCGGTCGGGGTGGCGGGCGTACCAGCGGCGCACCAGCTCCGGCGGCAGCGGCTCGCCGCCGAACAGCACCAGCCGCAGAGCCACGTCGGCGAGCAGCCCCGGGTCCTGCGCGTCGGCGGCCACCAGCCCGGCAAACGCCGAGGGAGTCTGGCTGAGCACGGTGACCCCCTCGGCGGCGATGAGCCGGGCCAGCGCCCTCGGCTCGCGGACGGTGTTGTGGTCGACCAGCACGATCCGGGAGCCGTGCATAAGGGCGCCCCAGATCTCCCACACGGAGAAGTCGAACGCCGAGGAGTGGGTGACCGACCAGACGTCCGCCGGCCCGATCGGTTCACCACCGGGCAGCAGGTGCCCGGGCAGCGCGGCGTCCGTGGCGGCCAGCATCGCGGCCAGGTTGGCCCGGGTGACCACCACACCCTTGGGGCGGCCGGTGGACCCGGAGGTGTGGATCACGTAGGCGGCGCTGTCCGGCTCCAGTGCGCCGAGCAGCTCACCGGCCCGGACCGGGCCGTCCGGGTGGGCGGTGATCGGGGCGGCGTCCGGGCCGTCCAGCAGCAGCCGTGGCGCGGTGCCCAGCGCGTTCGGGTCGGCGGCGTCCAGGCGTGCGGCGACGTCCAGCTCGGTGAGCACCAGCAGCGGGTCGACCCCGGCGACGACCAGCGCGGTGCGGCCCGGCGGGTGGCGCGGGTCGACCGGAACGTGCACCGCGCCCGCCTGGTAGACGGCCAGCTGCGCGGCCACCAGGTCGGCCGACGGGTGCAGCGCCACCACCACCGCCCGGCCAGGCCCGGCGCCCCGCGCGACCAGCTCCCGGGTCAGCCGGTTGGCCCTGGCGGCCAGTTCCTCGGCCGGGGCGGTGCGCCCGGACGGCTCGGTGACCGGGACGGCGCGCGGCCGCAGCCGGGTGGCCGCCCGGCCGGCCGGGTGCGGCCAGCGCGCCGGATTGGCGGACACCGACGAGCCCAACGGCAGCCGGCTGATCGGCAGCTCGGGGTCCGCCAGCGCCCCGGTGAGCACAGCGGCCATCTGGTCGAACAGGGTGCGCACACCGCGCTCCTGGTACAGCTCACCCCGGTAGGTGGACTCCGCGTACAGCCCGTCCGCGCCCCGGCTCATCGCCACGATCAGGTCGAACTGGCTGGCGTGCGGCCGCACCCGGACCTCGGCCAGCTCGACCTGCTCGCCGAACGGATGCCCGCCGCCGAACCCGTCGTCGTAGGTGAGAAACATGACCCGGAACAGCGCATCCGCCCGCGCCCGGCCGGCCCGGGGCGCCATCCGCTCCACCACCGTGTCGAACGGCAGGTCCTGGTGGGTCAGCGCGCTGATCACCACCTCGCGGGCGCGGGCCAGCAGCGCGGCGAACCCCGGGTCGTCGGCCACCGAGGTGCGCAGCACGACGGTGTTGCCGAAGTCCCCGACCACCCCGTCCAGCTCGGCCCGGTCCCGCCCGGTGACCGGTGAGCCGACCGCCAGGTCGTCCGCCCCGGTCCGCCGGTGCAATACCACCAGCAGCGCGGCGAGCAGCACGGTGAACGGGGTGGCCGCCGAGCGCCGGGCGTGTTCGGTGACGGCGGCGTCCACCCGCTTGCCCAGCTGGGCGGTGCACCAGCCCACCTCGGGGGCCAGGCCGGGCAGCCGCTCCGGCGGCGGCGCGACCGGCGCGGGCGGATCCTCCAGCTGCTCGCGCCAGTAGAGCAGGTCGGCCCGCTCGGACGGTCCGCCGGCGCGCTCCCGCTGCCAGACAGCCACATCGCCCACCTGCAGCCCGGGTGCCGTCGGCGGGTGCCTTGGCCCGGGCACCGCCAGTGAGTGCCCGGGCGTCAGCTGCCCGTCCGTGGACCCCCCCGCCGCCCGGTAACCCGAGGCCAGCTCGTCGAAGAAGATCCGCCAGCTGGCGTCGTCACACGCCACGTGGTGCACCACCAGCACCAGCAGGTGGTCCCCGGCGGCCAACCTGGCCAGCACCAACCGCAGCGGCGACTCGCCGGTCAGGTCGAAGGGGCGGCCCGCGTACCGCTCGGCCAGCTCGGCCGCCGCCTGCTCCGGGCGGGACGGCCCGGCGACCTCAACGACGGTCAGCACCTCGTCGGGCACCGGACCGACCTGCTGGTACGGCTCGCCCCGTCCGCCCTCGCCCGGATGGAAGCTGCTGCGCAGCACCTCCTGGCGAGCGACCAGGTCCCGCGCCGCCCGGCGCAGCGCCGCGACGTCCAGCGGGCCGCGCAGCCGCAGCACCCGGCACAGCGTCGTGGAGGTGTCCTGTCCGTCGAGTTGCTGGAGGAACCACATCCGCCGCTGGGTCGCGGTGAGCGGGAAACGCGGCGGGCCGTCCGTGGGCCGGGGTCGCCGGGGAATCCGGTGCTCGGTGCCGGCGGCCGGGCCGAGCTTGCGTTCGGCCAGCTTGCTGCGCAGCAGAGCCCGGCGGCGCTCGGCCAGGTCCGTCGGCGGCGGCAGCGTGCTCGACGCGGTCAGGTTGGTGGAGACGGTGGGGTTGGTGGACGCGGTCAGGTCGGAGGTCATCGGGCAGCTCCTCTCCCCGGGCCGTGCGGGCCGGGGGTGCGGGGATGTCGGACGGCATCGGCGTTCAGCGGGACATGTGCGCGACCAGTGCGGACAGCACGCGGCTGCGCTCGGACACCAGGTAGAAGTGGGCACCGGGGAACACCAGGCGGGAGAAGCGGCCGGTGGTCATCGCGGCCCACCCGTCCAGCGAGTCGACCGGCACGGACGGGTCGGCGTCCCCGGTGAACGCGGACAGGTCCGCCGCCACCGGTTCGTCGGGCCTCGGGTCGAAGCCGGCCAGCATCTCCAGGTCGGCCCGCAACATGGGCACCAGGACGTCCCGGAGCAGCTCGTCGCTCAGCTCGGGCAACCGCCCCGTCGAGGCTGACGCGGGCCCGGCGTGCGCCGCCGCCACTGCCGTGCGCAGCGAGGACAGCATCGCCTCGTCCCGGGTGGCGACGTCCAGGTCCGCGACCGGGCGGGCCGACGCCGGCGTGCCCGGGGCCCGGCGCCCGGACACCACCAGCCCGCGCACCGCGCCGGGGGCATCCCGCTCCAGCAGCCGTGCGGCGGCCAGCGCCACGCTGGCGCCCGCGCTGTGCCCGAACAGGGTCAGCGGCGTCTCCTCGGGTGCCTCGCCGGCGTCCGCCAGGTGGTCGAACAGCGCCTCCACCACCTCGTCGGCCAGCGCGACCAGGTCGGTGGCGAACCGCTCCCTGGCCCGGTCCTCCCGCCCCGGGTACTGCGCGGCGAGCAGTTCCACCCCGGCCGGCAGCGCCCCCGCCCAGCTCCGGTACACGCTGGCCGACGCGCCCGCCCAGGGGAAGCAGAGCAGCCGGTGGGCCGGTCGGGTCACCGCGCGGGGAATGCGCAGCGCGGTCACCGCCGCTCCCCGGAGATCCGGCCGGCGGCCCTGGTCGACCACAGCCACCCCGACACCGCGAGCGCCGCCGCGCACCAGCCGACCAACACCAGCGGCGACCGGAAGCCGAGTGCGCCGCCGCGCAGGCACCACAACAGGGTGTCCACTCCGGCGGTGAACGGCAGGTACGCCACCACCGGGCGCAGCACCGCCGGGAACGATTCCAGCGGGGCGAAGCCGGAGTTGAAGAACATCAGCATCAGGAAGACCGGGGCGAGCAGGTTCAGCATCGACCTGGTCGCGCCGGTGACCGCCAAGGTGGAGACCGCCACGCCGACGGTGGCGGCGACTCCGGCGAGCACCGCCAGGAAGGCCAGCACGCCGAGCGGGCCGGCGTGCACCGTCATGCCGAACAGCAACCCGACCAGCAGCAGGATCACCGCCGAGAACAGCACCCGGACCACCTCGGCCAGCACCCTGCCGAGCAGCACCGAGCCGGGGTGCGCGGGCATCGTGGCGAACCGGGCGAGCAGCCCGGCCTCGCGCTCGTCGAACAGCGCGCCGCCACTGACCAACGCGCCGAACACGGTGGCCACCAGCACGATCAGCGCGGCCAGCTCGCCGGCGTCCCGGCCCGGCGCGAACGCGGCCAACGAGCGGGACAGCACCAGCTGGAACAGCACCAGCAGCAACGCGGGGAACAGCAGCGACTGCGCCACCAGCGCCGGGGTTCGCCGCGCCCCGCGCAGCACCCTCCGGGCCTGCAGCAGGCTCCCCCTGGCCAGCCCGGCCGCCTCGAGCGCGGACCCGGTCACGCCACAGCCCTCGGGGCGCGCAGGCACAGCACCGCGCCGAGCCCACCCAGCACCACGCACCACACCGACGCGGTGACCAGCGCGGCGGCACCGGGAGCGCCGGTGGCGAACCCGCGCAGCGCGTCCAGCACCGGCGACACCGGTTGCCAGAGCACCAACGGGCGCAGCCACGCCGGGAACCCGTCGGCCGGGATGAACGCGGTGGACAGCATGAGCATCAGCAGCTGCGGGACGAGCAGCGCCTCGGCGGCCGCGCTCGGGTCGGCCGCGCGCAGCGCCACCGCGACGAACAGCACCCCGAGCACGGCGGTGAATGCGGCCACCACCAGCGCGAACCCGAGCACTCCGGCAACGGTGGCGAACCGGAACCCGACCAGGGCGGCGATGCCAACGGCGGTGGCCGCGCCGATCCACCCGCAGGCCACGTCGACCAGCAGCCGCCCGAGCAGCGGGCCCCACCGGCTGACCGGCATGCTGGCCACCCGGCGCAGCAACCCCGCCTTGGCGTCCTCGGCCAGTGCGGACGCGGAGGCCATTGCGGTGAAGATGCACGACTGGGCGACCAGGGCCGGCCCGATGTACTGGGCGTAGTTGATTCCCTGGGCCCGCATCGCGCCCTGCAGCGGCAGGTAGAAGCCGAGGAAGTACAGCACCGGCGCGAAGATCACCCCGATCAGCGCGGCCCGGTCGGCCAGCAGCCGGGTGGCCTGCCGCCCGGCGTGCAACCGGACCTGACGGGCCAGCCTGGGCGGGGCGGGTCGCAGCGCTGCCGGCGTGCTCAACGCACCGCCCCCTGGGCGGCGTCCCGGGCCGAGGCCGTGTCGGTCACGCCGATCAGGCTGGACTCGGTGAGGGCCAGGAAGACCTCGTCCAGGCTGGGCCGGCGCAGGGTGATGTCGGAGAGCTCCACCCCGCCGCGTTCGGTCCGGGCCATCGCCTCGGCGAGGGTCCGGGGCCCATCCGGCGCGGGCACCACCACCCGGCCGGCATCGGCCTCCACCGTGGCGTGCAGGTCTGCCAGCAGCCGGGCGACCTCGTCCAGCCGGTCCGGGTCGGCGGGCACGATCGAGCAGACCGTGTCGCCGATCCGGGACTTGAGGTCGGCCGCGGTGCCCTCCTGGATCACCACACCGTGGTCGATGACCGCGATCCGGTCGGCGAGCTGGTCGGCCTCCTCCAGGTACTGCGTGGTCAGCAGTACGCCGATGCCCCTGGCGCGCAGCTCTGCCACCGACTGCCAGAGCATCCGCCGGCTGCGCGGGTCCAGCCCGGTGGTCGGCTCGTCCAGGATCAGCAACCTCGGCTCGACCACCACGCTCACCGCCAGGTCGATGCGCCGGCGCATGCCGCCCGAGTAGGACTCGACCCGGCGGTCCGCCGCCTCGGCGAGGTCGAAGGCGCCCAGTAGTTCGCCGGCCCGTTCCCGGGCGGCGGATCCGGGCAGGCCGAGCAGTGAGCCGAACAGCACCAGGTTCTCCCGCCCGGTGAGCTTCTCGTCCAGCGCCGCGTACTGGCCGGTGACTCCGATGGCTCGGCGCACCACCTTCGGGTCGGCGAGCACGTCGGCGCCGGCCACCTCCACCGTGCCGGCGTCCGGGCGCAACAGCGTGGCCACGATGTTGATCAGGGTGGTCTTGCCCGCCCCGTTCGGGCCGAGCACGCCGAGGATCTCCCCCGGCCGCAGGGTCAGGTCGATGCCGCGCAGCACGGCGTGGTCGCCGAAGGATTTGTGCAGCCCGGTGACCCGCAGCAGGGTGTCCTGATCTGGAGTTTCGAGCGGATCGCGCTGCCTCACCTGTCCCCTATCGTCGTCTCGCGAGATGTCCGTCTGGTGTTGTGCCTGATGCCGGTCAAGCCACCTCGGCTACCTCGGCGAGCAGCCCGGCGATGCTGGCGCGCAGTACGACGCCCGGCCCGTCCAGGTCGAGCTCCCCGTCGGCCAGCCCGACCAGCACCCGCTCGGTGACCGCGGCGACCCCGGCGACCTCACCGTCGTCGAACACCCCGACCCGCTCGTGCCAGGCCAGGTGCAGCGCCTCGCCCGGCTGGTCGATCCGCACGTCCAGCGCGACCTGCGCGTTCTGGCTGCGCACCAGCGTCGGGAGCATGCCGCCCAGCACCGGCCGGGCCGGGTCGGCCAGGCCGAGCAGGCTGGTCAGCACGATCGGCGCGGCGACCTCGGTGCGGCCGCGCAGGCTGCCGGTGAACAACTCCAGCGCGCGCATCCCGTCGGCCTCCGGCGCGGACAGCGCGGCCCATAACCGCCGCTGGGTGGCTCTGGCCAACTCAACCAGTGAGCCACCCCGGCCGGAGGCGTCGCCGGGCCGGCCAGCCCGCAGGTCGAACGGGAGCAGGGCGAAGGTGGACAGCGGACCGACGATCCGCGCCACGTCGGGGTGGTAGGGCACCCGCTGCGAGCGCGGCGCGCTCACGGTGAATCGGGTGCACTCCCGCCAGGCCCCGATCACCTGCGCGAGCACCGCGAGGATCAGTACGGTCTCGCCGATCCGCCGGGTCCGGAACTCAGCGCGCAACCCCGCCCACTCCTCGGGCGAGAGCCAGCTGTGGCTGCTCTCCAGCCGGGGCGGCGCGTCGTAGCGGGCCGGTACCGGCGGGCCCGGTGGGAGATTGGCCGACGGGGGCGGCAAGTCACCGGCCCGTTCGGCGCGCACCGCCTCGTGGTCGCGGAAGCTCACCTCCGGCGGTGCCGGTGCGGTGCCGGGGGCGAGGTAGTCGGCGCTGACCTCGTCCAGCACGGTCCAAAAGCTGGCCAGGTCCAATACGGTCTGCTCGAGGGAGAAGTGCACCTCGTGCACCTGCTCGCCGCCGGCGTCCGGCAGCAGGCAGACCTCGACGCCGATCAACGGCCACCGGTCCAGCGGCCGCCGCTCGTGGCTCAGCCGGGTGGCCACCTCGGCCGCCGCGGTGGCCGCCCGCGCCGGCGGGTACCCGCGCAGGTCGTGCACCACGATGCCGTCGCCGGGCGGCTCGGGCAGCACCCGCTGGGTCCCCCGCCGGGGGTCGATCTCCACCCGCAACATGTCGTGCCGGCCCAGCGCCGCGCGCCAGGCCGCCCGGAAACGTTCGACGTCCAGCGGGCCCCGGTAGACCCGGTGATCATGCGCGGCCAAGCCGCCCCACGGGTAGTCGGGGTGCCGGCCGGCGACGTAGGCACGCTGCAGCCGGGTCAGCGGGAAATCCGCCGACATCCCGGCTTTCCGGGACTTCTCCCGCAACACGTCGTCACCCACGGACCGGCCCCTCTTCGGTAGGGTTCAGCTTCCTGAGAATTCGCTTAGGCTAGCCTATCTTTATCAGTCGTTCGGAGGATTTGATGCTCGCTGTGCGCCAGGCCACCGGCGACCGGCAACCCCAGAAATCCAGACTGAACGCACTGGTCACAGTGGTCACACTCGCGCTGGTCGCGGTCACTGCGCTGGCCAGCTGCGCGGGCACGCCGACCCCTTCCGCCACGCCGTCCCAGCCCCAGGCGCCGGCCACGGACGCATTCCCGGTGGTGGTGCAACACGGGCTAGGCGCCACCACGATCCCCTCGGCGCCCCAGCGGATCGTCGCCATCGGCGGCAATGACGGCGACGCACTGTTCGCACTGGGCATCTCGCCGGTCGCGGTGCTCGGCGGCCACACCGCCGACGGAATCCCGCCCTGGCTGGCCGGCCGGCTGGACCCGGCCAGCACCACCGTGCTGCGCGCCCCGGGCGACCTTGGCCTGGAGCGCATCGCCGCGCTGCGCCCCGACCTGATCCTGGCCGGGTCGGTACCGAACATCGGCGACCTGTACGCCAAGCTCGCGCAGATCGCGCCGACGGTGACCTACCTGCACGGCCCGGTCGCCGACAGCTGGCAGGACCGCCTGCGACTGACCGCGCGCGCGGTGGGCCGCACCGCCCAGGCCGACCGGCTCATCGCCGACACCGAGCGGCGGATCGCCGAGCTTCCGGACCACAACCCCGGGTTGAGAGGTAAGTCGGTGAGCATCGCCTGGGCGAACCAGCCCGGCTCGCTGGCCGTGCTCGGCGGGGACTCCAATACCACCGCCCTGCTGCACGCCCTCGGCCTGACCGTGGCTCCCGGCCTGCGCGACGTCCAGTCGAACACCCTGCCGAACGCGGCCAGCTCGCTGTCCACCGAGCAGTGGTCCCGACTCGACGCGGACGTTGTGCTGGTCGCGGCCAGCACCCCCGACCTGGCCGAGGCGGTGCGGGACAACCCGCTGGTCCGAGCCCTCCCGGCAGTCTCCCGAGGCACCTTTCAGGCGATCGACCTGAGCACCGTGTCAGCGCTGCGGGTTCCCTCGGTGCTCAACGTTGTCTGGCTGCTCGACCAGATCAGGCCGACCTTGGTGCACGCGGCGACCAGCTGAGGTCCAGGTCACGCTCACGGGCTCCGACTTCCCGAGAAAAGAAAGCTAGCCTAACCTAACTCGTCTGAGTGAACCTCAGCACTCGACCGGGTGGGCGCGCTATTACCTACCGTGCTCCCGGCCGCCCACACTCACACCGAGGAAGGACACCGGTGGCACCTACCAGTCCGATCACCAAGGACACCGTCCGCGCGCAGGTTGCCGAGGTACTCGACCAGCCCGAGGCGAACATCGGCGATCACGACGACCTGCTGGACCGGGGTATCGACTCGATCCGGCTGATGAGCCTGGTGGAGTGGTGCCGCCAGCGGGGCGCCGAGGTGTCCTTCGTGGACCTCGCCGAGGTGCCCACGGTTGCCGCGTGGACCGAAGTGCTCAGCCAGGCGACACAGGACGTACGGGGGATCAGGGCGTGAGCGCGGCGGCGAACGGCAACGGCACCCGTGAGTTCGACGTCGTGGTCATCGGCGGCGGGCCGGGGGGATCCTCGGTGGCTACGCTGATCGCCCGGCGCGGCCACTCGGTGGTGCTGCTGGAGAAGGAGCGGTTCCCCCGGTACCAGATCGGCGAATCGCTGCTGCCCGCGACCGTGCACGGGGTATGCCGGCTGCTCGAGGTGACCGAGGACCTGGAGCGCGCGGCGTTCATGGTCAAGCGCGGTGGCACGTTCCGCTGGGGCACCAGCCCGGACCCGTGGAACTTCCTGTTCGCGCTGTCCCCCCAGTTCTCCGGGCCGACCTCCTACGCCTACCAGGTCGACCGGATGGTCTTCGACGAGATCCTGCTGCGCAACGCCACTCGGCACGGGGTGGACGTACGCGAGTTATGCCCGGTCGCGGCGGTCCTGCGGGACGGCGAGGGACGGGCCGAGGCGGTGCGCTACACCGACGCCGCCGGAGCCTCGCACACCGTGCGCGGCCGCTTCGTGATCGACGCCTCGGGCAACACCGGCCGGTTGTGGAACCAGGTCACCGACGACCGGCACTACTCGGACTTCTTCAAGAACATCGCCGTGTTCGGCTACTTCCTCGGCGGCAAGCGGCTGCCCGGCCCGGACCGGGGCAACATCCTGTGCGCCGCCTTCGACGAGGGCTGGTGCTGGTACATCCCGCTGTCCGAGGAGCTGACCAGTGTGGGCGCGGTGGTGCACCGCGGCAACGCCGCGCTGATCCAGGCCGATCGGGAGAAGGCGCTGCTCGAGCTCACCGGCCGCTGCGACATCGTTGCCGACTACCTGTCCAAGGCCACCCGGGTGACCGAGGGCGTGCACGGCCAGGTCCGGGTGCGCAAGGACTACTCGTACGCCACCGGCTCGTTCGTCCGGGACGGCATGTTGCTGGTCGGGGACGCTGCCTGCTTCATCGACCCGGTGTTCTCCACCGGCGTCCACCTGGCCACCTACGGCGGACTGCTGGCCGCCCGGTCGATCAACAGCGTGCTGTCCGGCGAGCTGGACGAGGCGAGCGTGATGGCCGAGTTCGAAGGTCGGTACCGCCGCGAGTACAGCGTGTTCTACGAGTTCCTCACCGCGTTCTACGACATGCAGCAGCACGAGAACTCCTACTTCTGGCAGGCCCGCAAGGTCACCGAGTTCGGCGAGACCGACCTGGAGGCGTTCGCCACCCTGGTCGGCGGAGTCGCCTCGGGTGACGCGGCCCTCGCCCCGGAAGCGGCCACCCAGCGGCTGAGCGCGGCGTCCCGCGATTTGACCAGCGCGGTGGCCGCCACCGGGGCCATGCAGACCGAGTCCGGCGAGCGGATGGGCAGACTGTTCAAGGCGCCGGTGGTGGCCAGCGTGATGGCGGAGATGAACCAGATCCAGGCCCGCGGTGTGCTCGGCGACGGCGCACGGGAGAACCCGGTGCTGCCCGGCGGCCTGGTGCCCTCCTCCGACGGCCTCGGCTGGGCCCGCCCCGACCAGCGGTGATGGCGGTGGTACCGCTGCTGTCCGGGCACACCCTGCTGGTATTCCTGCTGCAGGTCGGCCTGCTGCTCGGCACCGCGCTGGTGCTCGGCAGGATGGCCGCCCGGCTGCGGATGCCCGCGGTGGTGGGTGAGCTGACCGCCGGCGTGCTGCTGGGGCCCTCGGTGCTGGCACACCTCGCGCCGGGCATCGGCGGTTGGCTGCTGCCCAGGGCCGCCGCCCAGCTGAACCTGCTCGACGCGCTCGGTCAGCTCGGCGTGCTGCTGCTGGTAGCGGTGACCGGCATGCACATGGATCTCAAGTTGATCCGACAGCGCGGCGCAACGGCGGCCAAGGTCAGCGGGGCCGGGCTGCTGCTGCCGCTCGGCCTGGGCATCGGCGCCGGCTTTCTGCTGCCGGACATGCTGCGCCCGGACACTGCCTCCCCGCTGGTGTTCGCGCTGTTCCTGGGCGTGGCAATGTGTGTCAGCGCGATCCCGGTGATCGCCAAGACGTTGATCGACATGAAGCTCATCCACCGCAATCTCGGTCAGCTGGTCCTGCTGGCCGGCACCATCGACGACGCCTTCGGCTGGCTGATGCTGTCCGTGGTCTCCGCGTTGGCCACCACCGGGCTGCACGCGGCGGGCGTGGCGTACTCGGTGCTCAGCCTGCTGGGCGTGCTGCTGTTCAGCGCGACCATCGGCCGCTACCTGGTGCGCACGGCCATGCGGCTGGCGCTGCGGTCCGGCGAGCCGGCGCTGCCGGTGGCGGTCGCGGTGGTGCTGGTCATCCTGTGCTCGGCGGGGACGCATGCGCTGCGGCTCGAGGCGGTGCTCGGCGCGTTCGTCTGCGGCATCCTGCTGGGCACCTGCCGGGACCTGGGCACCGGATCGGCCCCGGGCACCGCCTGGGCGACGCCGCTGCGCACCGTGGTGTTGTCCGTGCTCGCCCCGCTGTTCTTCGCCACCGCCGGGCTGCGGATGGACCTGGCCGCGCTGGGCCGGGCGGACGTCGCCATCGCCGCGGTGGTGGTGGTCGCGCTGGCCGTCGCCGGGAAGTTCCTCGGCGCCGGGCTCGGCGCTGCGATGAGCCGGATGAACCGGTGGGAGGCGCTCGCCCTCGGCGCCGGTATGAACGCCCGAGGGGTGGTGGAGATCGTCATCGCCTCGGTCGGCCTGACCGCCGGCATCCTGAGCATCGAGATGTACACGATCATCGTGCTGGTCGCGGTGCTGACCTCGGTGATGGCCCCGCCAATCCTGCGCATAGCCATGAAACGCATCGAGCAAACCGCCGAGGAGGAACTCCGGGAACAGCAACAGCACCAACTCGGCGACCCCGAGTCCACCCGCGCCCGCTCCACCGGCTAGCCGGGCAAGGGGCCGCACACCCTCTGCGTACCCAACACCCCCACTGCAGCGGGTGTGCTGGGTACGAACCGGGTGTGCGGTGGCGGTGGCGCCACCCGCCGGTCCGATGAACGAACCCGGTGGCCTGGCCGCGCCGACATCGGCGGCTAACGTCGACGCTGTGCAGACCGGATCACGTGCGCGGTGCTGACCGCACCGGGTTGGGCCGAACCGGATATACCGCTGACCGTGCCCGCGCTGCTGCGCCGGCGGGCCGAGCAACGCGGTGACGCGCCCCTGCTGCGGGTGGGACCGGTCCGGTTGAGCTACCGGCAGACCGCCGACCGTGCCGCCCGGATGGCCGGCGCACTGGCGGCTCGCGGGATTGGGGCCGGCGACCGAGTCGCCGCGCTGTGTGGCAACCGCATCGAACTGCTCGAGTTGTTCCTCGGCTGTGCCTGGTTGGGGGCTGTGGTGGTGCCGCTGAACACCGCGCTGCACGGGGCCAGCCTGCGCGATCCGCTGCACCGGGCCAGGCCGAGCGCGCTGCTGGTAGAGCGGGCGTTGCGCGACGAGGCGCTCGCGGTGGCCGGCCCGCTCCCGCTCTGGGTGTTGGACGCCGATTCCGCCGATTCCGACCCGGCCAGCACGGGGCCGATCGAAGCGGGGCTGCTCGGAGCGGAGCCCATCGAACCGGCGCCGGTCGCTCCGGGCGACACACTGGCGATCCTGTTCACCTCGGGCACCACCGGACCCTCTCGAGGGGTGTGCTGCCCGCACGGCCAACTGGTGCAGTGGGGCCGCACGGTCGGCCGGGCCCTGGAGCTGACCCCCGACGACGTGCTGCACACCAACCTGCCGCTGTTCCACACCAACGCGCTCAATGCCTTCCTGCAGGCCGTTGTGGCCGGCGCCAGCTTCTCCCTGGGCACCCGGTTCTCCGCCTCCCGGTTCTTCACCGACGCGGCGGACGCCGGAGCCACGGTCACCTACCTGCTCGGCGCCATGGTCAACATGGTGATGTCCCGGCCACCGTCGCTGGCGGACCGGGCACACCGGGTCAGCAGAGCGCTGGCCCCGGCCTCCCCGGCGAACCTCTGCGAGCCGTTCGCCGAGCGGTTCGGCGTCCGGCTGGTCGACGGATTCGGTACCACCGAGACCAACCTTGTACTGGGCACCGGCGTGGCCCAGACCCGACCGGGCAGCCTCGGGCAGGTGGTGCCCGGGTTCACCGCCCGGGTGGTGGACGAGCACGGCCGCGACGCCCCGAACGGGCAGCCGGGTGAGCTGCTGGTGCGCACCGAGCTGCCGCACGGGTTCGCCACTGGGTACTGGGACGACCCTCAGCACACCGCCGAGCGGTTCCGGGACGGCTGGTTCCACACCGGCGACCGGGTGGTGCGCGACGGCGACGGATGGTTCCGCTTCGTGGACCGGATCAAGGACGTGATCAGGCGGCGTGGCGAGAACATCTCCAGCTACGAGGTCGAGCAGGTGCTGCTGCGCCACCCGGGCATCTCCGACGCGGCGGTCTTCGCGGTGCCCTCCGAGCTGGCCGAGGACGAGGTGATGGCCGTGCTGGTGCCCGCCCCGGACAACCACCTCGACCTGGCTGAGGTGGCCGCCCACTGCGCCCGCGAACTGCCCTACTTCGCCGTCCCCCGCTACCTGGAGCTAGCCGCCGCCCTCCCCCAAACCCCGACCGGCAAAGTCCGCAAGAACCACCTCAAACTCACCGGCGTCACCCCCCACACCTGGGACAGACACACCGCGAGTCGGCGCTCTCAGCACACTGAGTCGGCGCTCTCAGCACACCTATCCGCGAGCCGATCTCAGCGGCCGGAGTCCGAGGCCAGGTAGCCGGCCAGGATGGCGGCCAGCTGCCGCGGCCGGCTCAGCGCGACGCAGTGGCTGCCGGCGATCTCGTCGGGAACGATGTTGAGTCGCTCGGCCACCACTCGACGCAAGAAGTCGGCCGGGAAGAAGCGGTCCTCGGTGCACACCACGTACTTGGTCGGCACATCCGGCCACTTGTCGAGTGGCCACGGCACACCCATCGGAGTCCCCGACTGGTCGCGCTCCTTGCTCAGCGCTTCTTCGGCCAGCTCGCGCGGCACGTCGTGATAGAAGCTGACGTACGGGTCGTCGTGGCCGGTCAGCCCGCCGTCGCGGGCGGCCTGCTCGCACACCGCCGCGCCGTAGCCGGTGTGCTCCCACCAGTCCCCCGGCGCCTCGCCCGGTGACGGCACCATCCCGGCCACCAGGACCAGGACGTCCGTCGGGAGCCGATCGGCGACCAGGGGCGCGGTGAACCCGCCGAACGAGTGGCCCACCACCACCAGCCGCTTGCGGTCCCCGACGGCCGCAACCACCGCATCGGTGTACTCGGTCAAGCCCGCCGAGTCGTCCTCGGATGGAAGGTCGGGAGCCACCACGTCGTGGCCCAGCGCCCGCAACTCCGCCTCGACCAGGTGCCAGTACCAGCCGACGTCTGCCGCGCCATGGATCAACACAAAGGTGCTCACCGCCCGCATCGTGCCGGTCCACGCGGTCCGAGCGGCAGGGTTTTACCGGCCAGAGCGCACCACCGCATACCCGAGACAGCACACCGCCCCGTCCGGGCCGGTCTCGGTGAGCTCGAGTCGAACCAATCCGTCGCCGGCCGGCGCGCCCGCCTCGGACACGGCACCCGCCTCGGACACGGACACCGTCACCGTCAGCTCGGCGCCCGGCCCGGACGGCGCCCGGTTGTGCCAGCCCAGCGACACCACCCTGACCGGGTCCCCGGCCCACCGGGCAGCGGCGCGAAACAACAGGCAGCCATGCAGCTGGGCCATCACCACCGTCCCGTCCAGGCCCTGCTCCCTGGCGAAATCGGCCTCGTAGTGGATCCGGTGCGAGTTGCGGGTACTGGCCCCGAAGCGGTCCAGCGCGGCCTGGTCAGGGGTGAATCGGACCTCTCTCATCGGACCAGGAAGGTTTCGTCCGCCTCGACCACCAAGCCCTGCCGCGGTGTGGACCAGGTCTTGTGCACCACCAGCACCAAGAATTCAGCCGGCCGGCGGCCCTTGCGGTGTACCGAGTCCAGGCGGTGGGTCCGTTCCAACTCCTGCTCGGGCAGCAGCGGCGCATGCCAGGTCAGCCGCTGCCCCCCGGCCATCAGCAGAACGTCCAGGCCGTCGGTACCGGGCACCTCGTCGCGGTACATGCCGTCCGGCCGCAACTCCTCCTGGCCGGCCGGCCCGGGACCGCGCAGCAGGCTGACCAGGTACATCGGGTGCAGCAGGAAGCCAGGGTGGGCCGGATCGGTCAACCGGGGGTCGCTCTCCCCAGCCGCCTCGGCGAAGGCCGCCGCGTCCACCGCCCGGACCCGCCCGAGGGACCGCCGCCCGGTGTGCCCGAGCGACGCCAACGCCCGCGCCTCGGCCTCCCGCAGCGCCGGCCGCATCCCCGGGCTCAGTCCAGCAGATCTGGCTGCTCGGCCACGATCCGCTGCCAGATGGGTTGGAAGGCGAACCAGCCGATGTCCTCCGCGCCGACCTGCTCGTGGGTGAGCCGCGCGGTGGCCGGCTCGATCTCGCGGGGCGTGCCGGCCGCCCTGGCCAGCAGCTCGGCCTGGAACGACCGCTCCATGGTGACGAACCAGAAGATCGCCGAGTCGACGGTGGTACCGACGGTCAGGTGTCCGTGGTTGGCCAGGATGACCGCCTTGCCGTCGCCAAGGCAGGCGGCGATCCGCTTGCCCTCATCCGGGTCCAGCACCACGCCGGTGAAGTCCTCGAACAGCGCGTGCGAGCCGTAGAACGCGCAGGCGTCCTGGGTCAGCGGGGCCAGTCGGCGGCCCAGAGTGGCGAACGCCTTGCCGTGCAGGCCGTGCGCGTGCACCGCGCCGACCACGTCCGGCCGGGCCCGGTGGATGGCCGAATGAATGGCGAACGCGGCCTGGTTGAGCAGTCCTTCGCCCTGCACCACAGTGCCGGCCTCGTCGACCAGGATCAGCTGGCTGGCCCGTACCGCGCCGAAGTAGCTGCCGAACGGGGCGGTCCAGAAGTGGTCGGTGCGCTCCGGGTCGCGGCAGGTGATGTGCCCGGCGATGCCTTCGTCAAGGCCGAACCTGGCCAGCACCCGGTAGCCGGCGGCCACCCGCCGCTTGCGGTGCTCGCGTTCCTCGCCCGGATCCTCGAAGCCACCCGGTGACGGGATGTTCTCCACAGCGCTGGCCGTCGTCATGTCTCCTCCGTAACTACGTGTGTCAGAAACTTCGAGTGTCAGAGCTTCACCGCGTAACGCCGCAGCACCCGGCGGGCCACGATCCGCAGCACCCGGTCGAACACGAAGCCGAGCACGCCGAGCACGATGATCCCGACGAACACCCAGTCGATCCGCCCGTAGTTGCGGGAGGTCCAGATCAGCGCGCCCAGCCCGACCTGGGCCGCCACGATCTCCGCCGAGACGATGGTCAGGAAGCTGTTGCCCATGGCCAGCCGGGCCCCGGTGACCACGTGCGGCACGGTCGCCGGCAGCACCACGTAGAGCATGATCTGCCTGCGCCCGGCGCCCAGGCTGACCGCCGCGCGCAGCTTCGACTCATTCACCGCGAGCACCCCGGCCACCGTATTCAGCGTGACGATGAAGACCGAGGTGTAGAAGATCAGCACGACCTTGGAGCTCTCGCCGATGCCGAACCAGACCACCGCGAGGGTGACGAACGCGACCGGTGGGATGAACCGGAAGAACTCGATGTGCGGGTCCAGCAGGGTGCGGATGATCTGTACCCGACCCATCACCAGCCCGACCGGCACCCCGACCAGCAACCCGAGGCCCCAGCCGATCAGGATGCGCCGGGCGGAGGCCAGCACGGAGTCGAACAGGGTGCCGTCCCGGGCCAGTTCGATCCCGGCGCGAAGCGTCTCCAGTGGTGAGGCGAGCAGCGCCGGGCCGAATCGGGCGGCCAGCAGCTGCCAGACCAGCAGTCCGAGCAGCACCGAGCCGGCCGAGATCAACGCGCCGCGCGCACCGGTGCCACGCCGGGGTGCCGGTAGCGGGATGACGGGATCGTCGGTGAGCGTCATGACGGGCCCGGCTCGCCAGGGTTCGGCTCGCCAGGGTCCGGTTCGCCGGGGTCCAGGCCTTGGGCGCGCAGCGCGGCCTGCACCTCGTCCCCGATGTCGCGGCGGAGCGCCCGCTGCAGTGCGACGAACTCGGCGGACGTCTCGTCGCGCGGCCGAGGCAACTCGACGCGGTAGCTCGACTTGATCCGGGCGGCGGGTCCGGCGGTCATCACCGCGATGTGGTCGGCGAGCACGATCGCCTCGCCGATGTCGTGGGTGACGAACAGGACGGTGCAGCCGGTGGCGGCCCTGATCCGGTCCATCTCGCGCTGCATCACCGAGCGGGTCTGCGCATCCAGCGCACCGAACGGCTCGTCCATCAACAGCACCCGAGGTTGGTTGGCCAGCACCCTGGCGATCTGCACCCGCTGCCGCATTCCGCCGGAAAGCTGGTCGGGCATCTTGTCGGCGCAGTGCCGCAGCCCGACCAGGCCCAGGTACTCGTCGGCGATGGCGGCCCGCTCGGCGCGCCCGACGCCGCGCATCCGGGGCCCGAACGTCACGTTCGACCGCACCGGCAGCCAGTCGAAAAGGGCCTCGCTGCTCTGGAAAACCATGCCCAGCTCGGGGCCGGGAGCGGTGACCGGCCGGCCGTCCACGGTCACCGAACCCGAGGTCGTGGGCAGGAAACCGGCCAGCGTGGACAGCAGCGTGGACTTGCCGCAGCCGCTCGGGCCGAGCAGGCACAGCAGCTCCCCCGGCGCCACCTCGAGGGACACCTCGCGCACCGCCTGGAAGTCGTCGAACCAGATGCTGACCTGCTCGAACCGGACGGCCGCGCCGGAGCGCACCCCGGGCGGGCGGACAGACACCTCGGTCTCCGGCGCCATCAGCGGGCCTGGCCGGCGTGCTGGCTGTACCAGCCCACCAGCAGCGCGGCGGACAGGTCGGGCTTTGTGTCGATCTTGTGGGTGTCCACGAAGAACTGCGCGATCCGGTCGGCGGAGGCCAGGTCCTGGTCGGTCAGGTCGCGCACCTTGAAGTCGATCTCCGCCACGGCGGACACGGTCTGGTCCTCGGGGATCTTGGCTGCCGCGGCGGTGGCGGCCGCGGCGGCGTGCGGGTCGCTCTCCGTCTTCTGGGCCGCCTCGTCCAGTGCCGCGGCGATCTTGGCCACGGTCTGGGTGTTCGCCTGGATCCAGTCGCTGGTGCCGATCAGCCAGTGCACGTAGGTCAGGCCGAAGTCGCCGGTGGTACCGACCACCCGTCCGCCCGCGGCGACACCCTTGGTCGGCCACGGTTCCCAGAGGATGTAGCCGTCGATGTCGCCCTTCTGCATCAGGGCCGGCATCTCGGGCGGGCCGGCGGTGACAAACCGGACCGACGCCGGGTCAATGCCTCGGGACTGCAGGTAGCGGGTCGCGGCGAGCTCGGAGAGCCCCGGCACGACGCCCATGGTGGCCAGCCGGGCGGGGTCGGCGTGCGGTCCGACGACCACCTTGAGGTACTTCCCGGACTGCTCGTAGGCGAGCAGCGCGCGCAGTCCGGGGTTCTGCTTCAGCTGGGCCACCGTGGTTACGTCCGAGCTGCCGGCCAGTTGGACCTGCCCGGTGGCCAGCGTGTTCACCGCCTCGCCGCCGGTGCCGAACTGGACAACCTCCACGTTGACCCCCTTGGCGGCGAACAGGCCCTGGCTGGCGGCCAGGAAGAACGGCGCGTAGGAGGCGTCGATGCCGACCGCGACCCGGACCGGCGGGCCGGCGGCGCTCGGCCCGCCGGAGTCGGTCGACCCGGCCGAGCAGGCCGCCGCGGCGAGCGCCGCGACCGAACAGAGGATGGCGAACCGCCACCCAGAGAATCGTCTCTTCACGGCGCCTCGATCCGCTGGGAGGACCACCGGCGCGGGCAGTCGACGCCGCCGGCTCCTCATCGACTGTCGTTCGGCTGTGCCGGCACGGTAAGGAGCGGAACCCGACACCACATCGGAACGGGTCCGCTCACCGAACCCGGAGTACAGGTGAGGGCGGGACGGCGAGACAGGCTGGGAGTCATGAATGCAACGCCGCGGCGCGGGGCCGACACCGCCGACGTGTTGCGCGAGCTCGGCATCTCCGGTCCATGACGCTGATGCGCGAGGTCGAGGTCGAAGGCCGGCGACTCGACGTGCGGATCACCGCCGGGCTGGTGGCCGAGATCGGCGCCGGGCTACCCCTCCACCGCGACGAGGAGGTGATCGACGCCGACGGTGGTGCACTGATCCCCGGCCTGACCGACCACCACCTCACCTGAACGCCCTTGCCGCAACCGAACGGTCGATCCTGTGCGGGCCGACCATCGCCGCGGACCGTGGCGCGCTCACCGCGCTGCACTCCGCCCGTCCAACCCGGATCCAGCACCGCGGTGGCGCACTCTGGATCGTCAACTACGTCGCGGCGGAACGGCTCGGACTCGCCACCGACGACCACCCTGGCATCGAACGGGACACCGACGGCCACCCCACCGGACGACTCTGGCGGGCTGACGACTGGCTGCGCCGCTCCGGCCCGCCCGACCTCGACACCCTCACCGACCGCGTCCGCGCCGCGCACCGAACCGGTCGCGCGGCCGCCGTGCACTGCGTCACCCGCGAAGCCCTGGTCCTGCTGCTCGCCGCGTTCGACGACGCCGGTTCGCTAGATCCCTCATCAGCGCCGGTGTACCGATCGCGCTGTCGAGTGACGCTCCCTACGGACCGCTCGATCCGTGGCAGGTCATCAGCGCCGCCATCGATCGACGCACGCCAGCCGGCATGATCACGGAGCCCTCGGAGCGGCTGGACGCAGCCACCGCGCTCGGCGCCTACCTGACCGCGCCGGATGACCCCGGCGGCACCCCACGACGCATCCGCACCGGCGTGACCGCCGATCTCGTGCTGCTGACCGCCCGCTCGCCACCGTGCTGAACAAGCCCGCCGCCGACCGGGTCCGGGCCACATTCACCACCTCCGATCAGCCGTTCGCCGCCACCGGGCGCGAGCCGGTACGCCGATCGTGAGCAAGTTCCTCGGTCGACGGCTACCGGGAGGACGCCGCGCTGGGCTACAGCGGCAAGTGCGGTAGTCCGGGTAGGGCAGCCCAGCAATGGTGGCACTATGCCACTATTGACTCACACCATGCCACCCATCTACATTCCTCCTACCGCACTCGCCGGATCTTGAGGCTCGGGGGCCGAATGACCGGACGAAGATCGCAGACGGGGATAACTGGCCCTCGTTTGCGTTCACCGGACGGGGCCACGACGCGATTTCATAATTGATGTCACCCGGCCGACGGGTAAACACTGGTGTTAACGACGAGTTCGTCCGCGTTGTCAAGTCACTCGGCGCTGATCGACGAACTTGCTCCGGAGCGGTGTGCCAATACTTGCGAAAGCGAACTGAGTGAAAACGTTCAAGCAAGATGGGGGGCTTGAAATGGGTGTCATCCGACGAGCTGACGAATCCGAGTCTATCGCGCGCGCATCCCTACTCAGCGTATCGGAGGTGGCGGCAATGTTCCAGGTATCGAAGATGACGGTTTATCGAATGATATACTCTGGCACTCTCGAGAGCGTGCGCTTCGGTCAGACATATCGGATTCTTGCGGAGAGCTTGCAAACTCACACAACGGTAGACAGGAGAGGCAAAATCTTGACAAAGGCAGCGGCCGCGCGCAGCACCGAGGAGTAATTCCGACCACTGCGAGGCCCCGGCCCGCCTCTCCGTCGTGGTCCGGGTTGTTGCAAATTAGAGCAGGGGACGGCGGCCATGGACGTCGTCAGTTAGCCTTGCCGCGGTAGTGGTGAGGAGTGCGGCGAGACTATTAATTTCAGCACCGGTGAGCCGATTGGCCAGGTCGATGACGCAGAGCGCTATTGCGACGTTGCCGTCCGCGTCAAATACCGGAGCGCTGATCGAGTTTGGGCGATACTCAGCCGTCAATTCGATCTCGCCGATGAGTACGTCATCGCGGAACTCGGTCTGGCCAGCGATGATGCGAGCCTGTCGGCGTGAACCGAGTGCGGTGGCTAATTCGTTGAGGTTATCGGCAAACACTGAGGATGCGGTGGGATATTGCTCGACGGCAAACCCTCGACGACGGATGATCGCTAGGATGTCGCGGTACCGTTGGCGTTGTTGCTTACCGATTGGTGGAGACTCTCGCCGGTCCAGCCAGCGATGTATGTCCGCCTCATTAGACCAGGCTACGAGTACCGCACCCAGCGGCGGCCGCAATGCGATCCGATCGCCAGCGCGCAGGTTTAATGCGCGGCGCCGTCCCCGGCCGCTAGGCAGCAACACGACGTCACCCACCACCAGATCCTCGGCGGAAACGGCGATTGCCATGCAGGGCGATCCGACTCGCTCGGCCAGTTCGGTGAGCGGGCCCCGGGCGAGGTCGACCAGGTCGATTGCACTCTGCGCGGCGCGGCCGATAGCCACCAGCTTCGGCCCAAGGTGGAAGGTCTTTCGGAGGGGATGGCGGATGAGCCAGCCAACCCGTGTCAGCTCGGTGAGCATCGGGTAGCAGGTCGCCTTGTCTACACTCAGGTAACGGGCGATCTCGGCCAGTGTGCGCCCGGCTCCACCCTGACCGGTGAGGAGCTCGAAGACATCGACAAGGCGTTCGGTCTGCGGTGATGGGCGCGGCATAGGTGGCACTATGCCACTATCGTCGCACATCTTCCCCGTGTATTGCAGTTTCTTGCAGGCTGAGCTCCTCCCGAGGCCCCCAGTACCTCATTGAGGCACATAACTGAATGCAACGCGCTATGAGCGCCGTCATCCGGCTTGTCTGCCACCACTGGAGACGAGCGCTTTGACGCGGAACGACGAATGATGCTCGCGGCGGGTTGGTGGAAATGTGAACGTCAACAGTGGCATAGTGCCACCTATGCCACGCCCATCGCCGCAGACCGAACGCATCGTCGACGTGATCGAGCTGCTCGCCGGACGGGGCGAGTCCGGAAAGACACTCGCAGAGATCGCTCGCCATCTAAGCGTGGACAAGGCCACCTGCTACCCGATGCTCTTCGAGCTCACCCAAGTCGGGTGGCTCATCCGTCATCCCCGCCGCAAGACCTATCACCTGGGCCCCAAGCTGGTCGCTATCGGCCGCGCAGCGCAGAGCGCCGTCGACCTGATCGACCTCGCCCGGGGCCCGCTCATCGAACTGGCCAAGCGAGCCGACGCGGTATGCGTGACCGCGACCGCCTCGGCCGATGAGTGGCTGATAGCGGACGTGGCGCTGCCCTCAGGCGAGCGGAGGCGAGGCTGGAACCCTCGCGTCGGCGACCCTGTCGCGCTGCAGCCACCCGCAGGCGCCGTACTGGTGGCGTGGTCCGGCCAGACGGGCGTGCGCCGCTGGCTGGACCGCCGGCCCGGGGGAATGAACGCCGAACAGCGGCAGCGCTACCGGGACGCTCTCGCCATCATTCGCCGCCGTGGATTCTCCGTCGAGCAGTACCCAAACGATAACGACGAGCTACCTGACACGCTCACAAAGCTGGCCGCTACAGCAGGCTCCCGCCGGCTGGCTGGCGTCATGGCTGCCTTCGCCGAACTGGATAGGCTTGACGATGACGTGCTTGTCAGGGAGATCAACACCGATACTGAATACCGGCCGACCTCGATCGGCGCGCCGGTGTTCGACGCGGACGGCAACGTGGCAATCGGCCTCTGCATGCTGAACCTCCCCCGCCCGCTCACCGGCGCCCAAATCGAAAAACTCGCCAAACTTCTCACCGAGACGACTGCGAGGCTGACCGACCAGGTACACGGACGCCATCCACCACCTAGGTATTGAAACATTCAGATAAGCCTAGAGACCGAATCAACCGGAGCAGCTCAACTCAGCAAATCGACGATCTGTTTTTGACGTGGCGGCCACCCGCCGCACGGTGGACATGGTGGACATGGTGGCCAGCATTCAGGGAACGCGAGCACCAGCCGGATGCATTCGGGGGCTGGCCTGATGGACGAGCAGCTGGAGCGGTGGTTCGCCCGCCGCACCTGGCAGCAGCCGACCTGGAGCGTCGAGCAGCTGCGCTCGGCCAAGCACGGCCGACGGGTGTCGGTGGTGCTGCCGGCGCTGAACGAGCAGAGCACTATCGGACCCATCGTGGCGGCCATCGTCCCGCTCACCAAGGGCCCGGAGCCGCTGGTTGACGAGCTGGTGGTGCTGGATTCCGGCTCCACGGACGCCACCGGGGCGGTGGCCGCCGAGGCCGGCGCCGTGGTGATCCGCCGCGAGGAAGTGCTCCCGCACATCGAGCCACTGCCCGGCAAGGGCGAGGTGCTCTGGCGCTCGCTCGCCGCGACCACCGGCGAACTGGTGGTCTTCCTGGACTCCGACCTGGTGGACTTCGACCCCGGCTTTGTCCCCGCGCTGCTCGGACCGCTGCTCACCGAGCCTGGGGTGGCGTTGGTCAAGGGCTTCTACCGGCGTCCGCTGCGGCTGGAGACGGCCGAGCTGGACACCGGTGGCGGGCGGGTCACCGAGTTGCTGGTGCGCCCGTTGCTGGCCGCGCTGCGCCCGGAGCTGGCTGCCGTCGTGCAGCCGCTCGGCGGGGAGTACGCGGCGACCAGACAGCTGCTCGAGTCGGTGCCGTTCGCGGCCGGCTACGGCGTGGAGATCGGCCTGCTGCTGGACACCCACACCCACCGAGGGCTGGACGCGCTCGCGCAGGTGAACCTGGGGGTCCGCAAGCACCGCAACCGGTCGCTGCTGCAGCTCGGCGTGATGGCCAGGCAGATTCTGTCCGCCGCGCTGCACCGCTGCGGGCTGCCCGACGCCGGCGGCGCGATCACCCAGTTCCGCCAGCTCGAAGGGGAGTGGCTGCCCACCAGCCAGCGCGTCGAGGTGACCGAACGGCCACCGATGCGCGAGGTCCTGTCGCCGAATACCTGACCACTAGAGTCGTCGCATGGGTACGGCGCTGATCTACCTCGTGGTGCTGCTCGGGGTCGCGGCCGCCTTCTTCTTCGGCGCCAGCGCGATCTTCGGTCGAGGAGAGGAGCTCGCCCCGATCCCGAAGTCGGCCACGCCGACCTGGCTGCCCGAGCCCGGGGAGATCATCGACGCCGAGGATGTCCGTGCACTGCGGTTCCAGCAGGCGCTGCGCGGCTACAAGATGGCCGAGGTGGACTGGGTGCTCGAACGGTTGGCCATCGAGCTGCACCGGGTGCACGGCGAGCTGGACATGGCGCACGGCCGGATCGCCGAGCTGGAGGCGGCCGAACGGGCCGGTGGCGGCTCCGGGGGAACGGCGGTCTCCGGCGGTGCCGGATGAGCGGTGACCGGCGGGAGCTGGAGCTCGCCACCGAGGTGAGCGCGCCGCCGGAGCGCACCTGGTTGGCGGTCACCGACTGGGCGCGCCAGGGCGAGTGGATGTTGGGCACCCGGGTTGCGGTCACCGGTGGGGACGGCCGATCGGTGGGGTCCACGCTCAGCGCGAGGACCGGCTTCGGCCCGCTCGGCTTCGTGGACACGATGATGATCACTGAGTGGGATGAGGCCCGGCGCCGCTGCGTGGTGACGCACACCGGGCACCTGGTGCGCGGCGAGGGGGAGTTCGCGGTGACCCCGAAGGCCGGCGGTGGCTCGGTGGTGCACTGGGCGGAGCGCCTGGAGCTGCCGTTCGGGCCACTCGGCCGGGCCGGGTGGTCGGCGCTGCGGCCGGTGTTCGCCGCCGGGGTGCGCTGGTCGTTGGGCCGGCTGGCTCGGTTCTGTGAGAGCTATCCGGTGGATCGGGAGGGTGAGGCATGACCGAGGGGGTGGGTGAGGCGGTGCCGGTGGGTGGGGCGGTGCTCGGGCCGGATGGCCAGTGGCGCTGCCCGTGGGGGTTGTCTACCGAGGACTACGTGGCCTACCACGACCAGGAGTGGGGCCGCGCGCTGCGCGGGGTGGCACCGATGTTCGAGCGGCTGACCCTGGAGGGCTTCCAGTCCGGCCTGTCCTGGCTGATCATTCTGCGGAAGCGGGAGTCGTTCCGGCGGGCGTTCGCCGGATTCGATCCGGCAAAGGTGGCCGCCTTCGACGAGGTGGACCGGGCCCGGCTGCTCGCCGACCGCGGCATCGTGCGGAACCGGCTGAAGATCGACGCGGCCTGCCAGAACGCCCGCGCGGTACTCGAGCTGGACGTCCCGCTGGACGAGCTGCTCTGGTCGTTCGCGCCGGACGGCGACCGGCCCCGGCCGCGCACGCTGGCCGATGTCCCCGCCGTGTCGCCCGAGTCGACGGCGATGGCCAAGGAGCTCAAGCGGCGTGGCTTCCGATTCGTCGGCCCGACCACGTGTTACGCG
>Ga0137412_10000156_pt1 | contig 42535 bp, 36 predicted proteins | sample CZODoug2_1_16fun_FD_122160 | JGI IMG/M metagenome (GOLD analysis project Ga0137412, IMG submission 122160) | Vadose zone soil fungal communities from Angelo Coast Range Reserve, California, USA - CZODoug2_1_16fungal (Hybrid Assembly) | ecosystem: Environmental > Terrestrial > Soil > Vadose zone...
AAGCCGGTCATGCCGTTGTTGCCGCCGAAGCCGGTGTCGTTGCGGAACATCAGGAGCATGGCGACATAGACCAGCGCCTGGGTGATGATCGCGAAATAGACGCCGCCGACCCGCGAGCGGAACGAGACATAGCCGAACACGCCGGAGATCAGAAGCGTCACGGCGGCCGCGACGAGCACCGCATAGGAGAAGAAGCCGAAGCCCGCCCAGTAGAATGGCAACGCGGTCCAGCCCATGAACTGCATGAAGTCCGGCACCTTGCCGGTGACCTCATAGGAGTGCTTGAGCAGATACATCGCGGCGACATAACCACCGATACCGAAGAACAGGCCGTGGCCGAGCGACAGGATGCCGAGATAACCCCAGATCAGGTCGAGCGACAACGCCATCACGGCGAAAGTCGCGAGCTGCCCGATGGCGTTGGCGAGATACGCCGACAGTCCGAAAGGAACCGCGATGGAGATGACGAGCAACAACGCCACCGCCAGCACCGTAGCCAGCACGATCAGGAATGGACGATCCGACCAGACCGAACTCATTTCCGCCGCCCCCTGACCGCGAACAATCCCTCCGGCCGCCATTGCAGAAAGCCGATGATCATCAAGAGCACGATCACCTTGGCCGCGACCGCGCCCCAAACCGGTTCGATCAACACGTTGATCTGGCCGATTCCGAGGGCGGCAACGATGGTGCCGGCGATCGTGCCGACGCCGCCCAGCACCACCACCATGAAACTGTCGATGATGAAGTTCTGTCCCATCTGCGGATTGACGCTGTAGATCGGCGCCAGCGCGAGGCCCGCCAGACCCGCAAGTCCCGAGCCGAGCCCGAACGCCAGCATGTCAACGCGCCGCACCGCAATGCCGATGCAGCCGGCCATGGTCCGGTTTTGCGTCACTGCCCGGATGTTGAGGCCGAGCGGCGTCAGCTGCATCAATCCCCAGGTCAGCACCAATGTCACGATCGCGAAGGCGATGGCGAACATCCGATTCCAGGTGAAGATGAAGTCGCCGATCACGGGCACGCCGCCGGTGATGTAGGATGGCGTGACGAATTGCAGGTTCTGGGTTCCGAACGTCACCCGCACCAGATTGATGAGAAAGAGGCTGACGGCCCAGGTCGCCAGCAGCGACATCAGCGGCCGGCGATAGAGATGCCGCAGCAGGATGGTTTCTAGGACGACGCCGATCGCCGCCGTCACAAGAAACACGACGGGCACGGCAATGATGAGATACCATTCGACCAAGGCCGGCGCGAGATGGCGAAGCGCCTCCTGCACCAGCCAGGCGACGTAGGCGCCGAGCATGATGAACTCACCCTGCGCGAGGTTGATCACGCCCATCAGCCCGAAAATGACCGCGAGCCCGATCGCCGCCATGAACAGGATGCTCGCGAAGCTCAGGCCGTTGTAGATCGTCGCCAGGGTGTCGCCGATCGTGATGCCGCGGTGGATCGCCGCGCTGGCCGCATCCACCGCGCGCTTGAACTCAGGATTGGCGGCGTAGGCCGGATCGTTCAGCAGCGGGGTGACCAGCGCCAACGCGCGCCGGTCGGGATTGGCAGCGATGCGCCCGACCGCCGCGATGCGCTTGGCGGGATCAGACGAGTTCAACGCCGCGCCCTGCGCCACGGCCGAGATCTGCGCCTTCAATCCCGGATCGGTTTCGTCATGATTGGCCGCGTCGAACAATTGTTCAGGCAGGTTTGCGGCCTGGCGCTCCAGCGTGCGCAGCGCGGAGCTCCGCCGCGCGGGATCGGGCGAGCCGCGCAGGACAAGCGCCGCATCGGCCGTCTCGAAAGTCGCGCGGTTCTTCAGGCTGAGCAGCGGCGAGCGGCTCCCTGCGCCGGTGGCGTCGCATGACAGCTTTCGATCGATCGCGGCGCGAACGATTGTCGCCGCCCAGTTGCGATCCTCAGGCGAGCCCTCCGCCGCGATGCGGATCAGCGCCCGGCCGACTTCTCCCATGGAAGCGGCATCGCCGCAGACCTTGGAGACCAGATCGGCACGATCAATGGCCTCAGTCGCCCATGATCGCGTACCGGCGAAAGCCGCAACGAGACAGGTCACGATGATGCAAAGCCAACGCATCAGGCCCACCCGACATGGCCGGGCAGGTCGGGTATGCGGCCAGCCAAGCCCGCGATCACAGATCAGCTATAGGGGCTGAATGGAACAGGTTTTGGCGCGTCCTTGGACTGCCAGAGAATGTCAAAACCCTGCTTCTCGTTGACCGAACCGATGAAGACGCCGCGCGAGACGTAATTGTTCTCGGCGTTCATCTGCAATTTGTAGCCCGACGGGCAATCGAAGCTGAGACCCGCGAACGCCTTGGTGACTTCCGGCACCTCGAACGAATTAGCCTTGGCCGCCGCCATCGCCCAGAGGTGAACCGCGTCATAGGCCGAGACCATGGGATCGATGGCAACGTCGGCCTTGAACGGCACGTTGTTGGCCTTCACGTAGTCCGCCCATTGCTTCAGGAAGGCCACGTTCGCAGGCGCCTTGGCGTTCTGCAGATAGGCCCAGCAGTTGAGATGGCCGACCAGCGGCTCGGTGTTCAACCCTTCGAGATCGGCCTCGACCATGTCCAGACCAAGCACCGGCACGTCGGTCGCCTTGATGCCCTGGTTGGCGTATTCGCGCAGGAAATCCGGGATCGAGGAACCGACCACCGTCAGCACCACGATCGGCTTGCCGCCGCCGGCATCCGCGAAAGCGCGGATCTGGTTGACCAGCGTCTGGAAGTTCGAGAAACCCAACGGAACGTATTCTTCCTTCCAGGCACTTTCCGCGATGCCCTTGGATTTCCAGTAGCCCTTGAGCTGCTTGTTGATGGTGCGCGGCCACACATAGTCCGAGCCCAGCATGAAGAAGCGCTTGGCGCTGACGCCGTCTTCGCTCATCAGATAATCGACCGCCGGCAGCACCGAGCTTGCGGGCGGTGAGTTGACATAGACGACGTTCTTTGAATTTTCATCGCCCTCGAAATGCAGCGGATAGAACAACAGGCCGCCCGCCTGCTCGACCACGGGCAGCACGGTCTTGCGGGACACCGAGGTCCAGCAGCCGAACAGTGCCGCGACCTTTTCCTGCTCGAGCATCTGCTTGCCGACCTGCGCGTAGAGCGGCCAGTCGGACGCGGGATCGGATACCTGCACCTCGATGGTGCGGCCATTGACGCCGCCCTTGGCGTTGATTTCCGCCGCCGCCATCTTGACTACATGGTTCAGGCGGCCCTCGATATTGGCCATCGTTCCCGATGACGAAAACAAACAGCCGAGCTTGACGGTGCCTCCGGCCGCATGCGCCGAGCGGACGATCGCCGGCATCGCAACCGATGTCGTCAGCGCCGCCGCACCAAGTCCGGTTCCGCGAAGAAACGAGCGCCGTGAAAACCTGGACATAGATCGGACCTCTTCTTTGCGAGTACGGTCCGATTTCAGATCATCGCCTTTGGTCAGGCAACGCCAAATAGTATTCAGTGCTGCTCAAGCGCTCGGCAAAGACTTCGGCGTTCAAGGCTTAGTGTCAATTTTGCCATTTAGGAGACGGGCGTTTTGTCATCATCTCGATGCCAGATATCGATGCGACGGTCGGACCGGTGCTGCGCGCTTGGCAGCGCCTCCGCATTGCCTCATGCCGATACCGCAACCGCGACGCCCTATCAAACGCCCTGGATTCATGCGATAAAGTTCGCGGTCGACCACGTATGAGGGTCTACGCCGATGCGTCGCTCGCAGCATACTGAGCACGAAATTTTGTTCCTCCTCGACGAGGCAGATGCCGGCATCTCGATTGCCGAAATTTGCAGCACGGCCGGGATATCTTTGCGCACCTTCTACCGTTGGCGCAAACGGTACGGCGGCCTAACGTCGTCAGCGCTTCGCCATATGAGAGAGCTTGAGATCGAGAACCAGCGCCTGCGCTCGTTGCTCGACAAGCTCTCGGAGCATCGCCAAGCCGTGCACGCTAAGGCTCCGGTAGCCAAGCCTCCGCGTCAGGAATTCGGCTGTGGCCAGGCACAAGCCGAAGCCGCCAAGCAATCGCGGGGCGCCTCGCTCGGCCGATTTGCTTCAGTCCGGTATACGCGCTGACGCCTGCCCGCGCGCCGTAATTTCCTTCGTCAGACCCGCAAGTGGCTGTCAAGGCCTGGCGCCGACAATTGCCCAAGGAGTTGCCAAGGCGCGAACGAGCCGCTTTAGTGCAATCGAAAGCTGAGCGCGCAGGTGACTTCCCCCCTCGTCCGCCTGACGGCGCCGGAGAAGGCTCGATGACAAAAACAGGACGGCCCGCGAAACAGTCCGATCGGGACGCATGGCGCGTCGGCGTGCTGTTTTCGCGCACGGGGGCGATGGCCGTCTCGGAATCCGAGCATTTCTTCGGCACCGCGCTCGCGATCCAGGAGATCAACCAGGCCGGCGGTATTCTCGGCCGCGAGATCGAGGTAATCGCCTATGATCCGGGCTCGGCGCCTGAGACCTACCGCAAGATGGCGGATCAACTGCTGACCGAGGATGGCGCCTCCGTCATTTTCGGCTGCTCGACCTCGGCCGAACGCAAGGCGGTGCTGCCCGCCATCGAACGGCGCAATGGATTGCTCTGGTATCCATCGCTTTATGAAGGCTTCGAATACTCGCCAAACGTCATCTATACTGGCGCAGCCCCCAATCAGAACAGCTTCCCGCTCGCCGAATACATCGTTCGGAAATACGGACCGCGCGTCTATCTGATCGGTTCCGACTACATCTATCCGCGCGAATCCAACCGCATCATGCGCGATCTCGTGGAGTCCTATGCGGGACAGGTGGCCGGTGAGCAATATGTCCCGATGGAGGCCAGCGACGCCGAGTTGACGCGGGCGCTCGAATTGATCCGCATGCGATCGCCCGACGTCGTGTTCTCGACCATCGTCGGCCGTTCGGCGCAGCGGTTCTATCGGCTGTTCGTGAAGATAGGCTTCGATCCCGCCCGGCTGCCGATCGCGAGCCTGACCATGGCCGAAGGCGAAATCCGCGAGATCGGCCCACAGTTCTGCGCCGGCCATCTGACCGCGGCGAGCTATTTCGGCTCGCTCAAGCATGACAGCAATACCCGCTTCAAGACGGCATTCGCAAAAGCCTTCGGCGCGGACAGGCCGGTCAGCATGTGGAGCGCCGGCGCCTATGCGCAGGTAAAACTGTTCGCGATGGCGCTGACCGAGGCCGGCAGCCTCGACACGCAACGGCTGGTCGATGCCGCGCTCGGATTGAGCCTGGAGTCGCCGGAAGGGTCGATCCGGATCGATCCTGATAATAACCACATCTGGCTGACGCCGCGGATCGGGCGCGCCCGCGCCGACGGCAGTTTCGATATCGTCTGGGAAAGCAAGAGCCCGATCAAGCCGGACCCTTATCTGTCGGTGTCTCCGATCGGCGGCCGCTGGCTGACCGAGGAAGCGGTGATCGCATGAAACCGGGCGTCCGCCGCCTGATCGAAGAACTGCGCGGGGCGCGCGTTCTCGTCATTCACCCCCGTGACGCCGAAGGCGAGGCCTTGATCGATCAGCTCAAGCGGATTGGCTGCAACGTCCGTGGCGTCTGGCCGCCGCCGGCCATAATCCCCGACGACATCGATACCGTGTTCCAGTTCGTCGAGGGCTCGGAGGAGACGGCGTTTCCGGCAAGCTCGACCGAACATCCGCCGACCCTGATCGCGATCGTGGATTACGAGAACCCCACCATCCTGAAGCGGCTGCTCGACAGCAACGCCCATGGCGTCGTCAACAAGCCGATCCGCTCGTTCGGGATCCTGTCCTCGCTGGTGCTGGCCCGTTCGCTGCGCGGCTATACAAGGCGGCTCGAAGGCAAGGTGCAGAAGCTCGAAGAGACGCTGAAGGCGCGCCGCGACGTCGACAAGGCGGTCAAGATCCTCGTCGGGCTAAAGAAAATCAGCGAATTCGAAGCCTATGAACTGATCCGGCAGCAGGCGACGCAGAAGCGCCTGGCCATGGCGGATATCGCCGTCTCCATCATCAACGCGCAGGAAATGCTTGGCGGACTTGGCGTTCTCGATGCGCCGGCCCAGCGTTGACGAAGCACAGCGGTTGAGCAGCCGCGGCCTGATCTTTTTGCATCACGCGCCGTTGACTTGAGAAGCGCATTGGGAGTTACTTGAACTCAACGCGCGCCATCGTTGCGTGCGTCCTGGCCGGTCGGCCATGTGAAATAAAGGCTGTGTAGCCCTCGCATTGCGCCATTTGGCGCAGTCGGGGGCTTTTTGTTTGGCGCACGCCAGATCAGCGTGGCGCGATGGAGACGTGCGACTTGTCGGCAGATCATGAAACCAAGATACGGATCGCCTGCATCCAGATGCAGCCGGCAATGGCGAAAGTCGAAGCCAACGTCGCGCACAGCCTCGGTCTGATCGGCCGCGCCGTCGAACTCGGCGCCAAGCTGGTCGTGCTGCCCGAGCTCTCCAATACCGGATACATGTTCCAGTCGCGCGAGGAAGCCTTCGCGTTGTCGGAGCCGATCCCCACTGGACCGACGGTCAAGGCGTGGTGCGGGATCGCCGCAAAGCACGGGCTGCACCTCGTCGCGGGCATCTGCGAGCGCGACGGCGCAAAACTCTTCAACAGCGCGGTACTGATCGGCCCGGCCGGCTATATCGGGACCTTTCGGAAAGTGCATCTCTGGAACGAGGAGAATCTCTATTTCGAGCCTGGCGATCTCGGCATTCCGGTGTTTCATACCGCGATCGGCCGCGTCGGCATGGCGATCTGCTATGATGGCTGGTTTCCGGAAACCTATCGGCTCGCCGCACTGCAGGGCGCGGATATCGTCTGTGTGCCGACCAACTGGGTACCGATCCCCGGCCAGGCCGAGGGGCGCGAGGCGATGGCCAATATTCTTGCGATGGCTGCGGCGCATTCCAATTCGATCTACATCGCCTGCGCCGACCGCGTCGGAACCGAACGCGGCCAGCCCTTCGAAGGCCAGAGCCTGATCGTCGGCCACACCGGCTGGCCGGTGGCTGGGCCAGCGAGCCGCGACAAGGAGGAAATCCTGACCGCGGATGTCGCACTCGGCGAGGCGCGGCGGGCCCGCAACTGGAACGCCTTCAATCAGGTTCTGCGCGACCGCCGCTCCGACCTCTATGATGAGATGCTCGGCACCGGCATCAAGCGCGGTTGGTACTGACGACGATTTCGAACACCCAGACGGAGGATCATCCATGCGTTCGCGTTTGTTACTGACTTCTCTTGCCGCCGTCGCGGCGATGACATCGGCCATGACTCCCGTGTTGGCGGCCGATCCGATTCGGATCGGCGTGCCGGTCGGCCTCTCCGGCGCCAACTCGGTGGTGGCACCCTCGGTCGTGCAGTCAGCCGAGCTTGCGGTCGAAGAGATCAACGCCAAGGGTGGCGTGCTCGGCCGTCCCTTGGCGCTCGATGTCGCCGACGACGGCTCCGGCGCCGCCGGCGCGCAGAAGGCGTTCGATGCGCTGATTTTCCAGAAGAAGGTCAACGTGCTGATCTCGATGGAAACCAGCGCGGCGCGCAATGCCGGCCTGCCGATCGTGGCCCGCGGCAAGACGCCCTTCATCTATACGTCATTCTATGAAGGCAAGTCCTGCAGCCCGTATCTCTATGTCAATGCCTGGGTGCCCGAGCAGCAGGTGCCGCCGATCGTCGACTACTTCAACAAGGAGAAGAAGGCCAAGAGCTATTTCCTGATCGGCTCGGACTACGCCTTCGGCCGCGGCATGCTGTCGTTCACCAAGGCCTATATCGAAAAGACCGGCGGCAAGGTGCTCGGGGAGGAATATCTGCCGATGGACGGCTCGGACTGGACGCCGATCATCTCCAAATTGAAATCGTCCGGCGCCGATGCCGTCATCACCTCCACCGCCGGTGGCGCGCCGAATGTCACATTGACCAAGCAGCTCCGCGCGGCGGGCGTCAACCTGCCTTACGGCAACCTCGCCGTCGATGAAGGCACCGCCAAGAGCATGGGCGCCGATGCGACCGGCATCTATATCTCAGCGTCCTATGTGACCGGCATCGATACGCCGGCGAACAAGGCTTTCCTGGCCGCGATGACCAAGAAATTCGGTGCCGAGTTGAAGACGCCGAACGATCTCTCCGTGCCGGAATACGAAGCTGTCTACGCCTACAAGGCCGCGGTCGAGAAGGCCGGCGGCACCGACGAGGCCAAGGTGCTGAAGGCGCTCGCCGAAGTATCCGTCGATGGACCACGTGGCGCGATCAAGATGGACAAGCAGCGCCACGCGCCGCTGACGATGTATCTGGGCCAGGTGAAGGCCGATGGCGGCGTCAGCGTGATCCAGAGCTTCCCGAGCGTCGACCCCGGCGCACAGTGCCCGCCGAAGTCGTGAGTTTGGGATAACGCATCAGCCTACCGCCGTCATTGCGAGGAGCGAAGCGACGAAGCAATCCAGGAGTCGCGGGCGTGGCCCTGGATTGTTTCGCGAAGTCTATCATCGGGCGGCGCTTCGCGCCGACCCGGTGGCTCGCAATGACGGCGAAAACATAAGGGCCGCATTTCGGTTGTGCGGAGAGAAGCAATGCGCGAGGCCGATCGGTCAGGCCTCACGCTCACCAACCCGGAGACGTCATGTTCACCGTCGTCCTCGATGCCGTCACGACGGCGGCGCTGCTTTTCATCATTTCGTCGGGACTGCTGATCGTGTTCGGGGTGATGAAGATCATCAACTTCGCACACGCCGCGTTCGTGACCGTCGGCGGCTATGCCGCATTGGTCGGTGCGTGGCTCGGGCTGCCATGGGTGCTGGTGCTGCCGCTGGCTTTTGCCGCCGGCGCGGTTTGCGGCGCGTTGACGGAAGCGATCGTGGTACGCCGGCTCTACCAGCGCCCGCTCGACGCGATCCTGGCGACCTGGGGCCTCGGCATCGTGATCGGACAGCTCATTACATTGCTGTTCGGCCGCGAAGTGCAATTCGTGCAGGCGCCGATCACCGGCACGATCGATCTCGCGGGTGTCGATTATTCCGCCTACCGCATCGTCATGATCGCAGCCGCTGTCATCGTCGCGGTCGTCTTCACAGGCCTGCTCGGCGGCACGCGGCTCGGCCTGTCCACGCGGGCCGTCATCATGAACGAGACCTTGGCCCAGGGGCTCGGCATCAACAGCGCGCGTGTGCGGCTCGTCACCTTTGCGATCGGCAGCGGGCTCGCCGCGCTGGCCGGCGCGCTGATCACGCCGCTGTCGAGCGTCGATCCGAACATGGGCCTGCCCTGGCTGATCAGCGCCTTCATGCTGGTGATGGTGTCCGGCGGATCGCTGTTCGCGCTCGCGGTCTCCTGCCTCGTGCTCGGCGGATGTCAGGTGATCGTGTCGACCTTCGTCAATCCGATCCTTGGGGGGCTGACCATCGCCATCCTCGCCGCGATCGTGCTTCGAATCCGGCCGGAGGGTTTTGCACGTGCCTGAGGTGCAGCAGGTGAGCCCGGTGGCCGCGCCGATCGCCGGTGGCTGGTCGGCGCGCGTGACGCTCGCGGTATTGACCCTGCTGACGGCAGCCGTCGTCGTGCTCGCGCCGTCGCTGCTCGACACCTACCTGGTCAACATCCTGATCCGCGCCTTCTTCGTCGCTATCGCCGCCATCACGGTCGACATCATGTGGGGCTATTGCGGCACGCTCACTTTCGGCCAGTCGGCGTTTTTCGGCATCGGCGTCTACGCGCTGGCGATCTGTTTCACCGAATACGGTTTCGGCACCTGGCAGGCCCTGTTAGCGCTCGGCGCCACGGTCGTCATTTCGATCACGGTGGCCGCGCTGACCGGCTGGCTCTCGTTCTATCCTGGCTCGACAGCGCTTTATGCCTCGATCGTGTCGCTGGTGGTGCCGATCGTGCTGGTGCAGATCCTCTATTCCGGCGGCACATTCACGGGCTCGTCCAGCGGGCTGGTCGGGTTCGAGACCTTCGACCTGGAATTCGAGACCTGGTTTCGCCTCGCGGGCCTCAGCCTGATCGCGGTCGCCGTGGTGGCGCTGATCGTGATGCGCAGCGACGCCGGCCGCTTGCTCACCGCGCTGCGCGACAATGATTCGCGCTGCACTTATCTCGGCATCGACACTTCGCGCACCCGCATCATCGTGCTGGTTCTGACCTCCGTCGTCGCGGGGCTTGCCGGCTTCGGCTATGCGGCGTTCGGCGCCGTCGCCGCGCCCGAGAACGCCAGCTTCACCTTCGGCACGCGGCTGATCATCATGGTCGCGCTTGGCGGCCGCGGCACCATCATCGGCGCCATCGTCGGCGCGCTCACCATCGAGGTCGCCAGCGCCTATCTCTCCGGCAGCCTGCCTTACGTCTGGGAATTGATCATCGGCCTGGCGCTCATCGCCGTCATTCTGGCCTTCCCGGATGGCCTTGTCGGCGTGGTCAAGCAAGTGATCCGCGGCGTTCGCGGACTGTCATCCAAGCGTGCGATCCAGCTTCGTCCGGTCGCACGCGCAGCCGCCGCCGGCAAAGGCGATGACATCGCGATCGAGGTCCGCGAGCTCAGCAAGCATTTCGGCAGCCTGTCGGTGCTGGATGGCGTCCAGTTCACCGCGCGCAACGCCGAACTCTTGAGCCTGGTCGGGCCGAACGGCGCCGGCAAGACCACGTTGATCCGCTGCCTCTCGGACGGGCGCGAGCGGTCGAGCGGCCATGTCGCGATCGCCGGCCGGCCGATCGGTCATCTGCCGCCGGACCGCATCGTGCGGTTCGGATTAGGCCGCAAATTCCAGACCGCCTCGGTGTTCGAGACGCTGACGGTCGCCGAATGCCTGCGGGTCGCGCGCACGCAGCACACCAAGCCTTCGCTCACCTTGACCTCGACGGTGCTCGAACTGCCGGTCGCTGCGATCGCGGTGCTGGAACGCTCCGGCCTTGCCGAGCGGCTGAACGAAGAAGCACGCAACCTCAGCCACGGCCTCAAGCAGGCGTTGGAACTTGCGATGGTGCTTTCGCTCGAGCCGGAGGTGCTGCTGCTCGACGAGCCAACCGCCGGGTTGACCCGCGCCGAGCGGCAGGGCTTCGCCGACATCCTGACCACGCTGGTGTCGCGCGACCGGCTCTGCATCCTGCTGGTTGAGCACGATCTCGATTTCGTTTGCGAAATATCGTCGCGCATCATCGTGCTGCATCAGGGCCGGATCGCACTCGATGGCTCGGTGAACGAGATCGTGAACAGCGCGCTGGTGCGCGAGATCTATACCGGCGAGCCGGCGTCGGAGGCGGAGGCCAGCGCATGACGGAGGCGCTGAAAGTTGAAGGGCTGGCGAGCGGCTACGGCACGTCGGAGGTTGTCAGCGATGTGTCGTTTACGCTGGCGGAGTCCGAGGTGCTGGCCATCGTCGGCCGCAACGGCATGGGCAAGACGTCGCTGTTGAAGACCGTGCTCGGATTTCTGCCGGCCTGGCGTGGCACCATCCATCTCGGCGGCAAGGACGTCACCCGCACGCCGCCGCATCTGAAACGCCGGCTTGGCCTCGTCTATGTGCCGCAGGAGCAGGCGCTGTTTCAGGACCTGACGATCCGCGACAACCTTCGGCTCGGGGTCTTCTCCGATCGTGATCTCAATGCCGCGCTCGACCAGGTCGGCCAATGGTTTCCGGTATTGACGCAACGCCTGCAGCAGCGTGCCGGCACGCTGTCGGGCGGCGAGCAGAAGATGCTGATCGTCGCCCGCGCACTGATGGCGCAGCCGGAAGTGCTGCTGCTCGACGAGGTCACCGAAGGCCTGCAGCCGTCGCTGGTCGATCGGCTGTCGAACGTGCTCGCACAGGTCCGGCGCGAGATCGGCACGTCCATGATCGTGATCGAGCAGCATCTGCCGTTTGCCCTCGGCATCGCGAGTCGCTATCTCGTGTTCAAGCGCGGCGAGATCGTCGACAGCTCGCGCGTCGACACGGGATCGGCGGCGCGGATTGAAACCCACATGCGGATTTAGCGCGTGGCCGCAGCCACGACCGTCATTGCGAGGAGCAACGCGACGAAGCAATCCACGGCCACGCAGGCAGTCTTTGCTTGGCCCTGGATTGCTTCGCGGAGCCTGTCATCGGGCGGCGCTTCGCGCCGACCCGTTGGCTCGCAATGACGACTCTCAGACAGCTATCCGATCCGCATGTTGGCGAGGCCGATCAGCGCGGGCGACTCCTCGAGAATGAGATAGGTCGGGATTTTCGCCAGCATGCTGGCGAAGCGGCCCTTGGCTTCGAACCGCTGCCGGAAATTTGACGCGACAAACGCCTCCTTGAAGCGGAGCAGGATGCCGCCGGCGATATAGACCCCGCCCAGCGCGCCGACGGTCAGCGCCAGATCGCCGGCCACGCTGCCCAGAAATTCGCAGAAACTGGCAAACGCCTTGACACAGGCTTCGTCCGACTTGTCCATGGCGCGCTTGGTGACGTCGGCGGGCGTCAGCATCAGCGGTTCGACGCCGTCAATCGCACACAGCGCCTCATAGAGGTTCACGAGCCCGGCGCCGCTCAGGACGCGCTCGGCGGAGACGTGATTCCAGCGCTTGCGGAGCTTGTGAATGATCGCCTCTTCTTCCTCGTTCGCCGCGGCCAAGGTGGCGTGACCGCCCTCCCCCGCGACGAGAACCCAGTCCGTGCCGCTCGGAATCAGGGTGCTGACGCCGAGACCCGTCCCCGGTCCGATCACCCCGATATTCCCCTGCACGCCGGTGGCACCCTCGCCGATCGCGAGCAGATCGGACGGGGCAATATGTGGAATCGCACGCGCGTTGGCGGCAAAATCATTCACGACCGTCAGCGAGACCAGATTGAGGCGCTGCTTCAACTCTGCGACGGAGAACGACCATGCCTTGTTGGTCATCGAGATCTTGTCGCCGAGCACGGGGCCCGCGATCGCGAGCGCGCCGGACAGGTTCGCGCGTTCACCGCCCGGCAACCCCTTCAGATAGTCCGAAAGCGCATCATGCAGCGAGGGATAGCGGTCGACTTCGAGATGTTGCAACTCGCGATAGGTTCCATTCTCCGCGATCGCAAATCGCGCATTGGTGCCGCCGATATCCCCGATCAGTCGCAATCCGTTCACAGCAAGCTCCGTTGGTTCGGCATTTCCGTCACACCCGGCTATTAAACGCCCACGGCCGGGATTCGTCCAAATTTCGCGGCGCCCGGCGCCAAAGAAAACGGCAGGACTGCGCTAAAATGACGGCGTCAAAATAGCGGGTCCGGCACCGGCAGAGCTGCAGAATATTTCGCGCGCCAAGCTGGCAAAAGCGGCCCGGAGAACTAAATCCCACTTGCCGCCCCACTTTGTCGACCATCACCCCGTGAAGAAATTCGTGCTCGTTTTCCTGCTCCTGATTGTCGGACCGATCGCCGTATCAGCCGTCAACTACCTGCTGGCGGATCGCCGGGGGAATTGGCAGACTGCCGATCGCTCGAGCGCCGGACTGCTGCCGAATTCATCCGACCATCCGGACGCGCTGATCCGGGTCTATGCCGCACGAACGGTGCGCTGGCGAGGTATTTTTGCGGTTCACACCTGGATCGTCGTGAAGGAACGCGGCGCGCGTCGGTACTCACGCTATGATTACACGGCCTGGGGTGAACCGATCCGCGTCGACGGATTTGCGGCCGATGGCCGATGGTTCGGTGCCAGCCCCGAAGCGGTCGTCAGTGTCGATGGCGAACGCGCCGAGCAGTTGATCCCGCGAATTCGGGCCGTCATCGAGAACTACAAGTTTCGGGATTACGGTGACTACAGCCCTTGGCCCGGACCCAACTCCAACACGTTCACCCAGGCGGTCCTCGATGCGATCCCCGAATTGAAAGCCGTGTTGCCGCCGACCGCGATCGGCAAGGATTTTCCCTACCGCGGCGAGTGGTCTGGCCTTACGCCGTCGAGGACAGGCGTATTCGTTTCACTCGGCGGCTATCTCGGCCTGACCGTCGGCTGGATCGAGGGTATCGAGTTGAATTTCTTCGGTGGCGTGCTCGGGCTCGATATGCGCCGGCCCGCCCTGAAATTCCCGGGCATCGGCCGGCTCGGCATGCCGCTGATCCAATGAGCGCACCGCGATGATTGATTTGGAAATTTGAGAAGCCTCTTGGAAATTGGAGAAGCCTCTTGGAAATTAAAGAAGCCTTGGGGCGTCAGCGCCCCGCGGGCTCATTCGCCGCCTCCAGGACAGCCGCGCGCCATTCGCGTTTAACCGGCAAAATCGGCGGCATGGGCGCAAGATCGGGCTCGGGCGTGGGCGCGGCGATCGAGTCGATATTCTCGGTGCGCGAGGCTTTACGCATGAAGAGGTTGTAGATCAGCCATTGGGTGCGATGCCGTTCGCCGCGCAGCGGAAAACGGTTGGCGATCGATGATGTCGAATAGAAGCCTTCATAAGCGCGTCCCTGACCGATACGAAGCTCGTCCGCCGACATTCCGGCGGGGCGATAAACGACGTGGCCCTGGTCATACATGGTCCAATCAAACGAGACGATGCGCTTGGCCCTCTTCATCTCGTACCATGTCAGCGTGCCCGGATAGGGTGTCAGCACCGAATAGGCGCAGGCGTCGTATTTCGCCCCGATGTTGAATTGCACGGTGTCGTCAAACACCGAGGTGCCATCGCCATCGAACCCAAACATGAAAAGGCCGAACACCATGATTCCATAGGAATGGACCTTGTCGACAAGGGCCCTGAAATTTTCTGGCCGATTGACGTGCTTGTGCACGCTTTTCAGCGTTTCCCGCGAGATCGATTCAAATCCGATACTCAGCATCGTGCAGCCGCTGTCGGCGGCGAGCTCCAGCATTCGGTCGTCCTGGGCTAGCTTCGAGGTCACCCCGGCCTGCCATTGGATGCCCCGTCCTTTCAAGGCCCGCATGACCTCTTTCGGGCGGTCCGGCGTCCCGAAAAAATCAGCATCGTTGATCGAGACCGTGCGCGCGCCGCAATTCTCGATCTCGTGGATCACTTCGTCGACCGGCCGGTAGCGGAACTTGAGACCGTTCATCAATGGCTCGGCGCAGAACGTGCAACCCTGGTGGCACCCGCGCGACGTCTGAACAAACGTCCGGTTCACGTAGCGGTTTTTCTTGAGCAGGTCGTAACGAGGCATCGGCATCCCGCGCATCGGGTGCAGCGTCTCGGACTTGTAAAGCCCGCACATCGCCCTCCGCTTCAGATCATCAAGCAACTTGTCGATCACGAGCTCGACCTCGCCGACGACAACGGCATCGCAATGTTGCAGGGCTTCCTGCGGCATGAAGCTCGGGTGCACGCCTCCCATGACGACCGGCACGCCCTTGGCGCGGAATTGGTCGGCTATCTCATAGCCGCGGTTGACGTAGCTCGTCATGGCTGAAATTCCGACCAGATCCGCCTTCAGATCGAAGTCAATGGTTTCGATGTTTTCGTCCGTGAGCACCACCTCATATTGGTCTCGTGGAATGCACGCGGCCACCGCCAGCAGGCCCGCAAGCGGTGAATAAAGCGCTCTATTGAGATAGATCGGACGCGTCGTCAGTGAATCGGTTTTGGGATTGATGAGGTGGATGATCCGGGTACGCATGAACGACCTCGCTCGGCGACACGTCACACAAACGACGGATGATCCAATAAGTTGCCGAGATCACGAGATGTTTCCGCGACCGTGATACACGCCCCCATCCTTGAACGGCCAAAATACGGGGAAACATGTCGGGCTTGGAGCGGACTGGCGGAGCGAGTGACCATCACGCCAAGCTATCATGTTGTAATTATTTCAATTATTTGCCCAGTTCGCGATTTCCATACCCGGCTTTGGACCCGAACATCGAGACTGTCGAGCTGTGCCGGTCGAGCGGTTCCGAGGTCCGAACCCCAGATCCGAACCTAAGGCATCCGAACCTAAGGCATGTGGCTATGCTTACCGCCCCCAGCGGTCCTGCCATATTTTCTCGCCGATCAGGCAGGGCACCCGTGGCTCTCTCTGGGCGGCCGGAACGACCCGATGCTCCGGTGTCGTTCCTGCGACCTCAAGCGTGAGCTTGGTCCGGATCGCCTCCTTGAACCTCTCGCGATCCTTGATCGAGACCACGAAAGAGCCCGGACCGCCGATGACGCAGTCCTCGTAATAGAGATCGAGATTGTCGATATCCATGGTCGAATAGGACGGCTCCTTGACCATGATCGGCAGCCCGTTGATGACGATGCCCTTGGCCAATGCCGCGTCACGTTCGCCGGTGACGGGGACGCCGTTATTGTTGGGGCCGTCCCCGGAAATGTCGATGACGCGTCGCGTGCCCCGATAGGGATTCTCGTCGAACAGCGGCATCGCAAAATCGATCGCGCCGGAGATCGAGGTGCGCGATCCCCGGCGCACCGGCGTCTTCATGATCTCCGCGGCCACGGCGTCGGCCGATTCCGGGCCGTCGATTACCCGCCAGGGAATGATGATCTTCTGGTCCGTCGATGCCGACCACTCGAAATAGGTGACAGCGATCTTGCTGTTCGGGCCGTTCTTCAGCGCCTGCAGAAACTCCTTGGAAACAAGGGCCTGGGCATAACCCTCGCGCTGGACGGCGAGTTCGTCCAGATCCATCGAGTAGGAAACATCAACGGCGATCACCAGTTCGATATCGACGGACGGCGGTTTGTCCCTGCTGTCGGCGGCCTGCTGAGATGTGGGGTTCGGCGCAGCGATGCCGGCCACGTCGCCCGCGGCCATCACGCCCGCGACAAGCACGACCCCAATCGAGACACACCAGCGCATAGGCGGCACCTCCCGTCGAATTGCCACATGGTGACACGCAAAGACGCACCGCGCAAAGCAGGAACTGGCATTTTTCCGCTTCACGTTCCGGTTAGTGGGGCCCGGATCATAGATATTTGGCGATCAGTTTGAACTCCTTGAGGTAGGCACGGCCCGCCGGACCCGCAGCCTTCAGCGGACGCTCCAGGCACTGGCTGATGTGGTCGTGGATCAACGCCTTCTTGGCGTTCTCGATCGCGCTCTCGACCGCCTGCAACTGCTGGGCAATCTCCAGGCATTGGCGGTTCTGTTCGAGCATTTCAATGATGGCCTGCAGGTGGCCGTCGGCGCGCTTCAATCGTCTGATGATGGCGGGATGGTTGGCGTGGGACATGTGTTCTCCTATCCTCGGGGAAGGATAGCAATGATCCCCCCAGGGGGATAGGAAGAAGTACTTGACAGCGAGTCGGGTCGGGCATAATGGCCCATTGTGGTCGCGGACATTGCGTTCGAGACAGGTTTTTCAATCCGACGAAGAGAACATGGGCAGTATTCCCAATGGCATCGCCAATCCGGTCACCGCGATCGGACCCGCGCTGCCGCAAGATGTCAAAATCGACAGCGCGTGCTTTGGCCGCGTGAGGGTGATAGTCGCGCCTGGCTGACCGTCCGCTCACCGGCCTGCCGCGCCAAGCGGAAGTGGAGGTGAGCGATGTTCGCAAAACTCGCAAAAACCGGACTTGTAATAACCGGACTTGTAAAATTCTGGCTTGTTCAGCCACGGCGCATAACGCCGGGAGCCTACAAGGCTGGGCGTCCCGCCTATTGCAATGACAACCTGCCGGCTGCTCGCCGCTCGATAAGCCGGCGCCGACCTCCGACCCCGGCGCTCGCCTGCCATTGGCTCGATCGCGACGGCCGGTTGGAATGCTGCTGGCATCGCGAGGGTGGCGACGCACCGCGTGGAGGCGCGATGGACAAGGGCATTCGATAGCAACAGGCGGCGATTTCGGCTGGCGAGCGGTATCCTGCGCAGCACGATGATTCTGCAACGCAGGATTTCACATGACGGTCTTCGAACCGTCTTATCTGGAACGCGATGGCTGGAGTGGTGCGGAGCATGTCTGGCTCCGGGCCGTCGGCGGCGCCCACAAGCCGAAGGGGGTTTTCGCAGTGAACGCTTCGATTGATCAGGCCGCTATCAACCTGGGCATTGCCACCCTGCTGGGCGCGTGCATCGGATTCGAACGCCAATGGCGTCAGCGCATGGCCGGCTTGCGGACCAACACGCTGGTCGCGATCGGCGCGGCCAGCTTTGTGGTGTTCTCGGGCTTGTTTCCCGGCGAGGACAGTCCGACCCGCATGGCGGCGCAGGTCGTTTCCGGGATCGGTTTCCTGGGCGCGGGGATCATCTTTCGCGAGGGACTTCATGTCACCGGCCTCAACACGGCCGCGACCTTGTGGTGCTCGGCCGCCGTGGGCCTGTTGGCGGGAAGCGGCCATCCACTGCATGCCGCGCTGGCGACGAGTTTTGTCGTCCTGGTCAACCTGACGCTTCGGCCGCTGGTTCGAATCATCAACCGGCAGCCGATCACGCAAGCCGAAACCGACTTGCATTACGGCGTCCGCGTCGTCTGCCGAAGTCCGGAAGAGGCGCATATCCGGGCCCTGCTCTTGCAAGGCACCGGCAACGGACAGCTCAGCCTGCGGCGGCTTGAAAGCAATGACCTGGAGGAAAGCGGGCGCGTCGAAGTCACTGCGGAGCTCACGGCCCAGTCCAAGAGCGACGCCGTTCTTGAACAGGTCGTCGGCCGCCTGAGCCTCGAACCCACCGTCTCCGCCGCGAGCTGGAGCGTTGGGCCGATGCTCGAATAACAAACCATGGGGGTGTGGCCGATTTGTTCTTGCGAATGAGTCGCAATAAGGCCTAGGAAGGATCGTCATCGTTCTCTGATTGACGTTGACGGTAAACGGGGGCGGCATGAGGGGGACTTTCGGGATTGGCTGCGTTATCGGAATGGCGCTTGCGAACTCCCCGTCCGCAGTCGCGGCTGATCTATCCGCAAAGCTTGCCGTCAAAGCGCCCGTTCGCGCGGCGATCTACGATTGGACCGGATTCTACGTCGGCGGTCATTTCGGCTATGGCGATGCGAGCTTTGGACCCGGCACCAATCCGATACCGCTACAGGGGGTCTTCCTTCCGCCCAGCCCGACCGGGCTGATTGGCGGTTTTCAGGCGGGCTATAATCGCCAATTCTCGAACCGCCTCGTTCTTGGCGTTGAAGCCGACTCCTCGTTCCCCAGCCCGATCGACGTCCCGCGGCTGGCGCCCGCTCCCTTCAACACGTCGATTGACTATGTCGGCACGCTGCGCGGCCGCGTCGGATATGCCTTCGGACCTTGGATGCCTTACCTCACTGGCGGCTTCGCCTGGGGACACACGCATGTCATCGTCAACGACGCCGCCGGAGGTTTGCTCGCCACCGTGAAGGGCTATCAGACCGGCTGGACCGCCGGGGCCGGCGTCGAATTTGCCGTGAGCGGCAACTGGAGCGCCAAGGCCGAATACGATTATATCGATCTCTCGCGACGGATGTACGATCTGGGCGGGTTTGGACTGCCTGGCGTCAATATCGATCCCCGCATTCATCTCGCCAAGCTCGGTCTGAACTATCACCTTGGCGATGCGCCGTGGAACCCATCGACGGCCGAACGAGCCGCACTACCGGAATCGGACGCGTGGAATGTCCATGCGCAAACGACGATTCTGCCGCAAGGCTATCCTTCCTTCCGTTCCCCCTATGAGGGCACCAACAGCCTTCCGGGACGAGGTCAAATTCAGACCACCTGGACGACGACCGCGTTCCTCGGCGTGCGGCTGTGGGACGGCGGCGAGTTCTATTTCAACCCAGAGCTGGCGCAGGGTTTTGGCGTCAATGGCACGGTTGGCCTCGACGCCTTTCCGAACGGCGAGGCGCAGAAGGCCGGCGCCGAATATCCGAGGATCCGGCCACAGCGCTATTATTTGAAGCAGACCTTCGGTCTCGGAGGCGAACAGGAAGAGGTCGCCGACGGCGCCAACCAATTGTCGGGCAAGCGCGACATCGACCGCATCACCCTGATCGTCGGCCGCTTCGCCGTCGGGGATTTCTTCGACGGCAACGCCTATGCCAAGGACCCGCGCGCGGACTTCATGAACTGGGCGATGTGGTCGTCGGCGGCTTACGATTTTCCGGCCGACTTGCCGGGCTATACGCGCGGCGCGGTGGTCGAGCTCAATCGCAAGGACTGGGCGGTGCGCGCCGGCTATTTCCAGGTGCCCAACGCGCCCAACACCGACGTGCTGGTCTTCAAGACCGGCGGCAGCGTCGTCGAATTCGAAGAGCGCCACACGATCTTCGATCAACCCGGCAAGTTGCGGCTGGGCGCGTTCGCCAACAGCGGAAATACCGGCAACTACCGTGAGGCGTTGGCGATCGTCGCCGCCGATCCGACGCTCGATATCAACGCGGTGATGACCGGCATTCAACACACCAACCTCAAATACGGTTTCTACGCCAACCTCGAACAACAAATCGCCAAGGATGTCGGCCTGTTCGCGCGCGCGAGCTGGAACGACGGCCAGAACCAGATCCTGTCGTTCACGGATATCGACCGCAGCCTGTCAGGTGGTCTTTCCATCAAGGGCAGCTATTGGGGACGCCCGAACGACACCATCGGCATCGGCGGGGCCATCAATGGGCTTTCCGCGGCGAACCGCGACTTCCTCGCCGCCGGCGGCCTTGGCCTGTTGATCGGCGATGGCCAGCTCAACTACCGGCCCGAACGGGTCCTCGAGACCTATTACGCCTATTCGCTGAACAAGAACGTCACGCTGACCGCCGACTATCAACTCATCACCAATCCCGCTTACAACGCCGACCGCGGCCCGGTCTCGATCTTCTCAGGACGCCTGCACGGCGAATTCTGAACAAAGCCGCGCTCATGACTTTTCAGGATATTCTGACGCCGAGGTTGGACGGGCGCTGCGGCCCAACATCCGGGACGCGGTGGCGCTGATTCTCGTGATCGGCGCCATAGCAAAGATAGCGGCCCGGCGTTCGACATTGCCCGCATCGAGCGCACGGGCGAAGTGGTGCTGGCGGGCTGGGCGCATCGGTGACGCTTTATCTGAATGATCGTGTTGTTACCTCACATGACTGCAAATGCTGCATCGCACCTGCGTCGATCGGCGCGGCCGTCAGGGAGTGAAGGCTCGATAGGTTGCTTGGTGGTAAGACACCCGGCAAGCCGTCGTCATAATGACGGGTCCGACAAACTTTCGACTTGATCGAGGTCTTCGGTTAGGAGTTCCTCGAAAGAGTTGGAAGTTGCGCTTTGCGCGATGCCAACGACGGTCGCCGGCAATCTGCAACGGGTGATCGATCGCGCGGTCCGTCGATTGTGTATCGGGCTCGTCACACTGGAGGAGCCGGAATGGACCAACGGGAAGTTCGTGCGGCGTGGGAGAAGTTCGTCGAGCGCGGCGCGCTGTCGGCCGACTTGAGGTCGTCGGTCGCGGCGTCGTGGCAGCGATCAAGAAACCACCAGATCACAGTCGATCGCGCGCAGGCGCCGCTGGTCGCTGACAATGAATTGTTTCGCCATCGCACAAGGCACGCTCCGCTGCGGCATGCCGCCCGTTGCGCGCTGCAGAATTCGAAAACCTTCCTCGGCGATGCGGGATCAATGATGATCCTGACCGATCCAACCGGCCTGGTCATCGACACCCAGGGAGACGCCAGGGTCATCGAAGCAGGGCGCACGGTCCACTTGGAGCATGGCGGACGCTGGAGCGAAGCCGACATAGGGACCAATGCGATTGGCGCCGCCATCGCCGAAGCGCGACCGGTTCAGATCCACGGCGCGGAACATTTCTGTACGGAGGTGCAGCGATGGACTTGTGCTGCGGTTCCGGTTCACGATCCGAGCGACGGGGAGCTGCTCGGCGTGGTCGACATTTCGGGTCCGGCAAGCACATTCAATCCCCAGAGCCTGGCGCTGGCAGTTGCCGTGGGCCATCACGTCGAAAGCATTCTCGTGCAATCGATCAAGCAGGATCACGAAAAGCTGCTGTACCATTTTCTAACCAAAAAATCGCTGCGGGTCAGCGAGGAGTACATCGTCCTCGATCGTCGAGGCGCGGTCCTTCACGCCAGCGAGCGGGCGCTCAGCGCGGCCCGTGATAGCGGCCTGAGCGTTGACGGCGACGCCCCGACCCGCTTCTTGAAGGCGCTGCCATTCAAGGATTGGCCAGCCAGGTTGAAAGAACTGCTGCCGAACGCCAGCTTTGATCTCGTGAACAATGGAGGTGCCGGCATCGGCGCGATCATCGTGCTGCACGCGAAGCGGCGGCTGTTGACTTCGGACCGCAACGTTCGGGGCTCCAAAACGGCATTCGAGCCCGGCGATGGAATTGCGACGCCATGCCTAGAGAACAGGACCCGGCAGCCCTCAGCTCTTGAGAAAACGACCAAGAACGGCGGCTCGAGCTTCGTTGCCCAGGACCCGACCGTGCGCGCCATCGTGCGGCGCGTCGAAAGTGCGGCGGCGCGCAAGATGCCGATCCTGATCCGCGGAGAGACCGGAACCGGCAAGGAGCAACTGGCACGCCACGCCCACGCCGCCAGCGGCCGCGCCGGCGCGTTCGTTCCGATCAATTGCGCCGCTCTCCCCGAAAACCTGATCGAGGCCGAACTGTTCGGTTATGCCGACGGTGCGTTCACGGGCGCGCGGCGCGGCGGAGCAGCCGGACTGGTCAAAGAGGCCGATGGCGGCACGTTGTTCCTCGACGAGATCGGCGAGATGCCGGTCGCGCTGCAAGCCGTCCTGCTACGCCTGCTCGACGACTGGACCGTGCGGCCTGTCGGCGGAGGCGGGGTCAAGGTCGATGTCTTCCTGGTCTCGGCGACCAACGCCACGCTCGACCGGGCCGTCGCCGAGGGACGCTTCCGCTCCGACCTGCTCTATCGGCTTAATACCCTGGAGGTGAGGCTGCCGCGTCTGCGCGACCGCGCCGATTTCGATGCCATCGCACATCACCTGCTTCACACCATCGATCCGGCCTGCGACGTCACAGCGCAGGCTCTGGCCAGGCTGGCGCCGCGTCCCTGGCCAGGCAACATCCGCGAGTTGCGCAACATGCTGGCCCGCCTCACCCTTGGCGTCGCCAACGGCGCGATCGACGAGGCTTGCGTGGAAGCCGCGCTTGGTCAGGTTCCGCCAGCGGCGACCGGATCGCTGCACGACGTCCAGCGCGCCCGCATCCTGATGGTCTATGCCGAGACGGCCGGCAACATCAGCGAAACCGCCAGACGCCTTGGCGCCTCGAGAAACACGATCTACCGCGCGCTTGGGCAGAAGAGACCCTGAGCCCGCCCCGAACCGCGGCGATTTTTGCTGCCCCGGTTCCTGATGCGCGTCATGCCAACCACAAAACCCGTAGCGGAGGCGGCGACCGCCCATCATCGCGCCCGCATGATTGCCTCCGGTCTCACAATAGCTCGGCGCCGCCGCCCAGGGCCGGCCCGGCCGTCGGGTCGTAGTCGTCAGGTTTCTTGGCGATCAATGTCTGCGTCGTCAGGATCAAGCCGGCGACAGAGGCAGCATTCCGAACCGCGCTGTAGCAGACCTTGACCGGATCGATGATGCCGGCCTTGATCAGATCGACCGACGTGCCATTACGCGCATCGAGGCCATGGCCGTTCATGCCATTCGCGACCTTCCTGACTTCCGCTTCGGCGTTCAGGCCGGCATTCGCCGCGATGTAGTAGAGCGGACAGCTCAGCGCGCGTTGCAGCAACTCGGCACCCTGCTTGGTACTGCCGTTCAGTCCCTGGATCAGGTCGTCCAGTTTCGGCGCGACCTTCAGCAACGCAAGTCCACCGCCCGGGACGATGCCCTCCTCGATCGCCGCGCGTGTTGCGTTGATGGCGTCCTCGATCAATTGGGTGCGGCGCTTCTGCTCAACGGGCGTTGCGCCGCCCGCGAGGATCATCGCCGTGCCGCCGGACAGCTTGGCGATCCGCTCCTGAAACTTGTCGCGCTCGATATTTTCCGGCGCGGCATCATATTGCCGCATCACCTGCTCGCGACGCGCGGAGATTTTCTCCGGGTCGCCGCCGCCCGCCGTGATCAGGGTCTTGGAGGCCGAAATGCGCACCTGGCGCGCCGATCCGAGATCATGTAGCTCGGCCTTCTCCAGTCTGCCGCCAAGATCGACCGAGATCACGCGGCCGCCGGTGATGATTGCGATGTCTTCCAGCATCGCCTTGCGCCAATGGCCGAACTCCGGCGGATGGATCGCGGCAACCCTAAAATTGCTTTTCTCGCGGCGCGCCAGCAATTGCATGATCACCGAAGGCGCGACCTCCTCGGCGATGATCAACAGCGGCCTGCCGCTTCGTTCGATCAGCGAGATCGCCCCGGCGAGTTGCTCGCCGCTCTGGATCTTGTGATCGGTCATGAGAATGAACGGATTGTCGAGCACGACCTGCATCTTCTCCACGTCGGTCACCATGTGATGCGAGAGGTAGCCGCGCTCGAAGGCCATGCCTTCGACGACTTCCAGCGTGGTCTGGACGGTATTGCCGTATTCGACCGCGACGATGCCGTGATTTCCCGCCCGCTCGAACGCTTCGGCAACCATGTCGCCGAGCGCCGCGTCGTTGGCGGCGATGCTCGCCACCGCACGCAGGCCGGACTGCCCCTGCAGTGCAATGGCCGAACGCCTCAGCGCCGCGATCGTTTCGGCTGTGGCGAGCTCAAGCCCTTCGACCAGTTCGACCGGATTGGCACCAGCGGCGAGGCACTTCAGGCCATCCTGCACCAGCACATCGGCCAGCACGGTCGCGGTGGTGGTGCCGTCGCCCGCCACATCATTGGTCTGCTTCGAGACCTCGCGCAGCACCTGGGCTCCCATATTTTCAAACGGGCATTCAAGTTCGATCTCGCTGGCAATACTGACGCCATCGCGCGAAACGATCGGCGTTCCGATCGGCCGGTCCATGATCGCGTTCATTCCCTTCGGGCCCAGGGTGCCGCGCACGGCCTTGGCAAGCTTGGCGACGCCCCGTCCCAGCGCGGCTCGCGCCGCCTCGTCATGCAGCATGATCTTCGGCATCGGATGTCCTCACCCCTTACGAGACTGACTAGAGCCTTTCCGTTCCGATTGAATCGGAACGGAACTCTAGTTTCCTGGTTTGACGCGTTTTCTTTTCGCGAACCGGAGTCCACTTCGCTGGAAAACGCTCTAGATTGAACGTCACCGTCGACGGATCGGCGGTCAAACTTCGTGTTGGACCACCGCCGATGCCGACGCGCCTTTCACTCTCGGCACGAACGGGGTCTCGAGATCGAAACGCACCGAAAGCAGGCCCCGGCAAAGCGCGCCGTTGAATTCGGCATTCACCCCGACGCGCCGCAGTCTCGAGACATAGGCCGACAAGCCATCGGCCTTGAGCCGCGCTCCATCCGTATCGACAAAGGCAGGCCCGTCGGGTTCGGCCGGCCCGACGACGGCCCGCCGCTCGAGATAGCGTCGCACCAGCCTTTCGCCGTCACTCCTTGCGCCGTCACCCTTTGCGCCATCATCCCTTGCGCCGTCATCGTCGACCGGCAGGCAGCCGAGCTCGGCCAGCTTCAGCGTCACGATGGCTTCAGGCGAATGACCCATGCCGATGAGATGGTTCAGCAAGGCAACCTGCCGGCGCTGGAACGCCTTGACGAGGAATGTCTGGCGCAGGTCGTCCAGGTCGCCGTCGGCCTCGGCGCCAAACGTCTCCTGGAACGACCGGCCCCTGGCAAGGCCCGCATTGATCTTGTCGGCGTACATGTGCTCGCCAAGGACCACGCTGGTCCCTTCCACCCAGTCCAGCGCAGCCACGGCCCGGCGCATGTCGTCGGCCATCAGGAACGAGAAGTTGGCCGCGCACCAATAGGTCGGCAGACGAAATTCGATGTGAACCCGGTTCATCGAATCCACATCGGCCCTGGCGATGAAGTTCAGATCGACAACGGACTCATCCAGTTCCGGGTCCGTCACGTCCTGCAGGCGAGCCCAGACCTGGGCTTGCCTCTGCTCCATCCGCCGGTCCTGCGCCGGCTGGCCCTTCTCGACGCGCTCGCTCATGACGGTCATCGCGGCGCGTGCACGGCTTCCGGCAGATGGGCATAGCCGCCGCCGGCCCTGATCTTCTTCTTCTGGGCCTCGACGTCTATTCCATACAGCCGCGCCGCGTTGAGACCCAGAATCTTGATCTTGGTCTCCATCGTCAAGACCGAGCCGGTCTCCTTGGTGACGTCGGGTGGAATTTCAAATGCCATGAACTTGTCGATCAGCCATTTCGGCGTCCAGATGCCGTAGTCGCTGCCATAGAGGATCTTGTCCGGCCCGACCCAGAACAAGAGCTCCGAGATGACATGGGCGAAATATCCAGGGCGGGTATGGATGAACGGCAGCGCCACCGCGAGGCCGGCATAGACATTGGTTTCCTGGGTTGCGATCCAGCAGAAATCATCCAGCCGCGGCAGGCCGCAATGCTCGACGATGAAGTTCAGATCCTGGAACGACGTGGCGCAGTCGTCGATATCGGCCACATCGAATGCATCGCGGTTGAGCGGGATGATGGTCGGGCCCTTGTGCACGTGGATATTCTTGATCCCGAGCTTCTGTGCCGCCTCGAGATACTGGTAGGACGGCTTGTCGCTCAGCTTGTAGCCCTTGGATTCCCCGCGCCATTCCGCGGTGTAGAGCTTGACGCCCTTGATCTTGTATTTTTCCGACAGCTCATGCAGGTGCTCCAGGCCCTTGTTGCCGTCGCGCGGGTCGAAGGCGCCGTTCAGGATGAAGCGGTCCGGATGGCTCTTCTTCATCGCGGCATTGCGCTCGGTGGTGTTGAAGCCGTTCTTGTAGAAGTCGGTCAGGTAGGTCGGCTGCAGGATCGCCATGTCGTCATAACCGGTGACGAACAGGTCGTCGAACATCGTCTTTGCATCGTATTTCTCGAATTTTTCCTTTTCCCACTTCTCCGACGGCGGACTGAGATTGGCGTGATAGGCATAGAAGCACTCGATGAATTGCTTGCCGTGGATGTTTTTCTGGTTCGCCGGGCTCCCGTCCCAGAAATGCGTATGCCCGTCGATCACGAAAATCTCTTCGCCCTTGGCGGTCCTGTACATGGCGTTTCTCCTGCTCCCGATTTGATGTTATGAGGCTCGCCACTGGCGCAGCCGATTGGCCCGGCCGGCCACAAGGTCGGCCAGGCGTCGCTCGCAGCCAGCGTCAGACGATATATTTCATCATCTCGTTCATGTCGCCGAACAGCATGACAGTGTTGTCGTCGGTCATGACCATCCGGCCGTAATGCGTCGAGGTTGATATCTCGAACAGGTGCGGCGTCATGGCGCGACCCAGCTCTTCCGAGATTTCGTCCATCTTGAATTCCATCTTGCCGATGCCGTCGATGCGGATCATCGCCGGCATGTACGTGACCGTGATATGATCGTGCCGGCTCATGACGTCCGCGATGGCGCGCGCCTCGACGCTGTCGTTCATCGTCACACCGCACTGATGTGATACGGTGTCTTCGAACTTGATGTCCTTCATCGATTTGAAAATGTTGTCTTCGTGCAGCATGTCGCTCTCCTTGAGGAACTGGGGTAATCGATATCGGGCTTGTTATGATGCGAGATTGGCCGGAACGTTCAGGCCAAGCTCCCTGGCAATGCCCTTGATCCGGTTCTTGGCCTGGCTCAAGGCGTCGGCGAAGGTCGTGACCTTGACGCGCGGCTGCGACCAGATCGGCTGCAGGTGGTTGGCCGCCTCCAGCGCCAGATCGGCGTGCTTGGCGAGCCACTTGTTGAACAGCGCGATGTTCTGGGTGCCGTAGGTCGGATCGGTCCCGAGCAGGGCGAACAGCTCGACCGTGTTGGCGAGATTGCGCTCGTAGTCCGCCTCCGCCGCAGAGACCACGGTCGGCGTGATGAAATCGCCCTGCGCCGACGCCGCCTGCATCAGGAATCCGGAGCGGAACAATTCGCCGACCAGCGGCTCGAACACCACATTGGTCGCAAAATATTGCTCCAGATAGTCGTTCGAACCCATCACCGACTCGATCGACTTGCGCACACCCTGCCAGATCGGATCCTCAAGCCAGTGCTGCTTGCCGGCGGCAATGTCGAAGCCCGCGAGATCAAGACCGATCTCGCTGAGATAGAGCGTGATGTCCTGCGCGAAGCGCAGCTTGTAGGACGAGTTGGTCAGGATCGCATTGTTGACCATCTGCGTGTAGCCGTAGCGCTGCGCCTGCATGGTCGAGGTACCGAGGCCGAACTCGGCATGCTTGTAGGAGCCGAGATGGTTCTGCAGGATCTTCACCCAGGCGGGGTCGAAACGCGCCGGCGCGCCGGATTTGCGGCCGTTTTCGATGGTGTTCTGCACCATGCCGCAAATCGTCGACTGCCGCTGGTAATGCGTCCGCTCCCATTCCTGGTCGACCGCGCGGAATTTGTGCCAGTTGGAGCTCTTCGCCGCGGTCCAGTCCTTGCAATAGGTCGGCGTTCCGTCGGGGAAGGAGATGATCCAGTCCTGCAGGAGATAACGTTCCGGATCGGGCTGAACGTCGACCGTCATGTCCTCGTAGTGGGTCGCCTTGCGGCCCTTGGGCTCGAAGTAATTGTACTTGCGGCTTTCGGAACCGGGAAATATCGCGGCTCCCGCGGCTCCGGATTTAACGGCTGCCGGCGTCGCGGCGGTTCGGCTTGCTTGTGCAGTCATGACATCCTCCCTGTGGCTGTTTTCGTGGCGACGAATTGCGCAACGCCGTCATCGCACCGCCGGCGTAAACTTGTCGAAATAGATGTGGTCGGGCTCCACGCCATTGACCTGCAGGATCGGCAGCACGGCGTCGATCATCGGCGTCGGACCGCAGGCATAGGCGTCGATCGGACCGACCAGCTTTGCGTCGCGCAGGTGGCGCGCTACGACCTCGTGAACGAAGCCGGTTTCGCCGTTCCAATTGTCGCCGGCGGTGGCATCCGACAACGCCGGCACGAACTTGAAATCCTTGAGCCGCGTCCCGATCGCCGCCAATTCCTCGAGGTAAAACAGGTCCGCGCGGGTCCGCGCTCCGTAGAAGAAGCGCACCGGCCGCTGCTCCCCGCTCTCGATATGGTCCGCCAGGATCGACCAGAGCGGCGACATGCCCGAGCCGCCGCCGATCAGCAGCATGGCACCCGGCCTCTCCTCGCGCCGGAAGCAGGTGCCGTAAGGTCCCTTGGCGATCACGACGTCACCGGCGGCGAGCCCGCCGTCGAGCTGCGACGAGAACGCGCCGTTCGGGTATTTCTTGATGATGAAGCGAAGATGCGTGCCGTCGCCGGGCGCGTTCGCCATCGAAAACGCGCGGGTGACGCTGCCATCTCCGACCGTCAGGTCGACATACTGGCCGGCCCAGAATTTCATTGGCCGCTCGATTTCGATCTCGAGCAGCCGGATGTCTGACGTCAGCGCCGTGATCGCCGCGACGCGTCCTGCGAACGCCTTGACCGCGATCGAGCGGCTGAGCAAGTCCTCGTCGTAATTGAGCAATTCGAAAGTGACGTCGCTATAGGCGTGCGTTCGGCACAACAGGACGTGGCCAGTCTCGCTCTCATAATCCGGCAGGGCGAAGGTCGAGTATTTCAACAGCTCGATGTCGCCATCGACAAGCTTCGACTTGCAGCTTCCGCACTGGCCTTCCTTGCAGCCGTGCATGAGCGAGATGCCTTGCCGAAACGCGGCGTTGAGCACGGTCTCGCCTTCCTCCACTTCCATCTCGATGCCCACCGGCTCAAATAGAACCTTGTGAACTTGCGCGTCCGTCATCTTGTCGACCCTGTTGCAGAGGCACGTGGACAGTTTTCCGGAACGACACCCGTCCCGTTGTCGGAGGGAGCCGCCAGAGCGGCTCCCTCCGGTTCGCGTCGTCAGTGGCAAGGATTGATCTTGAAGCCCTTGCGATAATCGGCGGTCGCGACCTCGCGCTCGATCGGCGAGAGCGCCCGGAATCCGCGCAACGGGCTGCCAAGCTGGTGTCCGCGCACATGATCGAGCGTCCACATGTCCTTGGCCTCGAAGCGCAGATGCGGCTGGGCGACCAGCGTCTTGCCGTCAGGCCGGACGAAGCCGAGGTCCTTGATGGCATCGGCGATGTCCCAGCCGTGATAGCAGTCTTCCCATTCACGGCGACCGCTGAAGCGGCCCATGGCCGGCGTGGCGCGGCCTTCATATTCGGCGGCGAAGGCCACCTTGTGGGTCCAGCGGCATCCTTCCGAGCAATAGGTGTACATCTTGCCGTCGACTTCGTCGCAGACGAAGTCTTCCCGGATCAGGCAGGGAACCATGCAGCTCCAGCACCGGTGCGGGTATACGTAGCCGACATCGCTGTTGAAGAGGATGTTGGTCTCGCCCGGCACACTGAGCTTCGCATGCCATTTCCAGAAGTCACCGAACTCGGCGTACCAGCCCGGATATTTGTGCTCGAACCACTCGAAGTCCTTCTCGGTCTGGGCCTCGATGCGCCAGAAGTTCGCCGACCAGCCGACCGTGAAGAACTGCGCGGTCTTGTGGACATAGTTCTTCTTGACGATGCGATCCCAGGCGGCGGCGACGTCGTCGTGATGGATCTTGATGCCGTACTTCTCGAGCGGCAGCATGTAGGTGCGATAATAATCCTCGTAGATCCAGCGATGCCAGAGCTCGGCATAGGACTCCTTGTTCTTGTCGCGGTTCGTCGTGCCGTATTCGATGAAGGTCCCGATCGCGGCGTCGACGATCGCGTGGTTCTGCCAGAACGCATATTTCAGGTCGCGCTCGAGCAATTGATGGTTCGACGGATCGTTGATCATCGCCATCAGCATCGAATGGCCGTTGCCGATGTGGCGGGATTCGTCCGACTGCACCGAGAGGAACACGGTCGGCAGGGCATAGTCGCCGTTGCGCGCGGCTTCCGACGGCATCGCCACGAACAGGGTGTTGGTGAACGCGGTCTCGGCGACCACCGTCAGGTAGACATTGGCGGCGGTGATGGCGTCACCGGTCAGGAAGCCTTCGGCGAACTGACGGCCGATCGTGGTGGCATAGCACTTGCCGAACGCCGCTTCCGTGATATCGAACCCGGCCGGATCGATATAGTTTTCCATGTACCATTTCTTCAGGTTCATCTGGATCGTCGAGTGCCGGAACTCGTCGACCATCTGCATGGTGAAGCCGGTGCGAAGTTCCTCGCCCGGCGCCAGCCGGCCGACCATCGCCATCGAACGCGCCGCCGAGATCTCCGGGAACGGAATGATGGCCAGGAACAGCTTCATCCACTCGACCCAGCGCGGCTCGACGTTGCGGAACATGTCGCCGCGCAGTGCCGCGTCCAATGCGCCGTAGACGCGGTTGTCCTTCTCCTCCTGCATCGGGAAGTACGACCGCAGGACCTGTTTCATCGGGTCGCGCGGCGTCTTCGATATCTTGTAATCGGTCGGAAAGGTCATCGCCTCCTGCACGTAGCTCGGCGTCCAGCCAAGATCCGCAACGCGGTTGGCGGCCTCGGCGATGCTTATGCCCTTCTGAGACGTGATCTTGTTAAGCGTCAGACTTGCAGACATTTACTTCTCCTTTGAACGTTGCGTCAGCTTCTGCATTCAGGTCCTGGTGGCTCGATCGAGAGAATGGCGAAGTTGCCGCGCTCGCGATCCCGTCGTTGAAACTCACGTCTGCGTATCAACTTTAAGTCCGGAAAATTGACTTTGACTCCCGAAATTCATTCTTTGGTTCAACCGGCTTGGCAGCACTCCCCGCCTCGCCGCTGCCAACGCCGCGATTGATCAATGGCCGCCCCTCGGCGATGAATTTCGCGGCCAGCACCAGCGTGCCGATGGCAAAGTCATTGCCGTGCCGCGCGATCATCGCTTCCGCCGTTTCGGCGACCTGAACGAAGAAAGCGTCTTTCGATTTGTCCTCCTCGCTCGGTTCAGTTTGCGCCGGCACGGCCCGTCCCTGCCCGAGCGACATCTTCGACGCCGCCGCTTTGGCCTGCTCCAAATCAATCTTGTTCGTGTCGAATTTGCTCATCACGCATGTCCCGAATGTTTGTGCTCATCATCCGATGGGCTGCTATCGAATCTCAGCAAGGCCGCATTCAGCCACTCGCGCTCCGCGACAAGGCGCGCATGCTCTTCCCGCAGCGCCGCCAAGCGCTTCGACGCCTGTTCCAGTTCGTCCTGCGCCGCGCGCCCGCCGCCATCGCGCGCGATATCACGCTTGGCGCACTCCAGTTCGATCTCGGCGCCGCCGCGCGCGCTTTCATTCCGGAGCTGCATTTCGTTGTTGCGGATGATGCCCTCGATCAGCTTGTGCCGGGCCAACATCCGATCCCGCGCGCGCTCCAGCTCGGCCGCTTGCTCGGCAGTGATGTGGGGACCGCGTCCGCTGGGACTTGTCACTCGCACTACTCTCGTTCGATCGTCCGGACTGAAGCTCAACATCTGGCGGCACGCGTCCTACGGAATCAGAACAGCGCGCCCATGGATCCGTCCATTGTGCAGGTCGTGAAGCGCGTCGTTGGCCTCGCTCAGCCGGTATTCCCTGGTGTGGAGCTGGACGAGGCCGCGATCCGCGAGCGCCATCAGTTCGACCAGCTCGGCGTAGGTTCCGACGAGGTTGCCGACGATGGTCTTTTCCGTCGTGATCATGTCGATGGTCGGCAGATCGATCTTGCCGCCATAGCCGACGATGTAATAGGAGCCGGCATTCGCGGTCATCGCCAAGCCCTTGGCGACGGCGTCGCCCTCGCCGACGAAATCGATGACGGCCTCGGCTCCGCGCCCGCCGGTCAGCGCCAATACCGCCTCGACCTCGCCGGCATCGGCCTTCACCAGATGATGCGCGCCGCATGTCTTGGCGAGCTCGAGCGACTTCTCGGAGCGATCGACCACAATGATCTCCGCCGCGCACAGCGCCGCGAGAACCTGAATCCCAATATGACCGAGCCCACCCGCGCCGATCGCCACCACGTACTCGCCAGGCAGCAGATGGCGCGAGGCCTTCTTGGCGGCGCGATAGGCGGTCAGCCCAGCGTCGGTATAGGGGGCGACGTCTTTCGGCGCGAGCGACTTGGGCAATTTGATCAGCGAGCGCTGGCCGGTCAGCAGATATTGCGCATAGCCGCCGTTGGCGTTGATGCCGGGAAAGGAACTGTCAAGCGCATGCATGTCGTCGCCGCGCCGGCAGGCCAGGCAATGACCGCTGGTCACCAGCGGATGACAAATGACGCTGTCGCCAACCTTGATGCCTTCGACCCCGGGTCCGACGGCCTCGACCCAGCCCGCGTTCTCGTGCCCCATGATGTAGGGAAGCTTGACGTCAACCTTGCTGCGCCAGATGCCCTCGACGATGTGCAGATCCGTGCGGCAGACACCCGCGCCGCCGATGCGCACGACGACGTCCATCGGGCGCGAAATCTTGGGATCGGTGACGTCCTCGTATTTGACAAACTCCTTCGCCGTCAGCTTTTCATCGAACGCGTGCAGAACTGCGGCTTTCATCGACGTCTCCCCGGAAGATATTTTTTGTTGCGAAGTCGCTGCGCGAATTCGCCGTTTGAACAGAGTTGAGCAAGAGCTGTGCCACTGCACTAACAAGCTGAAGTCTTTGACTTTCTCATCGGCTGGCGAACCGTCCTTCGGTCCGCTGCGGATCAACGATGATTGCAAAACTGTTCCGAGACGGAACAGTTTTGGCGGCACGGAAGACACTTCGAAGCCGCATGCGCAAATTTGGATTTTTTCTCGATTTGACTATGATGGGAAAAAAGCCGGCACGAAGAACGAGACTTGAACCGGCCCTAGCCACGAGGAAACCGCCGAGCCACCATCAGGGAGGATGGATGATGCTGCCTGCCAATCGGCGCGTCGAACAGGCGTGGATGAAGCTCGAACATGAGGGAACTCCGCCGGCGGAACTATTGTCTGCCGACATCTACGACAGCTGGATGCGTTGCATTTCGCACGGCCTCGACACGTTACGTCCGCCCTCGCCTGAGTTCGTCAGCGCGGCCGTTCTGCGCCAAGAACAGCAGCGCTGCTCGCTCGTGCGCGGCCTTGCGCTCGCCGAGATGCACACGCTGCATCAGCAGATCGCCGGCTCCAACTTCATGATCGCCTTCGCGACTGCCGAAGGACTGCTGCTCGACATCATCTCCGACTCCAGTTTCAGCGATGCCTCGAATGCGGCATGCATTCGGGCGGGAGCCGTCTGGACGGAAAATATCTGCGGTACCAACGGACTCGGCACCGCCGCCTATCTCAAACGTCCTATCGTCGTGCACGGACGTGAGCATTTTTTTTCACGCTACAACAACCTGACCTGCGTGGCGGCGCCGATCTTCGCGCCCGACGGCGAGGTGGCGGGGATACTGGACGCCTCGTCGGACTGCATGTCCCGGCAGGCCCATACCCAGGCGCTCGTCGCGATGGCCGCGACCCAGATCGAGAACGGGCTGTTCCGCGAACAGCATCGCGGGCACATCCTGATCGCCTTCCATAATCGCGGCGAATATCTGCACACGCTCAGCGCTGGCCTGCTGGCCGTCGACGATGATGGCAAGATTCTCGCGGCGAACCGCGCCGCGCGCGTCCTGCTGCATGGATTGCCAGCCTCCGCAGGGCGCCGGTTCGGAGATGTCTTCCGCGCGAAGTTCAGTGCCTTCGTGGACGAAGGGCGACGCAAAGAGCGGCAGCGGCTCGAGGACGACGTCGGGAGCCAGTTCGTCGCGACCATCGAGAATTCCCGGCAGTTCCCGATGCCGCAGAGGCTTTCGCTCCCCAGGGCGCCTCTGCAAAAGGAGACTCCGGCACAATTCATTTCCGCCGATCCGACGATTGCCGGAATCGTGCGCCGGGTCGAGATCGCCGCTTCGCGCAAGATGCCGATCCTCATTCGCGGCGAGACCGGCACCGGGAAGGAGCAGATGGCGCGTCACGCCCACGCGGCGAGCCGGCGCTCGGGGTCCTTCGTCGCCGTCAATTGCGCCGCACTTCCCGACAGCCTGATCGAAGCCGAACTGTTCGGCTATTCGGAGGGTGCTTTCACCGGGGCAAGGAAGGGCGGCTCGGCCGGACTGTTCCGGGAGGCCGACGGCGGCACGCTTTTTCTGGACGAGATCGGCGACATGCCGGTGACGCTGCAGGCGGTTCTGCTGCGCTTCCTGGACGACTGGACCGTCCGGCCGGTGGGCGGCAGCAAACGCGAGGTCGACGTTCTGCTGGTCTCCGCCACCAACGCCAATCTCGACGATTCGATCGCCAAAGGCCGGTTCAGGTCCGACCTGTTATTTCGCCTCAATACGCTGGAGGTGACGCTGCTGCCGTTGCGCGAGCGCACCGATTTCGCCGATATCGCACGCCACCTGATGGAGAAGATCGATCCGGCGGTCGAACTGTCTCAGGCTGCAATCGATCGACTGGCTGAACACGACTGGAACGGCAATATCCGCGAGCTGCGGAACGTTCTCGCGAGGCTTTCGCTGGGCGAACGCGGACATGTGATTGATCAGGCCAGCGTCGATTTGGTTGTCGGACCGGCCTGCCGCGGGCGGTCCCAGACGTCGGCTGGCGACGGGGTCAAACATGATTTGCACGAAGTACAGCGCGCGCATGTGCTGAGCGCATATGCGGAAACCGGCAATAACATCAGCAAGACCGCGCGCCGCCTTGGCGTCTCACGCAACACGGTCTATCGCGCCCTTCGCGGCAAGCAGACTTGAGAGTCGATGATGAGGATTTTCGCTGGGGATTTCGCCGAAAGCGGCGAGTCACCCTTTAGTGTCTTTGGCGCGCAATCCAATCGTGATCGCGCAATCCGGAGGGACACCATGTTCGAACCTGAAAACAGCCTCGAAGCCCTGATGCAGACCGCAGCGAAAGATCCGGCTGTCGTCCCCACGTTCTACCGTGCTCTGCTCGACACAGAGCTCTACATTCTGACACCTGAGGTCCGCGTGAAACCAGGCCGGCGCCGCTCATTGAAATTCCGGGAAAAGATCAACGTCGCGTCGGTTGAATTCCAGGGCATGACCTGGCTTCCCGCCTTCACGTCAAAGAAGCGCATATCCGACTATTTGAAGGAACCGGAGGCCTGCCTCGGCGCGGCGGCCCGCAATCTATTTGAGATGCTGCCTAATGCGAATTTCTGGCTCAATCCGCTATCCGAATGTCAGAAGCCATTGCCCACCACTGAAATCGCGCTCCTAATGAGCGGTAGAATTTTTGAAACACTGCGACGAATGGAGCCGTGAGGTAAAGTGCCGGAACGACAGCCGCACGCGGATCTTGACGCCGCCGAGCTGTCACCCTGGATCGAGCGCGTGTGCTTCGGCGCGGGGTACCTTCCATGATCGGCAGTGGGGGCCTCCTGTTCAATGGGATCAACAGGCTGGAGAGGTCCCGGTGGCGCCATTTTTCGATCAGCATTCACAGATATTCCGGAAGTTGCCGCGCGGCTGGCGCCTGCTTCCCATCTCGACGCCGCTTTTCGTGCTCATCGACCGATGTATAATACCGACTTGCAGCAACTGGTGCGATCCGGCGTGACCGCGAGGGGACGCTCGTATCGTGAATGACGAAATTGCGAGGCTTATTGAGCCACTCGAACTGGTGCAGGAAACCGATGACGCAGGCCGCGTCGTCTTGCGGCTGGGGCTGCTGGTGACCTGGTATTTCCACCACGGTTATACGTTGGAGAAACGCCGCGCGGTCGCCGACTGCTATGATGAGTTTCAGGCGTCTTTCGGCGAACGGCTGCGATGGCGCGTCGTGGAAGGCGGCCGTTTCAGCGGCGCGAAGCGCAAGAGAAACCTCGCGGCTTATCTGCTTGCGCCGGGGTTCGCAGCGGCGAAATCAGACAAGAACTGGGCCTTCATCTACCACGGCGGCGAGCGCCAGGAGGATGCCAGCGACCTGCGCATCGAAGGCTTGGGTTCATCCCGGATGGAATGCGAGATGAACCCGGACAATTTGTCCCACCTGACGATCGCCCTGCCCTTGGGTTTCCTGACCGAGCGCCCCGCCGACTTTCCCGAGTTGGTTCTGCGCTGGTCGCAACGCCTGCAACCGTTTCATGGTTACGGTGGGATCGGCATTCTGACCATGCACAACGATGCTCGTGCGCAGATGCATGAGAAGGAGGTCTTCGGCATCGCTCAGCGCTTCCCCGGACTGGAAGTCGACTACCCGACGGATCATTCGATCTGGACCGAGCGCGGCGTCAAGGGCGGCAACTGGATCACAGTGTTGTCCGACCATTGGGTCAAAAAGCTCGGCGGCGTCGAAAAGACACGCCAAGCGCTCGGCACCGAGTTGTTCCGCGTCAATGAATACCCCGGCGGGGTGCTGATCCTTGCGGGCTCGATCCCGGAGACCGGCGATCGCAACCGGGAGATCGATGTCCCCAACTATCGCAAACTGGCCCACGTTCTGAAGCCGCTCCGCACCATTCATCATCCGGGCGTGCACAACACACCCGGAGCCTTCCGCTGGCACGAGTTCGAGGCTTGGCTCGCCCGCTTCGATGACTAGAGCATGATCCGGAAAAGTGTGTAGCGGTTTTCCGAAAAGATCATGCTCAAACAAGAAGCTAGAGCGCGATGGCGATTCAACTAAATCCCATCGTGCTCTAGAAATTCGCGGTGGCGCGGATCGCCGCGGCAAGCGTCTTGAGCGAACTCCTCGTTCGGTGATCGCTGACGTTCGAATGCAGCACCACGTCGCGCGCCGGAAGCGGCGGCAGTCCGAACCGCGCGCCGACATCGACCGTTCCCGGGGGCGCGACACGGCGGCTGAGCGCCGCGACGGCAAGACCGGCGGAGACCGCGGCGCCGGTGGTGGCGACGCCGCCGCCGACGAAGACCTCGGTCCAGGCGATGCCGGCCACCTTCAGCGCGTCGATCGCCATGCTGCGCACGCTGCAAGGTTCAGCCTGGGTCGCAAGCCGTAGCGGTTCGCCGGGGTGATGCTCGAAATCCGACGCCGCCATCCAGCCGAACGCCTCCTGGAGAATGGTCTCTCCGCCGCGACGGCGGTTGTCGTGGCGTAGCACGATCGCGGCATCGATGACGCCGCGGTCGAACTCGTCGAGCACTTCGCGCGAGGTCGACACCCGCATTTCCAGTACCAGGCCCGGCTCGGCGCCACCCATCCGCTTCAGCAGCAGCGGCAGTTCGGCGCCGACGATATGATGGCTGATCCCGACCACGAGCCGCCGCCGCTCCAGACCGAAGGAACCGACCGCGCCGTGATGGGCGGCGACCAGGTTACGCGCCGGACCGAGAAATGCGCTGCCGTCGGCCGAGAGCCGCACCAGCCGCGGCGTTCGCTCCAGAAGCTTGCGGCCGAGCCCGTCTTCCAATCGCTTGATCTTCAGGCTTACCGCCGACTGCGTGGTGTCCATCGCTTCGGCAGCGCGGGTGAAACTCTTCAGGTCCGCGGCCAGGACAAAGGCCTGTACCGCCTCGACATCCAATGCCCTCATGGGTTCTCCAATCATTGTGAAGTGAAATCATTGAAACAATATTTCATGGTATTTTACAATGACAAACGAGCGGCTATCTACGGGGCAGCCATTCCGATGCAAGGAGACCGAACCATGCCGCTGACACGTGTTTCTCTGATGCGAGGCAAGCCCGCCGCCTACCGTCAGTCCATTCTCGACGGCATCTACCGCGCCATGCGCGAGGTGTTCGAGGTGCCTGAGGAAGACCGCTTCATGACCATCACCGAGCATGACGCCGCCGATTTCAGCTACAGCGCCAACTATCTCGGAATCAACCGAAGCGACGATCTGGTCATGATTCAGATCACGGCCAACAACACCCGAACGCTCGCGCAGAAGCAGGCGTTCTATCGCCGGATTGTCGAGAACCTGAAGGAAAATCCCGGCGTGCGGCCGGAAGACGTGCTGATCAACCTGGTCGAGGTCGCGCGCGAGAACTGGTCGTTCGGCAACGGCATCGCGCAATACGCGCCCGCCGAGAGCTGACGAAATTCAGCTCTTATAACGATAAGGAATACCGCCATGATCATCGCTCACTACGCCCATCGGCTGCCGGCCGAGTATGACCTCGGCATCATCCGCGATCGCGCCGTCCAGCGCGGCCCGCTCTGGGACGACGTTCCCGGGCTTCACTTCAAGGGGTTTCTGCTGCGCGAGCGCGGCCGTTTCGGCGCCATCGCCAACGAATATTCCTCGCTCTATCTCTGGCAGACGGACGAGGCCTTGCGCGACGCGCTGCTCGCAGGGCGTTACAAGACCGTGACCGACAGTTTCGGGCGCGCTGCGATCAAAACCAGGTTCGCATTGGACGCGCGCCGGGGCGCGGGCCGCGATGCGAAATTCGCCTTTCGGCAGGACCAGGCCATTCCGCTGGACGCCGACCTGAACGCGGCCTTAGCGACCGAAATCGCGCGTAATCGCGAGATCGCGAAACGGCCCGGGACGGTCGCAGCCGCCGTCGGCGTCGATCCGCAAAACTGGGCGTTTACGCGCATCCTGCTGTCGGAAAACGCGCCGAGCGGAGCCGAGGCCGAGCAGGCCTATCAGATACTGTACCTGGCGCGCCCCTTGTTCGACAACCTGCCGCTTTAAGGGCCGGCGCGGCGATTGCCGCGGCGTCCGTCAGCGAACGCGCTTGACCTTCGGTGGATGCGCGTGGCCATGGTCCGCGGACTCGATCGGCATCACGACGATATGGCCGTGGCGGACGCCGCGCTCGGCGATGACGTGGTCGGCGAACGCCTTCACTTCGGTGCCGCGTCCCTTCAACACCGTCACTTCCAGGCAACTGTCGTGATCGATGTGCACGTGAAGGGTGGCTTGTGCGAGGTCGTGATGCTCGTGAAAGTCCTTGGTCAACCGCTTCGGCAGCTCGCGCGCCGCATGGTCGTAGACATAGCTCAAGGTCGCGATGCAGTTGCGGCTGCCTTGGATCTTCGTGCTCGACGCCTGAAGGCCGCTGCGCACGAGATCGCGGATCGCCTCGGAACGATTGGCGTAGCCGTGCTCTTCGATGAATTGATCCATCTCGGCGACGAGGTCGTCATCGATGGTGATCGTCAAGCGCTGCATTCGCATCCCCTTCGCCCAGTATGATGAATTCGCATTGACGTCATACTCTTGGGGCACTATCGATTTCAACATTCGACAACGGCGCGGTGTCGCGCAATGCCTCTTTCGTGGGTATGAAAGATAGCCCACGAAAGCTCCGGCGCGCGGTTTGTTGAAGCCGGCGGGGACTGTGGCGTGTCGAAGTGCTTGGGTGTGTTGGGTTCGTCTGTCCTGGTCCTGCCTTTGCTTCAACAGGCGGCACTGGCCGAGATGCCATCGCCTGCGGCTTCGAGTGCAATCTCCCAGGTCAATCCCCCCCAGGTCAATCCGACGGCGTTGCCACCACTCATGGTGCAGGCGCCTCGGCAATCGCAGAAGCCGCATCGATCCTTGCCGCGCAACGCGCGCATACCGCAATCCACAGCTTCCCGGGCCGCCGATCATGGTACCCCGCCGATCGTGACGTCGTCCGGTGCGCCGAACGTCGGTTCGGGGCCTTCCGGTCCGCCAAACCTCGCGAGCCAGACCAGCGTGACCGGAGAGGACTTGAACGCGCGCCCCTTGACGCGCCCGGGCGAACTTCTGGAAGCGGTGCCCGGATTGATCGTGACCCAGCACAGCGGCGAGGGCAAGGCCAACCAGTATTTCCTGCGCGGCTATAACCTCGACCACGGCACCGATATGGCGATCTTTGTCGACGACGTGCCGGTCAACATGCGCACCCATGCGCATGGTCAGGGCTATGCCGACCTGAATTGGCTGATGCCGGAAACGGTCAATTCGCTCGACATTCGCAAGGGACCTTATTTCGCCGACGAAGGCGATTTCGGTTCGGCCGGCAATCTCCACATCGGCCTGATCGACAGCGTTCCCAAGGCCGTCGCGCAGATCACCGCCGGCAGTTTCGGCTACCGGCGCATTTTCGGGATGGATTCCACAAGGCTCGGCGCCAAACCCGGCGACGGCACGCTGCTGATCGCCGGCGAGGCCGCCACGTATAATGGCCCATGGGCGAACCCCGACGACATGCGGAAGCTGAACGCGCTGGTGCGTTATACCCAAGGCACGGCGCTGGACGGCTTCTCCGTCACCGGCATGGCCTATTCGAACCGATGGAATTCGACGGATCAGGTGCCACAACGCGCGCTCGCCTCCGGGCAGATCGGGCTCTATGGCGCGGAAGATCCGACCGATGGCGGCAACACCAACCGATTTGCGCTGTCGGCGCGCGGTGCAGGCACCGACGATGCCGGCTCCTGGAAGGCCAACGCCTTCATCGTGAAGAGCGAGTTGGACCTGTTCAACAACTTCACCTACTTCCTCAACGATCCCGTGCTCGGAGATCAGTTCCACCAGCACGATGATCGCATCGTGGCCGGCGCCAACGCGTCGCGCACGCTGGATGGCTCACTCGACGGACGGCCGATGCAGACCACATTCGGGGTTCAGACCCGGTACGACGACATCGATCTTGCGCTGACCGATACGTTTCAGCGCAGCTTTCTCTCAAACGTTCGCAGCGACAAGGTCGGTGAGGGCAGCGTCGGCGTCTATGCGCAGAACATGGTGCGATGGACGGACTGGTTGAGGACGACGCTCGGCTGGCGCGGCGATTACTATACAGCGAACGTCAGTTCGATCTTCGATGCAAATAATTCGGGCCATGTCAGCGCCGGCATCGGCAGTCCCAAATTCACGATGGTATTGGGTCCGTTCAACAAGACCGAGTTTTTCCTGGGCGCCGGGACCGGCATGCACAGCAACGACGCTCGCGGCGCGACCATCACGGAAGATCCGGTCGATCCCGCGACCAAATTATCCGCCTCGCCGTTGCTGGTCCGCACCAAGGGCGCGGAGGCGGGCGTTCGCAGCAAAATTGTTCCCGGCCTGGACTCCTCCCTGAGCGCGTTCCTGCTCGATCAGGACTCCGAGATCATCTTCAGCGGAGATGCGGGCGACACCTCGGCGAGCCGGCCGAGCCGGCGCTACGGTCTGGAATGGACCAACCGTTATCGCCCGGTCTCCTGGCTCGATGTCGACGCCGATCTCGCCATGACGCATGCGCGCTTCCTCGGCTTCGACAGCGATCAGGCCGCGCTTTACGACTCGCTCGCCGGCTTTCCGCAGGCTCAGATCGGCAATGCGCCGGGCAATTACATTCCGAATGCGCCGGCCATGGTGGCCTCGGCCGGAATCACGCTGGGCGAAAAGACCGGCCCGTTCGGCGGCTTGCGCTGGCGCTATCTGGCGTCGAGCCCGCTGACCGAGGACAACGCCTTCCGTTCGCCAGCGACCAGCGTCTTCAATGGCCGCATCGGCTACCGCGACTCCAACGGCTGGCGAATCCAACTTGATGTGCTCAATTTGCTCAACACCAAGGCGAACCAGATCACCTACGCCTATGGCTCTCTGATCAAGACCGACAATCTGTACCATCTTTGTTATCCCGTGCAGACGGCGCCGGCGGCCGTCTGTCAGAACGGCGTCATGGATTATGTCCTGCATCCGGTCGAACCGCTGACGATCAGGCTGACCCTGGCCGGCGCATTCTAGAGCGTTTTCCAGCGAAGTGGACTCCGGTTCGCGTAAAGAAAACGCGTCAAAACAAGAAGCTAGAGCCCCGTTCCGATTCAATCGGAACGGAAAAGGCT
>Ga0137412_10000157_pt1 | contig 42416 bp, 29 predicted proteins | sample CZODoug2_1_16fun_FD_122160 | JGI IMG/M metagenome (GOLD analysis project Ga0137412, IMG submission 122160) | Vadose zone soil fungal communities from Angelo Coast Range Reserve, California, USA - CZODoug2_1_16fungal (Hybrid Assembly) | ecosystem: Environmental > Terrestrial > Soil > Vadose zone...
TGAAGCGCAAGCTGCGCACGATCCCGACGTCGTCCAGGTCATCGACACCCTCGGGCCGCTGGCGCGGGCGCTGCGGTACGGCGACGTGCGCGGCACCGATGCCAGCGCGTTGCGCGCGGTGTTCGACGGTTTGGTCGTGCGCGTCGTGGCGGGTGTGGTGATGGCGTGCCGTTCGCTCGACGACGATGCCGCGGCGGCGATGGTCGAGCGGTTGGCCGGCGTGCAGGCCGCGCTCGCGTTAGTCGACCATCCGGCTCGGCGAGCAGAGTGGCCAGCGGTGTTGACCGTCGTCGCCGAGCGCGGCGATGTGCATGGCCTGGTGCAGGGTCGCGCCACGCGGCTGCTGCACGATGGGGGCTCGTGGAACCGTGCGCTCGTGGGTGCACGGCTGTCGCGCGCTCTCTCGGTGGGCACCACGCCGGCGGTGGGCGCCGGAAAAGCCGTCGAGGATGGCCGGACCGGCGTCACCCCACCGCCGGTGCCGGGCTTCCCCAACGGCCGCACCACCTCCATCGCCTACACCGACAACGGCCTGCGCGCTTATACGCCCGGGGAGCTCGCTTCGGGCAAGCAGACCAAGTCGAGCGACAAGGAATTCGGGGCGGCCTTAGGCGGACCGATCATCAAGGATAAGCTGCATTTCTTCGTAACCTACGAAGGCAAGAGGTTCACCACGCCGATCACGGTGACCCCGGGTGGCCCGAGCACCTTGGGCGGTATCCCCACCGCGAGCCTGCTGCCGCCGAGCGCACAGGCGCAATTCGGGCCGTCCAGTCTGCCTTTCACCGAAAATCTCTACTTCGGCAAGCTCGATTGGGAGTTGTCCGACTACGATCGCTTCGAAGCGAGCGTGAAGGATCGCGACGAAACACAGGTCGACGGCATCGGCGCCGGCAGCGCGGCGTCGGCCAGCCAGAATATCAAGAACACCGACACGCGCATCACCGCCCGCTGGCAGCACAGCGCCGATCGCTGGTTCAACGATGCGTTGTTCACCTACGAGGATGCGTTCTATACCAAAGTGGGGGTAAACACCGGCAATGGAACGGTGTACGCAGTCCGTGATCAAAACAATGTCACGATACTAAACACCGCCGCGCCCGACCCGCGCGCGAGTCAGAACAAGGGTCAGCGGGGTCCGGGCTTTCAGGACGATGTGACCTTCCACGATCTGCATTGGTATGGCGATCACACGCTGAAGGCCGGCTTTAAGTACAAGGACCTCAAATTGACGGCGGCGGACGCATTAAACATCGATCCGCAATTTACCTACGATGTCACGGCCGCCGGTACAGCGAACACTCCCTACAGGGCGTTATTTACCAACCCGGTGGCGGGGCTCGATCCGACGGCGAAATCGACCGATAAGCAATTCGGCGTGTACTTCCAGGACGACTGGGCGGTCAACGAGCGCCTCATTTGGAACGTGGGCGTGCGCTGGGATGTGGAGAAGAATTCCTCTTACCTGGATTACGTGACTCCCGCCAATGTCGTGGCGGCGTTGAACAGTCTGGACCCGAACGCGCAAGCTCTTTTCCCTGGACAGACCTATGCCCAGACGGTCGCCAAGGGCGGCGTCAATATCAACGACTACATCAGCAACGGCCACAATCGCAGCGCCTACATGGGGGAGTTCCAGCCGCGCCTCGGGTTTTCCTTTGACATAAACGCCGACCAGAAGCATGTGGTGTTCGGCGGCTATGGGCGCTCCTATGATCGCGACCTGTACAACTTCCTGCAGGTCGAACAGACCAAGGCTTCTTTACCCCAAATCACTGTCTTTTTCGATCCCCCCGCCGGCTGCCACAATCCTGGCAAAAATGCGGATACGCCATGCTTTGCCTGGGATCCGAAGTATCTCAACGGAATCACCAATCTGCAGGCCCTGGTCGCCGGGACTAACGTGGGTCAGGAAGCCGACTTGATGAACAATCACCTGAAACCGCCGCATTCGGATCAGTTCAGCATCGGCATGCGCAACAAGGTGGGTGACTGGAACACCAGCGCGACGGTGGCGCGGGTATTGAGCTACGACGGCTTTGCCTTGACTCTGGGCAACCGGTTTCCCAATGGCTCGTTTTGGATGAACGGCGGTCAACCCTGGGGCAATGGCATCCCCGGCTTCGGTTCGCTGATCCTGGGCGGCAGCGGCTTCGAGCGCAAAGCCACCGAAGTATTGCTGTCGGCCGAAAAACCCTACACCGAGGAATCCGGCTGGGGGACCACGTTCGCTTACACCTACACAGACGCGAAGCAGAACCACATCCACATCGACGATTGCTGCGCGTTCGACGAGGAGACCGTCAAGCAATACCCCATCATCACCTCGAACGCCGCGGCCAGGCATCGCTTCGTGGCCACGGGATCCATACGCGGTCCGTGGGAAATGATCTTCGGCGGCAAGCTGACAGTGGCATCGCCGCTTCCTTTTACCGATCTTGCCTGCGGGATTCTAACGGCCGGCACGTACTACCCCACGGGCAGCAATTGCACGCCTGTTTCCAATACGCCGTTGGACGGCGTGGGCTTCAGTTCCCTCGATCTGCAGGTGACCAAGAACTTCACGGTCCACCGGGAACAGACCGGGTATGTACGCGTGGATTTGATCAACGCGCTGAACTCGGCCAACTATAAGGACGTCATCACTAATTATGGCTCGAACGGAGTGGCGAACCCCCATCCGGTGCGTTTCAATACCACCGGCAACATCAACGGCGCACCGCAAACGCTGCGCCTAACGGTGGGCTACAAGTTCTAGAGTGCGCCTTGTGAAACCTCATGCAGGATCGTCGCCTCCACAGCATCCTCATCGTCGGCGGCGGCACCGCAGGATGGATGGCGGCCGCCGCGCTCGCGAAGGTGCTGGGGCGCGAATGCGCCATTCGCCTCATCGAATCCGAGGAGATCGGCACCATCGGGGTGGGCGAAGCCACCGTTCCGCACCTGAAGCTTTTCAACAGCGTGCTGGAGATCGATGAGGTCGAGTTCATCCGCGAGGTGCGCGGCACCTTCAAGCTCGGCATCCAGTTCGTCGACTGGGGGCGTGCCGGGGATCGCTACATTCATGGCTTCGGCACCATCGGCCACGACTACGGACTGCTGCCGTTTCACCAGTACTGGCTGAAGCTGTTCCTTGCGGGCCAGGCCACCGACATCGGCGCCTATTCCCTCAACACCGCCGCCGCCCCGCTCGGCAAATTCATGTCATCTGCGCACGATGTGCCGGCGACCTCTCCGCTTGCGAACATCACCTATGCCTATCACTTCGACGCGGGTCTGTATGCCGCGTATCTGCGCCGCTACGCTGAAGCGCGCGGCGTGCGGCGCACCGAAGGGAAGGTCGTGGATGTGCGCCTGCGCGGCGCCGACGGCTTCATCGAAGCGGTGGTGCTGGAGGGCGGTGAGCAGGTGAGCGCGGATCTCTTCATCGACTGCTCGGGCTTCCGCGGCCTCTTGATCGAGCAGGCCCTGCACACCGGCTACGAGGACTGGACTCACTGGCTGCCCTGCGATCGCGCCATGGCGGTGCCGTGCGAGAACGTGGGTCCCCCCACGCCGTACACGCGCTCCACCGCGCGCGCGGCCGGCTGGCAATGGCGCATCCCGCTGCAGCACCGCACCGGCAACGGCTACGTCTACTCGAGCGCCTACATCGAGGACGACGCGGCAGCGGACACCCTGATGAGCAATCTCGACGGGCGCGCGCTGGCCGAGCCGCGGAAACTCAGGTTTACAACCGGCATGCGCAGGAAGTTCTGGAACCGCAATTGCGTGGCGGTGGGACTCGCGAGCGGCTTCATGGAGCCGCTCGAGTCGACCAGTATCTACATGATCCAGTCCGGTATCGCGAGGCTCATCAACCTGATGCCGGACCGGAGCTTCAGTCCGGTGCTGATCGAACGTTACAACAAGCAGGCGGCGTTCGAGTGCGAGCGGATCCGCGACTTTCTGATCCTGCACTACTTCGCGACCGAGCGGCGCGACTCGCCCTTCTGGCAGTACTGCAGCAGCATGGAGATTCCGGCGCAGCTGGCCGACAACATCCGCCTGTTCCGCGACAGCGGGCGCTTCTTCCGCGATGCCGAGGAGATGTTCGCCATCACCAGCTGGGTGCAGGTGATGCTCGGGCAGCACATCCTGCCACGCAGCTATCATCCGGCCGTCGACCTGATCCCCGAGCGGGAGCTGAACGAGTTGGTCGGCGGCGTTCGCAAGGTCATCGCGAGCTGCGTCGAGGTCATGCCAACGCATGCCCAGTTCCTCGCCAGGTACGGCGAGGCGGCCAAATGAGCTATCCCCTGACCGCGATTCTGGTGGGCGCGTTGATTGGCGGATGCGCGACGACTCCGCGTTCAGACGAACAGCCGGAGCAACAGCGATCGCTCTCGGCAGCGCCCAGCTGCGTTACTCCGCATCAATGTGAGGCCATGTGGGCTGCGGCAAGACGGTGGATGATAAATACGTGTCGGTATCCGATCCGGACGGAAACCGATCGTCTACTGGAGACATACAACACCGTCGACAACACCGTACCCCGCGCAGTCAGCTCAGCCTTGGCCTGCAGCATCACCAAGGTGTCCCGCCCCGAGGGCGGTTATTCGTTCGTCGTGGTTGCCGCGTGTAGTGCGGTGATTCCGCCTGCAGCCCCTTGCTATCCCCCTGTTAGGGAGTCAATCGCACGCTTTGACAAATCACTGACTGCTGTTGCCGCGCACGTGAAAGACTGACGAGACTCACCAGTCCGATTGCCGGGAGCGCGGCCGGATACGCTGCCGAAGATCACCACGGGATTCAGATTAGCGCCAGGGGACCACGATCGAGGCGCGCTTAGAGCGCAGGCACGCTCTACTTCTGCCCAGGCGCAGCTCGCGCTGAGTGCTGCCGCAGCCCGGACATGGCACGCAAGAAATGCACGTCGCGCGGCCGCCACGTCTTGAACAGGCCCAGTTGGAGGAGTACGCTCCGTCACGCTTTTAGGCAAGCGCTTACATGTTAGATGTAAGCGCTTGCGCGCTGGCCGTGGGAGGGAATGGACGTGACCCTCAAAGACGTCGCGCGGGAGGCACAGATGTCCACCGCGACCGCGTCGCGTGTGATCAACGGGCACGGCAACGGGGTGCTGCTCCCGAACCTGTACGGCGAATTCTTCTCGGAAATCATTCGCGGCACCGCCGAAACGCCGGTGGTGCTGATGAACACGCCCGTGCGCGGCTACGGCCACTCCGCGTTCTGCGTTGGACGGGTGTCGATGACATTCCCATGGCGCGCTTCGTAACACCGCCTCTCACCACCGTGCGCGTGCGCATGGCGGAGCTGGGAGCGCGCTCGCTCGAGCGACTCGCGGACGCGATCGAGACGCAGCTCCGCGGGCACCGTCTGGGTGATAGTTGGCGCTGCGCCGAGACGCCGATTTCGATGAGGGAGAGCCATGAAGAAGCAACTGCAAGGACGCCGGCAGAGTGTGATTGCATCGTTCGTTGGCTCGACGCTCGCGGCGGCGGCGGTCGGGCCCGGTATGGTGTGGGCGCAATCTGCTGACGCGACGCTCGCCGGCTACACGACGCCGGGCGCCACCATTACTGTACACAACACCGCGACCGGACTGACGCGCCACGGTACGGCGGCCGGTGACGGACACTTTGTGATCCCGGGGCTGCCGCCGGGCGATTACACCGTTGACGCGGGCGCCGGAACCGAGCAGCAGGTCACGTTGCAGGTGGCCACGACGACTCAACTGGATCTGAAGCTGACCCAGATCACCATTACCGGTACTCACCCCGTCCATCAGGAAGCCCTGACGTCGGAAGTCGGGCAGGTGGTCTCCCTGCACGACATCGACACGCTGCCCCAGTACACGCGCAACTTCCTCGAGTTTGCCAACCAGGTACCGGGGATGCAGTTCAACGTCGACAGCCAAGGCCGTACGAACCTGCGCGGGGGTGCGCAGCTCTACAGCAACATCAACGTCTACATCGATGGTGTGAGCCAGAAGGATTACGTCTTCGGCGGCGTCACCGGACAGGAGGGCCCGGGGCAGGCCGGCGACCCGGGGAATCCCTTCCCGCAGCTCGCGATCGACGAATACAAGGTCATCACCTCGAACTACAAGGCGGAATACGGCGACGCGGCGAGTGCCATCATCGTGGCCCAGACCCGCTCCGGCACCAATCATTTCAAGGGTGAGTCCTTCGGCACCTTCACCAACCAGAACCTGCGCGCGGACACCCCCGCAGAGCTGGCGTCAGGCAAGCCGAAGACGCCGGCACCCAGCTGGGAGTTCGGCGTCGCCCAGGGCGGCCCGATCATCCCGGACAAGATGCATTTCTTCTTCACGTTCGAGCGCAAGACGCTGTCGGAGCAGAACGTAGTGTTTCCCGGCGGTGGCGTCGACCAGGCGACCGTGGTCCCGCTGCTGCCGGCGAGCGTCGCCGCGCAGTTCGGGCCCACCACGAACCCGTTCACGGAGAATCTGGGGTTCGGCAAGCTGGACTTCGAGCCAACGGAAGCCGACCGCTTCGAGCTGACCGCCAAGATCCGCGACGAGAGGCAGCTGCAAGGGGCGAACGGCCAGGCGGCGGCCTCGGCCGCCTCCCACTACAAGAACGACGACAACCGCTACATGCTCCTCTGGGTGCATGACTGGCAGAAGGTGCTGAATGAGGTGCGGGTCACTCAGCAGAGCACCACCTCGAACACCAACGCGGCACCGAGCCCGCAATTCAATTACCACTATTTCCCGGCCTTCCCCGCCCTCAGTCCCGACGATCTGATCATCCAGACCGGGGGCCCCGGAGCGGGCGTGGGATTTCGCTACGAGCAGTCGGGCACTGGGCTTCAGGATGACCTGACCTTTACCGGCTTCACCGACCACACGATCAAGGTGGGGGCGCGCTTCCAGGCCATCGACCTCGTCGCGGCGGCGGGTACGCTGAGTCTCAGCGACGCGGCCTACTACGAGGCGGTCACGAGCTCCGGTATCTATGCGAATCCGTACCTGGTGCAGTTTCCGGTGAGCTTCCCCGGCGTCGGCGCCCCGCGCGTCGACTCGAAGGACAAGCAGTTCAGCATCTACTTCCAGGACGACTGGACGGTCAACCGTAACTTCACAGTGAATGCCGGGCTGCGCTGGGACTACGAGAAAGTGCCCCTCTGGGAGGACTATGTGACCCCGGCGAACGTGGTCACCGCTCTCAACTCGCCCGGGGCGCTGCCGGGTTACAACCCGAACGTGACGTATGCACAACTGCTCGCCACGAGCTTCCCGGGGAGCCCCGGGATCAACATCAACGACTACATCAGCACCGGCTCGAATCGCAGTTCGCCGACCAATGAGTTTCAGCTGCGCATTGGATTCGCGTACGACATCAAGGCGGATCAGCAGTACGTGGTCTTCGGCGGCTATGGCCGGTCCTACGACCGGAACCTCTTCAATCAGCTGTCGTACGAGACGACCAAGGTGGGTCTGTACAACAACCCGCAGATCTACTTCCCGTCGCCCTACACCAACGATTCGTTCGGCCCCTGCGCGACGGCGGCCGACGTGAATCCGGCCAACCACTGCTACGCCTGGAATCCCGCCTACCTGACGCCGGCGGGCCTCGCGACCATTCCGGTGAGCACCTCATCCCATGAGGTCGACCTGATCAACAACCACATCAAGGCGCCGCACTCCGATCAGTTCAGCATCGGGTTCCGCACGCGCCTCGCCGACTGGGATGCGGCACTGACGTTCGCGGACATCAAGAGCTACGACGCCATGATCGGGCATCTGGGGCTGCGCTACGCGGACGGGTCCTACTACAGCACCGCTGGCAACCCGTGGGGCGCCTTCGGGAGCCTGCGGGGCTACGGAGCACTCATCCTCTGGGACAACGCTGGCGAGGACGAGAACCAGCAGGTGACGTTGTCGCTCGACAGAGCGTACACGCCGGCTTCCGGCTGGAGTGCGTCCTTCGCCTACACCTACTCGAACGCATACCAGAACAACGTCGCCGGCCCCCTGAATCCGTATCAGGGCGCCCCGAATGGCTATCTGTTCGATCTCCCTTCGCCGAAGGACTACCCCCTCCTGCCGTCGACGGCGGTGCCGAAGCATCGCATCGTCGCAACCGGCAGCTACGACTTGCCGTGGGGCCTCTCGCTCTCGGGCAAAGGCGAGATTGCGTCGGCGACTAACATTGATGTAATCCTCGGTTGCCCCACCCTGACCGTGTGCAACAACGGTATCGGCGGGACGGCCTTCCCGATCAGCGCCAAGATTCCGAACACCATCGGCTACCGGGACGTCGACCTGTCTCTGGCGAAGAGGCTCAGGATCTACCGGGAAGTCAACGGGACCGTTCGCGTGGATATCCTGAATGTATTCAACTACACCAACTACGATCCGAACGCGGCTACCTGGCCCGTGACGGGCGGTCAGACCATCCCGCAACCGCACTACACCGCGAACGGCCCCATCGTCGGCTTCCCGCGAACCGTCAGGCTCACAGCGCAGCTGACGTGGTGACCTGAAGATCTGCTACTACACTTACACTCGAGGGAGGGCTCTGGCCCTCCCTTGTTTTTTGTGGACCACAATGCCGTGAACGCTCAAGACTCCATGCGGGCCCCGGGCGAGCCGCTTCGCTCCGTCGTCATCGTCGGCGGGGGCAGCTCCGGGTGGATGACGGCTGCGGCGCTCGCCAAGTCCTTCGGCAAGCGGCTCGAGGTGACGCTGGTCGAATCCGAGGAGATCGGCATCATCGGGGTCGGCGAGTCGACGGTCCCGCACTTGCGTGACTTCAACCGCCTGCTCGAGATCGACGAAGCGGACTTCGTCCGGCGGACCCGCGGCACGTTCAAGCTCGGTATCCAGTTCAACGACTGGCGGCGTGTCGGAGACTCCTATGTACATGGATTCGGCACCATCGGCCGAAGCCTGGGGCTCCTCGACTTTCACCAGTACTGGCTCAAGGCCCGGACGCTCGGGCTGGCGAAGGACATCGGCCACTATTCGATCAACACGCTGGCGGCGCCCCAGGGCAGGTTTCTGGTGCCGCCGGCCGATGCGCCGCCGAATACGCCGCTCGCCGACATCGTCTATGCCTATCAGTTCGATGCGGGTCTGTATGCCCAGTATCTGCGTACCTACGCGGAGGCCCGCGGCTCCAGGCGGATCGAGGGCAAGGTCGTCGAAGTCAAGCAGAACGGCGAGAGCGGCTTCGTGGAAAGCGTCCGGCTGGAGAGCGGCGCGACGGTAGCCGGGGACCTCTTCATCGATTGCTCGGGCTTTCGTGCGTTGCTGATCGGGGGCACCCTCCATTCCCCGTTTCAGGATTGGACTCACTGGCTGCCGCTCGACCGGGCGATAGCGGTTCCATGCGAGAAGGTGGGGCCGCCAACGCCCTACACCCGTGTGACCGCGCGTGCGGCGGGCTGGCAGTGGCGCATTCCACTGCAGCACCGCACCGGCAACGGTCACGTTTACAGCAGCCGCTTCATCAGCGACGACGAGGCCGGGGCCTTCCTGCTGAAAAACCTCGATGGCAAGCCGCTCGCCGATCCCTCCAAACCGATCCGGTTTGCCGCCGGCAAGCGCGACAAGCTCTGGGACAAGAACGTCGTGGCCATCGGGCTCGCCGGTGGCTTCCTCGAGCCGCTCGAGTCCACCGCCATATTCCTCAGCCAGTCCGGGATCTTCAGGCTCGTGCAGCTGTTTCCGCGCCGGGATTTCGATCCGGTGCTCGAGCAGACCTACAACGCGCAGGCGCAGTTCGAATTCGAGCGCATCCGCGACTTCCTGGTCCTGCATTACTGCGCCACCGAGCGCAACGACTCGGAGCTCTGGCGCTACTGCCGGAACATGGATATTCCCGACTCGTTACGCGAATACATGCGCCTGTTCGCCGACGCCGGTCGCTTCTTCCGCAACGGCACCGAGCTCTTCGCGGTCACCAGCTGGGTGCAAGTGATGCTCGGGCAGGGGATCATGCCGCGCAGCTATCACCCGGTCGTCGACTGGGTGAGCGGCGATGACCTCAAGTCATTCGTGGAAACCGTCGAGAAGCTCATTGCCCGGTGCGTAGCCATCATGCCGAGACACGAGGACTTCATCGCCCGCCATTGTGCGGCCGTTTAGCCGGCTGCGTCGCACCCGCGGCGGTGTTCGCTTGCGCAGCGGTGCGACGCCCATTGGTTTCGAGGAGAAATGCGATGAGGTTGCCTGCATCCAACTTCCCAACAAGCGCATGTTGGCTCGTATCGCTGCTTGCGGGTTTTTCCCTGTTGGCGCCACCAGCCCGCGCCTCGGAGTACTACCGGCACGTGATCTTCGATAACAGCTTGACTCCCGATGCGTACTTCTACAGCCGGGGCACTTCCAATGGTCCCAGCTATCTCGAGGTCAGGAACAAGAAGTCGCGGCTTCCGGTCGACACGACGACGTTCGTGACGCCACCGAATGCGCTGCGGCTGCAATGGGAATCGAGGCCCGGCGGTGGCTGGGTGGCGGAAGTCCGGTTGCAGGGGCATCGCAATCGGAATCCCGAACTCATCGGCCACAACCTCTATTTCTGGTGTTTCGCGCCGAGCGCGATCGCAGCCGGCGATCTGCCTCAAATTGTGCTCTCCGACGCAACGGAGGGTTTGCAAGTTGCGGAATTACCTGCATCTTTCACGGCGCCATTGCCGCTGGGAACCTATACGGGCGCCATCCCGGCTGGCCGTTGGGTTCAGGCACGAATCCCGCTCGCTGATTTTCCCACCGCATCGATTTATCAGTTTCGCCCGCAGTTTTTGCAGGATGTTGTCTTTCATCAGGGACGCCCCGATGGCGTACGGCATACGCTGATCATTGATGAAATTCGCGTGGATGACGATCACCCGGAAGAGCAATCGTCTTCGCTGTCAGTTCCTGAGGGTGTCCGCGCGATCGGCTACGACCGCCACGTAGTTGTGCGCTGGGATCCGGTGAACAGTCCAACGCTCGCGAGGTACATCATCTACCGCTCGTTTGATGGCAGGGTATTCGAGCCCGCCGGCATGCAGCCCGCGGGAACCGAGCGTTACTCGGATTTTCTGGGCAAAGCAGAAATCACCGCGCAGTACAGAGTGGCTGCTGCGGATTGGCACTATCGAACATCGGCGCTTTCACAACCGGCCAGCGCCTCGACGCGCGACTTCGACGATGATGAGCTTTTGACGATGCTCGAGGAGGCATGCTTCCACTATTACTGGGAAGGCGCCGATGCGCAATCAGGGATGGCGCGAGAAAGCATTCCCGGGGACGACCGCATTGTGGCGACCGGCGCCAGCGGTATGGGCATCGCGGCGCTGATTGTCGGCGCGGACCGCGGGTTCATCACTCGAGTACAAGCCGTCGAGCGATTGACGAGAATCGTCAATTTCCTCGAACACGCGCAGCGTTATCACGGCGCCTGGTCGCACTACATGGACGGAAGCACTGGCAAAACGATGGCCGTCTTCGGCATGTTCGACGACGGCGGAGACCTGGTGGAAACGTCGTTTCTGATGGAAGGCCTGCTCGCCGCCCGGCAGTACTTCCGCGGACCGAGCGATGCGGAACGAGATCTATACCGGCGGATCACCCAACTCTGGGAGGCGGTTGAATGGGATTGGTACCGTGGTCCGCACAGGAACGAGTTCCTGTACTGGCACTGGTCGCCCGAGTGGGAGTGGCAAATTCAGCATCCGCTGATCGGATTCAACGAAGTCATGATTACCTATCTGCTGGGAATTGCTTCGCCGACTCACGCGATCCCGGCTAGTACGTATTACTCCGGCTGGGCCAGCCAGGCGCAACGCGCGGTCCAGTATCGGCAGGGATGGTCAGGCATCACTGACGGGATTCACTACCGCAACGGGCACAGCTATTACGGCATCAAGCTCGACGTGGGTGTGGGCACGGGAGGCCCGTTGTTCTTCACTCACTATTCGTTCTTCGGGTTCGATCCCCATAGTCTGCACGACCGGTTCACCTCTTCGTATTTTCTGAACAACCGCAGTCTTGCGCTCATCAATCGAGCGTATTGCATTGCCGACCCCAAACACTTCAAAGGATACGGTGCTGATGCCTGGGGCCTGACGGCGAGCGACGGTCCCGACGGCTACGTGCCCTACGCGCCCGACGACACCAGCGACTGTGGAACGCTCACTCCAACCGGCGCTCTGGCCTCGTTTCCCTACACGCCCGAGGCTTCCATGGCAGCGCTCAAGCACTACTATCGAGATCTCGGCGGAGAGATGTGGGATATCTACGGGCCACGCGACGCGTTTAATGCGGGAGCCGACTGGATCTCTCCGATCTATATGGGCCTGAATCAGGCGCCAATCGTTGCCATGGTTGAAAACTACCGCACCGGGCTGGTGTGGAAGAACTTCATGGCGAATCCGGAAATCGGCACCATGCTGCGCCAGCTTGATGCGGTTACCGCCGATTCACGAGCAGTTCCTAGCGCGCTACGGGACAAGCAGCCGCGCAGCAGGCACGCTAAAGCGCAGGCGCGCTCTACTTGCGCCCGGCGGCCGGTTTGCGCCGCTGCTGCAACAGCCAGGTGAAAAGCTGCGGATCCGCGTACGCCGCGGTCCACGCGTCATGACCGGTGTCGGGATACACGGTGAGGCGCGCATCGCCCCCGCAGGCCTTGATCGCCTCAATCGTGGCCTGATCGCCGCCGAGCGGGACCACGTCATCCTTCGCACCATGGAATGACCAGACGGGCACGTCCTTGAACCGGCAGGCATCCGCCGGGTCCCAGGTTCCGCACACCGGCGCGATCGCCGCGAAGCGATCGGGGCGCTGGCTCGCCCAGGCGTAAGTCCACATTCCGCCCATGCTGACACCGGTCAGATACACCCGGTCCGTATCTATGGGCAGCTGCTCGAGCAACTCATCCAGCATCGCGTTCAGCACCGCCGGGTCAAAGCGCTCGATACTGTTGCGGGCCTGCGGTGAGGCAACAATGAACGGGAAGTCCGCGCGCGAGGCGACGATCTTCGGCGGACCCAGCACCTTGAGTCTCTCGAGATCCTCGCCCGCCTCTCCGGATCCGTGCAGGAAGATGAGCAGCGGGTAGCGGGTGGCGCCGCTGCGGTCGAAACCGGCCGGCAGGTACAGCAGCAGCCGGCCCTCCGCTTCGACGGTCATCGTGCGCTGGAAGGATTGCGGATGCTGGCCTGGCGCGAGCACCCATGTCTTGCGCGCTGCGCAGCCTGCGGCCACGCTGAAGCTTGCGAACAGCGTCACAAAAAGCGTTGCCTTCACGTGCTTGGGGTCGAATAGGCTGCCTCGAGCCCGGGGCGAGTTTGACACGCACAAGAGGTGCTGGCTAGACTTTCTGAAAACGTTTACTTGGCGCCGGGATGGGACTACATCGCGGCTGCTGCGGAGAGTGTGTGGCGGCGACGATTAAGGACGTGGCGCGGCGGGCGCGGGTCTCGATCGCCTCGGTGTCCCGCACTCTCAACAACTCCAGCTCGGTGACCCCGAACGTTCGCGAGCGCGTGCTGCGTGCCGCGAGCCGGCTGAATTACACGCCACATGCCGCCGCGCGCAGCCTGATCATCCGTCGCACCCACACCATCGGACTGCTGCTGCCGGATATTCACGGGGAGTATTTCTCTGAGCTCATCCGTGGTGTGGACCGCGCGGCGCGCTCGCGCGGCCTGCACCTGCTGGTCTCGAGCACGCATGGAAATAACGCCGAGGCAGCCGATGCGCTGCGATCGATGAACGGGCGCGTCGACGGTCTGCTGATGATGTCGCCGTACATCGGCGGCGCTAGCCTCGAGGACGCGCTGCCGAGCGGCCTGCCGACCGTTCTCATGAACACCCACGAGCCGGCCGGCATCGGCACGGCGTTCGTGGTCGATGATTTCGGTGGCGCGCGCGCCATCACCGCTCACCTGGTGGGCGCCGGCTATCAGGATATCGTCCACATCCGTGGCCCGGCGAACGACTTCCAGTCGCTGGAGCGGGTACGCGGCTACCGTGCGGGGCTTGGCGCCGGCTGCCGCGCGCGAGTCATCGACGGCGATTTCACCGAGGAGTCGGGCTATCGCGCGGGCCGCGCACTCGCCGCGAGCGACACCCGGCCGCAGGCGGTGTTCGCGGCGAACGACACCATGGCGATCGGGTGCCTGTTCGCCCTTACGGAAGCCGGTGTGCGGGTTCCGCACGATATCGCGCTCGGCGGTTTCGATGACATTCCGCTCGCGCGCTTCGTCAGTCCACCGCTGACGACGGTGCGCGTCGACGTCGCCGAGATGGGGCGGCGTGCGCTCGAGAGCCTGGTCGTTTCCATCGCCGACCCGGACGCCGCCGGGCGTTCGTCAGTCGAGACGGTCCCGGTCGAACTGGTCGTGCGCGCCTCGTGCGGCGCGGATTCACGGGTTCAAACACCTTGCAAGGAGGCAGGCGGGTGATGGGCAGCTACGAACCGACGCGCCGGGCTTCATCCGGGAGACGTCAGGCACTGCCGCTACTGATGGCGATCTGCACGCTGTTGTCTGCTCGTACGGGCGCTGCCGGCAGTTCGCTGGCGCCGGCGCCGGATGCCGCCGCCAGTTCGGCGACGCCCGCGGCGGTTTCGATCGGCGTGCTCCGTCCTGCGACTCCGGTTGCACTGGATCCATTCTTCGCGGATCTCGAGGAGCGCACGTTGCGCTTGCTGTGGGAGAGCGGCAATTCCGGCATGGGCCCCGCTCCCGAGCGCTATCCGACCCCGCCGCTCGCCCGCAACGCGGCGGGCTTCGGGCTCGGCGGCAATCCGGCGGCCCCGGCGCAGGAGCCAATCGGGGTGCTGCGTGATACGAATTCCGAGGCCGCGGATGCCGCGCATTCCGTGGCCGTGGATCCGTTCTTCGCGGATCTCGAGGAGCGCACGTTCCGCTTCTTCTGGGAGACCGGTAATCCCAGGAATGGCCTCATTCCCGACCGCTACCCGACGCCCTCGTTCGCCAGCACCGCCGCGGTAGGCTTCGGGCTCACCGCCTATCCGATCGGCGTCGAACGCGGCTATATCTCGCGGCAGGCGGCGCGCCAGCGCGTGCTCGCGACCCTGCGCTTCTTCGCCACCGAAGCGAATCAGCACGGGTTCTTCTATCACTTCATCGACATGCGCAGCGGCGCGCGCTCCAAAGAGAGCGAAGTGTCGACGATGGATACGGCGCTGCTGCTCGCCGGGATGCTCTTCTGCGAGACGTATTTCGACGGCGATGATCCGGAAGAGATGGAGATCCGAACGCTGGCCGAGGAGATCTACCGGCGGGTGGACTGGACCTGGGCCCAGCCACGCCCGCCGGCGGTCGCGCTCGCCTGGACACCGGAAGAGGGGTTCGCGAGCCTCGACTGGAACGGTTACAACGAGGCGATGCTCATCTACCTGCTCGCGCTGGGCTCCCCCACGCACCCGGTCGACGAGCAGGCCTGGACGCGCTGGACCAGCACCTACGACCAGTTCTGGGGTACGCTCTACGACCAGACTTTCCTGGGCTTCGCGCCCCTCTTCGGCCACCAGTTCACGCACGTATGGGTGGATTTCCGCGGCATCCAGGACGCGTACATGCGCGAGCATGGACTCGACTACTTTGAGAACAGCCGCCGGGCGACTTACGCACAGCGCCGGTACGCCATCGCGAATCCGAAGCAATGGCAGGGATATGGCAAGAACGTGTGGGGCATGAGCGCCTCCGACGGCCCGGGACCCGGTCGCGAGCCGTACGAGGGCGAGAATCGCCGCTTCCTGACGTACGCCGCGCGCGGCGTGGCCGTGGGCCGCATCGTCGATGACGGCACCATCGCCCCAACCGCCGCCATCAGCTCGCTCCCCTTCGCCCCCGAGATCGTGCTGCCCGCGACGCTGGAGATGTACCATCGCTTCGGCTCCTCGATCTACTCCTCGTACGGGTTCCTCGACGCGTTCAACGCCAGCTTCCGTGGACCTCAAAGCCCACAAGAGCCGACGCTGCCGGGCTGGGTTGACCGGGACTACATCGGCATCGATCAGGGGCCGATACTGGCGATGATCGAGAACTATCGCTCGTCGCTGGTGTGGCGAGTCATGCACGGCAATTCGTACATGCGCGAGGGCCTGGAGCGCGCCGGATTCTCGGGCGGGTGGCTCGAGCAGGGTGCACTCGGGCCGACTCCACCCCCGCCGGGTCCGCTCGGGCAGTATCCGCTGGTGCAAAACCCGCTCGCGCCGCCTGCTCTGTTCGCGCAGAGTCCACTCAAGCCAACTCCGTGACCGCAGGCAGGAGCCGCAGCCTGCCGCGCCAGCTGACGCTGCTGCTGCTCCTGCTGTGCGCCGTTGGGTGCGGCTCGCCGGTGACGCACCAGCGCCGGGTGACCGTGTGGGCGATGGGCCGCGAGGGCGCGGTGATCGCGCAGCTACTGCCCGAGTTCACCAGGCTCCATCCCGACATCGAGGTACGGATCCAGCAGCTGCCCTGGACCGCCGCTCATCAGAAGCTGCTCACCGCCTACGCCGGCGAGGCGACGCCGGACCTCTGTCAGCTCGGCAATACCTGGATCCCGGAGTTCGTCGCGCTCGAGGCGCTCGAGCCTCTGGACCAGAGTCTCGCGCGCTCGACGGCCGTGCAGGCGAGCGACTATTTTCCCGGGATCTGGGACACCAACATCATGGGCGGCACCCTCTACGGAGTGCCGTGGTACATCGACACGCGGCTGCTGTTCTATCGACGCGACCTGCTCGCGCAGGCGGGCTTTGCCGAGCCGCCCAGGACCTGGGAGGAATGGTCGCGCATGCTCGCGGCCATCAAGGCCCTCGTCGGGCCCGAGCGTTACGGCGTGCTGCTGCCCTTGAGTGAATTCGATACGCTACTGGTGCTCGCGATACAGCAGCCGGAGCCGCTGCTGCGGGAGGACGGCCGCTACGGCAATTTTCGCAGCGCCGGCTTTCATCGCGCCCTGGGCTTCTACCGCGAGATCTTCCAGCGCCAGTGGGCGCCGCCGGTCGACAGCACGCAGATCTCCAACGTCTGGAACGAGCTCGGGCGCGGCTACTTTTCCTTCTACATCTCCGGCCCCTGGAACATCGGCGAATTCACGCGCCGCCTGCCGCCGGAGCAGCAGGACACCTGGATGACCGCGCCCATGCCGGGGCCGGATGGCCCGGGCGCCTCGATCGCGGGCGGGGCGAGCCTGGTGATCTTTCGCCGCTCGCGCCATAAGGCGGACGCCTGGCTGCTGCTGGAGTTCCTATCCTCGCCGCAGATCCAGAAGCGCTTCTACCAACTGACCGGGGACCTGCCGCCGCGCCGCAGCACCTGGCGCGCGCCGGAGCTCGCCGGCAACCTCTACGCCCGCGCCTTCCGCGAGCAGCTGGAGCGGGTGAAGCCCCAGCCGAAAGTGCCGGAGTGGGAGCGCATCGTGAGCGGCATGCGCCTGATGGCCGAGCGCGTCGTGCACGGTGATCTCTCGGTGGAGGAGGGGGCCGCGGATCTCGATCGTGACGTCGATGCCGTTCTGCAGAAGCGGCGCTGGCTGCTCGCCCGGGGCGTGACGCCATGAAGGTCGGGCACGCTGCCTGGGCCTTCGCCACACCGGCGCTGCTGGTCATCACGGTGTTCTTCTTCGTCCCGGTGCTGGCGGCGCTGATCGTGAGCCTCACCGATTTCGATCTCTATGCGCTCGCGGACATCCGCAATCTACGCTTCGTCGGGCTCGACAATTACCGCCAGCTGTTGCACTCCCCGGAGTTCTGGCGGGCGGTGGCCAACACCGGCTATTTCGTCGCAGTCGGGGTGCCGCTGTCCCTGGCAGCCTCGCTCGCGAGCGCGCTGCTGGTGAACTCACGGCTTGCATACCTGGCCGGGTTCTTTCGCACGGCGTTTTTCGCACCCGTGGTGACGACGCTCGTGGCCGTGGCGGTCGTGTGGCGCTACCTGCTGCACACACGCTATGGACTGCTCAACTACGCGCTCGCTCAGCTCGGCATTCACCCGATCGACTGGCTGGGCGATCCGCATTGGGCACTGCCTGCGATCATCCTGTTCGCGGTGTGGAAGAACTTTGGCTACAACATGGTCATTTTCGTGGCCGCGCTGCAGAGCATTCCCGCCGACTTGTACGAGGCGGCGCGCCTGGACGGCGCGAGCGTGTGGCAGGAGTTCGGCCGCGTCACGCTGCCGATGTTGCGTCCGACCCTGCTGCTGGTGAGCATCCTGACGGTGGCCGGATATTTCCAGCTGTTCGCGGAGCCGTACGTGATGACCCAGGGCGGACCGCTGCAAAGCACGGTCAGCGTGCTGTACTTCATGTACGAAGAGGGCTTCAAGTGGTGGAATCTCGGTTCCGCCTCCGCGGTCGCGTTCCTGCTGTTTCTGATGATCCTCGCAGTCACGGCGCTGCAGGTGCGCCTCACGCGCGACGCGGAAGCACGATGAGCGCCCCCGGTGCGCGAGTACTGCTGCACGCGCTGCTGCTCGGCGCCGCGGCGATCACCCTGTTTCCGCTGCTGTGGATGCTGTCGGTGTCGTTCATGGCGGGCGGGGAGGCGAGCGCCTTTCCGCCACCGCTGCTGCCGGGCCACGCGACGCTGGCGAACTACCGGCAGCTCTTCGGCCAGCAGAACATCGGCCGTTACCTGACAAACAGCCTGTGGCTTGCCGCCATGACGACGCTGCTGTCGCTGCTCTTCAATTCCCTGGCGGGCTACGCGTTCGCCAAGCTGCGCTTCCGCGCACGTGAGCCGATCCTGAAGGTGCTGCTGGCGGCGCTGGTGATCCCCAGCCAGGTGGCGATGTTGCCGCTGTTTCTGATGATTAAATGGCTGGGGCTCGTCAACACCTATGCGGCGGTGGTAGCGCCGGCGATGGCGGGAATCTTCGGCGTCTTCCTGGTCAGGCAGTACGCGCTCACGATACCCGATGAGCTGCTGGAGGCGGCGCGCATCGATGGCGCGAGCGAGCTGCGAATCTTCACCTCGATCGTGCTGCCGGCGCTGCGGCCGATCCTGGTCACGCTCGGAGTTTTCACCTTCCTTGGCAGCTGGAACGACTTCATGTGGCCGCTGATCGTTCTCACGGACCAGGATCTGTATACGCTGCCGATTGCGCTCGCCACGCTGTCGCGCGAGCACGTGCAGGACAACGAGCTGATGATGGCCGGCGCGGTACTCACTGTATTGCCGGTGGTGGTGTTGTTCCTGTCACTGCAACGCTACTACATCCGCGGCATTCTGATGGGCAGCGTCAAGGGGTGACTAAGCCGGTCTAAGGTCCGAGCGCCGCGCCGTTGCTGGCGATGACCTGGGAATAGAAGCGCGCGCTCGCCTTGGGCGTGCGCCGCTGGGTCTTGAAGTCCACGTGCACGATCCCGAAGCGCTTCGAATAGCCGAGCGCCCATTCGAAGTTATCCAGCAGCGACCACACGAAATAACCGCGCAGATCCACTCCCTGCCCGAGGGCTGCACCGATGGCCCGCAGGTGCTCGCGCAGGTAGGCGACGCGCAACGGATCCTCGAGCTGATCGCCGGCGACCGTCGGCGGATCGAGGAAGGCGGCGCCATTCTCGGTGACGTAAACGGGCAGGTTGCCGTAGCGCTCCTTCACCCACAGAAGCGTATCGGTGAGTCCCTGCGGGTACACCTCCCACTCCGTTTCCGTGTAGAGCGCACTTTGCTGCCGCACGGACGCCGCCCGCACCGGCCAGGAGCCCGCGTCGTGGCGTATGACACCGCGGGTGTAGTAGTTCACACCCAGAAAATCGATCGGCTGCTTGATGAGCTCGAAATCCACCTGCGGCCACTGCGGCCAGGCACTGCCGAACACCTCCTTGAGCTCCGGCGGGTAACTGCCCAGCAATACCGGGTCGAGGTACTGGCGGTTCATGTACGCATCCGCCCGCTGGGTGGCGGCGGTATCTTCAGGTAGGCTCGAGGCCGCGTGTTTGGGCTCAAGGTTCACCACCAGGCCAATCTGATGTCTGCCCTCACTGCGATAAGCCTGGATCGCCGCCCCATGAGCGCGCAGCAACTGGTGGGTGGCGATGGGCGCCTCGAACAGGTTGCGGTGGCCGGGCGCGAGTGCCCCGTGCAAGTAGCCGCCGTCTGTCACGACCCACGGCTCATTGAGCGTCGCCCACAGCTTGACCCGGTCGTCGAGCTTGCGGAACACGATCGCGGCGTACTCGGCAAACCACTTGGCCGCATCGGGATTGAGCCAACCGCCGCGGTCATCGAGTGCCGCCGGCAGATCCCAGTGATAGAGCGTCACCATGGGTGCAATGCCGTGCCTGAGCAACGCATCGGTGAGGCGGTCGTAGAAGGCAAGGCCGGCCGGATTGACCGCGCCGGCTCCCTGAGGGATTACACGGCTCCAGGAGATGCTGAAGCGGTAGGCCTTGAGGCCAAGCTTGCCCATCAGCGCCACATCCTGCGCGTAGCGGCGATAGTGGTCGCAGGCGACGTCACCGGTATCACCGTCACGCACCAGACCGGGAGTGTGCGCGAAGCGCTGCCAGATGCTCGGCGCCGCACCGTCGGCGAGCGGGGAGCCTTCGATCTGATAAGCCGAAGTCGAGCAACCCCACAGGAAATTCGCCGGGAAAGTGATGGCGCGCCTCGCCGTTGTTATCGGACAATACTCTCCAGGATGCTGCGAAAACGTTTTCTGAGCCCCGGGATGCAAATTTTATCCGAGTTTGCGCGGGGCTGCACCGTGCCTGCGCCGGGGCGCACGCTGCGCCTTGAGTGACTTGAGGGAGCGGCAGTGGCTGCGGTACAGCTCGAGCGGGTACGCAAGGTCTACGGCGGCAGGCACATCGCGGTCGCCGATGCGAGCTTCGACGTGGCCGACTCGGAGCTCATCGTGCTCGTCGGTCCCTCGGGCTGCGGGAAATCGACGCTGTTGCGGATCATCGCGGGCCTTGACTCACCCAGCTCCGGCACGGTGCGTATCGGCGGCCGGATCGTCAACGATGTTGCGCCGAAGGATCGCGACATCGCGATGGTGTTCCAGAGCTATGCCCTGTATCCGCACATGACGGTCGCCGAGAACCTGAGCTTCAGCCTGAAGCTGCGAGGCCAGTCGCGTGCCGAGATCGAGCGCCGCGTGCGTGAGTCCGCAGAGTTGCTGGGTCTTACGGACCTCTTGCAGCGACGGCCACGGCAGCTCTCGGGCGGACAGCGCCAGCGCGTCGCACTGGGGCGCGCGCTGGTGCGTGATCCGAAGGTGTTCCTGCTCGATGAGCCGCTGTCCAACCTCGATGCGAAACTGCGCCTGGGCGTGCGCACCGAAATCGCGAAGCTGCACCGCCGGCTGCTGGCGACCATGATCTACGTGACCCACGATCAGATCGAAGCGATGACGCTGGGGCAGCGGATTGTCGTGCTCAATCACGGTGAGATTCAGCAGATTGACGCTCCGATGAAGGTGTACGAGCGGCCCGCCAACCTCTTTGTGGCGGGATTCATCGGCAGTCCGGCCATGAATTTTCTGCGCGGACGCCTGGTGCAGCAGGACGGGCTGCATCTCGAGCTCGGCTTCACGCGGCTGCACCTCGGAGAGCCCGGCGGCCCCGGGCCGGATTTCGCATCACTCATCGGCGCGGAGGTGATCGCCGGGCTGCGGCCCGAGGATCTGCGCCTGGGCGCCGCGGCCGGCTCGCTGGTGCGCCAGCCGCGCCTGAACGCCGTGCTGGAGCTGATCGAGCCGGTCGGCAACGAGGCGTTCCTGAATGCCCGCGCCGGCGACACGGAGCTGATGCTGCGCGTGCCTCCGCACGCGCTCCCGGCCCCCGGGGACCCCGTGACGCTCACCTTTTCGCCTGAGCGGCTGCACCTGTTCGATCCGCAGACGGGACGCCGATTCGAGAAGTTTTAGGGCACGAGCGCGGGAGGAATGCATGATGCGCAGGGGTTGGCGATTGTCGATGGCGTTACTGGTACTGACGCTCGCCGTCACGCGAGTGGACGCACAGGCGGGTGAGGGCCGCATCACGGTGGATGCGGCGGCACGGACACGGCCATTTCCGCATTTCTGGGAGCGGATGTTTGGATCCGGACGCGCGGTGCTGACGCTGCGCGAGAGTTATCGTCAGGACCTGCGCGCCGTGCGCGGCGTCACGGGGGTCGGCTACATCCGCTTTCACGGCATCTTCCACGACGAGCTGGGCCTGTACACGGAAGACCGGAAGGGCGAGCCCCTGTACAACTTCTCGTACGTCGACCAGGTATACGATGGTCTTCTGGCCAACGGCGTTCGACCGTTCGTCGAGCTGAGCTTCATGCCGAGTCAGCTGGCCAGCCGCGATGTACGCCAGAGCTTCTGGTATCACCCGGTCGTCTCGCCCCCGAAGGACTATGGCCGGTGGGACGCGTTGATGACGGCGTTCGCACGGCACCTGGTCGAGCGCTACGGGATCGACGAGGTCAGCCACTGGTACTTCGAGGTGTGGAACGAGCCCAATCTGGATTTCTGGGCAGGCCAGCCCAAGCAGTCCACTTACTGGACGTTGTACGACCACACCGCCAGGAGTCTGAAGGCGGTGGATGCGCGGCTGCGTGTCGGAGGGCCGGCGACCGCCCAAGCCGCGTGGGTTCCGGATTTCATCCGGCACTGCAAGCAGAACGCGGTCCCGGTCGACTTCGTTTCGACACACGTCTACGGCGACGATACCGCCAAGGACGTATTCGGGTCCGTTGCGCCGATTGGGCGTGGCCGCATGGTATGTCGCGCCGTGGAGAAGGTGCACTCCGAAATCCAGGCATCCCCGTTGCCGTCCCTGCCACTGATCTGGTCGGAGTTCAACGCAAGCTTCGCGAACCACCCGCAAGTAACCGACGCCCCCTACATGGGGCCGTGGCTGGCGGAGACGGTCCGGCAATGCGACGGACTGGTACAGGACATGTCCTATTGGACGTTCTCCGACGTGTTTGAGGAGGGCGGTGTCGTGAAGACGCCGTTCTACGGAGGCTTCGGGCTCTTGGCCGCGGGCGGCATTCCAAAGCCGGCCTTCAACGCGTTTGCTCTGCTGCACCAACTCGGCGAGGAGCGCTTCCCCGCCGACGCCGAGGGCGCGCTGCTGACGCGCCGGAGCGACGGAGCACTGGTCCTCGCCGTCTGGAACTACACCGAGATCGGCTCGACTCCGCAGGCGCGACGGGTCGTACTGACTCTGAAGAACATTGCTGCCCGCACCGCCAGCGTTCAGTCACTGGACGCCGAGCACGGAAACGTTCACCCGGCGTACCAGCGGATGGGATCTCCGCGCTATCCGACGCAACGCCAGCTCACCGAATTGCGCGCCGCTGCCGCGTTGCCCGCGCCCGTGGTACGCGCGCTGGAGGCCGGCGCGCTGTCGCTCGAAATTCCACCCGACGGACTCGTTCTCGTCACGATTGCAGCGGCGCCGCCGGAGGGGAAGTAGACGCGCTCAAACACGCACGAGCCGTGGGTTGGAGGAGCGCATGAGGGGTACGGGCCGGGGCGGCGCCCAAGCTGGCGATTGCCGCGGCTTTGTCAGCCGCATCGGACAGGCAATTCAGACCATCGGCCCGTGTGAGCTTGGCATAATCTCTTCATGTACCATGCGGTGCTCTGCTTGCTGTAGTCAGAGAGAACCCAGGTGCGAGCATGTGGCCTCGCCTGCGGCAGCCGGCTGTGATCGCCGCCGCTCTGCTCGCGTCGATACTGCTGTCTCAAGACACAGCCACGAGTTCGGGCGCGCCCGTTACGGCCCCGGCAACCCAGGCTCACCGACGTGCCGGCACTGCGGACAAGACCGTACGGCCTGAACCTCAGCCCTTTGCTTTCGCCAATGTGCAACAGCTGGCGCAGGAACGTGCGACCCACGATTATCGGCCGATGCCAGATGCGCTGCCGGCGGCACTCGCCAATCTAAGCTACGATCAATACCGGGACATTCGCTTTCGCCCCGAGAGCGCGCTGTGGCACGGCCAGTCGCTGTTCGAGGTACAGTTCTTCCACCGCGGCTACCACGTCAGGCAGCGCGTCAATATCTTCGAGGTGAGTAGTGCAGGCGCGAGCCCGATCGCCTACAACCCTCAATTCTTCAGCTTCGGGCCTCTGCTCAAGCTGCCGAGGGCTGCGGCGAATCTCGGCTTCGCGGGTTTGCGCGTGCACTATCCGCTGCAATCACCTGCGTACAAGGATGAGCTGATCGTCTTCCTCGGCGCTTCTTATTTCCGTGTGCTCGGCCGCAATCAGCATTACGGCGCCTCGGCGCGCGCTCTGGCGATCGATACCGCAGCACCCAGCGGGGAGGAATTTCCCGCCTTCACCGATTTCTGGCTGGTGCGGCCGCAGCCAGCCGATCGCGTGCTCACCATCTATGCGCTACTCGACGGCAAGAGCGTGGCCGGCGCGTATCAATTCCAGATTCGACCCGGCGCCATCACTCAGGTCGAAGTGCATTGTCAGCTCTACCTGCGTCGCGCCATCGGCAAGCTCGGCGTGGCCCCGCTCACGTCCATGTTTCTCTACGGCGAGGAGGGCGCCGCGCGACGCTTTGACGACTACCGTCCGCAGGTTCACGACAGCGACGGCTTCATGACGGAAACCGGTCACCTGGAATGGATCTGGCGTCCGCTGGCCAATCCGCGCGAGCTGCGGGTCAATCGCTTCATGGACGAAAATCCGCGCGGCTTCGGTCTGATTCAGCGCGAGCGCGATTTCAATCGTTACCAGGACGTGGAAGCTCAATATCAAGCGCGGTCGAGCTACTGGGTCGAGCCTCTAGGGGACTGGGGCAAGGGCGGAGTAGAGCTGGTGGAGATTCCCAGCGATGAGGAAATCCACGACAACATGGTCGCTTATTGGGTGCCGGCGCAGCCAGCCAGCGCGGGCAAGCCATGGTCATTCTCTTATCTACTGTCCGCCTACGCCCAGGCGCCGCACTGGCCGCCGGGCGGGCGGGTGGTCGCGACCCGTAATGGCAATCCAGCCATGGGCGACAACAAGGGGCATTTTGCCCCCGGCGCGCGCCGCATGCTGGTGGATTTCGCCGGCGGGGAACTGGAAGGACTCGAGGGCGCCCAACCGGTCAAGGCGCAGGTGAGCGCCGACAACGGCCAGATTGAAGCAGTGACCGTGCAGCGCCTCGCGAGCGGCGTCTGGCGGGTCGCGTTCGTGGTCACGCCCAAAGTGAAGAAGGCGGTCGATCTGCGTTGCTATCTCACCTTGCATGGCGAGGGCCTGACGGAAACCTGGGTCTATCAATGGACGCCTTGAGCTGGTCGCATTCGCGGCTGCGCTGGCACGTGCGCCTGCGTCGCACGCTGTTTTTCGGTTTGACCTTTCTCACGGCCGGTTGTGCGAGTGCATTGCTGCTGGATGTTCTGCAAGCCAACAGTCTGAGCGGGATCGAGCTGGTGGGCTTGCTGCTCTTTTTTGCCCTGTTTGCCTGGATCGCCAGCGCCTTCTGGACGGCAATCGCAGGTTTTGCAATGCAACTCCTCGGGCGCGATCCGGCGGCAATTCAGCTCAGCGAGGTGGCCGGACGGGCTCTGCGTACACGTACCGCCATCGCGATGCCCGTGTACAACGAAGATCCGCGCCGCGTGGCGGCGGGCCTCGAGGCGATCTGGTCCTCGCTGGCGCAGGAGTCGCAGCGCGGGGCATTCGATTTCTTCATCCTCTCCGACACACGCGATCCTGGCATCGCCGCAGCAGAGGAGGCGATGTGGCATCGGTTCCTCGCACGCCACCGGGCGGCCGGCAGGGTGTTCTATCGCCGCCGTCGCGATCGCAGCGACCATAAGGCGGGCAATATCGGCGACTTCGTGCGTCGCTGGGGCGCGGGCTATGACTACATGATCGTCCTGGATGCGGACAGCATCATGACCGGATCGGCCCTCGTCACACTCGCGCGCGTGATGGACGCACATCCCGAGATAGGCATTCTGCAGTCCCTGCCCCTGCCGGTAGGACGCGAGACGCTGTTCGCACGCCTGCTGCAGTTTGGGGCGCGGCTGCAGAGCCCGATGCTCTCGAGCGGGCTCGCGTTCTGGCAGCTGGGGGAGAGCAACTACTGGGGCCACAACGCCATCCTGCGCCTGCAACCCTTCGCGCGTCACTGCACGCTGCCGCGTCTGCCCGGAAAGCCGCCCCTGGGTGGAGCGATTCTCAGCCATGACTTCGTCGAAGCCGCGTTCATGCGTCGCGCGGGTTACGAAGTCCGCCAGCTCCCGGAGCTCATCGGCAGCTGGGAGGAAATGCCGGCGAACGTCATCGACTACGCGGCACGCGATCGCCGTTGGACCCAGGGCAACCTGCAGCATGCGCGCGTGCTGGGATTTCCCGGCCTGCATCCCCTGAGCAGGGTTCACTTTCTGACGGGCATCGTGTCTTACGTGAGCTCGCCCATGTGGCTGGCGCTGCTGCTGGTGAGCTCCCTCGTGAGCGCCATCGAGACGACCAAGAGGCCGCAATATTTCCTGCCGGGCCCTCATACTCTGCCGCAGTGGCCGCAAATCCGCGCCGGCGAGACTGGCGTACTGTTTGCGCTGACACTGGTGGTGCTGTTGTTGCCAAAGATTCTCGGCGCGTTCCTGGCACTGCGCGACCGGCACCTGCGCCGCCAGTTTGGCGGCGCCGCGCGGCTTTGCATCAGCCTGCTCGTCGAGCAGTTCTTCAGCGTGCTGCTTGCGCCGTCCATGATGCTGTTCCACTCGACGTTCGTGGCGCAGACCCTGCTCGGCAAAGCGGTGTCGTGGAATGCCCAGGACCGCAGCGACCGGGGCGTCACGTTGCGCGAAGCCTTCCGGCGGCAGAAATGGCACTTGGGCTTCGGTCTGGCGTGGGGCGCGATCATGCTGCGGGTGGCGCCACACTTTTTCTGGTGGCTGACGCCGGTGCTGGTCGGTCTCATTTGCGGTGTATGGGTCACCGCCTGGACCAGTCGCACCAGCGCCGGCAGGAGCGCGCAACGCTGGGGCTTGTTGCTCATACCGGAGGAGACCGCGCCGCCGCGTGAGCTCATGGCCGTGCGCCGTGCCAACCTCGATGCACCGGCGGCGTCCGCGGTATCGAGCCCCGAAGCCGCGACGCGGCTCAGGTCCGCGTCAACTCAGATCTGACCCAGTTCTGGAACTGCCGTATCGCATACTCCTCGGGCATCAGTACGCCCCCGGCGTGCGGCAGGGCGCGCAACCCGCGCTGGTTGAGCTCACAGATTTCGGCGTCCTCACTCATGACGATGTTCGTGAACTCGACCGCGTTCATCAGGTCGCGTTTCGGATCAGTCAGGGTTTCGGGGAGGAACAGAAACTCGATGCTCATCTGCGTGCGCTCCGGTCCGAGCGGCCGCAGACGCACGACCCGCACGTAGTCCACGTGTGCGACGATGAACATCGAAGGCACGGACGTCAGATACACGTGGCCGGCCTTGCGGTCTTCGGGGCTCACTCCGGGGAACGGCACCCCAACCGGTTTGCCGTCCATGGACCATGATTCGGCTCCGGGGCGCAATCCGCCGCCGTACTTCGGATCGTCGTCATCGGCGTGATCCTGCCAGCTCGGATCGTCGCGGCGCTCCAGCAGTGCCCTGCCGAAGAGCGGTACCAGCTGCGCCAGTCTGGGATGGACGCCAGGGCAGTGCAGGCATTCGTTGTAGTTCTCCCAGAATACCTTCCAGTTGCACTGAATCGTCTTGCGCAGCGTATGCCCTACCACCAGATCGCCCAACCGCCAGTCATCGAGCCGGTTCAGTGGCAGATCAAAAGCCGCCCCGAAAGGCGGCGGCTCATTCGTCAGTGCGGCGAAAATGAAACCGTTCCACTCATTGACCGGCAGGCGGTACAGAGGGAAATCGCGCATGTCGAAGCCATCGCCATGCTGCTTGGAAGATGTCTGCACGAGATCACCGCGCAGACTGTATCTCCAGCTGTGATACGGACACACAATCCCGGCGGACGGAAATCGACCCTGCGAGCTTCGGCACAGCACGGCTCCCCGATGCCGACAGGTGTTGTGGAAGGCGCGCGCGATGTGGTCCTCGCCGCGGACCACGAGGATCGACTGGTCACCCACCTCGAGGGTGCGAAAGCTGCGCGGTGTGCCGACCTCACTCGAGCGGCAGACGTAGATCCAGTTGCGGTACCAGATCTGGGTCATTTCCCGCTGGTGGTGCGCCGGATCGAAATAAAACGACGCGGGAAGGCTGTCGACGGTGGTCGTCAGGCCGGCATAGCCAGGATCGCGTCTGACGGAAGCATGGTTCGTGCTCACAGGCGCCACTGTAGTCCAGTTGCAAATCGAGCACAAAACCGCAACACGGCGAGTCGCACGTCAGCGGCGATCCGGCCGCCGCCAGGCGACGAGCTTCTGCCGCTGCTCACCGAGCTTCTCGATCCCGAGCCGCATGGTATCCCCGGGCTTGAGATACATGGGTTGCGGCTTGTGCCCGAGACCTACACCCGGAGGCGTGCCGGTGGTGATGAGGTCTGCGGGCTCGAGCGTGATGAAGCGGCTGACATAGCTGACGAGCGTGGCAACACCGAAGATCATCGTGCGCGTATTGCCCGTTTGCATGCGCTTGCCGTTCACATCGAGCCACAGGCCGAGATTCTGGACGTCACCGATCTCATCGCGCGTGACCAGCCAGGGACCCACGGGGCCGAAGGTGTCACAGCCTTTGCCCTTGTCCCAGGTGCCGCCGCGCTCCATCTGGAACTCACGCTCCGAGACGTCGTTCACCAGGACGTAGCCTGCGACATGCTCCAGGGCGGCCCGCTCTTCGACGTACCGCGCGGTCGTTCCAATGACCACACCGAGTTCGACTTCCCAGTCGGTCTTGCTCGAGTCCCGCGGAATCACTACCTCGTCGTAAGGTCCCTGCAGACAGCTGATGGCTTTCATGAAGACCACCGGCTCGGAGGGAATGGGTGCATTCGCTTCCGCCGCGTGGTCGGCATAATTCAAACCGATGGCGATGAACTTGCGGGTGCCGATGCAGGGCAGTCCCAGCCGTGGACTGCCCGGAACCGCCGGCAGCGAGGACGGATCGATGGCGGCCAGCCTGCGCAGGCCGGTGGGGGAGACTTCCTCGGGCCCGATATCACGGACGTGGTCGCCGAGGGCGCGGATGATTCCGTCGGAATCCAGCATCCCCGGCTGTTCACGGCCCACCGGGCCATAGCGCAACAGTTTCATGGCCACGGGTATTGTGCACCATTCCCGGAGCCAATGGGTCGATGGGGCAGCGCGGCGCACTGCCGCGGCGGCGTTGTATTTGGCGTGCGACGAGGCGATATTCACCACCGATGACGCATCCGAAACCCCTGATGTGCGGAGTGGAGCTGGGCGGAACGAAGTGCGAGTGCCTGGTCGGCACCGCTCCCGATGACATACGGGAGCGCATCACGGTCAAGACCGAACGCGATGCGGCGGTGACACTGGGCAGCATCGCCGGGATCCTGCGGGGTTGGGAGAGCAGACACGGCAGGTTCAGTGCCCTCGGGCTCGCCTGCTTCGGCCCGCTGGAGCTGCGGCCTGACTCGGCTGATTTCGGCAGGATCGGCATGACGCCCAAGGAAGGCTGGAGGAATGTGGACATCGTCGGGTTCTTTGCCGATCGGTTTGCAGACACCGTAGGGATCACGACCGACGTCATCGGCGCGGCGCTCGCCGAAGGCCGTTGGGGCGCCGGCCGAGGGTTGACCGACTACGCGTATGTCACGGTCGGTACCGGCGTGGGAGTCGGTCTCATTGCGGCGGGCAAACCCGTATTCGGCTGGCACCATCCAGAACTCGGACACATCCGCATCGCGCGCGCTCCCGGGGATGACTGGCCCGGGAACTGCCGTTATCACGGCGCATGCCTCGAGGGACTCGCGTCAGGGCCGGCGATCGAGGCGCGCAGCGGCACACTGCCGGGGAGCCTGCCGGCCGACAGTCCCGTGTGGGAGACGGTGGCGCACGCGCTGGCACAACTGGCGCACCATCTGGTTTTGACGCTGGCGCCCCAGCGGATCCTGATTGGCGGTGGTGTGGTAAGCGAGCGCACACAACTGTTTCCCCGAATTCGGGAGTACCTGCGCCTCAGCATCAACAACTACGTGGATATCGAGCAGGCGGCCGGCCCGCTCGGGGAATACATTGTGCCGCCGGGCCTGGGCACGCTGGCGGGCCCGCTGGGAGCCCTCGCGGTGGCCGCGGACGCAGCCTCAGCCGGGTCTACGCGGCACTTCAGCCGGACCGGCCCATGAGTGCATGACGCGTATGAACTGACGACACGCCCCGTAGTTACGCGCGGCTGATGCGCTGTTCGGTATCCCCGATGGCGCCGGCCGTGACACGATTGCGGCCCAGGCGCTTGCTCTCATACAGAGCCGCATCGGCTGCGCTCACCATCCGTTGTGCGAGATCGCTGCCGGAACCGCAGACGCGGTCGAGTGCGCAGATTCCGAAACTCGCCGTGACCAGGATCTCGCGAACTTGATGTGCAAACACTTGCGACCGGATACTCTCGCACAACCTGTCCGCCACGGCGCACGCCTCGGATGAAGTGGTGTCGGGAAGCACGATGGCGAATTCGTCGCCGCCGAGCCGCGCGACCCAGTCTCTCCCAAGACGCAGGCCGCCACTGACGCGGTAGCAGAACTCTTTCAGTACCTGATCTCCGATCTGATGCCCGTGATGATCGTTGATGCGCTTGAAGTGATCGATGTCGGCCATCAGGATGGCCAGCGGCCGGCCGAGGCGGGCGGCCCGCTCGACTTCGCGCGGAAACTGCTGCTCGAAGTAATGCCGGCGACCGGCGCTCGTCAGTTCATCAATAGTCGATAGCAGGCCGTTGTCGCGCACAGCCACTTGCAGCGAAGCTGCAAAATCGGCGATGCGGCGCGCGGTCGTCACGTGGGTCAAGAACTGTTCACCGCGCGCATCGCTCGGTACGCAGCCGTTAGCGCCCGCACGGATGGCGTCCGACTGCAGCAACAGTCTGCCGGAGCTCACGAACACGATGTGTGTCGCCTCGCCTGCGGGGAGCTGACGCGCACGGCGTATCAAGTCGATGTTGTCCGTAAACATCAGCGCATGAACGCGCTCGGCGAGGCGTTCGAGCGCCTCGTCGACGTTCTGCGCCGTGTCGATCTCGAGGTTCGCCGTCGGCAGTAGCTTTGCGAACCGGTCCCGCGTCAGCTGCGCCTCGATCAGCAGCAACGCCGCAGGGCTCGGCGCCGTCCGCAGCATGATACTGGTCATCGGCGGAGAATCGCGCTGCTGCAGCGTCTCATCCAGAACCCTGCGCCTCGCAAGCAAATGCTGGGCTGCGCCCGTGCCGGGGTCTGCGCCGGCACTCAGCGGGGAGCGGTCGCGCGCCCGGCGGTGGCGCGAGGGTGCCCGTTCCAACGCATTGAGGATGGTCTGTGCCAGCTGTGCACGATTGCCCTTGGCGATGTATCCGGCGGCTCCGTGCTTGAGTGCCTCGCGTGCCTGCTCGTCGCCAAGGGTTCCGGAGACGAAGACAAAGGGGATTTCCGGGGTCACGGCAGCCGCAATCGAGAATGCCGCAATGCCATCGAAGTCCGGGAGCGTGCAATCGGAGATGATCAGGTCGGGCGCCGACAGCAATGCATCACGGAAGGCATCCTCCGTCGCCACACGCGTCCAGGTGCAGTCGATGCCGTCCGCCCGCAACTGCCGTACCGTCAGCTCGGCGTCGGACACATCGTCTTCGACGATCAGCAACCGCATGTTCGTCAAATGTTAAATCCCCTTTTCAGGGATGCGACATTAGTCCCCATTATCCTAGTTAGTCCGTGAAATCAAGCACGAGGTCACACTCGATTATGTGATGTTCAGCACAGCATCATGTTAGACACCGTACAAATGGGTTTCTTGAAAATATGTTAGGTCGGAGTGCACCGGACCTACGCTGACCAGGCCGAAAATTCGCGTCCGCGAGGGGCCTCAGCGGCGGATACCAACTTCGGTACGGTCGGCGCCAGCAGCGGCGGATGCAACCCGGCCACCAAGCCCCGCTCAGCTCAAGGATCGGAGTACGTGTCTGCTTGGATCAGCTCTTTCGCTCGAACACGAGCAGCGTCGACGTGGCCGATGCGTACAGCTGCCCGGCGGCGTCGGTGATCCGAGCTTCGGCGAATGCCACGCGCTTGCCAATCGAGACAACCTTGCCTTCGGCGCGCACCGGACCCGTCGTCGCCGAGAGCGTGCGGTGGTAGGCGATCTTGAGCTCCAGCGTCGTATAGGCCTGTTGACCGTTCAAATTGGAGTGCACGGCACAGCCGCAGGCGGAGTCCAGGAGCGCGGCCGCATAGCCACCGTGCACGACCCCCGAGGGGTTATAGACATGGGTTCCAGGGATTCCTGCGAATACAGCCCGGCCTTCGGAGACCTCGACCAGGTTGAATTTCAGCGTCTCGCCTATGGGTGGCTGACGATTCGCTGCAAGCCAGGCCTGCAGCTGCTGCAGTCCGCTTGCGTGGCTGTTCTCGTGCGGCATATTCATGGGTCCTTCTGCGAGAATCGCGCTGACGTCGGGGCCGCCGGCCGCGCGTAGAGACAGAGCGTGCGCCCGCTTACGCTCGATGCCAACAGGGCTTAAAACCACAGGCGCCATCCGCCGGATGATGCCAAGATCGCATTTTGCCCCGGACGCTCGCCGTGACCGCTGCCAATTCGACCCCCGCCAGCATTCCCGCGCACGCCCGCGTCGTCGTCGTCGGAGGCGGTGTCATCGGCACCTCGGTGGCATACCACCTTGCTCTGATGGGCTGGAAGGACATCGTACTGCTGGAACGTGACCGGCTCACCTCAGGGACGACCTGGCACGCCGCGGGTCTGATGGTCACTTTTGGCTCAACCTCCGAGACCTCGACCGAAATGCGCAAGTACTCGCGCGCCCTCTACAGTCGCCTGGAGGCTGAAACCGGGCAAGCCACCGGATTCGCGCCAATCGGCTTCATCGAAGTCGCATCCGACAAGGACCGGCTCGAGGAATACCGGCGCGTCTCGGCTTTCAATCGCTACTGTGGCGTGGACGTACAGGAGCTCTCGCCGCGCGAAGTGCAGAAGCTGTTTCCGCTCGCGAGGGTGGATGACATAGAGGCCGGCTTCTACGTGAAGGAGGACGGCCGCGTGAATCCGGTGGACGTCACGATGGCGCTTGCCAAGGGCGCGCGCACGCGGGGTGTGAAGATCATCGAAGGCGTGCCGGCGACGGGCGTTTTACACGACCGCGGTCACGTAGCCGGCGTTCGCACCTCGTTCGGCGACATCAAGACCGATATCGTCGTCAACTGCGCCGGCATGTGGGCGCGTCAGTTCGGCGCGCTCGCGGGCGTCACGATCGCCAATCAAGCGGCGGAGCATTACTACCTGATCACCGAGCCGATCAGGAATCTTCCGCCGAACATGCCGGTGCTCGAGGATCCGGGCGCCTACGGTTACTACCGCGAGGAGGGCGGTGGGTTGATGGTGGGGTTGTTTGAGCCGGTCTGTGCGCCGTGGAAAGTGGCAGGAATCCCTGAGGATTTTTCCTTCGGCGAGCTGCCGCCTGATTGGGAGCGCATGACGCCCTTTCTCGAGCGCGCCATGTCACGTGTGCCGATCACTGCGGAAGTCGGCATGAAGAAACTGTTCTGTGGGCCAGAGAGCTTTACTGCGGATTTGCGCCCCATCGTGGGCGAGGCGCCGGAGCTCGCGGGTTATTTCGTGGCGGCGGGCCTGAACTCCGTCGGCGTTTTGACGGGAGGCGGTCTGGGTAGGGTGCTCGCCCATTGGATCATCACCGGACATCCCGATGTTGACGTCACGGGGTTCAATATCGATCGCCTCCACCTCTACCAGAGCAATCCCGAGTACCGTCGCCAGCGTACCGTCGAATCGCTCGGCATGGTTTACAGGTGCCACTACCCGGCGATGTCGCTGACCACCGCGCGGGGCGTGCGCAAATCCCCATTCCATGATCGCCTGGCCGCCGCCGGCGCCTATTTCAAGGAGGTAAGCGGTTGGGAAAGCCCGGACTGGTACGGCACGCCGGGCACCAGGCCCGACCCCGGTCCCTTGACCTGGGGCCGGCCGAGCTGGTTCTCGCGCTGGCAGCAAGAGCATCATGCCGCGCGTTGCAACGTGATCCTCATGGATATGTCGTTCATGGGGAAATTCCTGGCCCAGGGGCGCGATGCCGGTCGCTGCCTCAACCGCATTTCGGGCAACCAGGTCGATGCCGCGCCGGGCATGATCACCTATACCCAGTGGATGAACGAGGCTGGCCGTCTGGAAGCTGACCTCACGGTGACCAAGCTCAGCGCTGACAGATTTCTGGTCGTCGTCACCGATACCATGGTGCGTCATGCCGAAACCTGGATGAAGCGCAGTATTCCCGATGAGGCGCACGCCTTCGTCACGGATGTGACCTCGGCCTACGGCCAGCTCAACGTGCAAGGTCCCGATTCACGCGCGCTCTTGCAGAAGCTTACGACCACGGATCTCTCGAACGCCGCATTCCCATTCCGCACCGCGCGCGAGATCGACATTGGTTTCGCACGCGTACTGTGCATTCGCATCACCTATGTGGGCGAGCTCGGCTACGAGCTGTACATCCCCGCCGAGCAGGCCACGCATGTTTATGACCGCATCGTCGACGCGGGACGCGAATTTTCACTGGTGCACGCCGGACTCAAGGCGCTCGCGAGTCTGCGCATGGAAAAGGGCTACCGCGACTACGGCCACGACATCGACAATACCGATGTGCCGTACGAGGTGGGCCTCGGGTTTGCCCTTGATCTGAAGAAACCGGGCGGCTTCATCGGCAAGGAAGCGGTGCTCGCTCAAAGGGCCAAGGGTCCCCTGACTCGCCGCCTCGTGCAGGTGCTGGTCAAGGATCCTGAGCCGCTCATGTTCCACGCCGAAGTCGTGCGCCGCGACGGCGTTCCAGTCGGCTACGTACGTGCCGCATCCTACGGCCATACGCTGGGGGGTGCCGTAGGTCTGGTGATGATCGAGCCGAAGGTGCCCGTCGATGAGGCCTTTCTCAACGGCGGAAACTGGGAGGTGGATATTGCCGGCAGATCCTATCCAGCGATCGTTTCCGCCAAGCCACTCTATGACCCGGAATCGAAGCGCATCCACGCCTAGGCCGGGCGATGACTCCTTCCCGCGCCCTCACCGACCGCGGCGGCAATGAGATGGGTGATTTTCGGTGTACTCTCGACCAGGCGATGAATGTGGTCCTGCAGCATGCGGTCCGCGTTCGTCACCCGTTCGTGCTGGCGCAGATGCTCGAGCCACGACTCGACGACGAACGTCTCGAGGAATCGGTTGCGCTCGGCGATGTCTTCGAAGATTCCCCACGCGTAGGCGCCATCCCTGCGCCGTTGGCGGCTGAGCCTGTGGACTGCGGTGAGGAACGCTTCCCGGTCTTGGGGATTGACGCGGTATTCGACCGTCACCATCACCGGACCCTGATCGTTTTCCAGGTGCCCGATGACAATCGGCACTGGCCACGACATCGACGGCGTGAGGTCGATGCCCAGGGCGGTTTGCAGTTTCCACCGCCAGGTCAACGGGACTGCAAGCAGCGTACCGGCGGCCGCCAGGAAGTGAGCCGCGGGCAGCCCGGCCACGCTGGCGACTTCCCCCCAGATGAGGCTGCCGAGTGTCGTGGTGCCGAAGAACACGGTCAGGTACAAGGCGAGCCCACGCCCGCGTACCCACTCGGGCAATGCAAATTGCGCCGACACGTTGAGGCTCGACAACACCGCGATCCAGGAGAAGCCCGCCAGGACGCTGGCCGCAATGGCCGCGGCCGGAGTGCGCGCCAGGCCGAACAGCAATAGCGCGATAGCGGTACCGATCGCGCCGGCGGCCACCAGCCGATCTGGACCGAGCCCTTTCTTCAGACGCGGCAATGCGAACGCACCGGCGATGGCGCTTGCACCGATCACGCCCAACAGGATGCCATAGAGTCTGGGGCCACCTGCTTTAAGGTCGCGTGCGACCAGCGGCAGGAGCGCCCAGTAGGCACTCGCAAACAGCAAGAATCCGACCGCACGCCATAGTGTCGCGCGCAGGTGCCGACTGTATCGCGCGTAGCGAACGCCGCTCTGCAGCGCGCTCGCGAGACGCTCGGCTGGCAGGCGACGCTGGCCCGTCTGCGGTTCGCGCCACCACAACAATCCTCCGATCGATCCAAGATTGCTGCCCGCGTTCACCCAGAATGGCGCGGCGATTCCCAACGCCACGGTCATGACCCCACCCAGGGCGGGGCCGACCGCGCGGCTGATATTGACACCTACGCTGTTTGCGGCCACGGCCTCAGGCAGGTCCTGCCTCGGGACCAGCTGGGGCACGATCGCCTGCCATGCGGGAGCGGTGAGGGCGGCACCCGTCTCGATGAGGAATGTCAGGAACAGCAATCTGCCCGGCGTGATCAGGTGCAGCCAGACGAGGGTCGCAAGGGCGGTAGAACTCACCAGGATGAAGGACTCGACGACAATCAGCAGGCGCCGCTTGTCGACGATGTCCGCGAGCGCACCCGCCAGCAGCGCGAACAGGAAGGTCGGCAGGCTCGTCGCCACCTGCACCAGCGAGACTGCGAGCGGACTCGGCTCCAGGGTCGTCATCAGCCACGCCGAGGCGGCGCTGTACATCCAGCCGCCGATGTTTGAGACCACCGTGGCGGTCCACAAGACGGCGAACGTCCGGTGATGAAATGCGCTGAACGCCGACTGTGCAGGCATTAGCGCCAACACGCGACCGCCGGCCGCCGAGCCTCGCTCAAGGTTTGGCGGATTCTGCCTGGCGAGCAGCCTCGAACAAAAACCAGGTCCGTCGCTCGGTCTCGTCGATCCAGACCTCGATCAGGCTGGCGGTCGCAATGTCACGATGTTCCTCGCATACGTTGTGCGCTTCGCGCAGACGCGCCGCGAGCCCCTTGTTGTCCTCGCGCACCTCGGCGAGCATGTCCTGCGGCTGCACATAGTCGACATCGTTGTCGGTCACGCGCTGCAGGCGGCTGATATGCCCGACCGACTTCACCGTGGATCCACCGATCTTGCGCACCCGCTCGGCGATGGCGTCGGTCATCCCGAACAACTGATCCGCCTGTTCGTCGAGCAGCAAATGATAGTCACGGAAGTGAGGGCCGCTCATGTGCCAGTGGAAATTCTTGGTTTTCAGATAGAGCGCGAATACGTCCGCCAGAATGGCATTCATGGCACCGGCGATGTCCTTGGTCGCAGCGGGTTTCAGGTCGGTGGGCGTAGCCAGTGGAGCGCTCAGTCTGCGCACGACATCTTCTCTGCTGCTTTTCATGACGTTCCTTTCTTAGAAGTGAGATCTGAATCGGGTCAACCGACGCAAGACAACAAGGCGCGGCTCACAGTAATATAGACCGGACGCACCGCAGCAAAGGAGTCGAGAGTGCCGGGAGCGTCATCTTCGGTGCGGTACGAATTGCTGGCGCTCGGCTTGCGATGCAATTGCGGGAATCGCGCAATTCAGATCCGTCCTGCAAGCCAGGCGGCAATGTTTTCGACGTAGCGATGTCCATCGTCCAGTGCGTCGGGACTCGAGAGAACATCCTCTCCAGCGGGCTCATTCACGAAGCTCGGACACTCCATCCGTGGATTCCAGTTGTAATCGCAGAAATGGTGGAAACTTGAGTCCGAGACCGCGCGGCCCATGCCGGGTTCCTCCACGGCCACACATAGATTGAAGGTCGCGCCGGTCGTGAGACTTCCCCCCTGGGCAACGACGCGCGCGACATGTCGAAGCGCAGTCGGAACACCGACCGACCCCTCATGTGGATGAGCGGGCAGGCGGCGGATAGCCGTGCCTGAGGCGCCCCGCATCAGAGCATGGACGGGATGGACCGCACTAATCATCTGCAGGTCGCCGTTAGCGCCGGAATGATAATTGGGCCAGCTGATCGACGGTGTCTGGAGATCGTCACAACAGCGGTGAGACTCGTCGGGATCAGGATTAGCCGTTTGAAAGTATTGCGTCGCCCCGAGCGCGCCGAGTCGTGTGAGACAGGCGCCAAGGTCCTGGTGATCGCGCGTGAGCAGAACTCCGCCTCCACGCCGACGGAACTGCGCCACGTTGTCAATATCCCCGGTGGTCAGTGCGCCCGTTTCGTCCGCCCCAATCAGCCAAAGCTGGTCATGGGCCCCATGAGCAAGCTGCACAAGGTCGGTATCCTCGCCCTCTTGATTCACGCTGCGGTCACGCGCGGCAACATCGTACAGGACGCCGCCAGATGAGTCCCTGAGCGAGCGCAAATGATCGGTGAGCAGCGAGAAGCGACCGACATGCCAGTCGTCCATCACCGGGCCAATTGTGGTTTTCACAAGAATGCGAGTCGGCATGGTCCATCAATCCTTGATGAACGCGAGCAGCTCACTGTTGATCTGGTCCGCGAGCGTGGTACACATTCCGTGAGGGGCGCCGGGAATGACCCTCAGCGCACCCTTTTTCAGCAGTTGCGCCGATTTCCTCGCCGAATCATCGATCGGCACGATCTGGTCGGCGTCGCCGTGAAGTATCAACACCGGAATGTCGATCTCCCTCAGATCGTTGGAGAAGTCGGTCTCGGAAAACGCCTTGATACAGTCGTACTGCGGCTTGACGCCACCGAGCATGCCTTGCAGCCAGAAGGACTCGATGACACCCTGAGAAGCCTTCGCGTTCGGTCGATTATAGCCGTAGAACGGGATCGCAAGGTCGCGATAGAACTGGGAGCGATCGTTGACGACGCCATTGCGGATGTCATCGAACACCTTCTTGGGTAGTCCGTCAGGGTTGCTATCCGACTTGAGCATTACCGGAGGCACTGCGCCGATTAACACGGCCTTCGACACCCGGGAGGTGCCATGCCTGCCGAGGTAGTGGGCGACCTCGCCGCCGCCGGTTGAGTGTCCTATGAATACGGCGCCATGCAGATCGAGCTCGTTGAAGAGAGTCGCCACGTCGTCGGCGTAGGTATCCATCTCATTGCCGCCCCAGGTCTGACCCGAGCGCCCATGCCCTCGCCGATCGTGCGCGATGACGCGATAGCCGCGCATCCCGAGGAAGAGCATCTGCGCGTCCCAGGCGTCGGCCGTGAGAGGCCACCCGTGCGAAAAGACGATCGGCTTTCCGGATCCCCAATCCTTATAAAAGATGTTGGTGCCGTCTTTGGTGGTAAACGAGCGCATGGCCGGGCCTCCGTGAGAAATCGACGACGTTTGAGAGGTTGCTTTGCGGGAAACACTGAACAGCAGAGCGGGCGCAAGTGTGCGCCTTTGTCGGTAGGGTTTCCGATCAGAAGCGCGTGCTTGGCCGTAACCATTGAATTCTGTCGGCGTCGCGCGCCATGGTCGGGATGGGTCACTGGTCCCGCAACTCCAGCCAGGTGGGTGCGTGATCGCTCGCTCTTTCCCAGCCTCGTACGTTTCGATCGACGCCGGCGCCTGCCAACCGCTGTGCCGCCGGCGGATTGAGAAGCAGGTGATCAATGCGCAGGCCGGCATCGCGCGCATACGCATTGCGGAAGTAATCCCAGAACGTATAGATCTGTTCATCGGGATGCAGGACCCGTATGGCATCGGTCCATCCCTGGGCGAGCAGTCGTGCGAACGCCTCACGTACCTCCACCCGGAAAAGGGCATCGTCGACCCAGCGCTCCGGTTTGTAGACATCCCGCTCCGTAGGAATGACGTTGTAATCGCCGGCAAGGACCACCGGGGAGCCACGGGAGACGAGCTCGGCGGCATGGGCGATCAGGCGATCAAGCCAACGCAGTTTGTAGTCGAACTTCGGGCCCGGTGCGGGGTTGCCGTTGGGTAGATACAGGCAACCGATCACGACGCCGTTGACCGTCGCCTCGATGTAGCGACTGTTGGCATCATCCGGATCGCCCGGAAGGGCACGCCTGATCTCTGCCGGCTCGGAGTTTTGAGCGAGGATAGCTACTCCATTCCAGCTCTTCTGTCCGTGCCAGATCACTCCGTAACCGGCAGCCCGGACGGCAGCGTCCGGAAATTTTTCCTGCGGCGCCTTCAATTCCTGCAGGCACACGACATCCGGCGCGCTCTCAGCAAGCCAGCGCAGCAGGACAGGAAGTCGGCCGTTGACGCCATTCACGTTTAAAGTGGCGATCTTCATTTCCCCGCCTGCGCGATCACTTCCTGTTCCACGTTGTCGGATGTCCGCCAAAAGAAGGCCCGCAACTAACGCTGCAACAGCAACCTGGTTGCGGGCCTCGGATCAGAATGCGCGACGACGGTTTCTAGCTCAACCCAAGCTCGCGATAGACGACTGGTAAACTACCGAACGGTAGTGACGGTGGTCCGAGAGGTTGGCGCCGGGTCTGTGTAGACGACGGTACCAGGGGCAGGTGCGACTACCGTGCGCTGCGCGGGAACAGGAGTTACGACTCTTTCTTCCCTTACGCTGCAAGCCGCAGTGAAGAAGCCCAAGGTCGCCAGGACAAGGAAAAATGCTGGTTTCATAACTGAAGCCTCCCAGTTTGCTCTCAGTTCAACGCCCGTTATCCTCCGATGGTTCCTTCCAGTGCGACGAACGCTGCCGGGCGCGGACGTTTGTAAACTCGGCGCCCAGAAGCACGATCTGCGCCGTGTAGTAGACCCAGACAATGATCACGACCACTGAGCCCGCGGTGCCATAGACCGAACCCGGGGCGGCTCTCGCCAGATAGAAACCAATCATGTACTTGCCGATTGCGAATAAGACTGAGGTAATCAAACCGCCGATCCATGCCTGACGCCAGTTGATCCTCGCCGATGGCACATACCGGTAAATCAGAGCAAATACGGCGCCGACGCCGGACAACGAGATCACCAGATCAACGCCGGCGGCGAGCAAATGCGGAAACGGAATAATGTCACCCACCAGCGTTGACACAACCGCCAGCACCGCGCTCAGAACCACCACAAGCGGCGACAAAACATATCGCGGCGACCATTGGTGTCGCATGGATCAGCCCTCTGCGTCGAGATTGTCCGGATGGCGCGAAGCGATAGGAAACGCCTCTAGCGCACCCTCGTCTCCGTTATCGGCCCGGGCGCTGACCCACTTTGGTAAATCTTGATGATTCTGCCGATCATGACGGTCGTGCCGGAGAACACATGCCGCTTTTCTCATCAAATCCTGCTTGCAACACGGCCCGGGAAGTGGTGTACAGCGATAGCATTTTTGGCCCCACCCAGGCCCCGAACCCTGTTTCGCTCGATTTTTCGCCTTTTTGCCAGCATGGACTTCACCGAGCGCTTGACAGCCACCGACATAAAGGTAAGAATACGCATGAGTTGATCGTCTTGCCGGCTATCCGGCAGGTTCTACCAGCCGACCCGGCAATGTGGCACTGGCCGCTTGCTAGGCGGCATGCTTTGGCTAGCCGGCAGCGTAGCAGTTCACTATCTGCCCACGGCCAAAGCCGCTTCCCCCGCCAGCAGGATTTATCTTGGCGCGGGGGTTATCCGTCGGAGCCTTGGCCCCGGGACCTCGAATTGGCATTCGACCCCGACCAAAACATTCACGGCAGACAAGACGCTTAAACGTCTGCCAAAAGACTTAACCGCCCGGTGATGATTGCCCGTTCATAGGGCAATCGCGACGGCGGTCGTGCGAAAACAAAGCAATTTTTCGCTCGCGCGTGGTGTCACGCGCGCACCCGAGCATGGAGACAGGTCGCTAGGCGCACCATGTGCAGCCAATACGACACAACAATTTCAACCAGTGCCTCTAAGCCTGGTTCGTTTAACTGGATTGAGCATCTTGCGGCAAATGCCGTACTTCGATCTCACGCATTCTGATTTCTTTTTTACGCCCGCGCGCGGACTCTTCCGACGTGGCGGGTAAAGGTTAAAGGCTTTGAGTTACATGGCCAAACGAAAACGAGGGGGCGGTAGTGGTGGAGGCGGTGGCGGTGGTCGTTACCGCGACAACAACAACCGCCAAGGTGGCGGAGGCGGCGGTGGATACAACCGCGGCCCCGGACAAGGTCGACGCGGCCGAGGTGGCGGCGGTGGTGGTGGCGGCGGCCAACGCCGTCGACCCTACGGCCAACAAAACGACCGCCTGGATCGCGGCCCCGAATTCGAGCCGCACGAAAACGGCGAACTCCTCCCGCTCGTCGCCGGATCCGGCGTCCTCGAAATGCACCCCAACGGCTACGGCTTCCTCCGTAACCCCGGCGCCAACTTCACCCGCGAGCGAACCGACCCGTTCGTTCCCGGCACGATGATCGAGAAGTTCCAGCTCCGCGAAGGCATCCTGATCACCGGCATGGTCCAACGCCATCGCCGCGGCCAGGGCCCCCGCCTCAAGGAAATCCTCGACGTCGACGGCATCCCGCCCGAAGACTACACAAAGGTCAAATCCTTCGACGAGCTCACCCCGATCAACCCCGAAGAGTGGCTCAAGCTCGAAACGGGCCAAACGCCCATTTCGACCCGCGTGATGGACCT
>Ga0137412_10000158_pt1 | contig 42351 bp, 45 predicted proteins | sample CZODoug2_1_16fun_FD_122160 | JGI IMG/M metagenome (GOLD analysis project Ga0137412, IMG submission 122160) | Vadose zone soil fungal communities from Angelo Coast Range Reserve, California, USA - CZODoug2_1_16fungal (Hybrid Assembly) | ecosystem: Environmental > Terrestrial > Soil > Vadose zone...
ACCGCCGCGATGGCGTTCGAGATGGCCTCCACCAATCTCGTCCTCGAACTCGGCATCATCATGCTGGCGTTCCTGGGTTGGCAGCTCACACTGGCTGAACTTGTCGGCGCACCGATCATGGTCGGACTGCTGATTCTTCTCTTCCGTCGGTTTCTCAATCGCGAGCTTCTGGAAGAGGCCAAGGTCCAGGCCGACAGAGGCGTCAAAGGTCGAATGGAAGGCCACGCGGAGATGGATATGTCCGTTACGGAGGGCGGCTCTCTTTGGCAGCGACTGACCTCCGAACGCGGCCTTACCGCGATCAGCCACTATTTCGTGATGGATTGGGCCGCGGTCTGGCTCGACATCGTTGGCGGTCTCCTGATCGCCGGTGCGCTCGCAGCCTGGGTGCCCGATGAATTCTGGCGGTCGTTCTTCATTGTTGATCATCCACTTCTCGCAACCCTGTGGGGGCCCATCGTCGGCCCGCTGGTAGCCGTCATTTCCTTCGTTTGCTCGGTCGGGAATATTCCGCTGGCTGCCGTATTGTGGAATGGCGGCATCAGCTTCGGTGGCGTGATCGCCTTCATCTTCGCCGATCTGATCGTTCTTCCTATCCTGAACATCTATCGCAAATACTACGGATGGAGGATGGCCGGCTTTCTGTTCGCGACGTTCTACGCTGCGATGGCTGCGGCGGCGTTGATTGTCGAGTTGATATTCGGGGCCCTCGGTCTTGTCCCGGCACAACGGAACGCTCGCGTCGTTGAGGCCTCCATCACCTGGGATTACACGACCTGGTTCAACATCGCCTTTCTCATTCTCGCAGGCTTGCTGGTTTGGCGGTTCCTGAAAACCGGCGGCCCCGCGATGTTGCGCATGATGAACATGCCTGCCGCGATGGGGCCGTCTCATTAGACGATCAAAAGTTCGTGCCTACGCCTCCGGGATTTGAACCTACCGATGTTTTACTCATCATGATCTGGTTCCAGGTCCGAGGCCTACCTGGCTGATCGACGAAATCGAGATTGGAAGAATGTCGAAACGAGGAGGGCGATTGAGCTGTTCACCGTTTCATCATTCGTTTTGAATAGAACCGCTGCCGCGCTGACACTCTGTGGGAGAAACCCCGGCGCGCGCTCGCGCCAACGGCGGCCACAGAAGCGCGCGAACGACGAGCGGCATCCCGATGGCCATAGGTATCATCCAGTACATGAAATGAGGCAGGTCCCTCCAAAGCGGAAGCTGCTTTCCATTGTCGATGTAGAAGGCCACCAGCATCAGGATGTATGAGAGGCCCATCCCCGCGATATGGAGCCTGACCCAGTATCGCCAGCGGCGGCGGAGCGCTGCGCGACCGATCCAGGCGCAAGCGAACGACATCGCTCCGAGAATGAACAAGTGATAGTTTTCGGCCCAGCGCATAAGCGACAGGAACGTCGCGGACGCGAAGAGCGCCAGCAGACACCAGAAATAGATCGTTCCAAACGTTGAATGTCGCCCGCGCCGCTTTGGACTAAACATCGTGATTGCGCCGATCGCGACACATGCAAGGCCCAAGGGGATATGCACCCCGAGGACCACCGCCAGAAAGGCGAGGTCGGTCGAAGGAATTTCGATGCCCGCCACGATGGTGGTTTCTCCGCCTGTCATGACGTTTGCTCGCAATTGCTCATCGGCTTCGTCGACGAGGACGGTCGCTTGACGGCGAAAGCTCCAGCGCCACACGTAAGGCAAAGCGCACAACAACCGATGAGGACGGCAGTATAGCTTCCGGTCCAATCGATGCTGGCTGCGAAAGGCAGCGGTCCGAATGCCGTGCCGGCAATGCCGAAGACGAACGACGTTCCTCTGATCGCACCAAGATGGTCGCGGCCGAAATACTGGGCGTAACCGGCGGCGTTGATGGCCTGCTGCGAGCCGTACGCCCCGCCCAAACTCAGCGCGTACAGTACGCTGATGGCGATTCCACGACCAAACGCTGGAAGACCTGATGCCAGCGCAAGCATCAGCATCTGAGCAGTACTGCGGCGGCGGCGAGGGGCTGGAAGGTTGATGATATCAAGGACCATTTGAAGAGAGCCCTTGAATCCCTCGGCGCCTCGGTGGCGGACATTGAATGCGATTGACACGAAAGGATAAAACCCATGACGAGTGTTGGACCGACGCCATGGCTTCGCTGGACTATCGTGGCTGCCGCCGCCGCCTTTTCTATAACGACGGCTGAAGCGCGCTCGGCACAGAGTATTCAGCCGGCAGGTACAACCGTCTCGTTTGCTCAGACGATATCGTGGTTTGACAAGTCTCATTTCGCGGTCGGACGATGGGACGGCACGATTTCGATATTCCGGATCCCGAGTTCAAATGAGTTCGGCCCCGTCGTAACCCAAGCCATGGCACTCCCATCTGGACACGGGGTCGAGATGGTCGCGGCAGTCGACCAAGCGACGATCGCGTCCTCGGACACGAGCGATTCAATCATCCTTTGGCATCGGAAGGCCACCGCTGCCGATCCAGGCCAAGGATTCGAAGTCAGTGCGCGGCTCGCATATGATGCAAAGTACGGCACTGCCAACAGCGGCATGCCGCTGACGGTCTCCGGTCAGGACTATCTGATTTCCGGTCATGAAAACGGATTTGTTCTCTTGTGGTCTAAAATGCAGGACGGGACGTTCAAGCTGGCTAAGGCAATCGATGCCAAATCGCCATTGCCCCCTGCCAATCCTTGGGGACTCCGAAACATCAGGGGATTGGCGGTTTGGCGCAACTACGTTCTGACCGGTTCGGAGGATGGCGACATCGTGGCGTTGAGCGTGCCCGACGGCAACGAGCTATTTCGCGTTCGCTACAACGACAAGGCCCAGCGAGGCATAAACAACATTTCTGTTCTTGGCGATCTCCTTCTTGTCGCCAATTGTGCCGTGGGCTCCAGCGATAAGAACGTGTGGTTGTTCGATCTCTCGTTGGGCAAGCCCGTTCTCAGCGACGCAGAAAACCTGGCGGTCGATCTCTCTAAATCCCAGGTTTTCGACTTTGACGCAGTCCTCGCAAACGGCCAGAGCGGGCCGATCTTCTTCAGCAGCACAGAGGAGGGATTCTTATGGGAGGGCGACGTTTCAGGAGGCCGACTGATAGTCACCGGCATCACTAAATCGTCTCCCGAGGGAGGGTCGATCATCGCGGTCGCCCCGGATGGCGATCTCGTAGCGGTGGCTACATACGCAATCCGTCTATTCAAGGTGAAATAAAGCGACCGATTTGACGGTCCGTCATCCTCCTGCTGATCCAGGAGACGTGCGGAAGGTAGTAAGGAGGAGCCGTCACCGTCGAAACGGTCCCCGCCGATTGGCCCCGGCGGGGCGCGAAGGCTCAAATAGGAGCACAGCAGCGCAGCCTTGCGGCTGGCGAGTATTGCGGACGGAAGAGCTGCCTAAAAAGCTTGTTCACGAGGCACCTCCGCTCTTCCGGGTCTGATTCCGGATCTTGCTCATATGGGAATGTCCGCTTCCTCCGCCCAGACTGCGGCGCGACAGAAATCAAAAATCAGAATGGGGTTTCCCTGCAATCCTACTTGCCTCGCGGCAATGAGCGCGTAAGGCCGTCACAGGGGCGGCGCAGCCACACGCGAAGCGCCATGCCACACGGCTGGCGTCGTAATGGATCAGCGCGTCTCTTGATTGGCGTCGGGATCATGGCGGCGGGTGAGGGTGGACAGAACGATTTTTGGCGCCGCTACAATCTGATGTGTCCCTATTGTGCCCCAGCTTTTTTGGGGCAGGATCTAAGGGAATCAGGCCGCTAAGTCATTGAATTTGAAGGCTCATGGTGGGCGCACAAGGGATCGAACGTTGGACCTCTCCCGTGCGAAGCTTTACCGTCTCCCCGTGCGAGCGACGGATGCAGAGATAAGTCGAACCCCTGGCGCGTTAGTCCCCGAAGGAGTTGGCGATCACCTGCTCCGGAGGCGCGGCAATTTCCGGAGTAAGCTGGCAGCCAAGCTTAACCCTTGGATGGGGCGGGCGCCGCTGGAAATTCCCGTTTGCGATCAAAGCGCCTGAATAGCCGGTGAGGGTGCATAAGTCATTGATCTTGTTCTTGACTTTCGCCCCTGTCGTACCCACCATCTAAAAGTTTCAGCGACCAAACCACGGCTCTCTCGTCTGCCGCCCCTGGCCCCGGGCCGCCTTCAATAGCGGGATCTGAGGGTGCCGAGATAGTCCGACAGCGTGGTGGGATCGCCGCGGGTGCTCTGGCGCAGCGGCTGGCCGCTCAACAGAACGCCGGTCTGGGTCTTGTAATCGGCAGGCACATTGTTGGTCGGCCTCGGTGGCTGGCTAAGCATCTTGTTGTAGTTGTCATAGGCCTGTCGGGTGCCGACGAAGATGCAGACGCAACGCTGCGGTTCGGCATAAGAATAACGCAAGGCGTCGCCAACCCCGTTTGCCACGAAGCGGTGCGCCGGCAGCGCGCGTAGCGCCTTTTGCCCGGCCGGATCGTTGGCAACCTGGATACGAAAACCGGCCGACGTCAGATAAAAGCTGTTCTTGTCCAGGGATAGTTGGCTCGCCGATGACTGGCTCGGCGACGGCTGGCCTGGCGCCTCCGCAGCGGCCAGAACAGAGGCGCAAACCAATAGCGCAGCGGCCGGAAACAGGCGCAAGGCCTTGATGCCGTGGAGGCGAGATAGATGCCGATGGCCTGCTGCGACCGGCCGGTTGATCGATGCTGGCATTGCAGATTCCCCCCTGCCGGAGCCGTGTTCCCTGCCGAAGCCTTATTCCCTGCCGGAGCCTTGCCTGCCTGTTGCGCCGGCTATGACGTCGCGAACAGTGCACCAGGATTGTGTTCAACCTCGATCGGCATCAGGCGACAAGTGCGACGTTTATTTGGAAAAAGCGGGTCGCGCGTGCGCCCGCAATTTGGTGCCCAGACTGGCGCCAAAAATCCGTGAACCGATCGGGCCGTGGAGAGTTAACCTCTCATGCGGTGACGTGCGTTTCCCGGAGCAATAGGACTGGCGATCGCCATCGGAGCGAGTAGGCTCTGTCAAAACGCAAAGTGGAACGGATGGAATGTGGCGTGGTGTCCTGGCTCTGGTCTTGATCGTCGGCGCGATCATTTGGGCGCGACAATTCTCTCAAGCTCGACCAGAGATTGATAGCAAGCAAGCCACTGACAGCCGCCAAGACTCTAACAGCCGTCAAGACGCCACCAGCCGCCTCACCAACAGCAATGAAGAAGTCGCAATTTGCCGCGGCACGGACAGCTTCACGTATGAGGTCGACGGCAAGCGCTATTCCCTGCCGTTTGAAGTGATCGACGATCAGGCTGTTGTGGAGGGAGACATCGTCTTCGCCCGTGCCGCGGACGTTCTGGACGGAAGCGCAAATCGTGTCGCGCCCGTCGTGCCGGACTACGTTCGCGGCGAGCCAAAGCGATGGGAACGTGGTCTCGTGCCCTACATCGTTGATGCTTCAGTCGCAGCCTCCGACCGCGCCGCACTTCAACAGGCGATAAGCGTTTGGCAGCGCGCCACGAATGTCAGGTTCAAACAGCTGTCCGGTGCACGGGATTGGAAACGCGAGAACTACGTCAAGTTCGCTGCGCAGAAAAATAAATGCAGCAGCAACAGCCTGGGCGTCAAGGAAAGGCTGTCGGACAGGGGCGATGAGGACGACAACATCAATGTCGTGGAGGTCGCTGGATGCGGCCAGAATTGGGGCCGTATCGCCCACGAGATCGGGCACGTTCTTGGGCTCGGGCACGAGCATTCGAGAGGCGATAGGGATGATTACGTCAGGATACTTTGGGGCAATATCGACGGACCGAAAAAGTTTTGTCGGGTGATGTGGGATCAGCAGGCACTCGCAAACACCGACTATGACTATGATTCGATCATGCACGCTGCTCCCACCCAGGACGCCAATCGATCGTCAGGCTGCGAAAAGGTGAGATACGATGGAAAAGAGGACTGCCTGGCGTTCCTCCCGAGCCGCGAGAAGTTGCAACAGCAACGGCAAGCGGCAGGGACCAACATCGAGCCCGGACAGAGAGACCATTTGAGCGCGGGCGACATCGCCCTTGTGAACATCCTCTACCCTGCGTCATCCGCTGCTGCGTACGCCGCTCAACCCTGCGTTCGGAACATAACAACGACTCTCAAGGTCGGAGGGCGAACGACTACATCGACCAGGACTGAACCCTGCGCTTCGCGTCTTCAGACGACGATCGCCGAACCACGTCCGGTTCGCCCCCTGTGCTGCCGGGACAGAGTGGGTGGTGATCCCTTCTGTCGTCCCGGCGCGTGTCCTGCCATCAGGGTCGGTTGGCCGCGACCCGACAGATGGTGCCGAGATGGATGGTGCCGCCCCCGCCCACCGCGTCAGTGTGTTGACTGGATCGGGTATGGCGGGGAACCCCCGCCATTTGACGACCGGGACGATGACGGTTGGTAGGATCGAACCGGCAACGAGCTTTGTCGGCAAAGCGGGGAAGCATCTGCTCACCAGCGAAATGCAAAGACGCGCAAGCACGGCCGTAACCGCAACCGATGCTTGCGCTGCGAATGTGCAACACTCGAGATCGATCAGACTTGAATAAGTCTTGTTCCTATGGGGAAACCGGCCGCTCGATGTTAAGTTCGCGTGTGCACTGATTTGGAAGCCGATCCACATGCCCTACTTCAGTTTTGATCTCGTCATGGACGAAGAATTCAAAGGTCAGGGCGGCATGATCCTCGAAAACACTGAGGTCGCATTCGAAAAAGCCGAGAGCCTCGCCAGCGAGCTTTCGGTCGTGCGTCCTGATCTGCGTTCGAGGGGTTGCGCCGTTCGTGTAACGGATTACGAGAACAGAGAGCTCTATCGCACGCCGCTCGATCCTGTCCCAATAGGGATGAAGGCGCGTCGTCACGGGTGAAGCGCGCGGCGAGCACGCCGCGCACTCCACTTTCCTCGCCTGAGGAAAAATGCACCATCGCGTGGTGATGATCTTGTTCCGTCCTAAGCTTGCGGAACTCACCAACCGTTGCTGTGCCAGAACTCTTCAAGGTAGGTATGTCGTCGCTGCCACGCGCGGGCTGTGACGGCAAAGAAGCTGAAGATGACGGTGATGAAAAGAAGGGGAAGCAGATACTCCATGGGAACCTCCCATGTTGTCCGAAAGTGGGACCGGAGTAACGATTTCCAGCCAATGACGTTCCAGACCGGATTTCTCCGGTCGGTATCAGGATGACGTGCTTTACCCGACGCGCTCGACAAGATGCGCACGCGAGGGGGCAGGGTCGAACCGATCGGCGAAATACTGCGTTTCGTGGATCACGAGTCCGTCGCGGAACTCCATGATGCTGACCGTGTAGGACGGTACGCCGTCATAGGTCAACACGAATTCAGTGACCCAGAGATCGCCGCTGCCGATGATTCGCCGGACCGTAAAACGCTTCCTGTTCGGCTGGACGGTCCGGCTCTCTTGAATGTGGCGCCGGCCACGAATCCGCTCGCCCGATTGCGGATAATCAAGCACGGCATCCTCGTGGTAGATTTCGTGTTCGACCTCGAAATCGCTCGCGTCAGACGCCTCCCAATGGAGTTGCAGCGCCGCCCGGATTGTTCGATCATCCATCTCCGCCTGCCTTTCCGGCCATCATTTCGGGGACCGCTCAATTCATTGTGCGGCACGCAATGCTGAAATTGGGGCGATATTGCCGGTCGCGCCAGTCGTGAATGAAAGGCGATTTCTCATGAGAACGTGAGGCGACGCACCACTATTGAATATTGAATGATTGCTTTTTGTTCTTTATTTGTTCCAGATCATGCCCTGCGGAGCGCGGCTATGGACATCGCCAAGGAACAGGAAATCATCCGTCTGTGGAACCGCTACCGCCTTCTGCAGCGAGAAGGGCTGGCGACTGACGCCATTCTCCGGCAGCTCGAAAAGGCCTTGGCGGAGCGCGAGCGTGCAGCGTGAGTCACCTCGGAAATCGAGCACATGCGCACCCCGCTGGGGAGGCCGCGCCGCGAGATCGTCCAGCTTGTGAAGCCGCCGGCCTATCCGTTCGAGATTTTTCTAATCAGCAAGGACGGCAACAAGGTCAAGAGCAGCAACGGTCCGTTTGCCGCGCCCGATTGGGATTTCGAGCGCGCGCGGCGCGAGCCGCTCGATCTCTTGATGATCCCGGGCGGCGAGGGCACGCGGCCGCTGCTCGACGAAAAAAACCATCCAAAGGAAGTCGCGGCGCTGCTCGATTGGGTGCATGCGATGGACGGCAAGGTCCGGATCATGGCGTCGGTCTGCACCGGCGCCGCGGTGCTGGCGCGCGCGGGCCTGCTCGACGGCTTGCCGGCCGCCACCAACCACGCGGCGTTCGGCTGGGTGGTGTCGCATGGTCCGAAAGTGCTGTGGAACAGCGTCGCGCGTTGGGTCGACGCCGGAAAATACGTGACCTCGGCGGGCGTCTCCGCCGGCACCGACATGGGATTCTACCTGGTGATGCGGCTGGCGGGCAGGGCAGTGGCGGAGAACGCGGTCAGCGCCGCCGAATACGACTGGCACCGCGATCCCTTGTCGCCGATCTTCTATCCGCAGCAGGCGGAGGTGCCGGTGCCGGAGAGCTAATGGCCTGCGGGTGGCAGCCGTTGATCCCTTGCGATCGATCTATTGCAATTCAGCCGCGAGAAAATCGACCAGGGCGCGGACCTTCGCCGAGGGCCGCGGGCCGCCGGGAAACACCGCGTGCACTTCGATCGAAGGAAGCTTGTAGGCGCGCAGCAGCGGCACCAGCGTGCCCGCCTTGATCGCGTCGCGCGCCATGACGGTCGAAGCCCTGGCGATGCCGAGGCCCGCCAGCACGCTCGCGAGCATGCCGGGGCCGGAATCGGTATGGATGCGGCCGCGGACATTGACCGACGTTTCAACGCCGTTGCGGCTGAACGACCAGTTCTCGCTGGCGAAACTGCCGACGCCGAAAATGCAGTCATGCGAGGCCAAATCGGCCGGCGTCTTCGGCGTGCCGCGCGCCGCCAGATAGGCCGGTGAGGCGGCCAATAGCGTCGAGAGCGTCGCAAGCTTGCGTGCGCCGAAGGCGGAGTCGTCGAGTTCGCCCATGCGAATGGCGAGGTCGGCGCCTTCGGCGACCAGATCCTGCCGCGCATCGACCACCGACAGTTCGACGCGCAGCAGCGGGTGCATCGACAAGAACCGCGGCAGCCGCGGAATGATCTCGTGCGTGCCATAGACCACGGGAACGGCGAGCCGGATGGTGCCGCGCAGCGAGTCGAGCCCGCGCGCGGCGTCCTCGGCAGCCTCGATTTGGCTGAGGATTTCGCGGGCGCGGTCGAGAAACAGCGCGCCCGCCTCGGTGACGGTGATGCGCCGCGTGGTCCGCAACAACAGTTTCACGCCGAGCCGGGCTTCCAGATCGCCGATGATGCGCGACACCGAGGGCTGCGACAGGCCGAGCTCGCGGGCCGTGCGCGAGAAGCTGCCGCTTTCCGCGGCGCGGATGAAAACGGCCAATTCCTGCAGCCGGTCGCTCATTCGGATTTCGAATAAATGTTGTCCATATTTGCCCTATACCCCATTTCCGGCGAATGAGCCAAATCAGCCGGGCCAAACTCAACCAATGGAGATTTTCAATGGCCCTGCAAGATCGCCTACAAGATCGCCTCGATGCCCTTAAGGCCGACTTCGAAGCCGGCCGCTTTCCCCTGAAACCGTCCAGGGAAGCGCTTGAGATCATGCATCGCAGCACCGCCGAGTTGATCGAATCCGGCCAGGCGCTGCGCGCGAAGAAAGCCGGCGACACCGCGCCCGAATTCACGCTGCTTGATCCCGACGGCAAGCCGGTATTCTCGCGCGAGCTGCTGGCGAGGGGACCGCTGGTGGTGTCGTTCTATCGCGGCGTCTGGTGTCCCTACTGCAATCTCGAACTGCAGGCGCTGCAGTCAGCGCTTCCCGACATCACTGCGCGGGGCGCCAGCCTGGTTGCGATCTCGCCGCAGACGGCGCCGAACAGCCGCAAGTCGCAGCGCGAGAACAAGCTCGGCTTCCCGATCCTGAGCGATGTGAGGAGCGAGGTCGCCAACGCCTTTGGCGTTCGCTTCGCGCTGCCGGATGAGCTCATCGGGCTCTACAAGAGCTTCAAGAACGATCTGCCGACGTTCAACGACGATCCGTCCTGGGTGCTGCCGATGCCGGCGCGCTACGTGATCGGCGCCGACGGCGTGATCGCCTATGCGGAAGTCAGTCCGGACTACACGCAGCGTCCCGACCCGTCGGAATTGCTGCCGGTGCTGGATCGCCTGCGTTCCAGTAAGGCGGCATGACGCCAACGACCGGCGCGGGCTTGCCTGCGCCGGTCTTCGCCCCTTCGCGGCGCGATGGCTACGGCAGGCCGCGCGCTTCGATCTGACGCAGCAATTGCTTGGTTCGCTCGGCGAGACTGTCGCCGGAGCCGTCGAGATCGAACACCGAGGCCGGGCTGTCGCGCTTGGCGAGCAGCGCGGTGCGCGGGCAGTGCCCGGCGCTGCAGAGCACTTCCTTGAGCTTCTCGCCCTGCGCGACCAGGCGCGGCGGATCGGCGGTCGACCAGGCCAGCACGATCGGCACCTCGACCTCGATGATGCCGGGCACCGCCGAGCGGTCGTTATATTTGCTGACGTCCGCCCCGAGATAGGAGCGCTCGCCGTCGGCGGCGTCAGTGCCCGACCGGTACATCCCCGACACCAGCACGACGCCGGCGACGTCGGAATCGGTTTCCTGAAATTCCTTGTGTGCCATGAAGCTTGCCACGTGGAACGCGCCCACGGCATAGCCGATCACGACGATCTCCTGCGGATCGCCGCCGAACAGATCGATGTTCTGGTGAATCCAGGAGGCCGCCGACGCGACATCCCTGGCGCCGGCCGGCCAAGGCGCAGCGGGCGCCAGCCGATAGCTCATGCTGACGGCGACCATGCCGTTGCGCGCGGCAAAGCACATCGCCTGCTCCTGCAGCGCCGCCGTCGTGTCGGCCTGCGTGCCGTCGCCGGCAAAATTGTCGCCGGCCACGAACAACAGCACCGCGCGCGGCGAGCCATCCAGCGCGCCGGGCGCTGCGACGTCGAGAACGTTCCGCTCGCTCTCGCCATACTTCAGCTTGCGCGAGAACAGCACATGCTCGCACGATTTCGCGCTGTCCGCATTGGCATCAGTGGACGAGGCGCCGCCAGCCTGCGGCGAGGCGCTGCCGGGTTGCGTCACCGCGCCGACGGTCGATGGCGCGCCGCCGGGGGCTGGCGATTCCGTTTCCATGCCGCGGACGGATGAAGCGCCCATCGTCGCCGCGACAACGCAAATGAGGAGATAATTCTTCATTCGGCACCGCATCCGTCAGACCGGCCGGAATATCGACCTGTGGTTGGGCAATTTGGCGGCATCGCCAAGACCTCGATCAAGACCTTGACCAAGACCTTGACCAAGACCGCGATGATGTCTGCGATCTTGCAGGTGAAAGCTAATCCCGATCAAGCCCTTTGCCAGGGGACGCGGCTCAGATCTGCGGAACCGGCATGCAAAGTCACTTGCGCGATATCGCAACCTGAGCGCACTCTTTGGGCGCGGCGATCAACGCCGCCAACGAAAAATGTGTCAGGGGGACGTCCATGGTGGCCGGGTTCGAGGCGATGCAGTTCGGCGTCTTCGATCAGAACGATCACGGGCCGTACCCGCTTCATCAGCAATATCAGAATCGCCTGCGGCTGATCGAGTTCTACGACCGCGCCGGATTCCGCACCTATCACATGAGCGAGCATCATTCGACGCCGCTCAACCTTGCGCCATCGCCGAGCGTGTTTCTCGCCGCCGTCACGCAGTGCACAAAACGGCTGCGCATGGGCGCGCTGGTGTACGTTTTGCCGGCGCATCATCCGCTGCGGCTCGCGGAGGAAATCTGCATGCTCGATCATTTGAGCGGCGGCCGGATCGAGGTCGGAATCGGCCGCGGTGCTTCGCCGCATGAATTGACCTATTTCGGGGTCGACGCTGACTCCGCGCCGGCGATGTATGTCGAGGCCTATCACGTTCTCATGCAGGCGCTGACCGAGAGCGAGGTCAATTTCGGCGGCATGCAATATCGCTTCGTAAACGTCCCGTTCGACCTGAAGCCGCTGCAGCGTCCGCACCCGCCGCTATGGTACGCGGTCCCGGTGCCGGAGGGTGCTGTGTGGCCGGCGCAGAACGGCATCAACATCGTCTGCGGCGGTCCCGTGCCGCGCGTCCGCGAGATCACCGACCGCTACCGCGACGAATGGGCGGCGGGCGGACATCCGCCCGGGACGATGCCCTTGCTCGGTATCAACCGCTTCGTGCTGGTCGCCGACAGCGACCGCCAGGCGATGGCGCTCGGACGCCGCGCCTGGCCGGTGTTTTACCGAAGCTTCATGAAGCTCTGGAAATTGCACGGCACGCAGCCCCGTTACGCGCGTATCCCCGAGGATTTCGACACCATGGTGCAGAACGGCGGCGCCATCGCGGGCGCGCCGGCCACCGTCCGCGATCAGGTGCGCAGCATGGCCCAAGGCGCGGGCGTGAGCTATTTCATCGCGCAGTTTTCGTTCGGCGATCTCAGCCACGAGGAAGCGCTGCACTCCGCCGAACTCTTCGCGCGCGAACTGCTGCCGGGTAAGCGCGAGAGCTTGCCATCGGTGTCATAGATATTTCGACCCAGGCCTCATGGTTCGAGACGCACGGCGTTGCTGTGCTCCTCACCATGAGGGTCTAGAACCTCATCCTGAGGAGCATCGCGAGAAGCGATGCGTCTCGAAGGATGTGGCCCCCGCTGTTAGCCCCGGTACAAATTGACGCTCAAGGCGTCACCGCCGCACGCTCCACAGCCATCGGCGTGGTCTGCTGCTTCCACGTCGAATTGGCGACATGCACCGGCGAGAAGGCCGGGCGCTCGATGTAGCGGCCATCACCCTTGTCGGCGCGCAGGTCGCCCTCCTTCCAGGCGATCGCGCCGTGCGACAGCGTCACGACGGGGACACCCGTGCAGGCATAGCCCTCGAACACGTTGTAGTCGATGCGGCTGAGCTGGCTTTTGGCGCTGATGGTCTTGGTCCTTGCGGGGTCCCAGACCACGAGATCGGCGTCCGAGCCGATCGCGACCGCGCCCTTGCGCGGATAGATGTTGAGGATGCGGGCGATATTCGATGACGTCACCGCGACGAATTCTTCCTTGGTCAGCCGGCCGGTCGCGACGCCGGAGGTCCACAGCAGCGGCATGCGGTCCTCGAGGCCGCTGGTGCCGTTGGGGATTTTCCGAAAGTCTTCCAGCCCCATTCGCTTCTGCTCGGTCGTGAACGCGCAATGGTCGGTGGCCACGACCTGCAGCGAACCGGATTGCAAGCCCGCCCACAGGCTGTTCTGGTGCGACCCGTCGCGGAACGGCGGCGACATCACGCGCCGCGCGGCATGGTCCCAATCCTTGTTGTCGTATTCAGTGGCATCGAGCAGCAGGTGCTGGATCAGCGGCTCGCCATAGACGCGCTTTCCCGCGGCGCGGGCCCGCGCGATCGCCTCATGCGCCTCGCGGCAGCTCGTGTGCACGACATAGAGCGGCGCGCCGGTCATATCGGCGATCATGATGGCGCGGTTGGTCGCCTCGGCCTCGACCTCGGGCGGCCGCGAATAGGCATGCCCTTCCGGACCGGTGACGCCGCGCGCCAGCAGCGCTTCCTGCATGCGCGCGATGACATCGCCGTTCTCGGCGTGCACCAGCGGGATGGCGCCGAGATGGGCGCAGCGCGCGAACGAGTTGTAGAGCTCGTCGTCATTGACCATCAACGCGCCTTTATAGGCCATGAAATGCTTGAAGGTGTTGATGCCGTAGGTCTTGACCACGGTCTCCATCTCGTCGAACACCTGTTTCGACCATGACGTCACCGCCATGTGAAAGCCGTAGTCGCTCGCCGCCTTCTCCGATTTGTGCCGCCAGTCCTGATACGCCGCGAGCATCGACTGGCCGGGAGCGGGAAGGCAGAAATCGACCACCATCGTGGTGCCGCCGGCCAGCGCCGCCTTGGTGCCCCACTCGAAATCGTCGGCGGTGACGGTGCCCATGAACGGCATTTCGAGATGGGTGTGCGGATCGATGCCGCCGGGCATCACATAGCAGCCGCCGGCGTCGATCACCTCGGTTCCCGAGGGTGGGGCGATGGCCGGGCCGATCGCGGCGATGGTGTCGCCCTCGATCAGGACGTCGGCGCGGCGCGAATGGTCATGATTGATGACGGTGCCGCCGCGGATCAGGATAGACATGGCAGTCTCCGGAAGGATGGTCCACACGGACAACGGTGAAACCGTAACTTTGCTCTCACGCGCGGTAAAGTCCAAGAATTGAGCGACGTATTGAGCGACGGATTGAGCGATGCATGGCGGCGGTCTTGCGAGCGCCGTGATGCCTGATTTTCAGCGAGGCACGCTCAGGCGGCGGGAAACTGCAACTCGAACGCGGCGCCCTGATCGGTCGGCAACAGCCGGATCGATCCGCCATGACTGGTCATCACGGCCTTGACGATCGCAAGCCCCATCCCGGTCCCGCCGGTGTCGCGGCGGGTGGTAAAGAAGGCGTCGAAGATGCGGTCGCGGTTGGCTTCGGAGATCGGGTCGCCGTCGTTACGCAGGGTTACGCGCACGCTTGCATCGCCCGGCGATGCCTCGATCTGAATGGTCTTGGCGTTATGACGGAGCGCATTGTCGGCGAGATGCGACAGCACGATCAGCGCCTTTTCCATCGACATGCCGATGCCGCGGTCGAGGCAACCATGGGCCGAAATCATACCCGCCGGAAAGCGGTTCACGAGTCCGGCGACCACGGTCTGCAGCTCGGCGCGCTCGTTCTGGGGCGCGGTTTCGGCGCGCGCCAGTTCGCGCAGGCGCTGTGTCATGGCTTCGAGGCGCTCGGCATCGCCGAGGATGTTGGATAGAAATGTCTTCTGCTCCGCCCGCGTCAAGGTCGAGGCCTCGCCCTGCAGCGAATCCAACAGCAGTTCGGCTGCGCCCTTGATCGAGGTCAGCGGCGATTTCAGTTCATGAGTCAGGTGCGCCGAGAAACTGGCGACATATTCCGATCGGCGCGACAATTGCTCGGCCATGTCCAGAAAGCTCTTGGACAATTGTGCGAATTCGCGCGTGCCGTGATGCGCCAGCGGCTGGAAGGCGTCGCGCTCGCCGCGGCCGATGCGCGCGGCGCGGCCGATCAGCTCATACATCGGGCCCGTGATGGTGCGGGAAAAGATCAGCCCGATGACGATGGTCGCGACAATCACGGCCAGCGCCGCCAGGATGAACTTGGTGCGCTCCCGATAGAAATGCTGGAAAATGTTGCTGGGCGTGCGCGAGGTGTAGATCACGCCGGCGACGCGATTGTCGACGATCACGGGCATGGCCGAAAAGACGTGGACGCCGAGGCCGCGGCTGAAGGAATAGATCGGCGGCGGCGGCTTGTCGGGCACGCGGGTCCTGAGCACCGCGCGGTATTGCCCGGTCAGCGCGGTCGCGACCTCCTCGATATGCGCCAGCGACTGGCCTGTCTCTTCGCGGCCTGCGATCACCACGCCATGCGGATCGAGGACGCGAAATCCCGCCAGCGTCACTTTCTGGGTTTCCGTGATGACCGGCCACAGCCTGGCGCCGATCTCGACAAAAGTAGGGTCGGCGGGGACCTGTGCCGGACGCGCATCGGGTCGCCGCCGCAGCAACTCGTCGGCCACGAGATCGAGCGCGGCGACGATCGGCGCGAAGCGGTCGTTCGGATCGGGCCGGGCCTCGGGCGGGATTTCAGCGCCAAGCACAATGCCGCCCGCGCGGCGAAGCTCGACCTCGTGCGCGTAGATCGCGGCGAATACCTGGCTTTGCGCAATCAGCTCCGCCTGGGTCTGGCGGATCAGCTGATTGTCGTAGAGGCGAAAGAAGAACAGCCCGACCAGCGGCAGTACGGTCACGAAAGCCAGCACCACGGACACGATCAGCCCAAGCGACGGCCGCCATTTGTCTTTGAAGCTTGGAAAGCTTGGCTCCTTCAGGCCCGGGCGGTTCATTCCCGCTTCTCGCAGCGGCCGAGCTTGAAACCGACGCCATGGACGGTCTCGATGACGTTGTCGCAATTCATCGCGGCGAGCTTGGCGCGGATGTTGCGGATGTGGCTGTCGATGGTGCGATCGGACACCTGGATGTTCAACTGGTAGGACGCAGCCATGAGCTGCTCGCGGCTGAACAGCGCGGTCGGCCGCCCCAGAAAGGCGCGCAGGATGCCGAACTCGATCGCGGTCAGGCGCAGCGTCTGGCCGGCGAATTCCGCAACGTGCCGGGTCGGGTCGATCGTCAATCCGCCCTGCACCAGCACGGCCGGGGAGGATCGCGCATCCACCTCGCGAACGGTGACACGGCGCAGGATGACATTGACGCGCGCGACCAGTTCGCGCGGGCTGAAAGGTTTCGTCACATAGTCGTCGCCGCCCATTTCGAGGCCGAGGATGCGGTCGATCTCATCGTCGCGGGCGGTCAGGAACAGGATCGGCACGTCGGAAGATTTTCGGATCTGCCGGCAGACGTCGAGACCGTCGAGCTCGGGCATGCCGATATCCAGGATGATCAGGTCGGGCCGGTCGCTGCCGAAGCGCGCCAGCGCCTCTTTGCCGTCGCGGGCCTCGAACACGGTCATGCCCGCCTTGCTGAGGGCGACTCGGATGACTTCGCGGATATGCAGATCGTCGTCGACGGTGAGAATGCGGTGCGTCAAGCTGGTCTCCGGCGGATCGTGTGGCGGTCAGCCGCTGGCGGGTTGGTTCTGCTGCTTATCGAGAGTGCGCTGGAGGCGGAAGCTCTGAAAACTCCAACGGCGCCAGGACGCCATGATCTGCTGCTGCTGTTCTATAAGCCTGGCGCGGCCGGAGACAAGGCATTGATCGTTTGGCAGCAGCCGACGGGCCTTGTCGATAGCGGGTAGCGCCAGCGGCACGAACCACAGCACGAAACTGGCCGACAGCGCGGAGAGATTGAGAAGGCCGACGACCTCCGCGATCGAGCGAAACGGGCCTATCAGGAGGAGATCGCGCAACGCGATCACGCCGTCGCGAAGCCTGCTGAGATCGGGATTGGTCAGGATCGCCATGCCGCTTCCCAGCGCAAGTAGTAGGAAGAGGAACGAGAGCGGATTGAGGTCTTCGACGGCCGGCACAAGACCGGCGAGAAAAATCAAGGCCGCTTGCATCGCGCGACGCCGATCGAGCCCATCGAAATTGGCCATCAGCGAAGTGCAGATCAACGCGACGGCAAAGAAAACGAGCGAGATGCCGGGGCGTTCGCCATAGAGCAGCCAATCCGCCAGCGCCACAAGGCCGAGCGCGAGTGCAAATTTCGGCCCGACGGGATGATGCCGGCCGGGATAGAGGTCGGGAAGCGGGGTAGCCACGCTCGTCATATGTCCTGCCTTTGGATTGCGCGAAGGATCGATGGGTGTCCGTGGGCGGACTATGGATCGCGGTCGTGCAAATCATCGCGACGGCCTCTGCAGGACTTCAGGATTGTTATGCAGATTTCGTGCAGTCGCCTGCAACGCTGTGGCGGGGCACAAGCGAGCTTGCTACGGCGGGCGCCATCAACGAACGATGGTGCATCTTCCATGCAAATTCTCAAACGTATCGGAATAGTCTCGGTTTGGTTCATCGGGCTTGCTCTGGTGTTCACCGCCGTTAACAAGAACGACCCTTATCTGATCTGGCTGCGTGGCGCGGGAAACGCCGCGATCGTCGTCTTATGCCTGCTCGCCGTTGCGTGGCTGTTTCGGCGCGGCGTCTGGTCGGGCAGCGGCTGGCCGGGACGGCTGATGCTTCTGTTGTGTGTGCTGCCGCCGCTGTCGATGCTCGGCGCGGAGACGTCGTTCGAGATGCGGAAATGGCGCGTCCTGAACACCGAGGATGCGCGCGCGAAACTTTTGGGGCGGCATTTCGTGGTCGGGTACTCATCCTTCGATGACGTCGCGCGGCTCGCGGACAAAGGCCTGATCTCCGGCATCTACATCACCAAGCATAATGTGCGAGGGGCGGGCGGATCAGCGGATGCGCTACGCGCGGAGATCGTAGCACTGCAGCAGCGCCGGCGCGCCGCGGGTCTTGCGGCCCTGACGGTCGCGGCCGATCAGGAAGGCGGCATCGTTTCGCATCTTGCGCCGCCGCTGACTGCATTGCCGGCGCTGTCGACCTTGTCCGGATTGCCGAGCGACGTTCAGGCGCGCAAGGCCGAGGAGTTCGGGCGCACCCATGGCCGCGAACTCGCGGCGCTCGGCGTCACCCAGAATTTTGCGCCGGTGCTCGATCTGCGGCCGGCACCGCGGCGCAACCCGCTCGATTTCCATACGCTGACCGGCCAGCGCGCGATCGCCAGCGATCCCGCCGTCGTCGGCGAGATCGCGCGCGGCTATGTCCGCGGGCTCGAAGCGTCGGGCGTGACCGCGACTGTCAAGCATTTTCCGGGACTGGGGCGGCTGCGCACCGATACGCACCATTTCGAGGCCAGCCTCGACACCCCGGCCGAGGTGCTCGAGGCCTCGGACTGGCGTCCATTCAAGGAGGTGCTGGCGGGCTCCAACGCGCAATTGATGATCGGGCATGTCAATCTGACGGCGATCGATCCCGACCGCCCGGCGTCGCATTCGAGGGCCGTGGTCGACGGGCTGATTCGCAAGCAATGGAATTATCAGGGCGTCATCATCACCGACGATCTGGTGATGGGCGCGATCTATGGCCACGATGTCTGCAACGCGGTGGTCGAGGCGCTCAACGCGGGCGTGGATTCACTGTTGGTCGCCTATGATGGTGCGCAGTTCTATCGCGTGTTCGCCTGCGCCGCCGATGCCGCGGCTGCGGGTCAACTCGACCTTGCGACGTTGCATGCAAGCGAGGCGCGGCTGGACGCGCAGCGCGGCGCACTTGCGCCGCGCGTCGCCGTCCAGCGTGTCCGGGAATGAGCCGCGCAAGCAACAGCGATGGTCGCGCGCTCAGTTCGCCGGCTGGTATGAACATTCCGTCCCGGTGCCGGCCTTGTCCTTGAGTTGGGCGGGATCGAGCGTGCAGCTCAGCTTGGAGATGCTCTCGAAGTTCGATCCGGCCGCGCGGTCGGGAGGAACGCCGGCCATCGCTTCCGTCGAGTAGACCTCGTTGGCCTCGCGACCCGTGAACTTCTTCGTGGCTGTTCCGAAGGTCAATTCACACGAGCGTGCCGTGATATCGACGTTGCTGGTGCGGCAGACGATCTTGTCGGCGGCGACGATAATCTTCTTGGTATAGGGAACGTTGGTCTTGCCCGCGAAGAACGCGGCAACCGCCTTCTTCTCGGCGGCCGGAAGCGACGAATAGGGCGCCACGACGCCTGCCATCGCCAGCGCAGCCTGGCCGGAGATCGAACCCCCTGCTGCGGCCGAGACGCCGGGCAGTAGAACAGAGAATGCAAAAGAAGCAAAAGAAGTAAGGGTGGAGAGCCTGGTCAATTTCATTGTTGTCTCCGCATCAAAAAAAAACGCTACGCATCAGTCATCCATCAATCTTAGATTGTCTAACTATTAAAACGCACCCGAGAAGTGCTGGGACAATATCGTGCGCCACAACCTCTGCGGCGGCCCCTATCCCGCGGCCGAGACGCGGGGCGATTGACTCGACCCCGGCCCGATGTACTCTTCACGCCAGACAAAGAACATCTGTCCGAAAAATGACAGGTCCACAGGGGAGGATGCGATGCGCGGTCTGCGGCTGCTTTGCTATTCGTTCGCGATCCTGGGACTGCTGCTGTCCGCCCGTCCGGGTTTGGCCGAAGATACCATCAAGCTCGCCTATACCGATCCGTTCTCCGGCCCGTTCGCCTCCGGCGGCGACGAGTTCTTGAAGAATTTCCAATATATCATCGCGCGCAAGAACGCGGCCGGCGGTGTCCTTGGGAAGAAATACGAGCTGGTTCCGTTCGACGACAAGCTGCAGCCCGCCGAAGCGCTGATCGCGCTCAAGAGCATGACGGACCAGAACATCCCGTTCGTGATGCACTGCACTGGATCGAATGTCGGCTCGGCCTTGATCGACGCGGTCTCCAAGCACAACGCCCGCAACCCTGACAACCGTATCCTCTATCTGAACTGCGGGGCGTTGGCGACCGAACTGACCAACGAGCAGTGCGACTTCTGGCACTTTCGCTTTGCGGGAAGCGTCGACATGCGCGCCGCCGCCCGCATCAAGGCGCTGCCGGCGGACCTGAAGAAGGTCTATCTCCTCAACCAGGATTATCTGTTTGGCCAGTCGATCCAGCATGACAGCAAGAAGTGGCTGGCGAAACTCCGGCCCGATATCGAGATCGTCGGCGACGAGTTGATGCCGTTCGGCAAGGTGCAGGACTTCGCGCCCTATGTCGCGAAGATCAAGGCCTCGGGCGCGCAGAGCGTCATCACCGGCAACTATAACCGCGACCTCAATCTGCTGATCAAGGCCGCGGTCGACGCCGGCCTCGACGTGCGGTTCGACACCTTCCTGTCGCATCTGATCGGCGGCGCCACCGCGATCGGCGCGGCCGGCGAGAACCGCCTGACCTCGATCATGGAATTCAACGGCAACGTCCCGGTCGATCTCAAGGTGCCGGACGCCGAGAAATTCGCCAATGACTGGCGCACCAGCGGCCACGACACCGATTTCTCCGCGCTCAATTTCGTCACCATGATCGACATGCTGACGGATGCGATCAACAAGGCCGGCTCGACCGATCCCTTGAAGGTCGCGCTCGCGCTGGAAGACATGCATGGCAAGGACCTGGTCGGCCAGGACGTTATCATGCGCAAGGACGATCATCAGCTCTTGATGTCCTATTACGCCGGCATCTTCAGCAAGGGCGTGAAGTACGACTCCGAACACACCGGTTTCGGCTGGAAGAACTACATGACCGCCTCCACCGCGGATCTGACTCTGCCGACGATCTGCAAGATGAAGCGGCCGGAATGAGCTGAAAGGACGGGGCAAGAAAACGCCAGGAAAACGTTAAGGCTGCAACGGCAAGGCAGAGCGAGGACTAAAAAACAACATGGAAATCGTCCTCGTCTCCCTGCTCAACGGCCTCGTCTACGGCATGCTGCTGTTCATGCTGGCGAGCGGGCTGACCCTGATCTTCAGCATGATGGGCGTGCTCAATTTCGCGCATGCCAGCATCTACATGATCGGCGCCTATCTCGCCTTCACGGTCAGCCAGTTCACCGGCTTCTTCCCGGCGCTGATCATCGCGCCTGTGCTCTGCGGCCTGCTCGGTGCTGCGATCGAGGTCTGGGGGCTGCGCCGCGCGCACGGCAACGGCCACATCGCGGAGCTATTGTTCACCTTCGGTCTCGTCTTCATCATCCAGCGCGTCGTGCAGATGACCTGGGGCATGCTGCCGATGGCCTACCGCGTGCCGCCGCTCTTGGATTTTCCGCTGTTCACCTTCTATGGCGCGCATTTCCCGGCCTATCGCGGCTTCATGCTGCTGGTCTCCGCGGGCATGCTGCTCGCGACCTGGCTGCTTTTGAAGAAAACCCGGGTCGGCCTGATCATCCAGGCCGCATTGACCCAGCCGCAGATGGTGAGCGCGCTCGGCCATAACGTGCCGCGCGTGTTCACGATCGTGTTCGCCGGCGGCTGCATGCTGGCGGGGCTCGCCGGCGTCATCGGCGGCAATTATCAGACCACCGAGCCCGGCATGGCGGATGCGATGGGGCCGATCGTGTTCGTCGTCGTGGTGTTCGGCGGGCTGGGCTCGCTGATGGGCTGTTTCATCGCCTCGATCTTCATGGGCATGATCCAGACCTTTGCGGTCGTGATCAACGCCTCGTTGCTCGACCTGATCAAGCCGCTCGGCATCACGCTGACGGGCGATAATCTGTTCACGGAGTTCATGACCGTTCCGGTGGCCCGCATCGGCGCGCTGCTGCCGTTCGCGCTGATGATCCTGATCCTGCTGTTCCGGCCGCGCGGATTGATGGGAACGCGCGACACATGAACATGGCCAAATCCTTCTCCAAGCCGATCGACGAGCCCATTGTCAGGCCCGTTGCCAAACCCATTGCGAGGTCCGCGCAAGGCTGGGTCTGGACCGTGGTGCTGATCGCCGCGATCGCGATGCCGTGGTTGTTCTACAATTACACCACCCACCGCCATTCGGGCTTCGTGGTGTCGATGCTGAGCCAGATGGGCATGATGAGCATCCTGGCCTTGTCCTACAACATGCTGCTGGGGCAGGCCGGATTGTTCTCGCTGTGTCACGCCACGTTCTTCGGAATCGGCGGCTACGCCACCATCCATTTCCTCAATCTCGCCGGCGCCGGCAGCCTGCCGCTGCCGCTCGAACTGATCCCGTTTCTCTCAGGCCTGTCCGGGCTCGGCCTCGCGATCGTGTTCGGCTATATGGCGACCAAGCAGCGCGCCACCGCGTTTGCGATGATCACGCTCGGCATCGGTGAGTTGATGACGACGGCGGCCTTGATGTTCCACCATTTCTTTGGCGGCGAGGGTGGCGTCAATTCCAACCGCATGATCGACCACAGCCTGTTCGGCTTCAAATACGGCGCGTCGATCCAGGTCTATTATCTGATCCTGGCCTGGACGCTGTTGTCGGCGCTGGCGATGCTGTTTTTGACCAGGACGCCGCTCGGGCGGATGGCGAACGCGTCGCGCGATAATTTCGAGCGCGTGCAGTTCATGGGCTATGACCCGCGCATGGTGCGCTTCCTGCAGTTCGTACTGTCGGGATTCTTCGCCGGCATCGGCGGCGGGCTCTATGCGATCACCTATGAGATCGTGACCTTCGATGCGCTCGCAGCCCCCCTGTCGGCCAACGCGCTGCTGATGGCCTATATCGGCGGCATCAGTGCTTTCGGCGGGCCGATCCTCGGCGCCGTGCTGATCACGCTGCTGCAGAGCGGCGTCAGCCTGATGTCGAATTCCTGGCTGGTCTATGTCGGCGTGCTCTTCATCAGCATGGTGATCTTCGCGCCGAACGGCATCATGGGCCTGGTCGAGGCGCATGGCCCGATCGTCCGCGCCGGCCGGTTCGGCCGGCTCGTCGTGCCCTATGTCCGGGTCATCGTCCCCGGCCTCGTCATGCTGCTCGGCTTTGTCGGCGTGGTGGAACTCGCATCCTTTCTCACCATCGGCGCGGCGCAGGGCAAGACGCTGGTGCTGTTCGGCAGCAAAATCGACGTGCATGCGGTGCTGCCATGGCTCGCCGCATTCGTCTGCCTCATAGGCGGCCTGTTCTGGTTCCGCATCGAAGCGCAATCGTTCGGTCGTGTCTGGGACGGCCTGATGAGCGAACTGAAACCGCAGCGGAGCGCAGCATGACCGACACCGCGCTCAGCCTGAAATGCGTCAACAAGTCGTTCGGTCAGATGAAGATCATCCGCGATGTCAATCTCGACGTCGTCAAGGGCCAGCGCCACGCCATCATCGGTCCGAACGGCGCCGGCAAGACCACGCTGTTCAATTTGATCAGCGGCCGCTTTGGGCTGTCGTCGGGCGAGATCCTGCTCAACGATGTGCGCGTCGACGGCCTGCCGCCGCACAGGATCAACCGCATGGGCCTGTCGCGCAGCTTCCAGATCACCTCGATCTTCCATCGCCTGTCGGTGTTCGAAAATTTGCGTTGCGCGCTGTTGTGGAGCATGGGCTACCGCTATTCGTTCTGGACGCCGCTCTGGATGCAACGCAACTTGAATGAGCGCACCGATGCGATGCTGGAGGAGTTGAACCTCACCTGGCGCCGCGACACACTGGCGGGATTGTTGTCCTATGCCGACCAGCGCGCGCTCGAGATCGGCATGACCATCGCCGGCGGCGCGTCGGTGATTCTGCTGGACGAGCCGACCGCCGGCATGAGCAACACCGAGACCGACAACGCGGTCGAACTGATCCGGCGTGTTTCCACCGGCAAGACGCTGGTGATGGTCGAGCACGACATGAAGGTGGTGTTCGGCCTTGCCGATGTCATTTCCGTGCTCGTCTACGGCCAGATGATCGCGTCAGGGCCGCCGCAGGCGGTTCGCGCCAACGCGGCGGTGCAGGAAGCCTATCTGGGTGCGCTTGCGGCATGATCCTCGAAGTCCAAAACCTTCACGCCTATTACGGCCAGAGCCACATTCTGCACGGCGTCGATCTCGACGTCGGCGATGGCGAGATCGTCAGCCTGCTGGGGCGCAACGGCGTCGGCCGCTCGACCGCCTGCAAGGCGATCGTGGGGCTTGTATCGGCGCAGGGCGCGATCAAATTTCGCGGCAAGGACATCGCGGGCCTGCGTCCCGACCAGGTCGCCCATTGCGGCATCGGCTATGTGCCGGAAGACCGGCTGGTGTTTTCCACCTTGACGGTGCGGCAGAACCTGGAGCTCGGCCTGAAGCGCGCCGGCAAATTCGGCCGCTGGACGTTCGCCGACGTGTTTGCCCTGTTTCCGAATCTGGAAGCGCGTCAGGAAGTCTCCGCGGGCGTCTTGTCCGGCGGCGAGCAGCAGATGCTGACGATGTGCCGCACCTTGATGGGCGATCCCGATCTGATCCTGATCGACGAGCCGACCGAGGGATTGGCGCCGAAACTGGTCGAGCAGGTCGGCGAGCTTCTCTCCGAGATTTCCCGCCGCGGCGTTGCGATCCTCCTGGTCGAGCAGAAGCTCGCGATTGCGCTGAAAATCTCGAACCGCGTCTATGTCATGGGGCATGGCCGGATCGTGTTCCAGGGCAGGCCTGCCGATTTCGGCCCCGACTCCGCGGTGCGCAAGGAATGGCTAGAAGTCTGATTTGGCGAGGCGCGGATCTCGCCGTGGCGGAGCGGCTCACAGGACGGCGCGGTCGCTTGGCGTGAGTGGACGCGGGCATGGCGCGTGCAATGAAGTGCCTGCATGAGGCATTGCAGCCAGTGACGATCACATCTGAATCGCGCGAAGTTTATTCCGAAGCCTGCGGCGATCCGACGCAATCGGCGTTGTTCGGGCATCCGGCAAGGAGCCGGATATGAACAGCAAAAGGAAGAAAGGGGAGTAACATGCTCAAGAAGTTACTCGGCGCAGCCGCCATGGCTGCGAGCGCCTATGCTTTTGTGCCCGCACATGCTGCACACCTCAATGTTGGATGTGGCACTGACGAACTGGCCAGAACCGAAGGCGCACTCGAAACGATGGCCGACGGCCCCGGCAAGTTCACGGCGGAAAGAGAAGTTGCCGAGGCGCAAGACGCCATGCTCAAGGGCAGCATGCGCGGATGCGCGATGCATCTCAGCAGGGCGATGCGCGCGGAGAGCCTGGCCCAGGCCCCGTATGGCAATACGCCGTACGCCAGCACCCCTTATGGCAGCACGTCATACGGCAGCACGCCATACGGCGGCACAATGGCCCAAGCTCCGGCCGAAACCCCGCAACAAGCCCCGTCCCAACCGCAATGGGGATGGAAGCCGATGCAGGTGGCGCAGTAGGCCATGACGGAGGGGCCTGACCGCGCCGCGATCCGGCCCTTCTGGATAGACTCGAGACGGTTCATGATCGTCGGTGAGCCGCTGACCCAGCGTTATCGCGTCGGCCGCCTCTCGCGCGGCAGAGCGTCGACGAATCGTTTGACGGCCTCGAGCACGGGTTGCTGCGCACCCGCAAAGAACCAATGATCATTGCCGTCGAGCTCCACGAAGTGCGCACCAGTGATGTGGCTCGCCATGTCGCGGCCTGCCGCGATGCGCACGGCCTGGTCGTTCCGGCGGTGCAGCACCAGCGTAGGCACGGAGACCTGCGGAAGCAGGTGTCTCACATCGGTGTCGCGCAACGCCTTGAGCACGGCCCATATGTTGCCGGGACTGGAGGCCGCGCGCAGCAGCCCGGCCCACCACGCCCTCGCCTGGGGATCGCGCGACAGGCTCGGCGCAAAGGTTTCGATCCCGGCAGGGCCACCCCATTCCGCGACGAGCTGCTGGCGCCAGGCGTCGTATTGGTTGGCCCGCAACGCATGCGGATAGTCCGGCGCCCAGCAGCCCTTGGCCAATGAGCCGAACAGGATGAGGCCGGCCACGAGGCGCGATTCATCGACCGCGAACTTGATGCAGGCCGGTCCACATTCCGACGCCCCGAACAGCACGACGCGCCGCGTGTGCGCCGCCCGCAGCACGGTGCCGATATCCTCGGCCGTGACGTCGACGCTCGGGGCTGATCCGACCCGGTCCGACAGCCCGATGCCGCGACGATCGAACAGGATGACTCGCCCAACCGCCATCAGCGAGACCAGAAAGGCCCGACACGCGGGATGCTCCCAGACGCGCTCCACGTGCGACACGAAGCCGGGCATGATCAGGATATCAAGCTCGCCGCTGCCGTAGGTCTGGTACGCCAGATGCACACCGGCGCCCTCGACATAAAGCGTTGTCGGAGCGGCATGGACCGGCGATGCCGTGGAGGGCTCCATCAGCGCTTCGGTCGCGGCTTCGGGCGCAACCCCAAGCTCGTCACGCAGCCGCTGCGTGAGTGCCGCGTGGTGCCGTTCCGCCGAACCGCGATCGCCGGCCGTTAGCAGGCTGCGGATCAGATGCCGGCCATACACCTCGCTCAGCGGATCAAGCTCGACAAGGCGGCCCGCGTGAGCCGCCGCGGCAAAATGATCGCCGGCGGCAGTCTTGTCCTGGACGAGGCGTTCCAGCCCATGCATCAACCGCCCCCTCAATGCCTCGCGGCGATAGAACGCCCAATCGTCGAACGCGGCGCAATCGGCCAGAGCGAAGCCCGCGAGGAAGTCGCCCCGATAGCATAGGCAGGCTTCCTCGAAAGCGCCGCGGTCGCAGGCGCTCTCGAACAGATGCGAGTCGACCTTCAGTTCGATTGCCGGAGACCATCGCACGCTCGCGCGGTCGGTCTCGAAAATGGGCTGGCCAAGCGCCAGGGCGATGCGATGAAGCATGCGCCGCAGTCGCGCGTGGGCGGTCTCGCGGGGGCTCTCGGGCCACAGCAGCGTGGCCAGGACGTCCCGTGCCACGGCGCCCTTGGCCTCCGCGAGATAGATCAGCAGCGCAAGACCCCTGCGCAGGTTCAGCTTGATCGGGCCATTGTCACCGTGGATCTCGGGGAAACCGAACGTCTGAAGCGTGAAGCTCGTCACGAACTCACCCTTGTCTTGCCGGCGCCCCGAGGGGACGGGCAGGGGACGGTCCAATGATAACGATCCGGCCCAACCGAATCCGCTCGCCATCGAACGCTTCGGGCCCTTGCATTCGGAACCGCGGCGGCCGGCACAATAGGAAAACAACATTCATGTTCGCACGTCTCCTGATCCTGTTCTACGCCATCATGAGCTATGCCGTCTTCCTTGTTTCCTTTCTCTACGCGCTCGGCTTCGTCGGAAATTATCTCGTGCCGAAATCGATCGACATCGGCGGCTCTCCGAATGTGAGCGAGGCCATCACCGTCGACCTGCTGCTGCTCGGCCTGTTTGCCATCCAGCACAGCGTGATGGCGCGGCCGGCCTTCAAGCAATGGTCGGCCAAGATCTTTCCGGCCGCCTGCCAGCGCAGCACCTATGTGCTGCTCTCCAGCCTGATCCTGCTGCTGCTGTTCTGGCAATGGCGGCCGATCCCGACACCGGTCTGGCAGGTCGGCGGAACGGCTGCCTGGTTGCTGACCGGCGTGTATTGGCTCGGCTGGTTGATCGTGCTCGCCTCGACTTTCATGATCGATCATTTCGATCTGTCCGGCCTGCGCCAGGCTTTCTTCGCGCTGCGCGGGGCCGAGGCACCAGCTCAATCGTTCAGGACGCCCTTGCTCTATAGAATCGTGCGGCATCCGCTCATGCTTGGCTTTCTGCTGGTATTCTGGGCCACGCCCGAGATGACTGCCGGCCATCTGCTGTTCGCGGTCATGACCACCGTCTACATCCTGGTCGGGCTGCAGTTCGAGGAGCGGGACTTGATCGCCCAGTTCGGCACGACCTACCAGCAATATCGCCGGCGCGTTCCCATGCTGCTGCCGCGCATCTTCGGTCGCCGCCGGGCGGAAGATCGCCGGCCTCGGCTTGCGGGAACGCCACGATGAGAGCGGTGTTATGCGACGCGTTCACGGGGCTTGAGGATCTGCGCATCGGCGAGATCGAGGAGCCGACGCCGGCCAGCGACGAGATCCTGATCGACGTCCATGCGGCTTCCGTGAGTTTCATGGACCATCTGCTGGTCTCCGGCCGCTACCAGATGCGACCTGCGACGCCCTTCGTGCCCGGCACGGAAGCGGCCGGAATCGTCATCGCGGTTGGCGGAAAGATCACGCGGTTTCAGCCGGGCGACCGCGTGGCGTGTGGGGGCTGGACGGGTGGTTACGCCGAGCGGATGACCGCCAAGGAATCGAGCAGCGTTCGGTTGCCGATCGGTGTCTCCTTTGAGACGGCGGCCACGGTCTGGCACAATTACGGCACGGCGTACTACGCCCTGGTCGAGCGGGCCCGCGTGCAACCCGGTGAAACCGTGTTCGTCACCGGCGCCGCGGGCGGGATCGGGCTCGCCGCCGTCGACCTCGCCGGCCATTTGGGCCTGCGCGTCATCGCCGGCGTTGGCTCCGACGACAAGGCAGATTTCGTGCGCGGTTACGGTGTCTGCGATGTCATCAACTACGGAAGCGAAGACCTGCGCGAGCGGATCAAGTCGATCACCCGTGGTGAAGGCGTCGATGTCGGCTTCGACAACATTGGCGGAACGATTTTCGAGCAAATGGCGCGGCTGATGAAATGGGGCGGGCGGCTGATGCCGATCGGCTTCGCCAGCGGCGAGATTCCTTCGGTGCCGATGAACCTCCCGCTATTGAAGAACTATTCCATTGTCGGTGTCTTTGCCGGTGCCTGGATTGAGAAATTCCCTGAGCAGGCTGCGCGCATGAACGACACCGTGGCGCAATTGCTGGCCGAGGGCAAGATTCGTCCCCACATCGATCGCGTCCTTTCCCTGGAGCAGGTCAAGGACGCGATGCGCGCCGTGGCTGATCGGACGGTTCAGGGAAGAATCGTCCTTAAGCTAAGATAGGTGCGTCAATATTCCCTCATGGTGAGGAGGCGCGTCAGCGCCGTCTCTGGACGATGCTATCGCATCGCCAGGAGAACCATGAGGCCCCGACGGTGGCCACATCCTTCGAGACGCGGCGAAAACGCCGCTCCTCAGGATGAGGGGATAAAGTTGGTTGTGACGCAGTAAGACTAGCGGCTTCAGGGGAATAAGAATTTATGTCATCGATTGTCATCGACAAGCGCTATTGCGGGCCTCCGAACTCCGGCAATGGTGGATATGTCTGTGGCCGGCTGGCCCGGCACATTGCCGGCGGCGCGGAGATCACGCTGCGCGCACCGCCTCCGCTGAACAAGCCGCTCGATGTCGTCGCGACGGACGACGGGTCATTGGAACTTCGCGATGGCACGACACTCGTCGCCGTCGGGCGATCTGCGAGTGTCGAACTGGTGCGCCTGGAGGAGGCAAGCTTCGACGAGGCATTCGCAGCCGAATTGCTGACGCCGGTCAAGCCGCACGAGCACCTGCTGCCGAATTGTTTCGTTTGCGGTCCTGCAAGGGCGAAAGGCGATGGCCTGCGCATTTTTGCCGGGCCGCTCGTTCGCCAATCGCGCAATGACTCTGCCGTGCTCGCCGCGAGCTGGACACCGGATCCGAACCTGACCGCCGATGATGGCCTCGTCGCGCCCGAATTTCTCTGGTCGGCGCTCGATTGTCCCACGGGCTATGCGTCCTGTTACGACCGCGAGAGCGGCAGCTTCGAGCGGACGCCGATTCTGCTGGGCCGGATGTCGGCGCGGATCGAGACCCGGCCGCGCCCGGGAGAACGCTGTGTCATCACGGCCTGGGCGACCGGCCGCGACGGCCGCAAACGCGTTGCCGAGGCCGCGGCCTATGGTGAAGGGGGAGCGTTGCTGGCCGTCGCCCGAGCGACGTGGATTGCAGTCGACCGCCAAGTGCAGCTCGGCCGCGCCTGAAGCCTGTGCGGCTCGCGGCTACGGCAATGCCGCACAATCGTTCCCAGATGCCGGCTTCCTACCAAATGTTCGTAATAGCGAATGGTTGGGACCGTCGTGCCGGTCCGCTCCGCCAAAATCCCGATTCGCACGATAGCTTTCCGGTTACGGGCGTAGCCTTTTTCATCCGCGGCGGTTGTCGAATTGTAATGCGACGCGCCGATATTGCTCCAGATTTTTGCGCTTGAACCTCAAGTGATTTGAGGGGGTGTGCCTTTTGATCGCCGAAGATTTTCACGGACCATCGGCAACACGGAAGAAAGCAAGGAATATGCTGACAGAGATGCCACGCACGTCCGTCCCGATCGTCGAACATTCCGGTGTGATCGAGATCAGCCCGCCCACCATCAGCTCGCCCTGCATCGGTCCGATCGTTATCTCGGCCGCGCTCTGTTTCGCCGTTCTTCATTTCGTGACTGGCATCATGATCGGTGATTCTCAGGCACGCCCGTCGATCGAGCCGGCGGCGTTGGTCGCGCTCGACAATGGGGTGAAGTGCTTGCCGGAGGCGCGTGCGCTGGAGCCGTCGCCGAACGTCTGGAGCCTCGGCTCAGATTGAACTGTTGCAGCTCGTCTGCTTCCGCGAACCGGCGGCCATCCGCTCGCGGAGCTGGATTTTGCCTGGGCACACTTCGCCGAACACGCCCTGAACCAATCAATACAAGTGAGGCCCATGTCGGAACTGGCAACAAATCTGATGTTGAGCGCCGCGGTATTCGCGGGCGCATTCGTCTCGGGCCTTGCGGGCTTTGCCGGCTCCGCGGTCGCAGGGGCGATCCTGCTTCGCATCTTCCAGCCTCTGGAGGCCGTCCCGCTGATGATGGCATGCAGCATCGGCGTGCAGGCCGCCAATCTTTGGGCGCTACGCAACAGCATTCAGTGGGGAGGCAGCCTGCTGCTGATCATCGGCGGTGCCCTGGGCATTCCGATCGCGGTCTATCTGCTGCAGAACAGCGATACGTACATCCTGAGGGTCGGCTTCGGCGTCATGGTCTCCCTGTATGCATGCTACATGCTGTGGCGACCAACCCCGACGCGTTTCGATGGAACGGCCAGCCGGCGTCTGACCGCCCTGATCGGATTCGGTGGCGGGCTGGTTGGCGGCCTGACCGCGATGCCCGGCGCCATTCCGACGATCTGGTGCGACATGCGCGGCATGCCGAAGAACGACCAGCGCGGCCTGGTTCAGCCGTTCATCGCCATCATGCAATTATTCGCGCTGGCACTGCTGCTCGAACGTCACGGCCTGTCTCCCAAGGTCGCGATCGACCTGGCGATCAGCCTGCCGGCGCTAGTTGCAGGTTCGGTGCTCGGCATCGTTGCGTTCCACAACATCAACGAGATCGGCTTTCGCCGCACCATTCTTGTGGTGTTGCTGTTTTCCGGCGCTTCGCTCGTCTTTGCCTGACAGTTTTCTATTTTCGAGCACGCGATCCGATTTATTTTGCAAATCACGGTGCGGGTCGCGCGTCGATGCGGGTGGCGCGTCTGCCTCCCGCAGAGGTCGACGACATGATCGCAATGTTGTGAAGGACGCATAGCGAGCTGCTGGCGGAGCAGTCACTTGCGTGACAACTCGAAGATCTACAATGCGGTGGTTTAGGGCGAGGGGGTCTTCGTGCGCGGAATGTTGCCGCCGGCTGAAGCCCGGATGCGGACGTGCGTCATGCGGATCGGCGACCGCGGGCGGTGGACATACCGGGACTGGATTAGATCGCGCTTCTTGTGGAAGTTCTTTCCCTGGTACGCGCGCGAGATGCGTTATCGCGGAAATTTCTGCATCGGCGCGAGCTGCATGTACTGGTTCTGGGAGGACCCCGACAAGAAGGAGCGGGGTTATTGTTCGGCAGCGGTCTCGCGGACGCTGAACATGATGTGGGCGAAGGAGTTGGAGGAGCGCGACGAATAGGCGAGCCTTCGCCGGACGGTAATCCCGAAAAGTGCAATGCCGCAGTCCGTAGGGCGGATTGGCGTAGCGTAATCCGCCGTTCACGACGATGAAGTGGCGGATTACGCCTTCGGGTAATCCGCCTACGGTCCTCACGAAGGGACACGAACCCGGAGGCGCGGTGGCGGCCTGCGAGCGCGAACGCGCGTGAAACCGATGCCTGACATGCGAGGGCGCGTCCATGATGGCTCTTGCGCGGCCGGATTTGCGGGGGCACTCTTTGTGGCAAGAGCGGCGCCGGTCGCCGCCAAAGAACGATCGTCGAGGAAACGCGCCGGAGGACACTTTATGGCGGCCACGCGGATCGACTGCGACATTCATCCGGCCGTCGGTGGCACGCGCACCACGCTGTTGCCTTATCTCGACGATCACTGGAAAGAGCAGGTGGTGAGCCGCGCCATCGACGGCCTCGATCTGACCAGCTATCCGCCCTCGATGCCGCTGTCGGGCCGGCCGGACTGGCGGCCGCCGCAGGGCAAGCCGGGCAGCGATCTCGCGATGGTGCAGCGCGGCGCGTTCGACCAGCTCGGCGCGAGCCACGCGATCTGCAACGTGCTCTACGGCGCGCACGCGGTGTTCGATCCCTACATGGCGTCCTCTTTCTGCAAGGCGATCAATGACTGGATCGCGGCCGAATGGCTCGCGAAGGATTCGCGGCTGCGTGCGTCGATCGTGGTGCCGATGCAGGCGCCGGATCTCGCGATCGAGGAGATCGAGCGCCGCGCGGGCGATCATCGCTTTGTTTCCATCCTGGTTTTGGCGCAGGGCGAAACGCTGCTGGGGCGGCGGCATTTCTGGCCGGTCTATCAGGCCGCCGAGAAACATAAGCTGCCGCTCGCCATTCATGCCGGCAGCCAGTATCGGGGCGCGCCCAGCTCGATCGGCTGGCCGTCCTATCGCTATGAATATTATTTCGCGGAAGCGCAGGCGTTCCAGGCGCAGATTCTCAGCCTGATCTATGAGGGCGTATTCGGCAAATTTCCGGGGTTGAAGGTCGTGCTGATGGAGTCCGGCGTGAGCTGGCTGCCGGCGTTCATGTGGCGCGCCAACAAGACCTGGCGCGGCGTCCGCGTCGAGGTGCCCTGGGTCGAGCGCGAGCCGGCCGCGATCATCCGCGACCACATCCGCGTCACCATGCAGCCGTTTGACGGTCCGCCGGATGCGGCCGGCGTTGCCGATGTCATCGAGCAGATCGGCTCGGACAGGATGTTCCTGTTCGCATCCGATTATCCGCATTGGCAGTTCGACGGTGACGACGCGATGCCGCCGCATCTGCCCGACCAGATCGTGGCGCGCATGTGCGCCGACAATCCGCTGGAGACGTTTCCGCGGCTGAAGCTTGATTCGTGAACCAGAGAGCATGATCCGGAAAAGCATGCCCTCGGGCAACGACACGATGGGTGGGAACCGGTTTTCCGAACAGGATCATGTTCAAAAAGGAGGATCGCATGAGTGATGTCATCGACCGCCCGCAGCTCGAACGGGAAGCAAGCGCCAGCACGCGGCTTCGCATCATCGATTGCGACATCCATCCGAGCCTGCATGCGCATTCCGATCTCAATCCGTTCCTGCCGAAGCGCTGGCAGGAGCACATGAAGACCTACGGCAGCCATTTGCGCACGCCCTATATCTACACCACGCCCTATCCGCGCTCCTCGCCGTTGATCGCGCGCCGCGATGCCTGGCCCCCGACCGGCGGGCCGCCCGGCTCCGATCTCGCCTTCATGCGCAAGCAGCACCTCGATCCGCTCGATGTCGAGTTCGGCATCCTGCAGGTGCTCGATCTCTTCATCTTCTCGCAGCAGAATCTCGAATTCGGCGCCGCGATCCAGCGCGCCATCAACGAGTGGCAGTTGGCGAACTGGTGCCAGCGCGAGCCGCGGCTGAAGGCGTCAATCCTGGTCGGGCAGGACGATACGGCGCTGGCGCTCGCCGAGATCGAACGCTGCGCCAAGACCGGCCAGTATGTGCAGATCAACGTCTCGCCGCGCGCCAACGAGCCGCTCGGCCGACGCCGCTACTGGCCGATCTACGAGCGCGCGCAAGAGCTGGATCTGCCGCTCGGCATTCATGTCGGCGGCTATGGCGGCCATGCGCCGACCGGCGGCGGCTGGCCGTCTTATTATTGCGAGGAGCATCAGTCGAACGCGCACACGATGGCGGCGCAGCTTGCAAGCCTGGTGATCGAAGGCATCCCCGAGCGCTTCCCGCGATTGAAGATCGTGTTCATCGAAGGCGGCTTCGGCTGGATTGCCTCGGCGATGTGGCGGATGGACCGGTACTTCGATCGCTTCCGGAGTGAGGTGCCGCATCTGAAGCGCCGCCCGTCCGAATATGTGCGGGAGCATTTCTGGTTCACGACCCAGCCGATCGACGAGCCCGACGAGGCCAGGCATCTTCGTTCGTTGATCGAGTGGGTCGGCGTCGACCGGCTGTTGTTCTCGTCGGATTATCCGCACTGGGATTTCGACGATCCGCGCTTCGCCTTCAAGACACCGCTGACGGAAGCTGAGCGGGCGAAGATCTTCAACGGCAACGCCCGCGCGTTATACAAGCTTTGATTGCGGATGCGTCGACAGAAGACGACCCCAGCGCAAGTCGCGGCTGGGGTCGTCTCTCGCCATCAGCTGTCAGATCGTCAATCGAGCTTCGCGATCACGACCGAGATCGGCGACGTCAACTGCACACCTGGACCGGCCGGAGGCGCCAGCCACGCGTGGTGTGCACGCGGCGCTGGACCACGTAGCAACTGCCGTTGTCGGAATAGGAGTCGTCGTAACCGTAGGGGTAATCGTCGTAGGCATAATCGTCGTAGGGATAGAAGCCGCCGAAGCCAACGAACCGGCGCCCGAAGCCGTGGTGAAATCCTCGGCCGTCATGGAATCCTCGGCCATCATGGAATCCATGGTTGAAGCCGGCCACGCGGCCACCCTGGAAACCACCACTAAACCCACCGGGCATGGCGCCTGTGCGGAAGCCGCCGCCCATCGGGCCGCCATGGAAACCGCCGCCACCGGCATGGAAGCCGCCACCACCAAAGCCACCGCCGCCCATGCCGCCGCCGTGGAAACCGCCACCACCACCGAAGCCGCCGCCGCCATGGCCACCACCCCCGCCGCCACCGCCTCCGCCGCCGCGAGCCAAGGCCATCGTCGGAGCGGCCAGACCGATGGAAGCGACTGCCAATAGCGCGATAACCGTTTTCTTCAACATACCCATTCTCCGCCAAAGTTCGCACCCAGCCATGACCGATTTGACGTAGTGATCGCCGGGGAAATTGCCACCGGCTGTGCCTGGACCGTCGCTCAACTCGGCGCGAGCCCGACTAAATTCGAATTCAGAAAAACGCGGCCGCGCGCGCGGCGCAGCAACTCCATTGTTGCAACTGTAGCAAACGCGAACGCTACCGGAACGGGAACTCTATCGATTGGCTTGTCGTCGCTGCGGTGCGGCGGATTGCGATCCGCTTGAGGCGTGGCGGAACCGATTGCGTCGTCTCCGGCCATCGCGCTACATTTCACCAACATCACGCCGCCATGATCGGGAAGGAGACCTGTCCCGCATTGGGCGCAGCATCGTCGAGACAGAAGATCGGTTTGGGACGCATGGCCCGTCACGTCATCGCTCGCACCACGGAGATACCGCCCGGCGGCAACAAGGTCGTCGGCATCGACGGCCGCGACATCGTGGTGTTTCATGTCAATGGCGAGTTCTTCGCGTTGCTTAATCGTTGCCCGCATGAGGGCGCCCCGCTCGACAAGGCCGCCTGCGTGGCGCGGCTGACCTCGCCGGAGCCCGGAATCTACCAGCGCTCGCGGGTCGGCGAATTGCTGCGCTGTCCCTGGCATGGCTGGGAGTTCGACATGCGCAACGGCCAATCCTGGTTCGATCCGAAGCGAGTCAAGGTGCGGGCTTTTCCGGTCGCGGTCGAAAGCGGCCAAAGCCTGGTCGAAGATTTAACCAAAGGGCCTTATGTGGCCGAAACCTTCCCGGTGCATGTCGAGGACAGTTACGTGATCGTGGAGACGTGATCCCGTTCATTCGACTTACGCAAAGCGCGTGCTATAAGCCCGACGGGATTCATGACAGGGGCTTGAGCGGATGTCGAAGCAGTCGATGCGGGAAGAGGCCGAGCGGCTGATTCGCGAAACGATGGAAAAGAAGGCCCTCGTCATCAAAGAAGGCAAGACCCGCATCGAGGCGGTCTGCGGTAAATGCGGCGCGCCGAACCGCCTGACTGCCGAACGCGGCGAGGCGCGGGTGAAATATACCTGCAAGGAATGCGGCCACAAGCAGGAGACGCTGTGACAGCCGCACGCTACGAGTTCATTTGTTGCGGGCTTATTTGCCGCGGGTCTATTTGAAGGCTTCGCAGAAATTGACGTGGGTCGTCCGGAGCACACCGGCGTTGCGGTTCGAGACGGTGATCCACCAGGCGTCGAGCGAACGGCGATCGCAGGCGAGCTTGACGCTCATGCCCTCGGCGAATTTGATCCAGTCGGCGAAGCGGTGGCTCGGCACTGCGATCACGACGGGAATGTCGGCGCCGACCGCGCGCTCGATCAAATAGGACAGGCCCTTTCCTGCGCGCTCCTGCTTGCCGAAGCGGTTGATGATCACGAGATCCGCGCCGGTTTCGATCGCACCCGCGATCCGCGTGCCGGCTTCCAATAGCAGGCCGACATCGAGCCGGCAGCCGGCCGCGCATTTGCCGAGATCCTGCAGCAGCGGCAACCGCTCGCCGGTGTGCACCAGCAGGGCCGACAGATCGGCATCGACGCAGTGATGACCGAGCTGCACCAGCCCGACGGCGCGAAATCCTCGCGCGTTCAACTCGCTCGCGAAGCGGCGCAGGATGTCGTCCGGGTCCTGATGGGCTTCGTAGACGAGTGCTGCGAGGTCGCATTGGGCGTCGAATGGCATGCTTTGATTCCTGAAAGGCGAGACCGCGGCAGGGTGCCACGGTCTCCGTGATGATTTAAGGCGTCGCTCCAGGCCCGTTGATGATCTGGAGCTGGGTGAATTCGGCAAGTCCTTCCTCGGCGAATTCGGTGCCGATGCCGGACTGCTTGGCGCCGCCGAACGGGATATGCGGCGCCATGTCGAGATGCTTGTTGATCCACACCGTGCCGGCCTCGACGCGGCTCGCGACCTCATGCGCCCGCGCGATGTCGGACGACCACACCGACGCGCCGAGCCCGTAAGTGGTGGCATTCGCCCGGCTGACCACGTCGTCGCTGTCGGAGTATTTGATCACCGGCAGCACCGGCCCGAACTGCTCCTCGTCGACCAGCCGCGAGCCTTCCTTGATGTCGCGCACGATGGTGGGCTCGATGAAGTAGCCGGGGCGGTCCATCGCCGCGCCGCCGGCGATGATGTTGCCGTTCTTGCGGGCGTCTTCGAGGAACAGCTTGACCTTCTCGTACTGCATCTTGTTCTGCAGCGGCCCCAGCTTGGTGCCCTGCTTGGAGCCGTCGTCGACCACGGTGTTCTTCGCGATCGCCACCAGCTCGTTGCAGATTTCGTCATAGACGGATTCGTGCACATAGAGCCGCTTGATCGCGAGGCAGACCTGCCCTGAGTTCTGGAACGCGCCCTCGAAGATGCCGGGCGCGACCTTCTTCGGATCGACGTCGTCGAGCACGATGCCGGCGTCGTTGCCGCCGAGCTCCAGCGTGATCCGCTTCAACGTCTGCGCCGCGCTCGCCATCACCTTCTGTCCCGTCGCGGACGATCCGGTGAAGGAGATCTTGCGGATATCGGGATGCTTGGTCATGGCGTCGCCGAGGTCGTTGGCATCGGCGATGACATTGAGCACGCCCTTGGGCAGCACGTCCTTCACCAGTTCGGCGAACTTCAGCGTGGACAATGGCGTGGTCGGCGCGGGCTTCACGACCAGCGTATTGCCGGCCAGCAGCGCCGACGGCAATTTGAAGCTCAGGATCAGCAGCGGATAGTTCCAGGGGATGATGGCGCCCACCACGCCAAGCGGGCGGCGATAGGCTTCGACGCGGCGATCGCCGGAATCCTCGATCACGCGCATCGGCAAATCGAGCGAGCCGAGATAGCGGAAGAAGGCGGCCATGCCCAGCACCTCGCCGGTGGCGTCGGCCAGCGGCTTGCCCTGTTCGCTGGTGAGAAGGCGCGCCAATTCGCTCGAATTGGCCTCGATGATGTCGGCCATCTTGATCACGAGCTTGCGGCGCTCCTCGATCGCCGTCGCGGCCCACGCGGGATAGGCGGCCTTGGCCGCGGCGACGGCCGCATCGAGCTGGTTCTTCGAGGCGCGCGGGCACTGCGCCAGCACGTCCTCGGTGGCGGGATTGAGAACGGGCATGGTGAGATCGCCGGGGACCATCTTGCCGTCAATCAGAAGGTTGTAGTCACTCATTGGCCTTGCTCCCTTTCAATGACCCCTCACAGGGGGCCCTGTTATATGCACGCGACATGCACTCGTTATATGCACATCTATATCACGATTTGCGGCAAGGAGCCACTGCCGGTTTGCGTCAGGATCGGCTGGACCAAAACTAGCTGGACGAAGGGTGGCTGGCTCCGATATATTCTCAAATATATAACGAAGAATTGTCCCGGAGTTGTCCCGATGGAGATCGAAACCCAATCGCTCACGACCTGCGAGGTCGCGCCCGATGGTGGCGCCATTTCGCTCGGTTTCGTCGATGCCAAGGGGCAGCCTGCGACCATACGCCTGTCGCTGAACCAGGTCGGCGCGCTTGCCATGACCTTGCCGTCGCTGATCGACAAGGCGCTGCAGACCCGCTTCGGCGACCAGAGCCTGCGTTACGCCTATCCGCTGGCGTCATGGGCGGTGGAGCAGTCCACCGACCCGACCCAGGGCATGATGACGCTGCGCACGGTGGACGGCTTCAGCGTCTGTTTTTCGATTCCCCGCGCGCAGCAGAGCGAACTCGGCGAGGCGCTGGTGGCGCAGCCGGCGCCGACGGTAATGCGCGCGAATTGAGCGGACGACCCGGAATGACGGAGAAGCTAGCCGCCCTTCACGAACGCCGCGAAGGCGTCGCCGTAGTCCTTGTGCCAGCGCGACAGCGGCGGGCGGTTCTCGACGATGTCGCCGGCCGCCCAGAGCATGCGCTTTTCGTCGAGTTGCCGCGGCACGTCGTTGTCCGGGCAGAGGATATAGAAATCGCCGGCGGTGACATGCTCGATCATGAAGTCGACGGTCTGTTCGGCGGTCCAGGCGGCGGCCGGCTTGTCGGTGCGGCCGTTCGCGGTGAGGCCGGTGAATACGAAGCCTGGAATGAGCAGATGCGCGCTGACCTGGCAGCCCGGCGTGTTGCGCAGCTCGTGCTGCAGCGCTTCGGTGAACGCCTTCACGCCGGCCTTGGAGACGTTGTAGGCGGGATTGCCGGGCGGCGTGGTGATGCCCTGCTTGGAGCCGGTGTTGATGATGAGGCCGGGCCGTCCGCGTTCGACCATGCCGGGCCCGAACGCTTGCGTGCCGTTGATGATGCCCCAGAGATTGACGCCGAGAATCCGTTCCCAGTTCTCGCGCGGGTCGAACATCTGGCTGCCCGGCCCAATGCCGGCATTGTTCATCAGGATGTCGGTGCCGCCGAAGCGCGCGCGCACCGCGCTTTCGAATTTTATCACAGCGTCGAGACGGCTGACATCGACTTCCATGGTCATCACACTGGCCGCGCCGCCGGGCGCAGCTTTCGACAATTGTGCCTCGGCGTTCGTCAGGCGGTCGGCGCCGATATCGGCGATGGCGACCTTCATGCCGAAACGGGCGAACCGCATCGCAGCGGCAAGCCCGATGCCGGAGGCGCCTCCGGTGATGACGGCGACGTTATTGGGCGACATGGCGGAGGAAGAATTGGCGGAGGAAGAATTGGCAGAATCAGACATCGAACTTCTCCCGGGCGAAAAGAAACCACAATCATCGCAGGCCTGGATGATAGCGTAAGCAGCATCGGCGAAGCCGCATGGGTGATCCTCGCGCGCCGCGGCGTCAAGTGCGCTTTACGGAATGGCGCCGCCGCTGTAAATTTTACGACATAACGATGCACTATCGTCCGATATCCGGCGTTAGCAAGTTCGACAAGCATCCAGTTCCAACAACATCAAGGGAGAGCGACATGGCTGTCACTCAGGCTATACCGATCACACGTCATCCATATGCGGATGGTTCCTACAAGAAGATGCTGATCGACGGCCAATGGGTCGACGCTGCGTCGGGCAAGAAGTTCGAGACGCTCAATCCTGCAACCGGCGAGGTGCTCGCCACGGTTGCCGAGGGTGATGCCGAGGACATCAATCGCGCGGTCGCCGCCGCCCGCCGCGCCTTCGAAGGGCCGTGGAGCAAGGTCAAGCCGTTCGAGCGGCAGAGCCTGCTGCTCAAGCTCGCCGATCTCGTCGAGAAGAATTTCGAGGAGTTGTCGCAGCTCGACACGCTCGACATGGGCGCGCCGATCAGCCGCACCCGCGGCAACAAGCTCCGCGTGCTCGGCATGCTGCGCTATTACGCGGGGCAGGCGACCGCGCTCCATGGCGAGACCATCGAGAACTCGCTGCCCGGCGAGATCTTCTCCTACACCTTGAAGGAGCCGGTCGGCGTGGTCGGCGCGATCATTCCGTGGAACGGCCCGCTCGGCGCCAGCGTCTGGAAGATCGGCCCCGCGATCGCCACCGGCTGCACGGTGATCCTGAAACCGGCTGAAGAAGCACCGCTGACCTCGCTGCGGCTGGCCGAACTCTGCATGGAAGCCGGCATTCCGCCCGGCGTCGTCAACGTGGTGCCGGGCTATGGCGAGACCGCCGGCGCGGCGCTGGCCTCGCATCCCGGCGTTGATAAAGTCGCGTTCACCGGTTCGCACGTCACGGGCCAATCGATTGTGCGAGCCTCTGCCGGCAATCTGAAGCGCGTGTCGCTCGAACTCGGCGGCAAGTCGCCCGACATCGTGTTCGCCGACGCAGATCTCGATGCGGCGGTGCCGGGCGCCGCGATGGCGGTGTTCGCCAATTCCGGCCAGATCTGCTCGGCCGGAACGCGGCTGTTCGTCGAGAGCGAGATCTATGACGAATTCGTCGGCCGCGTCGCCGAATTCGGCAAGAAGCTGCAGGTCGGCAACGGGCTCGATCCCAACACCCAGATCGGTCCGCTGGTGTCGGCCCAGCAGATGGAGCGCGTTTCCGGCTATCTCGATATCGGCCAGAAGGAAGGCGCCAAGGCGTTGGCCGGCGGCGGCCGTCTGACCGAAGGCGCGCTGTCGAAGGGCTATTTCGTGCAGCCGACGGTGTTTGCCAACGTGCAGGACAACATGCGGATCGCGCAGGAGGAGATCTTCGGGCCGGTGGTCGTGATCGTGCCATTCGACGGCGAGGACGAGGCGGTCAGGATCGCGAACGACGTGCGCTACGGGCTGGCCGCCGGGATCTGGACGAGCGACGTCGGGCGCGCGCACCGCGTGGCGCATAGGCTGGAGGCCGGGTCGATCTGGGTCAACCAGTACGGGGTCTACCCGTCGGAGGCGCCGTTCGGCGGATACAAGGAGAGCGGCACCGGCTACGACCTGGGGCTGGAGTCGCTGAGCGAGTACCTGGAGACCAAGAACATTCACCTCAACATCGGAACTGACACCCTCGACTGGTACGGGTCCTAAAGGAGGACGCAGACATGGATGGAGCACTGGGGCTGATCGAGACGCGCGGGCTGGTGGCCGCGATCGAAGCGGCGGACGCGATGGTGAAGGCGGCCAGCGTCGAGATCCTGGGCCGCGAGTCGATCGGCGGCGGCTACGTGACCGTTGCCGTGCGTGGCGACGTGGGCGCGGTCAAGGCGGCGATCGACGCCGGCGCGACGGCGGCCAAGAAGACCGGCGAGCTGGTCTCGGCACACCTGATCCCACGGCCGCACGAGGACGTGTTGAAGGTGCTGCCGGCGGCGGTGGCACCGGCCGCGGCGAAGCGCTGAGGATGCCGGCGATCCGCATCCTCTGCGACGGCGAGGTGATCGAGGCCGAGCTGCTGGTGGACGACGCGCCGCGCGTGTGCGGCTACATCCGCTCCATCCTGCCGTTCGAGTCGACGATGGTGCACGCCAAGTTCGCGGGCGAGGAGACGATCGTCATGGTGCCGTTCTTCGCCGAGCAGGAGAACGGCAAGACCGACGTTGTCGCGGGAGACATAGGCTACTACCCGGGACGGCAGACGCTGTGCCTGTTCTACGGCGAGACGCAGCCGTTCGGCGAGGTCAGCTACGTGGCGCGGGTGCGGAGCAACCTGGAGGGGCTGGCGCGGTGCGGGCGCAAGATCCTCGAGTCGGGATCGCTGCCGGTGCGGATGGAGCTGGCCTGATGGCGTACGTGTCGGCGGCGATGCTGGTGGAGGA
>Ga0137412_10000159_pt1 | contig 42239 bp, 38 predicted proteins | sample CZODoug2_1_16fun_FD_122160 | JGI IMG/M metagenome (GOLD analysis project Ga0137412, IMG submission 122160) | Vadose zone soil fungal communities from Angelo Coast Range Reserve, California, USA - CZODoug2_1_16fungal (Hybrid Assembly) | ecosystem: Environmental > Terrestrial > Soil > Vadose zone...
TTGCGCGAATCCCATGCGCGCTTCCGGATCGGCCCCAACGCCCGGCACGCCTGGTTGAAGCAAATGGAGGCAACGCTCGATGCCGCACCGATCGAGGATGAAACCAGAATTGCCCTCAGTCACTTTTTCTCGAGCAGTTCGGCTTACGTCATAGAGAGCGACACTGCCGAACCGGACCATGAAGAATTGGCTGCGCGCTGGAGCGAGCAGCGGCTATTGGACAGCGTGATCGCAGCCATTGTGGAAGGCCGGGACGATGAAACTCTGGCTCTCGCGCCACGCTTTGCCTCCCGTCCATCGGTGTTCATTGGGTTGCTGGCGCGGATGCTGCAAACCGGCCGCGCGCGGTTGATTCACTTCGTCAGCGACACCACGGAAAGCGACCCCTCGCTCGCGACGCGGCGTTTTGCCGGGACCACCCTCTTGCATTTCGCGGCCGGCGCAGGTTGCCTGGAAGTGGTGGCATTACTACTGGGGCATGGTGTGGACCCGAACCTCCAGGGTCGCGGCGAGCATACGCCGCTCTATTGCGTCGCGAACGAATGCGCGTCGGAGACGGGCCCCGAGGTAGTCCGTGCGCTGGTGCGAGCCGGTGCGACGGAGTTGGTCGGTGAACTCGTCGAGGGTCGGGTATCGGCGAGCGTTGGTTTCTCTTTGTCCGGTGGGATTTCCGGGGTGCGGGCGGTGGCGTCCGGGGATGGCTGGGCGCTGACCGGGACGGTTCCCGCAGTGCTGGACGGGGATACCGCGGACCTGGTCATAGTGGTGGCCGGCCCCGCGCACGGCGAGCAGTTGTTTGTGCTGCCCGCCGATGCACCGGGGGTGACGCGGCGTCAGCTACGCACAACTGACCTGGGCCGCCCGGCCGCGACGTTGGAGCTGCGGGATGCGTCCGCGCAGTTGCTGGTGGCCGCCGATGCCGCTGTGGTGCTGGCCGCGGTGCGACGTGCCGCGGCTGTGCTGGTGGCCGCTGAGCAGTGCGGGGTCAGCGCCTGGGCGTTGGACACCGCGGTCGAGCACGCCAAGGTGCGCAAGCAGTTCGGCAAGCCGGTGGGTAGTTTCCAGGCGGTCAAGCACCTGCTCGCCGACCTGTACGCGCAGGCCGAGCGGGCCCGCGCGCTGGTCGTCACCGCGGTCGACCTGTGCCGGGACACCGACGGTCCCGTGGTGGACATCGCGGTGGAAGCCGCGGTGGTCGGGGCATCGGAGGCCGCGAGCGCGGTCACCGCCGGTGCCGTGCAGGTACTCGGTGGCATCGGCTTCACCTGGGAGCACGACGCGCACCTGTACTACCGCCGGGCGCGGGCGAATGCTGCGTTGTTGGGTGGGTTGCACGTACACAAGCAGGCGCTGGCCCGACTCCTATTGGCCGGCGAGGGCATCGCCGAACCCGACCCGCCGGCCACGCCCGACGAGGCCGAGTTCACCGCCCGAGTGCGGGACTGGTTGGCCACGAACACCACCGTTAAGGCGGCGGTGCGCGGCGGCGACGAGGTGACCGAGGCCCGGCACGTGGCGGCGGGCAAGGCGTTCCGCGCTGCCCTGGCCGATGCCGACCTGGCCGGCATCACGGTGCCCACGCAATACGGCGGTGCCGGGTTGTCGATCACGCACGACGGTGCCTTTGCCCGGGCGGTGCGCGGCCGGGAGTCGTTCGAGGACGTGTTCGGCATCGGCACCGGGATGTGCGTGCCGGTACTGCTCACGCTGGGCACCGAGGCGCAGAAGTCCCGCTACGTTGCGCCATTGCTGCGCGGCGAGGAAATCTGGTGTCAGCTGTTCAGCGAGCCCGAGGCCGGCTCCGACCTGGCCTCGCTGCGGGCCAAGGCAGTGCGGGAGGAGGACGGTAGCTGGGTGGTGTCCGGCCAGAAGGTATGGACCACCTATGCGCACCACGCCGATTTGGCGCTGCTGCTCGCCCGTACCGACCCCGAGGCCCCCAAGCACCAGGGCATCACCATGTTCGTCGTCGACATGCATGCTGCGGGCATCACCGCCCGGCCGCTGCGGCAGAGCACCGGGGACAGCGAGTTCAACGAGGTGTTCCTGGACGCCGTCCGGCTGCCCGCCGACGCGGTGGTGGGTGAGGTCAACGGCGGTTGGCACGCGGCCACCGTGATGTTGATGAACGAGCGGGTGCTGATCGGCCGCGAGCCGCTGGTGATGAGCCCGCCGGCGGACTTCGCGAGACTGCGCCAGTTGGTGCTCGACCGCGGCCTGGCCTCGGACACTGCCGCGACCGCGCGACTGGCCGACGTGTTCCTGCTGGAGCGCGGCCTGCAACTGCTCGGGCACAAGGTCGCCGCCGGGCTGCGGGTCGGCACCGACCCCGGCCCGTTCGCCTCGATCAGCAAACTCGGCGCGGCGCAGTTGGCCCGGCTCACCACCGAGATCGCCTTCGACCTGGCCGGCCCGGACGCCGCGGCCTGGGACCCGGACGACGCCGAGGCCGGTGTCTGGTCCTACTCCGTGCTGTTCGCCCCCGCTCTGGGCATCGCCGGCGGCACAGACCAGATCCAGCGCACGATCATCGCCGACCGCCTGCTGGGGTTGCCGCGGTCGTAAGGCACGTCATCCCTTACGACGTTCGCCGCGACCGTTTTGCCCCGGTTTGGCCTGTCAGGAGGTCTGACACCTGCAGGGTTTACGGGTCCAGCAGCTGCAGTGTGTCCAGGTCGAGCATGGCGGTGGCGTAGCGCTCGGCGAGGGCGGCGCGGATCGGGGCGGGTTGCATGGCGTCCGGGGTGAGCGCGTAGCAGGCGCCGTGGATGGCGTGCGCGCGATACGCGTTCCAGAAGATGTTCTCGTCCTCCACCTCGACGGTGCGGAGCTTGAGATATTCGCGGAGCAGCGCTCGTTCGTGCGCGCGGCGATCGTCCACACTCAGCGCGCCGATCACGAACAACGCAACATCGTGCGCGGCGTCCCCGCGACAGACGAACTGCCAGTCCACGAAGCTGGGCGTGCCATCGGCGTCCAGGCACACGTTGGTGAGGTTCGCGTCGCCGTGGATGAGAACGTGCGGGCGGGCATCCTCGCCGGCCCACAGCCGCTCGAAGGCCGTGGCGATGCGGGACCGGTCGGTGAGCACCGCGCGCACCGCGTCGCTGTCCGTGGTGCCGATGTGCGCGTCCCAGTGCTCCGCGGCGAGCAGGCCCGACACCATGGGCCGGAAGTACGGCGTGTCCGACAGCCAGGGCGCGTCGGTGGTGGTGCCGTGCAGTGTCGCCAGCAGGCGCAGCCCGTCGAAAACCTGACTGGGCTTCAGCGGCTCGCGGGCGTCGCAGAACCGGACCCCGGCCGCGGCCAGATCCTCGAGCACCACGATGCCCTGGCCGGTCTCCTCGTCGACCTCGGCGTACCAGCAGTGGGGCAGCCCGGCGCCGAACAGCGGCGCGATGTCGCGGTAGAAACGCGCCTCGTCCTGATACCCGGGCGCCATGATGGCCAGCAGGTCCGGCACGAAGCCGCCCTTGACGCAGATCCGCTGGGGCAGGCCGCGGCCGTCGGCCGCGTACTGCACCCGCAGCAGGAGCTTCGTCGCGGTACCCCAGATGACGCCCGTGGTCTCTACGGTGGCGACCTCTGCCCTCAGCGCCGCGGACAACCAGGACGCGGTCACCTCCTCGACGGCCAGGGGGAGGCTGCTCATGTCAGTCGCGCCTTCATGGCTCGTTGATACTCGTCGAACCAGATCTCTTGGTAGGTGCAGTGCGTCACTCGACCCTGCTCGTCGGTCCACCGATACACGCTGTCGTGGAAGACGACGTTCGGCCAGGCGGGGATTGCCGACATCGCGATTGCCTCACCGGTGAACGAGTACCGCTCGCCCGCCGCGTCGGTTATCTCGAGGCGTTGGCGGGTCGCGGCATACATGGTCGGGTGGTAGTCCAGCACATCGCGGCGCACCTCGGCGATCCGCCGTGGTTCGCCGTCGCGCACCAGCCACGCGTAGAAGCTGGTCGGCGTGCCGTCGGGCACGTCGTAGATCCCGGCCCAGCGCGGGGCGGTGTCCGGAGCCTCGATGGACACCGCGTTCAGCGCCAGGTCCGGACCGAAGTACATCGGCGTCCAGCCCAGCGGGGGAGTGCGGCGGGCGCCACCCGGGTCTTCCCGACGCACCTGCAACCAGGACCGGTCGCGCACCGCCATACAGTCGATGTCGAACCGTTCGCCGCGCAGTTCCAGCTCCCCGGTGCAGTGCAGGAACTGCTCGATGCCGCCGGTGGCCCGCGCCGGGTCGTGGTGATCCTCCTCGCCGGGCATGATGTGACCCCGGGCCAGCAACGGGGTCACCGCCCGCTGCTCGATGGTGAACCGCACTGCCTTGTCGGGCGAGGCATAGCGCACCAACGCCACCTCGCCGGGCACCGGGAACTCGATCTCCAGACCGTTGTCGGTGCGGATCAGACTTCCCTCCACGGTCGGCCACGGCATGGTGATCCGGTAGTCGACGTGCTCCGCGTCCAGCACCGAGTCGTTGTTCATGCCGCGGAAGATGTTCACCCCGCCCTGCGAGAGCGGGAATGCCGGTTGGTAGCGCAGATAGATGAAGCAGCCGAGTTCGGCCTGCGGCACGGCGAACCCGAAGTAATGCGTGTGCACGGTGTAGGGGTCCATCGCTTCGCCCGGCGCGGGTAGCGGGACGAACAGATCGGTCTCCGGTGGTTGCACAGGCAGCGGCACTAGGGGTCCTTCCTCTCCAACAGCTCAACGACTCCCCGCGTGCCGTCCACCCGCACCCGATCCCCGGTGCGCAGTCGGCGGGTGCCGTCCCCGGTGTTCACCACCGCAGGGATGCCCAACTCGCGGGCCACCATGGACGCGTGCGAGAGCGCCCCGCCGATGTCCACCACCAGCGCCGCCGACACGAACATGATCGAGGACCAACTCGGATCGGTGCTCGGCGCGACCAGCACCTCGTCGGGCACGAAGCCGGTCGAGTCCGAGCTCTCCAGCACCCGCACGATGCCCTCGACGACGCCCGCGCTCACGCCGATGCCGGTGATCGCGCCATCACCCACCACGAAATCTGACGGTGCGACAGGCACACAGTCCCCGCGCCAGGACGGTGGCACAGTCAGTTCGCGATACCGCTCCCGACGGTCCCGTCGCCGGGCCACCAACCCCGCGACGTCGTCCGGCAGCGACCCGGTCAGTTCCTCGGCGGTCAGGAAGAACACGTCGTCCGCCTCGACCAACACGCCCTCGGCCACCAGCAGGTCCCCGATCCGCCGGGCTGCGGCGCGGGCCACGTCGATGGACTGCAGGAACGAGCGTTTCGCCACGCCCCGCAACGGAATCCGTGCCCCGCACAACCGCAACAGTCGCCGGGCTGCTGGTCGGGCCGGTCGGGGTAGGGCCGCCACCAGGTCGCGCTCCATGCGCTCGCGGGCCGCCCGCAACCGCGCCTCGTTGGCCCGCGGATCCTCCCGCCGCCGGTACTCCTCGAGCAGGCCGGCCAGCAGTTCCGGGCGCTCCCGCCACACCCGGCTGGACACCTCGCCCTCCAACGGTCCGTGGAAGCCGTGCTCGCGGGCGATCGCCTCGACCGTGGTCTGCCCGTGCGCGGCTCGCCACAGTTCACCGACCACCGCGACCTCCTGGAAGCCGCTGTAGCCCGCGGACAGGCTGGTCACGTCACCGACCCCGGTACGCGCGGCCAACCGCTCCAACGCCTGGTACAGCGGCTGCACCACCCCGAGCAACGCGGTGGTCTGCAGCGCCAGCATGGTCTCGAAGTTGGCCGCGGCGTCGGCGAACAAGGCGGTGGCCGCCGGCCGGTCCAGCGTGCCCACCCGGTCCACGCTGCGTTGCCACCACGCGTGGGTGCGGGCCGCCTCGCGCTGCAGTTCGGCCGGGGTACGCAGGAACACCTGCGGCAGCTTGCGCGCGATGGTGGGCCACCGGTGCCGGCTGGGGGAGAAGGTCAAGGTGGCGGGCGGCTCGCCGAGGATGCTGCGTACCGCGTCCGCACCGGAGGTGCCCGGCATCCGGTCGCCGAGCGTGGCCAGGAACTCCACCTGCATGGCGGCCCGGCCGTAGAACGACGTCACCAACCGGTCGGCCTGCCGGGCGGGCAACCGCACCTCGTCATCGTCGAGCACGCCGAGGTTGTGCCCTGCTCTCCGGATCGCCGACTCACCCGCGGTGCCCCACAGCGTCCAGGCCAATGGGGTCAGCACGCCCGGCGCGGTCTCGCCGAGGTTCACCGTGGTCCAGTGCGCGCCGGGCGGGCTGAGGTGGTGTAACGGATCCCAATCCTGCGCGGTGCCCGGCGCCGGCAAGGCCTCTCGGCGGCTGTGCACGGTCTCCGGGCGCGCCTGCAGGAGCCACACTTCCCCGTCGGCGACCGCCCACTCGATATCCATCGGACGCCCGAAGGCTGCCTCCACCCGACCGATCAGCCCGGCCAGTGCGACAACCTGACCACCCGTCAGCGCAGGATCAGTAGCTTCGCCGAGCGGCACCGGCCGGATGGCCACTCGCCCGTCCGCGGGGTCGTAGCGGTGGGCCCGATCCTTGACCGCGTGTGCTGCCCGCACCGAGCCGTCGGCCTTGGTGATCCACAGTCGGTCCACCGGGACGTCCCCGCGCACCACGCCCTCGCCGAGCCCGAGTGCCACCTCCACATAAGCAATGCCGCGGTCCCCGGTGGCCGGGTCCAGGGTGAGCGCGACGCCGGCTGCGTCGGCGTCCACCATGCGCTGCACGACCACCGCCATCGCCACGTCCGCGCTGTCTGCACCCACCCGTTGCCGGTAGGAGATCGCGTGCGCGTTGAACAGGCTGGCCCAGCACGCGATCACGTGCTGCACCACCGCGTCCGCGCCCTCCACCCACAGGTGGGTGTCCTGCTGGCCGGCGAACGAGGCCGCCTCGGCGTCCTCCGCGGTGGCACTGGAGCGCACTGCTACCGGCCCGGCGCCCAACTCCGCGTAGCCGGCCCGGATTGCGTCGGCCACCCCCGTGGGCAGCGCGACCGTTTCGATCAGGTCCCGCACCGCCTTGGCGTTGGCCTCGGTCGGGCCGGGCGCGGCCAACTGTTCGACGATGGTGGGCAGCAGGTCGACCAGCGCGGCCCGGTAGGCGGTGGTGGTGACCACGAACCCCGGCGGTACCGGCAGGTCGGCCGCACACAACGCGCCCAGACCGGTTGCCTTCCCGCCGACCAGGGTGGTCGCGGCGTCCGCGCACGCCGCCAGCGAGAGGAGGTACCCGTCGTTAGATCGAGCAGAATCGGTGCCGGCGGTCATGGGGCCATTACTAGTACAATTTCGGACACTACGTCCAGACGTAGTGACCATTCATTGGGATCCGAAGGGCGGTCGGCGTGGCCGAGGAGCTCGTCCGGGTCAGCCGGCTCGATGCGGTGAGCTGCATCGAGCTGCATCGGCCGGAGGCGTTGAACGCCTGGACCCCGGAGTTGGCCCGGCAGTTGTTGGTCGCGGTGCAGGACGCGAGCAAGGACCCCGAGGTTCGGGCCGTGCTGATCCGCGGCTCGGGGCGGCATTTCTGCTCCGGCGCCGACCTCAAGCTGTCCCGGGAGCTCACCCCCGACGGCTACCCCGACCTGTCGATGCGGCTGCGGGAGTTCTACAACCCGGTGATCCTGGCGATCCGTGAGGCACCCAAACCGGTAGTCGCCGGGGTGCACGGGGCGGTGGCCGGCCTCGGTGCCTCGCTCGCGCTGGCCTGCGACCTGATCGTGGCCGCCGAGTCCAGCTACTTCTTGCTGGCGTTCGTGAACATCGCGCTGCTGCCGGACGCCGGGGTACTGCGCTTCCTCACCGAGCGGGTCGGCCTGGTCCGGGCGGCCGAGTTGGCCATGCTCGGCGAACGTCTGCTCGCCGCCAAGGCCCTGGACTGGGGCCTGATCAACGCGGTGCACCCGGACGACGAACTGGCCGGTGCCGCCGAGGCACTGGCCGCCCGGTTGGCCGCGGGTCCGACGATCGCCCTGGCCAACATCAAGCGCACGCTCACCGAGACCGCGCAGGCGGACCTCGCCGCGCAGTTGGCCGTGGAGGCCGCCCGCCAGCAGGATCACGGCTACAGCGACGACTACCCCGAGGGCATCGCCGCGTTCAAGGAAAAGCGACCCCCGACCTTCCGCGGTAAATAAGTACTGCCGCGGCAAATAAGCACCGTCGCGGGCGCTGACCGACCCCGAAGGAGACCGATGTACCCCGGCACCTTTGCCGCAACCACCCCGGACAAGCCGGCCGTGATCATGGCCGAGACCGGCGAGACGCTGACCTACGCGCAACTCGACGAGCGGTCGCTGCGCCTGGCCCGGGTATTGGCCGCCGCCGGGCTGGTCAAGGGCGACGTGGTCGCGATGATCGCGGACAACTCCCCGGAGGCCCTGGAGATCTACTGGGCCGCCCAGCGTTCCGGGCTCTATGTCACCGCGATCAACCATCACCTCTCCGCCGACGAGGTGTCCTACGTGGTCGCGGATTCCGGCGCCAAGGCGGTCATCGCCGCCGGTGCCAAGGCGGAGTTGGCCGCGGTGGTGGCCAAGGAGGTCAGCGTCCCCGGGCTGTGGTTGGCCTACCGGGGTGAGATCGGCGGCTATGGCGACTACGAAGAGGCGCTGGCCGCCGCGGGCACCGACCCGTTGCCCGCGCAACCGCGCGGCGCGGACATGCTGTATTCCTCGGGCACCACCGGACGGCCCAAGGGCGTCATGCCGCCGCTGCCGCCGCGCAACGTCGATGAGCCCGGCGACCAGTACGTCGGTCTGCTCGGGCACCTGTTCAAGTTCACCCCCGAATCGATCTACCTCTCGCCCGCGCCGATCTACCACACCGCGCCGCTGCGCTTCTGCGCCACTGTGCTGGCCATCGGTGGCACCGTGGTCATGATGAACAAGTGGCACGACGAGCGGGCGCTGGAGTTCATGCAGACCTACAAGGTGACGCATGCTCAGTTCGTGCCCACGATGTTCGTCCGCTTTCTCAAGCTCGACGAGAGCGTGCGCACCCGCTACGACCTGTCCACCCTGCAGTTGGCCCTGCACGCGGCCGCACCGTGTCCCGTCGACGTCAAGCAGGCCATGCTGGACTGGTGGGGCGAAATCATCTACGAGTACTACGGCGCCACCGAGGGCAACGGCCTCACGTTCGTGGACTCGGCGGCTTGGCGCACACACCCCGGCACGGTCGGACGGGCGTTCCTCGGTGTCATCCACATCTGCGATGACGAGGGCGCCGAGTTGAACACCGGCGAGGACGGCACGGTGTTCTTCGAGCGGGACGAGATCCCGTTCATCTACCACAACGACCCGGAGAAGACCCGCGGTGCGCAGCACCCGGAACACCCGACCTGGACCACCACCGGCGACATCGGCCACCTCGACGACGAGGGCTTCCTCTACCTGACGGACCGTAAGGCATTCATGATCATCTCCGGCGGGGTGAACATCTACCCGCAGGAGGTGGAGGACTGCCTGGCCCTGCATCCGAAGGTCACCGACGTCGCGGTGATCGGCGTGCCCGACCCGGAGATGGGCGAGGCGGTCAAGGCGGTCGTGCAGCCCGCGCCGGGCGTCACCCCCGGCCCGGAGCTGGCCGCTGAGCTGATCGAGTTCGTGCGCGAGCGCATCGCGCACTACAAGGCGCCGCGCAGCGTGGACTTCGACGACGAGCTGCCCCGCACGCCGGCCGGAAAGCTGCTCAAGCGTCGACTCAAGGACCGCTACGTCAACCAGTAGGCAGCGCGCGGGGCCCTTGACGTCCGACGCGCCGGCGGGGGAGACTGAACACAGTGTCTAGCCAGAGCGTATAGCGCCAGGAACCTCGAGGAGAGGCCGATGTTGGGTTTCGACAGTCCGCTTCCGGTGAACCCGGACGTTCCGGCACCGGGTTACGGGAAGATCCTCCCGGCGGACAGTCCGCACTTCGTGGCCTCGAACTTCGACTCCTGGTTCTTCCTGTTCTGGGCCGGCCTGTTGGTCGTGGTGATCGCGCTGCCGTGGTGCATCAACCAGGCCGTGCGGCACAAGAGCTACCTGCCGTTGCTCACCCTGATCGCCGGCGTCTTCACCTCGCTCGGTGAGCCCATGCTGGACCTGGTGGGGCATCTGCGCTGGGCGGAGAACCTGCAGAACTCGGGCTACCACAACTTCGGTATCGCGATCCCGCTGCTGATCCCACCCTGCTACGGGCTGTTCATGGGGCTGGAGGCCTACTGGATCTGGTCGATCATCCAGCGCGGCGTGACCGTGAAGAACTTCTTCATGATCTTCGCGGCGGTGGGTGTCTCCGACGCGATCATGGAGTACCCCGGCGTGACGATGGGCGTCTACGAGTACTACGGCCGCCAGCCGTTGGAGTTCTACAAGTTCCCGTTCTACTGGTCGTTCACCAACGCCGCCTCGATCCTCACCGTCGCGGTCCTGGTGCACTTCGCCTGGCCGCTGGTCAAGGGCCAGGGCTACAAGCAGCTGCTGATCATCCCGTGCGGCATCATCGCCACGACGATGGCCGAGTTCGGCACCGGCTTCCCGGTGTTCCTGTCGGTCAACTCCCCGGCGCCGACCTGGCTGCAGTGGGTCATCGGGGGCACCGGCACCGTGGTCATCTCCCTGGTCTGGTGTCGCGTGCTGGCCGAGCTGGTGTGCGACAAGGAATCCCAGCTGGAGTGGACCTTCCTGGGCATGTTCAAGTCCCGCTTCATGCTGCCCAAGCAGCGGGAGGCCTACATCGCCGGCATCACCCGGCCCAAGGCTTCGGTGGCCGTGCCGGAGCCGGACCGCATCCCGGTCGGATGACCAAGCCCATCCAGCTGGGCATGGCCTGGTGCGGCGTCATCTTCGTCGCGATCTTCTTTCCCGGCCTGATCATCGCCGGCTTCTTCCCGCCGATCCCGCCCGGGCACAGCGCGGCGGAGGTCGCGCACCAGTACCAGCAGCACGCCGACGCCATCCGGGCCGGCTGCGTGATCATGATGATCGCGGTCGGGTTCAGCCTGCCATTCAGCGCGGTTGTGTCCACCCAGCTGGCCCGCATCGAGGGCCGCTGGACGCCGCTGTGCTACACCCAACTAGCCGCGGGCGCGGTGGGCATGGTCGCGGCCACGTTCCCGCTGTTCTTCTTCATGGCGGCCAGTTTCCGGCCCGAGCGCAACCCCGATGTCACCCAGGCGCTCAACGACATCGGCTGGATTCCGTTCATCATCAACTGGCCGCCGGCCGTGTGCCAGGCCGGGGCCGTGGCGGTGGCGGTCCTCGCCGACCGTCGCGGAGACCCGGTCTATCCGCGCTGGGTGGGTTACTTCCTGTTGTGGGCGTGTGTCGCGTTCACCGGGTCGAGCTTGCTGCTGTTCTTCAAGAGCGGCCCGTTCGCCTGGAACGGCCTGTTCTCGTTCTGGCTGGCCGCCACGTTCTTCGGCAGCTTCTTCCTGGTGATGACGTGGGGCACAATCCGTGCCGTGAAGCGTCAGTTCGCCCCGGCCGGGGTCGAGGCCGACACCCTGCTGCAGACTGCGTGACGTGACGACACTGCGAGAGGCCCCGTCGCCGACCAAGCGCGAGGGGCACATCCCCGGTGAGCCCGGGCTGTGGATCATGCTGCTCGGCGACATGGTGGTGTTCGCCGTCTTCTTCGGCACCATCCTGGTGCTGCGGGGCCGCCACCCGGAGCTGATCCTCAGTTCCCAACCTGCGTTGCACCAGGGCCTCGGGGTGACCAACACCCTGGTGCTGCTGACCAGTTCGCTGCTGGTGGCCAACGGGGTGCGACTGGCCCGGGCCCGCGACGCCCGGGCGCCCCGGTTGTTTCTCGGGGCGCTGGCCTGCGCGGTGGTCTTCGCCGGCATCAAGGCCATCGAATACACCGACCTGGGCACCAACGGGCACAGCCCGGGCACCAACGACTTCTTCACCTACTACTTCGTGTTCACCGGCATCCACCTCGGCCACGTGGTGCTCGGTTCGGTGGGGTTGATCGTGGCCTCGCGGCTGGCCCGGTCCACGCACACCGGCCGCAACCGCGATTCCTGGCTGGAGGGCATCGCCTGCTTCTGGCACCTGGTGGACCTGCTGTGGATCGTCCTGTTCGCTCTCCTCTACCTGGTGCACTGATGATCACTCGCGACCGCACGCTGCTGGTGTGGGCCATCCTGGTGCTGGCCACCCTGGCCTCCTGGACGATCGGTGACGATCACCTGACTCATCGTCAGAACGTGGTGGCGCCCACGGTGATCGCGATCGCGTTCATCAAGGTGCGCTTTGTCGGGCTGCAATTCATGGAGTTGCGCGAGGCGCCGCTGCTGTTGCGCGCGGCGTTCGAGGCTTACGTGGCGGTCGCCGCGCTGGTGCTGATCGTGCTGTATCTGGCTTACTAGCCCGGTTTGCCCTCGGGAGTTGTACACGACTCGGCTATTAACCCGTTCCGCCGAACGGGTGAAGCGGCGATCGTGCACGACATGCGTAAGCGTCAGCGTCTTGCCGTGCTCGGACTGGTGAGTGGACTGGTCGCCGGTGGTGCCGCGCTGGCGATACCGGCCGACGCCGTCACGGGCACGCGGCTGTGCCATGGCTACGACGACTGCCGCTCCCACGGGTATTCTGACCACGGCTACCGGGCCAACGGCGGCGGGTCGTACTGGAACATGTTCACCGGTCACAACTGCACGAACTACGTCGCGTTCCGCCTGGTGCAGGGCGGCATGTCCAATCTCCGCCCGGCCCCGGACGCCGGCCAGAGCAACGCGCGGCTGTCCGCTTATCTGTGGGGCCTGGTCTACGCCAGCAGGACCGACAGCTCGGCGAAGGTTGGCTCGGTGGCCTGGTGGGGCTCCGGCTCGGCAGGCAGCATCGGGCACGTCGCCTACGTGGAGCGAGTGGACGGCGACAGCATCACGGTTTCCGAGGACAGCTCCAGCGGTAATGACTTCGACTGGAAGAAGATCACCCACGCGCAGGGCTGGCCCACCGGGTTCATTCACTTCAACGACGGGCACCACGTCGACTCCCCGCTGCCCTCCGGTGGCACGCCGGTCGGCGGTGGCGGAACGCTCGGCGGCCATGAGGCCGCCGGCGGCGCAGGCGGTGCGTTCGGCGGTGGTGACGGTGCATCCGGTGGCGACGTACCCGCCGCGGTCGCCCGCGGCGACTTCGGTGGCGACGTCAGCGGCGGGCCGTTCGGCAGCGGCGCGTTCACCGGCGGGCGGTCCTCCCGGGGTAGCGGCGCCTGGGGCCCGATGGCCGGCAACTGGGCCCCGACGTCCTCCGTCCCCGCCGCGCAGCGCAAGGCCAGGGCGAAGGCCCGGGCAAAGGCCAAGCCGTCCACATTGGGTACGGCCCGTCGCAGTCCCACCGGTTCGGCGCCGGCCGGCATGTTCGGCCCCGGCGGTGGCGGCTTCGGCCCGATGTAGTGCGGGTCGGCCGATCACCGCGCAGGACGCAGCGGCCTTTGCTCGCGGGCGCGCTCGCCGGAGTGCAGCATCCTTGCCGCGGCAATGTTCTCGGTGTGCCGGGCGATCTCCGGCAGCGTGCCACGTACCCGGGCGATGTCCGAGCCGATGTCGCGTACCTGAGTCGCCACGGCCGCCGCCTGCGCGGACATGGTCAGCACCGAGGCGGCGGTGGACCCGATCAGGCCCGCCGAGGACGCCAGCGCGGTACGGATGTCCCCGACCTGGGACCGGAGATCGGCAACCACCGCGGCCAGATCCGTGCTGGACATGCGGATCGCCGCGGTGGAGGACAGGATTCCGGCCACCGAGGTGCCCACCGCGTCGGTGTGCTTGCGGATCTGCTGCGTGGTCGCGGCCATCCGATCCGTGGTCCCGGCGATCGCGGAGAACCGCGTCGCCATCGGGCTGACCGCGCCCGCAATGCCGCTGGCCAACACGGCCGTGCGGTCCAACTGCGGCACCGCCAAGGTGTCCTTGGGTACCCCGTCGAATGGCGGGGTGGCGTGCACCAGGTCGTCGTGGATACCCACGCCCGCCACCATGGCCCGGGTCAACAGCAGCACGGCGGCGACCGTGAACGCCGCCACGATCAGCAGGTTCGTCCGCACGGCGCGCGAACTGCCCGCGGGCACCACCCGGCTCAGCACGACTGGATCCCGTGCGCCAGGTTCACCGCGGGCGCGTGGCAGATGTTGGTCAGGTGTCCGTTGACCACCCCCAACTGCGACAGGATGTCGCCGAGGTCGGATCGGGTTGCGGCGAGCACCTCGTTGATGGCCCGGATTCGGGCGCGCAGGGCGCGCAGCCCGTTCTGCTTCGAGTTCAGGGCCACCAGATTGTCGGAGATTCCACCGGTCGAACCGAGCACTGCGGCCAACAGCGTCGAGGTTCGGGCCAGGTTCGTGCGCAGTGGCCCCAGGGTGTTGTCGCTGGACTCCAGGTTGTCCGCGGTGCTCACCAATTGCGGGTCCGCGCTGTGCAGTGCCGCATCGACGGCCATCAAGTCCGACTTCATCGTGGCGAGGTCGCCCGCGATGTTCTTCGATTGCGTCGGGAATGCGCTCAGCGACGCGTTCACCCGCTCCAGGCTCGCGTTCACCGCGGCGATCTGTTCGGGCAACGTCTTGGTGCTGCCCGCCACGGTGGTCACCGCGCGGTCGGTGACCGCGAGGTCGTCGTTCACCGCCGCCAATCGACCGCCGATCACCGCCAGGAACACCGCGGTCACCAGCACGACCACCGTGCCGATGCCGACCCAGGTACGCAACCAACGCCGCAGGTACGCCTCGTCGTCGTAGACCGGGTCGTCCTCCTCTTCGCCGGTCAGCATCGCGGGCCGCCGTTGAGTCCGGAGTCGATGCACGCCGAGAGGTGGGCGGTGCGCTTGGTCGCGGTGTCGATGTTGCCGGTGTCGGCGAGGATCGCGGCCAGCACCGCGCGGGTCACCGACAGGTCGTCGTCGATGAGCGATACGCCCCGGGCAATCGTGGACAGCGCGGCCAGGATGCTCGCCGCGTCGGCGTTGATGCCGGTTGCGGTGGTGCGCAATCGATCGCCGGTGACGCCCAAGGCACGCAGCTGGTCATTGATGCTCGCGGTGGAGGTATCCATCGCCCGGCTCGAGGTGTCGATCGACCGGGCGCTGTCCCGAATGGAGGCGAGCAGCGCGTTGATCTCCTTGGCCCGCGCCTGAATCTGATCCAGCCCCTCATTGGTCGGCAGTATGGAGAGCAGGATCGAGGCGGCCGTGGCATTGGTGCGGTCCAACTGCAGGATCGCGTCGGTGTAGGTGTTGACGCCCCGGGCCGAGGCCGCGATGCGATGCGTGCGGTGGTGGATCGCGGCCGCGTTGCTCGCTGTCCGCCACAACAACCCGACGGCCACCGTCGCGATCACCAGGACGATGGCGACCGCGACCCGTCCGGGGATCCGCGGCCGCGCGATCGGTACCCCGTGCGCCATCGTCGTCTCAGGCCGGCAGTGGACGGAACGAGGAGACCACCGCGTCGAAGTCGGTGGCCAGCGGGCCGAAGTCGGCGGCCGGCAGGGCTTGGCAGACCACGGTGTACATGTCGCGGCCGGCGAAGGCGAAGTAGTGAGTGTGCGCCCCGCGCTGCGCACCGGCGGAGAACGCGTAGAGGTAGTACATGCCGGGCAGTCCGCCGAGTTGGGTGGGCGCAGACTTCAGGATGGTCAGGTGCGCGCTGGGGGTATCCAGCACGGCGTCGGTCACCGCCCGGAGCTCGGCGATATTGCCCGCGTCGATCGGGTGCGCCAGCACGGTGCGGTGGATGTTCACCGCGTCCCCACCGGAGATGGCCAGCAGCAACCCGTTGTCGGTCGGCGTCGGTTGCCAGGCCGCCGGAAACGAGACCGCGAAACCGTGGTCGTGATCGGTGTAGGTGCGCAGACCCGCCGGGCCCGCAGCCGTCGACCTGGCCGCCGACGGTGTCGCGACGGTGTGGGCCCCACCGGTCGCCACCCCGATGCCCAGCCCGGTCAAGGCGAGCGCGCCGGCCAATGCGGCGGCCGCGCCCGAAGCGCGCAGCTTTCCGAACATCGCGATCACCACCGGCATTGCGGGAGGAGCCCCGTTTTCAAGATCATCTTCTGCGCCCGAGGCTAGGTCGCGCGGCGTGGCACTGTCAGCCCACGTTGGGCCGATCGGGTGCCGGGGCACGCCCGAGCCCCGTCACCGGTGCAGGCGACGGGGCTGGGTGGTGCCGCCGTCCGGCGTCCGGGTGTGACGGACGTCGGACGATGGGGGATCAGGGGGGTGGATCCGCCTTCGGCCAGGAAAGCTTGGTGGCGCCTAGTCGCCGTTGTCCGTCCGCGAGGCGGCCGGGGTGGTGGCAGGCGGATCGGTGGCCGGCGGCGTTGTGGTGGCTGGCGGCGGCGGTGTGGTGGCGGGCGGCGGTGTGGTCGCCGGAGGCGGTGTGGTGACCGGCGGCGTGGTCTTGGGCGGGGTCGGCTTCGGGGGTGTCGGCAGCGTCCGACCCAGGAACTTCAGCCCGGCCTTCAGGTTGTTGACGTACACCCCGTTGGCCCCGTCATTCACGATCTGAGACAGCGTCAGCGGGTGCCCCTCCACGGGCAGCACCAGCTGCCCGCGCTTGACCGCCTTCTTGATGTAGTGCGCGTTGACCACCGAGGTGTACGGGCTGAACGGCACCAGCACCGGGTACTTGGTCAGCTTCCAGTCCGCCGCGGTGTGCACCATGCGGCCGAGCCGGTGCGCCTTCGCCTTCTTCAGCGTGCGCATCTCGGTCTCGTTCTCACCGACGTAGGTGGTCCGCGAGGTGTTCAGGTGATCGTCGGACACGACCTTGACCAACCTCTTCGCGTGCGAGGAAGACAGGGTTGCCGTGTTGATGTGCAGGTAGATCTTCGTGGTCCCCGAGTGCGCGGCGATGAAGGTGAGCGCCTCATCCACCGTCGGCACGTGGACGGCCTTGAATGCGTGGCCGAACCAGCTGCCCGCGTCGCACATATGCAGGACGGACCAGGTGAGGCTGCTGACCAGGCCGCTGCAGTGCGTGCCGTCGGTGGTGCGGTCCACGGTGTCGTCGTGCATGGCGACCGGTACGCCGTCCTTGGTGAACTTGATGTCGAACTCGATCGCGTCGGTGCCCTTCTTGATCGCCGCACCGAACGCGTCCAGCGTGGCCTCCGGGGCATCCTTGGTATCGCCGCGGTGTGCCACGATCTGGATCGTGCTCGTGGAGACGGCTGCGGCCTCACCGGCGCCCAGCGCCAGGCCCGAGACGGTGAGCCCGGCCACCAGGGCACCGCTGGTGACCAACCGACGAATGCGCAACAACGCTCCCCCAATAGCCGCGGCATCGGCCCCCACCCGGTGCCTGCGGGGGTTCGACGCGGCCGGTGCGCCGTCGGTTATCCCGATCAGTTGATCCTTGGGTCAACCTTTCGGCTGAGGGCGGCGGCGCAATCGGTGCGCAATGGGGATCAGGCAGACGGACAGTACATCTGACGAACCATCAGGCAGAATCGAGCGGTCACAGCGCGTGTCTTCACATCCGGCTCACATCTCCGATGGACCACCCTGGGCGAGTGCGCGTGCTCGTCGTCGAAGACTCGGTGCGGATGGCCGCTGTCACTCGTCGCGGCCTGGAGGAAGAGGGCTTCGCGGTCGACGTGGCCGCCAACGGCACCGACGGGTTGTGGATGGCCGTCGAATACAACTACGACGTGGTAGTGCTCGAGTGCATGCTGCCCGATCTGGACGGGTTCGAGGTATGTCGTCGGTTGCGTGCCGCGGGACGTTGGTCGCCGGTGCTGATGCTCACCGCGCGCGGCACAGTCGCCGACCGGGTGTCCGGGTTGAACGCGGGTGCGGACGACTACCTGGTCAAGCCGTTCGCGTTCACCGAGCTGGTCGCGCGTATGCAGGCGCTGCTGCGTCGGGGGGCGCCTGCCCGGCCCATTACGCTGCAGTGCGGCGACCTGCTGTTGGACCCGGTGACGCGGACGGCCAGCCGTGGGGGGCAGCAGCTGGATCTCACCGCGAAGGAGTTCGCGGTGCTGGAGCTGTTCATGCGCCGTCCCGGCGAGGTGCTTTCCCGCACTCGGATTCTCGAGCACGTCTGGGACGCCATGTTCGATCCGGCCAGCAACATCGTCGATCAGTACGTGGGTTACCTGCGTCGCAAGATCGACAAGCCGTTCGGGCGACACGATCTCCAGACGGTGCGCGGCGCGGGCTACCGGTTGGACGCCAGCCACGGGAAACCATGCACGTAGTGGTCTGACTTAGCGTCAGATTAGTAGCTCGGGGTTCGGCAAGCGCCGGGCCCCGAGCTCCGCCTTCGGGCAGGTCACCCGTGGTGGTGGTGGTGATGCTTGGGCTGGGGAACTTGTCGCCACGGGGGAACCGGAAGTGGGTGCTCGTAGTGGCAGTGGACCGGGTCGTTCGAGGCGTCGATTCCCGGGTCAGCGTTGCACTGAGTGGTGGGAATGCTTGTGCCTGATTCGGATACGTGAAGGGTGGCTGCACTGCCGGTGCCTGCGCCGACCACAAAGAACGCCAACCCAGTACATGCGCCGATCAGGGAACGATTCATCGGATGCACGGAGTCCTCCAGGGAGCTGCCGGTGGGGATGCCGGACTTGGTTGTGATGCCCGAATCTCGCGCAACAAACATGTGAAGATCGTTTAGCGGCCCTAACGCGAATGAACCGCATAATGACTGTACGTCAGATGAGCTGTCGCCCGCCTTGGCCGCGCTCCGTTGAGTTAACCGCAAGCAATGACATATGTCACTGCCCTGGCTTTATGTGAGCTGTGTGTGAGCTTCTTTAGAAAATTCGGATATCCAAGAATGTCCGAAGTATCGATGATCGGCATGTGCGGCCGAGCGGGGCCGACACCCCATGGGAGGTCAACGTGCACAAGATCATCAAGTCGGCGGGAACGTTGTTCGCTGCGGCCACCATCGCCACCGTGATCGCTCCAGCTGCAGGGGCGGCAACCATCAAGGATGCCGCTGTGGCGTCGGGTGGCGCCTCGGTCACCACAAACGCGAGTTGGCACCACCACTGCTGGCGTCACGGTTGGCATCGCCACCACTGCCGGTACGGCTGGGACGGGGGCGGCCGGGATCGTGGCCGGTGGGACGGCGGCGGCCGCTGGGACGGCGGCCGGGACGGGGACGGCCGGGACGGGGGCGGCCGCTGGGACGGTGGCCGGGACGGGGACGGCCGGGACGGTGGCGGCCGGTGGGACGGCGGCCGGGACGGGGACGGCCGGGACGGTGGCGGCCGGGACGGGGACGGCGGCTGGCGCCCTTAGGGCCGTTCACCCTGCTCCACCTCAGTTCGCGACCGGCGGAGGCTTCGGCATCCGCCGGTTGTTTCCTTGGTGGGCGAACCGGACGGCGAGCATCGTCAGCGCGCGGCAATGGCCCGGCTACTGTGTGACCTAACGCACAGCAAAGCAGGCGCTAACCCGATGGTTTTTCACTAAACGTTCCTCACATGATCTTTTCGCCAGGGTCGATAGACAGTTTCAAAGCAGGCTGATCGCTGCCGCGGCCGCCGAGGACGCGGCCCGGCCGGAAAGGGGAACGCGTTGTCCGCTGTGGAGACCGCAACGCCGGAGACGAAGCCGGCCGCGTACGTGTTGCGGAAGCTGCCGCACATCACCCTGTTGTTCTGGATTCTCAAGACAATCGCGGTGACCCTGGGCGAGACCGCCGGTGACGAATTCGGAATCACCATGAAGGTCGGCTATGCCGCCATGGTGGGGACATTCTTCTTGTTCTTTCTGGTGGTGGTCACCTGGCAGGTGTGGGCGGACCGGTTCCACCCCGCCCTCTACTGGACGGTGATCCTGTCGACCAGCCTCGTCGGCACCGAGATATCGGATCTCATGAACCGGGGCTTCGGTCATGCCAGCACCGACGCCGGCGGGATCGGCTACACCGCGGGCGGTGCGATCCTGACCACCATCCTGGCGATCGTGTTCCTGGTCTGGTGGCGCACCGGGCAAACCTTCGAGGTGGAGAACATCGCCACCAGGAAGGGCGAGATCCTCTACTGGATAGCGATCCTGGTGTCCAACACGTTGGGTACCTCCAGCGGCGACGTGCTCGCGCACGACACGTCGCTGGGTTTCCGCGGCGCGTTCTTCGTGCTCTCTGGGATCATGCTGCTGCTCACCGCGGCCCACTACCTGACCCCGATCAGCGGAACGTTGATCTTCTGGATCGCTTTCGTGCTGACCCGCCCGCTCGGCGCCGCCGGGGGCGACTTCTTGGTGAAGCCCACCTCCGAGGGCGGCCTGGGTTGGGGCACGCTGAATGCGTCGCTGGTCCTGTTCTGGCTGTTGGCCGTATTGGTGGTCTACCAAATGTGGCAGCTGCGCAACCACCCGCTGGGACTCCTTCCGGCTCCACTGCACCGGCGCACCGGGCAGCGCCAGCGTCCCAATGGCGAACTGGTTCTGGCCGATGGACCCAGCCACCGCCAGATCGTGCGACCGCTTGCCTGGGAGTGAACGCGCCCGGCTGCGACGTTAGGGTTCCGCTCAGCTGAGCACGATCTGAGAGGAACCCGATGAGCACCGAGCAGCTCGCCGCGACCCCGTCGCTGAGCATGAACGGCACCATTGCCCTGCTGTCCCTGGGTTCCGGGGAGGGCCGGTTCAACGGCGACTCCGTCGCCGGGCTGCACAAGTGCCTGGACGAGGTCGAGGCGAGCAACGCCACCGCGCTGATCACCACCGCCGAGGGCAAGATCTGGTCCAACGGGTTCGACACCGACTGGCTGGGCGCGCACAAGGGCGAGGCCCCGGCGACCATGGTGGCCACCGAGAAGCTGTTCGCCCGGGTGCTGACCTTCCCGATCCCGACGATCGCCGCGATCGGCGGGCATGTGTTCGCCGGCGGGGTGATGCTCGCGCTGGCCCACGACGTGCGGCTGATGCGCGCGGACCGTGGCTTCCTGTGCCTGCCCGAGGTGGATATGGGCGTGGTGTTCACCCCCGGCATGACCGCACTGCTCACCGCGGTGATGACCCCGGCCGCCGCGCACCGCACGATGATCCTCGGCGCCCGCCTGGGAGCGCCGGAGGCAGCCGCCCTCGGCATCGTGGCGGAGGCGGTCCCCCTGGAGGAACTGGCCGAGCGGGCGATGGCCGCGGCGAGCGCACTGGGCGGGCGGGACCGGGCCACCGTGGCCGGGCTCAAGACCCGTATCTATGCCGACGCGGTCGCGGCGCTCGGCGCCACCCCGCCGGACGAGGCGATGTTGGGTGCACTGTGGGCGGCCACCGGTTGATCGTTATTTGACGATGCGTCAGTCGTCCTGACGCAACGCCCGGCGCATCGCGAGGAACTTCGCCTCGGCCTCGGCCAGCTCCACGCTCGGGTCGGAGCCGGCCACGATCCCGCAGCCGGCGAACAGCCGCAGTCGGGCGCCGTCCACCTGGGCGCAACGCAACGCGATGCCCCATTCGCCATCCCCGTGCACGTCCATCCAGCCGACCGGACCGGCATAGCGGCCGCGGTCCATGCCCTCCAGGTCAGCGATCAACCGCTCGGCCGCGGCTGTCGGGGTGCCGCAGACCGCCGCGGTCGGATGCAGCCGACCGGCCAATTCCAGCGCGGGGATCTCGGTGTGCAGCGTCCCGGTCACCTCGGTGGCCAGGTGGGTCACGTTGGGCAGCGCCATCACAGTCGGCTCGTCCGGCACGGACAGCCGGCTGCAGAACGGCCGCAGCAACTCGGCGGCCGAGCGCGCCGCGTAGTCGTGCTCCTCGCGATCCTTGTCCGACCCGGTGAGGCGTGCGGCCACCGCTGCGTCGGTGACGCCGTCTCCCTCCGCATGCCACGCGGTGCCCGCGAGCACCCGCGAGCTGACCCGGCGACCCTCGCGGGCGATCAGCAACTCCGGCGTGGCGCCGACCAGACCGGCCACCGAGAACGTGAAGCACTCCGGGAACCGGTCGGCCAGGTCGCGGACCAGGTAGCGCACGTCGACCGGCTCGCGGGCCCGTCCGAGCAGGTCGCGGGCCAGCACCACCTTGGACAAGTCGCCATTGCGGATCCGGGTCACCGCGATGGTCACCGCGGCCGCCCAGGCGTCCTCGGACAACGCGCCCTCGCCGATCACCACGTCCGCCGGCGGCCGCGGCAGCGGGGTGGGCGCGATCATCACCTCGTCCGGCTCACCGATCGTGGTGAGCCAGGTACGCCCGCTGCGGCGGCCCAGCAGCACCCGGGGCAGCACCAGCACCGAGGGGGTCGGTGAGTCGGCGAAGGCGAAGCTGCCGAACACCACCGGCCCGCTGCCCGGGATGCCGAGTCCGGCGTGCAGCTCCGGGCTCAGTCCCAGCGACTGCCACCACGCCACGGCGCGTTGGAAACGATCCGGACCCGAGACGGTGAACCGGGCCGCCTCGCCCCAACCGACCAAGCCCTCGCCATGCTGGATCCAGGCGAGCGGCGCGGTCGGCGGCAACACCGCCATCAGGTCCGGGACCGTCGCGGCGGCCAACTCCACCGTGCGCACGGTGAGCGACTCGAGCGAGGCCGCCGTGCTCAACGTTCGCCCTCGGCTCTCACGGGTTCAGGGTACGCGCCGGCCGGAGTCCGAAAGCACCCGCCCGTCAGGGCAGGATGAGCCCATGACCAGGGCGACGTTGGAGAAGCAGCCGGCCGAGGTGGCCGCGATGTTCGACGGCGTCGCGCGCCGCTACGACCTGACCAATGACGTGCTGAGCCTGGGTCAGGACCGGCGCTGGCGCCATGCGGTCACCGAGGCGCTCGGAGCCGGCCCGGGCGAGCGGGTGCTCGATCTGGCGGCCGGCACCGGCACCAGCTCGCTGCCGTTCGTCGCGGCCGGGGCGCGCACCATCAGCTGCGACTTCTCGCCGGGCATGCTCGCGGTCGGCAAAGCGCGCCGCCCGGAGTTGGACTTCACCGCGGGCGATGCCATGCAGTTGCCGTTCGCCGACGGCGCCTTCGATGCGGTGGCCATCTCCTTCGGGCTGCGCAACGTAGCCGACCCCGCGGTGGCCGCCGCGGAGATGTTGCGGGTGACCCGACCGGGCGGCCGGCTGGTGGTCTGCGAGTTCAGTCGGCCCACCTGGGCGCCGTTCCGCACCGTCTACACCGAATATCTGATGCGCGCGTTGCCCGCGGTGGCCCGCCGGGTGTCCAGCAGCCCCGACGCCTACGTCTACCTGGCCGAATCCATCCGTGCCTGGCCGGACCAGGCCGGCCTGGCCGGGTTACTGGCCGCCGCGGGCTGGGACCGGGTCGGCTGGCGCAATCTGTCCGGCGGCATCGTGGCCCTGCACCGCGGGCGACGCCCGGATTGACCTCCGGTGAACCTCGTCACGACCCCCACCGCCGGTGCGAGAGCACCCGTGCGGCGGGCGTAGACTCGCCCCTGGCGCGTTCTCGTGAATCGATTCACAAGGCAGGTCCCGTTGGGTGACACGACCGCCCGGGACGCCGACGTCATCATCGTCGGCGCGGGTCCTGCGGGCTCCACTGCCGCGTTTCACCTGGCCCGCGCCGGGGTCGACGTGCTGCTGCTGGAGAAGGCCCAGTTCCCCCGGGAAAAGGTCTGCGGCGACGGTTTGACCCCGCGCGGGGTCAAGCAACTCGTCGCGATGGGCGTCCCCCTGCGCGAGGAGGACGGCTGGATCCGCAACCAGGGCCTGCGCATCATCGGCGGCGGCTCGCGCCTGGAAATCCCCTGGCCCGACCTGTCCTCGTTCCCGGACTACGGCCTGGTGCGCACCCGGCAGGACTTCGACGAGATCCTCGCCCGGCACGCCGAGAAGGCGGGCGCCCGGCTGCACGAGGGCGCCAACGTCACCGGCCCGATCCTGGACGAACGCACCAACCGGGTCGTGGGCGTGACGGCCAAGGAGGCGGGCGCGGTCACCGAGTACCGCGCGCCGATCACGCTGGCCTGCGACGGCAACTCCACCCGGCTGGCCTTGAGCCTCGGCCTGCACAAGCGCGACGACCGCCCGATGGGCGTCGCGGTGCGCACGTACTACGAGAGCCCGCGACACGACGACGACTGGCTGGAGTCGTGGCTGGAGCTGTGGGACCGCTCCGGCACCACCCCGCGCCTGTTGCCCGGCTACGGCTGGATCTTCGGGGTCGGCGACGGCACCAGCAACGTGGGCCTGGGCATCCTCAACACCTCCAACGCGTTCGGCAAGACCGACTACAAGGCCATGCTGCGCACCTGGATGGACTCCACCCCCGAGGAATGGGGGTTCCGCGAGGAGAACCGCCGCGGTCAGATCCAGGGCGCCGCGCTGCCCATGGGCTTCAACCGCACCCCGCACTACACCCGCGGCGTGCTGCTGGTCGGTGACGCGGGTGGCATGGTCAATCCGTTCAACGGCGAGGGCATCGCCTACGCGATGGAGTCCGCCGCGCTGGCCGCGGACGTCGTGGTGCAGGCGCTGGCCGCGCGCTGCGACGAGCTACGCGAACGCACCCTGCACGGATATCCGCAGGCATTGAAGGACGCCTACGGCGGGTACTACACGCTGGGTCGGGTGTTCGTGAAAGCCATCGGCAATCCGAACGTCATGAAGCTGGCCACCCGGCACGGATTGCCGCACCCGACGCTGATGCGCTTCACGTTGAAGCTGCTCGCCAACCTCACCGACCCGACCGGTGGTGACGCCATGGATCGGCTCATCAACGGACTGTCCAGACTCGCGCCGGCGGCCTGACCCGGCGCCGAACACGACGAACACGATCCATAGGATCGGGCCGCCGACCAGCAGAAGGGAGCAGGAGCGATGGACGGAAACGTCTACATTCCGATCGCCGTGCTCGCCGCACTCGCGTTCGGATTCGCCGCCTTCTCGGTGGTGTCCGGCATGCTCACCGGGCCCTCGCGGTACAACCGCGCGAAGCTCGACGCCTACGAGTGCGGTATCGAGCCGACCCCGCAGCCGGTCGGCGGTGGACGCTTCCCGGTCAAGTACTTCCTGACCGCGATGCTGTTCATCATTTTCGACGTCGAGATCATCTTCCTCTATCCGTGGGCGGTCACCTTCGACTCCTTCGGCATCTCGGTCCTGATCGAGATGGTGCTGTTCATGGTGACCGTGTTCGTGCCCTTCGTGTACGTCTGGCGCCGAGGCGGTCTGGATTGGGACTGACCCCGCCTCACCCATCTGCCTAGAGAACTAAGGACATAACCCCATGGGGATCGAGGAGAAACTCCCCAGCGGCTTTCTGCTCACCACGGTCGAGGGTCTGGCCGGGTACATGCGCAAGAGCTCGCTGTGGCCCGCGACGTTCGGGCTGGCCTGCTGCGCCATCGAGATGATGGCCACCGGCACCGGCCGCTACGACATCGCGCGATTCGGCATGGAAGCGTTCCGGGCCTCGCCGCGGCAGGCCGACCTGATGATCGTGGCCGGTCGGGTCAGCCAGAAGATGGCCCCGGTCGTTCGCCAGGTCTACGACCAGATGGCCAACCCCAAGTGGGTGCTGGCGATGGGGGTGTGCGCCTCGTCCGGCGGCATGTTCAACAACTACGCGGTGGTGCAGGGCGTGGACCACATCGTGCCGGTGGACATCTACCTGCCCGGCTGCCCGCCGCGCCCGGAGATGCTGCTGGACGCGATCCTCAAGCTGCACGACCAGATCCAGCACACCAAGCTCGGGGCGCACGGCGTCGCTGAGCGCAAGGAACTGGAGGCGGCCGCGTTGCTGGCGCAGCCGACCTCGGAGATGAAGGGTCTGCTGCGATGACGGTCGAGCAGCCGGCGAGCTCTCAGCCGGAGAACCTGCCCACCCCGCCGGGTGGCCAGGGGGTCACCGTCGACGTGCGCCACGGCATGTTCGGCGTACGGGGGTCCGGTGACACCTCCGGGTACTCCGGTCTGGTCCGCGAGGTGCAGCTGCCCGAGGCCACCCGCCCGCCCTATGGCGGCTGGTTCGACGAGCTGTCGGAGAACCTGCGTCGCGCTCTGGTGCCGCTCGGACTGAGTTGGTACCAGGCAGTCGAGGCGGTGGTGGTGGACCGCGGCGAGCTGACCTTTCACATCGCGGCCGGGCGCATCGTCGAGGTCTGCCGCGCCCTGCGCGATGATCCGGACCTGCGCTTCGAGTTGCTCTCCTCGGTGTCCGGCGTGCACTACCCGCACCAGACCGGCCGCGAGTTGCACGCCGTCTACCACCTGACCTCGATCACCCATAACCGGCGCATCCGCCTCGAGGTATCGGTCCCCGATGAGCACCCGCATCTGCCCTCGGTCTTCGACGTCTACCCGACCTGCGACTGGCACGAGCGGGAGACCTTCGACTTCTTCGGCATCATCTTCGACGGCCACCCGGCGCTGACCCGCATCGAGATGCCGGACGACTGGCCCGGTCACCCGCAGCGCAAGGACTACCCGCTGGGCGGCATCCCGGTGGAGTACAAGGGCGCGCAGATTCCCCCGCCGGACGAAAGGCGGTCGTACAACTGATGACCGAGCAGACCGAATACGTGAGCACTCCCAACACCGCCGACCCCTACGCACCGGCCACCGACACCACCGAGGGACGAATTTTCAACGTCAGCGGTGGCGACTGGGACGGCCTGGTGGCCGACCTCGGGGAATCGCCCGAGGAACGCATCGTGGTGAACATGGGGCCGCAGCACCCGTCCACCCACGGCGTGCTCCGGCTCATCCTCGAACTCGACGGCGAGACGGTGACCGAGGCCCGCTGCGGTATCGGCTACCTGCACACCGGTATCGAGAAGAACTGCGAGTACCGCACCTACACGCAGGGCGTCACGTTCGTGACCCGGATGGACTACCTCTCCCCGTTCTTCAACGAGGCCGGCTACTGCCTGGCCGTGGAGAAACTGCTCGGCATCACCGAGGCGATCCCGGAGCGGGCTTCGGTCATCCGGGTGCTGCTGATGGAGCTCAACCGCATCTCCTCACATCTGGTGGCGCTGGCCACCGGCGGCATGGAGATCGGCGCGATCACCCCGATGATGTTCGGCTTCCGCGAACGCGAGGAGATCCTCGACATCTTCGAGGAGATCTCCGGGCTGCGGATGAACAACGCCTTCATCCGTCCCGGTGGACTGGCCAACGACGTGCCGGACACCGCGATCGCGATGGCCCGGGACCTGATCAAGGTCTGGCCCGAGCGCAAGAAGGACTACGTCCGACTGCTCAACGGCCAGCCGATCTGGCAGGGCCGCACGGTCGGCGTCGGGTACCTGGATCTGACGGGGTGTATGGCCCTCGGGATCACCGGCCCGATCCTGCGGGCCACCGGTTTGCCGCACGACCTGCGCAAGTCGCAGCCGTACTGCGGGTACGAGACCTACGAGTTCGACGTCATCACCCATGACGGGTGCGATGCCTGGGGCCGCTACATCATCCGGCTGGAAGAGATGGGCCAGTCGATCCGCATCGTCGAGCAGTGCCTGGACCGGCTCGAGGCCAACCCCGGGCCGGTCATGGTCGAGGACAAGAAGATCGCCTGGCCCGCGCAGTTGGCTCTGGGCGGCGACGGCATCGGTAACTCCCTCGAGCACATCAAGCACATCATGGGCGAGTCCATGGAGGCCCTGATCCACCACTTCAAGCTGGTCACCGAGGGCTTCCGGGTGCCGGCCGGGCAGGTCTACCAAGCCATCGAATCCCCGCGCGGGGAACTCGGCGTGCACCTGGTCTCCGACGGCGGCACCCGCCCGTTCCGGGTGCACTTCCGCGATCCCTCGTTCGTGAACCTGCAGTCGGTGGCCGCGATGTGCGAGGGCAGCCTGGTCGCCGACGTGATCGCCGCAGTCGCCTCGATCGACCCGGTGATGGGAGGGGTCGACCGATGAGTCTGTCCGACGGGACCCGCGAGCAACTGCGCGAGATCATCGCGCGTTACCCGGAATCACGGTCCGCGCTGCTGCCGATGCTGCACCTGTGCCAGGCCGAGGAGGGCTACGTCTCCCCGCAGGCGGTGGCCATGTGCGCGGAGGAACTCGGCCTCAGCGTGGCCGAGGTGGGCGGGGTGGCGACCTTCTACACGATGTACAAGCGTCGCCCGATCGGTGAGTACCACGTCGGGGTCTGCACGAACACGCTGTGCGCGGTGATGGGCGGCGACGCGATCTTCGCCGACCTCAAGAAGCACCTGGGCATCGGCAACGACGAGACCACGGCCGACGGCAAGGTGACCCTGGAGCACATCGAGTGCAACGCGGCCTGCGACTACGCGCCGGTGATGACGGTCAACTGGGAGTTCTTCGACAACCAGACGCCGTCCTCGGCCCGGCAGTTGGTGGACGACCTGCGCAGCGGCAAGTCGCCCGCGCCGACCCGGGGGGCGAACTCGGTGTGCACCTGGCGGGAGGCATCCCGGGTGCTGGCCGGGTTCCCGGACGGCCGGGCCGACGAGGGTCCCGCCGGGGGCCCGCCGACGTTGCTCGGACTGGAATACGCCAAGCAACGCGGCGACCAGGCGCCCGCCATGCCCGACGGGGGGATCTGACGGATGCTCACTCCTGTGCTGTCCCGGCACTGGGACGACCCGGACTCCTGGCAGATTGACGCCTACGAGCGGCACGGCGGGTACAACGCTGCGCGCAAGGCGCTGTCCATGGACCCCGACGCGTTGATCGCCCTGGTCAAGGAATCCGGTCTGCGTGGCCGCGGCGGCGCGGGCTTCCCCACCGGCATGAAGTGGAGCTTCATCCCGCAGGGTGACGGCAAACCGCACTACCTGGTCATCAACGCCGACGAGTCCGAACCGGGCACGTGCAAGGACATTCCGTTGATGCTGGCCAACCCGCACGTGTTGGTGGAGGGCGTGATCATCGCGGCGTTCGCGATCCGCGCCTCGCACGCGTTCATCTACGTCCGCGGTGAGGTGCTGCACGTCATCCGTCGGATGCAGCAGGCGGTGGCCGACGCCTATCGGAAGGGCTACGCAGGCAAGGGCGTGTTCGGCACCGGCTACGACCTGGAGATCGTGGTGCACGCCGGCGCAGGTGCCTACATCTGCGGCGAGGAGACCGCGCTGCTGGATTCCCTGGAGGGTCGGCGCGGTCAGCCGCGGCTGCGCCCGCCGTTCCCTGCGGTGGCCGGCCTCTACGGCAGTCCGACGGTGATCAACAACGTGGAGTCCATCGCCTCGGTGCCCTCGATCGTGGCCGGCGGTGCGGCCTGGTTCCAGTCCATGGGCACCGAGAAGTCCAAGGGCTACACGCTGTACTCGCTGTCCGGCCACGTGGCCAACCCCGGCCAGTTCGAGGCCCCGCTGGGCATCACGCTGCGGCAGTTGCTCGACCTGTCCGGGGGCATGCGACCCGGCCACCAACTGAAGTTCTGGACCCCGGGCGGCTCCTCCACCCCGATCCTCACCGACGCGCACCTGGACGTCCCGCTGGACTACGAGGCCGTCGGCGCCGCCGGTTCCATGCTCGGCACCAAGGCCTTGCAGTGCTTCGACGAGACCACGTGTGTGGTGCGCTCCGTGCTGCGCTGGACGGAGTTCTACGCGCACGAGTCGTGCGGCAAGTGCACCCCGTGCCGCGAGGGCACCTACTGGCTGGTGCAGATGCTCAAGCGGTTGGAGAAGGGCCAGGGCTCCGAGGCGGAAATCGACCAGCTCCTCGACATCTGCGACAACATCCTCGGCCGCTCGTTCTGCGCGCTGGGCGACGGTGCCACCAGCCCGATCACCTCGGCGGTGGAGTACTTCCGCGACGAGTTCATCCAACACCTGACCGACGGCGGCTGTCCGTTCGACCCGGTCGCGTCGACATTGTTTGCAGGGGCGTCGGTATGACCGTGGAAGTCACCCAGGCAACCGACCTGGTGAACCTGACCATCGACGGGATCCCGGTCTCGGTGCCCAAGGGCACGCTGGTGATCCGGGCCGCCGAGCAGGTCGGCGTCCAGATCCCGCGGTTTTGCGATCACCCGCTGCTGGACCCGGTGGGTGCCTGTCGGCAGTGCCTGGTCGAGGTGGGTGGGCAGCGCAAGCCGGCGGCCTCCTGCACCATCACGGTCACCGAGGGCATGGAGGTGCACACCCAGGTCTCCTCGCCGATCGCGGACAAGGCGCAGCAGGGTGTGATGGAACTGCTGCTGATCAACCACCCGCTGGACTGCCCGGTGTGCGACAAGGGCGGCGAGTGCCCGCTGCAGAACCAGGCGCTGTCCAACGGCCGCGCGGAGACCCGGTTCGCCGACGTCAAACGCACCTTCGCCAAGCCGGTGTCCATCTCCGCGCAGGTGCTGCTGGACCGCGAACGCTGCGTGCTGTGCGCGCGCTGCACCCGGTTCTCCCAGCAGATCGCCGGTGACCCGTTCATCGACATGTTCGAGCGCGGCGCACTGCAGCAGGTGTCGATCTACGAGGACACCCCGTTCGAGTCCTACTTCTCCGGCAACACCATCCAGATCTGCCCGGTGGGCGCGCTGACCTCGGCGGCCTACCGGTTCCGCTCGCGTCCCTTCGACCTGGTCTCCTCGCCCAGCGTGTGCGAGCACTGTTCGGGCGGCTGCGCGCTGCGCACCGACCACCGCCGGGGCAAGGTCATGCGCCGGCTGGCCGGCGAGGACTACGAGGTCAACGAGGAGTGGAACTGCGACAAGGGCCGCTTCGCGTTCGTCTACGGCCAGCGCCCCGACCGCATCACCACCCCGTTGATCCGCGACACCGACAACACCCTGGTGCCCGCGTCCTGGCGGGAGGCCCTGGCCGTGGTGGCCGAGCGGTTGGAGGCCGAGCGGGGCCGGGTCGGCGTGCTGGTCGGCGGCCGGATGACCCTCGAGGACAACTACGCCTACGCGAAGTTCGCCCGGGTCGCGCTGGACACCAATGACATCGACTTCCGGACCCGCCCGCACTCGGTCGAGGAGGCGGAGTTCCTGGCCGCGCACGTGGTGGGTCGGGGGGTTTCCCGCGGCACGCCGGATGCGGTGACCTACCGCGGGCTGGAGCACGCCGCGGTGGTACTGCTGGTCGGCCTGGAGGCCGAGGAGGAGGCCGCGGGTGTCTTCCTGCGGCTGCGCAAGGCGCATCTGAAGCGCAAGCAGCCGGTGTACTCCCTCGCCCCGTTCGCCACCAACGGCCTGATCAAGTGCGGCGGCACGTTGATCCCGACGGTGCCCGGCGACGAGCCCGCGACGTTGGACAAGATCGCCAAGGGCGAGGGGGACGTGGCCGAGAAGCTGCGCGGACCGGGCGCGATCATCGCGGTCGGCGAGCGAGCCGGCTCCATCCCCGGTGCCCTGTCCGCGGTCTCTCGGTTGGCCGCGGCCACCGGCGCGGCGATCGCCTGGATCCCGCGGCGGGCCGGGGAGCGCGGTGCGCTCGAGGCCGGCGCCGCTCCGCACCTGCTGCCCGGTGGCCGGCCGGTCACCAACGAGGACGCCCGCCGCGAGATCGGCCGCGCCTGGGGTCTGGCCGATCTGCCGCAAGCAGTCGGTCGGGACACCGCGGGCATCCTGGCCGCGGCCGCGGCCGGCGAGCTCAAGGCGTTGGTGGTCGGTGGCGTGGATACCGATGACCTGCCCGACCCGCACGCGGCACTGACCGCGTTGAGCATCGTCGACTTCGTGGTGAGCCTGGAGATGCGACCCAGCGAGGTCACCGAGCGCGCCGACGTGGTGTTCCCGATCCCGCCGGTGGCGGAGAAGGAGGGCACCTTCCTCAACTGGGAGGGTCGGGCCCGGCCGTTCGCGCAGGCGTTGCGCGGCGCCAGCACGATGACCGACCTGCGCGTGCTCGAGGCGATCGCCGAGGAGATGGATCGTTCCCTGGGTCTGCGCGACACCGCCGCCGCGGCCGCCGAACTGGCCTCGTTGGGCACCTGGGCCGGACCACGTCCGGTGCCGCCGTCATCGGGCGCGCCCAAGGTGCCCACCCCGGCCGCGGGCGAGGCGGTCCTGGCGTCCTGGCGCATGCTGCTCGACCTCGGCCGCCTGCAGGACGGTGAGCCACACCTGGCCCGCACCGCCCGCCGGCCGGTGGTGCGGCTGTCCGCGAACACCGCGGCGGAGATCGGTGCGAATGACCGATCGCTGGTGGTGGTCTCCGGCGAACGCGGCACGGTGCGACTGCCGCTGGCGATCACCGAGATGCCGGACCGGGTGGTCTGGCTGCCGACCAAGTCGCCCGGTAGTGCCGTGCTGCGCGACCTCGGTGCCCGCCCCGGCGCCGTGGTCCGGATCCACGCGGGAGGTGCCGCATGATCGCCGCGATGGTGCCGTTCAACCACGGTGGGGCCGATGGCTCGCATCTGGCCAAGTTCGGCCACGACGTGTGGTGGATCATGCTGATCAAGGTGCTCGTCGTCTTCGTGTTCCTGATGGTGTTCACGCTTTTCAACATCTGGTTCGAGCGGCGCGCGGTGTCCTGGATGCAGCAGCGTGTGGGGCCGAACCGAGTGGGCCCGCAGGGCCTGCTGCAATCGTTGGCCGACGGCATCAAGCTGATGCTGAAGGAAGACATCATCCCGAAGAACGCGGACAAGTTCGTGTTCGTGCTGGCCCCGGTCATCTCCGCGACCGGTGCGTTCCTGGCCTTCTCGGTGATCCCGATCGGGCCCGAGGTGTCGATCTTCGGCCACCACACGGTGCTGCAGCTGACCGACTCCCCGATCGCGGTGCTGTTCATCCTGGCCGCCGCATCCTCGGGGATCTACGGCATCGTGCTGGCCGGCTGGTCGTCGGGCTCCACCTACCCGCTGCTCGGTGGCCTGCGCTCCACCGCGCAGATGATCAGCTACGAGCTGGCCATGTCGCTGGCCTTCGTCGCGGTGTTCCTCTACTCCGGCTCGATGTCCACCTCGGAGATCGTGGCCGCACAACAGAACCTGTGGTTCGGCGTCGCGCTGCTGCCCTCGTTCATCGTGTACGTGATCGCGATGGTGGGCGAGACCAACCGCCCGCCGTTCGACCTGCCCGAGGCCGAGGGCGAGCTGGTCGGTGGCTTCCACACCGAGTACTCCTCGATCAAGTTCGCGCTGTTCTTCCTCGGCGAGTACATCGCGCTGACCACCGTCTCGGCGCTGGCCGTGACCATGTTCCTCGGCGGGTGGATGGCACCGTGGCCGTTGGGCGGGCCGATCTGGCCGGGCGCCAACGAGAACTGGTTCCCGGTCCTGTGGTTCCTGGGCAAGTTGCTGGCCTTCGTGTTCTTCTTCATCTGGCTGCGTGGCACGCTGCCCCGGATGCGCTACGACCAGTTCATGCAGTTCGGCTGGAAGGTGCTGATCCCGGCGTCGGTCGCCTGGATCCTGCTGGTCGCCACCATCCAGGGCGTGCGCAACGAGGGCTACGACGTGCGCAACATCGTGCTGGTCGCGGCCGGCGCGATCGTGGTCGTGCTGGTCGGCACCTGGATCTGGGAGCTGAGCCGGCGTCAGCCGGCCGAGCCCAGCGCCGGCGCGGAAGTGTTCGACCCGTTCGCCGGCGGCTTCCCGGTGCCGCCGCTGCCCGGCCAAGTGGCAGCCTCCGCTTTCAGCGGTGCGGCGACTCGCACCATCGGTCAGGAGGACGAAGGTGCCTAAGCTCACCGATGCCTTTGCGGGCTTCTACGTCACGTTCATCGCGATGTTCCGGAAGAAGACCACGGAGTTCTACCCGGAGCAGGTGAAGGGCCAGGAGGGTGGCCCACGCCTCGCGCCCCGGGTGCACGGTCGCCACCAACTCAACCGGCACCCGGACGGGCTGGAGAAGTGCATCGGCTGCGAGCTGTGCGCCTGGGCCTGCCCGGCCGACGCCATCTATGTCGAGGGTGCGACCAACGATGACGCGAACGGCGAGCGGTTCTCGCCCGGTGAACGGTACGGCCGGGTGTACCAGATCAACTACCTGCGCTGCATCTTCTGCGGTCTGTGCATCGAGGCCTGCCCGACCCGCGCGCTGACCATGACCAACGAGTTCGAACTGGCCGACAGCAGCCGCGCCCGGCTGATCTTCACCAAGGAAGAACTGCTCGGCCCGCTGCTGCCCGGCATGGTGGATGCCCCGCACCCGATGTACCCGGGCACCACCGAGCAGGACTACTACCAGGGCAAGGTCGTCGCGGCGGACCCGGCGCTGAAGGCCGGTGAGAACTGATGCAGCACACCTCCACCGGCGAGGCCTTTCTGTTCTGGATTCTCGGCCCCACTTCGGTGCTGGCCGCTCTCGGCATGGTCGGGGTCAAGAAGGCCGTGCACTCCGCGCTGCTGCTGGCCGTGGTGATGATCTGCCTGGCGCTGTTCTTCGCCGTGCAGTCGGCCCCGTTCCTCGCCGTGGTGCAGGTGGTCGTCTACACCGGCGCGGTCATGATGCTGTTCCTGTTCGTGCTCATGGTGGTCGGCGTGGATTCCGCCGACTCACTGATCGAGACCATCCGCGGGCAACGCATTGCGGCCATGCTGGCCGGGCTGGGTTTCGGCATCCTGCTGCTGGCCGGGTTCGGCAACGCGGCCATCGGCACGTTCCAGGGCCTGGACCGGACCAACGCCAACGGCAACGTCGAGGCGCTGGCCACGCTGATCTTCACCAAGTACGTGTTCGCCTTCGAGGTCACCAGCGGCCTGCTGATCACTGCGGCACTCGGCGCCATGGTGCTCACCCACCGCGAGCGCATCGGCGAGCGGCGCACCCAGCAGATGCTGTCCGTGCAGCGGTTCAAGGACGGTGGCATCGTCACCCCGATGCCGGCGCCGGGTGTGTATGCCCGGCACAACGCGGTGGACACCCCGGCACTGCTGCCCGACGGCAGCCCGTCCGAGCTGTCCGTCTCCCGGGTGCTGCGCGCCCGCGGTGACGTGCGCACGATCGAGTCGGCCCGTCGCGGTGCCCGCACCCCGATGGCCGATCTGCCCGAGGTCGACCCCGACGCGTCGATGACCCACGGGTCACAGCTGGGGAAGGGGCCCACGCCGTGAATCCGGCGAATTACCTGTACCTCAGCGCGCTGCTGTTCACCATCGGTGCGGCAGGGGTGTTGATCCGGCGCAACGCGATCATCGTGTTCATGTGCATCGAGCTGATGCTCAATGCCACGAACCTGTCCTTCGTCACGTTCTCCCGCCGTTACGGCAACCTCGACGGGCAGATCATCGCGTTCTTCGTGATGGTGGTCGCTGCCGCCGAAGTGGTGGTGGGTCTGGCCATCATCGTGACCATCTTCCGGACCCGACGCTCGGCCTCGGTCGACGACGCGAACCTGCTGAAGTACTGAGGGCGACGCGATGAATGTTGTGGCATCTGAGCAGGTGACCAACGCGTCCGGGATCTTCTCGGCGACCTGGTTGATGATCGCCTTCCCGCTGTTCAGCGCGGCGATCCTGCTCTGCTGTGGGAAGCGGGGGGACAAGCAGGCCCATCTGCTCGGCTGCGCCAGCGTGTTCGGGTCCTTCGTCATCGGTCTGCTGCAGTTCATCAAGTTGACCGACCGGCCCTCCGATCACCGCTCGGTCAACCAGCACCTCTACAACTGGTTGGACTCCGGCCGGCTCAAGCTGGACGTCGGCTTCCAGGTTGACCAGTTGTCGATCAGCTTCGTGCTGCTGATCACCTTCGTCGGTTTCCTGATCCACGTGTACTCGGTGGGCTACATGGCCCACGACCCGCGGCGGCGGCGCTTCTTCGGGTACATGAACCTGTTCGTGGCCGCGATGTTGCTGCTCGTGCTGGCCAACTCCTACCTGCTGCTGTTCGTCGGCTGGGAGGGCGTGGGTCTCGCGTCCTACCTGCTGATCGGGTTCTGGCAGCACGTCCCGGAGTACGCCACCGCGGCCAAGAAGGCCTTCATCATGAACCGGGTCGGGGACATCGGCCTGCTCGTGGCGATGTTCATCATGTTCGACAACTACGGCTCGTTCGGCTTCCACGACGTGTTCGCCGCGGCACCCGGCTCCAGCCGCGGCGTCCTCGCCGCGATCGGGGTGATGCTGCTGCTCGGCGCGGTCGGCAAGTCCGCGCAGTTCCCGCTGCAGGCCTGGTTGTTGGACGCCATGGCCGGCCCCACCCCGGTGTCCGCGCTGATCCACGCGGCAACCATGGTGACCGCGGGCGTGTACCTGATCGTGCGCTCCGCGCCGATCTACAACCTGTCCCACGACGCGCGGCTGACCGTGGCCATCGTCGGGGCGATCACCCTGCTGCTCGGTGCGCTGATCGGTACCGCGAAGGACGACATCAAGAAGGCGCTGGCCGCCTCGACGATGAGTCAGATCGGGTACATGGTGCTGGCCGCGGGCCTGGGCCCGGCGGGCTATGCGTTCGCGATCTTCCACCTGCTCACCCACGGCTTCTTCAAGGCCGGCCTGTTCCTCTCCGCCGGGTCGGTGATGCACGGGATGAACGACAACACCGACATGCGGCGCTACGGCAACCTGCGCAAGTACATGCCGGTCACCTACGCGTGCTTCGGGCTGGGCTATCTGGCGATCATCGGCGTACCGCCGTTCGCGGGCTTCTGGTCCAAGGACAAGATCATCGAGGCGGCGTTCAATGACAACGTCGGCCTGGGCATCTGCGCCCTGCTCGGCGCGGGCATCACCGCGTTCTACATGAGCCGGGTCATGTTCATGACGTTCTTCGGTGAGAAGCGGTGGAACGAGGACGCTCACCCGCACGAGTCGCCGTTCGTGATGACCGGCCCGATCATCGTGCTCGCCGCCGGTGCCGCGGTCGGCGGTCTGCTGCTGGTCAACAACGAGATCGTGAAGTGGCTGGAACCGGTGGTCGGGCACACCGAGAAGGAAAGGTTCATGCCCCAGTGGGCCAGCCTGGCCGGCACCCTCGGGGTGGTGGTGATCGGCCTGGCGGTCGCGTTCGTGATGTACCTGCAGCGCCCGGTGCCGCGCACTGCGCCGGCCGCCGGGGCGGTCGTCACCGCGGTGCGCACGGACCTGTACCAGGACACGATCAACGAGGCCCTGCTGATGCGTCCGGGCCAGTGGACCACCCGCTACCTGGTCTGGTTGGAGAACCGCGGCCTGGACGGGTTGGTCAACGGGTTGGCCGCGGTGCTCGGCGGGTCCGCCGGTCGGGTGCGACGTCTGCAGGCCGGCTTCGTCCGGTCCTATGCATTGACCATGTTCGGTGGGGCGGCCGTGATGATCGTCGCGGTCCTGCTGGTCAGGCTCTAGGGGAGAAAACGTGTCCAACTTTCCTTGGCTGACCGTCACCGCCGCCGTACCGCTGGCCGGTGCGGTGTTCGCGGCGACCGCGCCGCGACGCAACCCCACCCTGGCCAAGCAGATCGGTCTGCTCACCACGTTGGTCACCCTCGGCTTCGCCATCGGCGCGGCCGTGGAGTTCGACGCCAAGGGCCCGCAGTACCAGTTGGTGGAGAACCACGCCTGGATCAAACAGTTCGGTGTCTCTTATGCCCTCGGCGTGGACGGCATCGGCATGGTCATGGTGTTGCTCACCGCGGCGCTGATGCCGATCGTGCTGCTCGGATCCTGGACCGAACTCGAGGTCGGGGAGAACGCGCAGCCGGCCAAGGGTGGCGGCAGCACCGGGCTGTTCGTGGCCATGATGCTGGTGCTCGAGGCGATGGCCATCGGCCAGTTCGCCGCGCTGGACGTGTTCCTGTTCTACGTCCTGTTCGAGGCCATGCTGATCCCGATGTACTACCTGATCGGGCGCTACGGCGGCCCGCAACGGCAGTACGCGGCGGTCAAGTTCCTGCTCTACAACCTGCTCGGCGGCCTGCTCATGCTGGTCGGCGTCATCTGGTTGTACTTCGCCGGTCCGGGGGGCGAGAAGGCCTACCTGCTGCCGAACCTGATCGGCTACGACTTCGGCCTGCACACCGCGCGCTGGATGTTCATGGCGCTGTTCATCGCCTTCGCCATCAAGGCGCCGCTGTGGCCGTTCCACACCTGGCTGCCCGACGCGGCGGCCGAGGCCACGCCGAGCAACGCGGTGCTGCTGTCCGGCATCCTCGACAAGGTCGGGGTGTTCGGGATGATCCACCTGTGCCTGCCGTTGTTCCCGGAGGCATCACGCTGGTTCGCCCCGACCATCGTGGTGTTCGCGGTGATCAGCATCATCTACGGGGCGTTGCTGGCCATCGGCCAGGCCGACATGAAGCGGCTGATTGCCTACATGTCGGTGTCGCACTTCGGCTTCATCGTGCTGGGCATCTTCGTGCTGACCAGTCAGGGCCAGGGCGGCTCGACGCTGTACATGGTCAACCACGCCTTCGCCACCGCGGGCCTGTTCTTCGCGGCCTCGTTCATGATGTCCCGACGTGGCTCGCGGCTGATCTCCGCGTACGGCGGGGTGCAAAAGGTGGCCCCGTTGCTGGCCGGTTCGTTGATGTTCGCGGGCCTGGCCAACCTCTCGCTGCCCGGCATGTCGACGTTCATCAGCGAGTTCATGGTGCTGGTCGGCACGTTCACCCGGTACCAGTCGGCGGGCATCGTGGCGGTCGCCGGGGTGCTGCTCGCCGCGCTGTACGTGCTGATCTTCTACCAACGCACGATGACCGGAGAGCTGACGCCGGAGACGGAGAACACCCCGGACCTCAAGCCGCGGGAGCTGCTCGTGGTCGCCCCGGTGATGGTGGTGATCCTGGCGCTGGGCTTCTTCCCGAAGCCACTGCTGGACTTCATCAACCCCACCGTGGACCGGACCCTGCACGGCGTGTCCGTGACCGACCCGAAGCCGGTGCACGACGCGGCGCTTGCTGGAGCTAACAAATGATCATGCTGCCGCTGACGCGTGACCCCAATCTGCCCTCGATGATCCCGGCGCCGCACATCGAGTACTACGACCTGTCCCCGATCCTGATCGTGTTCGGGGTGGCCACCCTCGGCGTGCTGATCGAGGCGCTGGCCCCGCGGCGCAGCCGGATGTTCCTGCAGGTGTCCTCCTGCCTGATCGGTCTGATCACCGCGTTCGTGCTGGTGTGCACGTTGCACGACCACGCGCACATCGACGTGGTCGGCGCGATCGCCATCGACGGCACCACGCTGTTCCTGCAGGGCACGATCCTGCTGCTCGGCATCCTCGCGGTGCTGCTGATGGCCGAGGGCCGGGTGGACCCGGGTGGTGCGTTCGCCACGCAGAGCGCCACCGTGCCCGGCTCCTCCGCGGAGCGGCAGGCCGACCAGACCGGCTGGCTGCAGACCGAAGTCTTCCCGCTGCTGATGTTCTCCATCGGCGGCATGCTGGTGTTCCCGGCGGCCAACGACCTGCTGCTGATGTTCATCGCGCTCGAAGTGCTCTCGCTGCCGCTGTACCTGTTGTGCGGCCTGGCCCGTCGTCGTCGCCTGCTCTCCCAGGAAGCGGCGATGAAGTACTTCCTGCTCGGCGCCTTCTCCTCGGCGTTCTTCCTGTACGGCGTGGCCATGCTCTATGGCTACGCCGGTTCGGTGCGGCTCTCGGATATCGACGCCGCGGTCTCCGGCAGCGCGGACAACGACGCACTGCTGCTGATCGGCATGGCGCTGCTCGGCGTCGGCCTGCTGTTCAAGGTCGGCGCGGTGCCGTTCCACGCCTGGACCCCGGACGTCTACCAGGGCGCACCGACCCCGGTCACCGCGTTCATGGCCGCGGCCACCAAGGTGTCCGCGTTCGGTGCGCTGCTGCGCGTCTACTACGTGGCGCTGGGCGGCGCGAAGTGGGACTGGCACCCGATGATCTGGACCGTCGCGATCGCCACCATGATCTTCGGCGCGCTGGTCGCGATCGTGCAGACCGACGTCAAGCGCATGCTGGCGTACTCCTCGATCGCGCACGCCGGATTCATCCTGGTCGGCCTGTCGGCCACCAACCAGAAGGGCCTGTCGGCCACGCTGTTCTACTTGGCCACCTACGGCTTCTCCACGATCGCCGCGTTCGCCATCGTCGGCCTGGTGCGCGACGGCGGCGGCGAGGCCACCCATCTGTCCCAGTGGGCCGGATTGGGTCGCAAGTCCCCGGTGGTCGCGGGCACCTTCGCGCTGCTGCTGTTGGCCTTCGCCGGGATCCCGCTGACCAGCGGGTTCGCCGGCAAGTTCGCGGTGTTTTCCGCGGCCGTCTCGGCCGGGGCCACCCCGCTGGTCGTGGTCGGGGTGCTGTCCAGCGCCATCGCCGCGTTCTTCTACGTCCGGGTCATCGTGTTGATGTTCTTCTCCGCCCCGGTGGCGGACGGTCCGCGGGTCGTGGTGCCCTCTGCGATGACCACCGTGGCGGTCACCCTGGGCGTGGCGGTTACCGTTGTCCTGGGTGTCGCGCCGCAACCGGTGCTGGACCTGGCGAACAACGCCGCTTATTTCGTCCACTGATACCGACCACCGTGGGGGCGCAGTGAAGAGCAGCCTGGGGCTCGACCCCGAACTCGAAGCTGCCGACCCGGCGTTGATCGAGGACATGCGGGTCGGCATGGACGCCGTCGAGACGCTGCTGATCGATGCGTTGAAGTCTGACTATCCGTTCGTCACCGAGACCTCCCGGCACCTGGTCGAGGCCGGTGGCAAGCGGTTCCGCCCGCTGCTGGTGCTGCTCGCCTCACACTTCGGCAACCCGCACGCGCCGGGCATCCCGGCTGCGGCGGTGGTCTGCGAGCTGACCCACCTCGGCACGCTGTACCACGACGACGTGATGGACGAGGCGACCATGCGCCGCGGCGCGCAGAGCGCCAACTCGCGCTGGGGCAACACCATCGCGATCCTCACCGGGGACTTCCTGTTCGCCCGCGCCTCGGACCTGCTGGCCGATCTCGGCCCGGAGTGCGTGCGCATCCAGGCCCGCACCTTCGAGCGGCTGTGCACCGGTCAGATCCGGGAGACCGTCGGCCCGAGTGAGCACGACGACCCGCTCGAGCACTACATGCAGGTGGTCGCGGACAAGACCGGCGCGCTGATCGCCACCTGCGCCCGGTTCGGCTCCATGCTGGCCGGCGCCGACGAGCAGGTGGTCGACCAGCTCACCCGGTTCGGTGAGCGCATCGGCATCGCCTTCCAGCTCTCCGACGACCTGTTGGACGTGGCCAGCACCTCCGATGAGTCCGGCAAGACGCCGGGTACCGACCTGCGCGAGGGCGTGCCGACGCTGCCGGTGCTGCACGCGTTGGCCTCGACCGACCCGGCGGACGCGCGACTGCAGGAACTGCTGGGCGCCCCGCTGATCGATGACGCGTTGCACGCCGAGGCGCTGGGGTTGCTGCGCGCCCACCCGGCCATGGACCAGGCGCGCGCGGACGTGCAGGCCTGGGCGGATGACGCCCGCGGGGTGTTGGCCGGCCTGCCCGACGTCCCCGCCCGGGCCATTCTGGAGTTCCTCTGCGACGCCGTGGTGGACCGCTCGGTCTGACCCGTCAGCCGCGTTCGATCAGGGTTTCCAGCATGGTGGTCAGGTGCCCCATGCCGGTGCCGACGGTCTGGAAGCCCGCCGCCATCTCCGACCGGACCGCGGCGAACTCGGTCGTCACCCACTGCTCGAAAGCTCCCAGGGTCAGCATGTCCCGCGCCATCTCCCGTTGAGCGAGTGCCATTTCCCGCTGGGTCTCGCGCAGCGCGTTGAGCGAGCGAGTGTGCGCGCGCAACTCGGCGCGCGCCCCGGACACGTCCCGGTCGGCACCCGAGGCCAGGAACCGCGCCGCTGCCGCGTCTGCGGCCGCCTGATTGGCCTGCTCGCGGACGCGGGCCAGGTCTTCCTCGACCGCGCTCACGCGTGATTCCAGGCTGTCGGGCTCCTCAGCCGGGTTCGGCTCCCCCTGTTCTGTCATGGCGGCAATCGTAGGACGGCGCTGCCGCATTCGTCTCGGTCACTGTGGGCGTGTGGATACCTGCGGTGTGCTGCGCGGCCCCTAACAAAAGATCACGATCCCGAGAAGCCGGGTCAGGCGGGGGTCAGCGTTGCCACCATCCGGTCGATCGCCTCGGTGATCACGGCGCGGGAGGTGCCGAAGTTCAGGCGGACGAAGCCCTCGCCGGTGCAACCGAACGTGGCGCCGTCGTTGAGGGCCACCCGACCGCGGGTCAGGAAAGCCTGCTGCGGGGTGGGGTCCAGGCCCAGCGCGCGGGCGTCCAACCAGGCCAGGTAGGTGGACTCCGGTGGGAACCATTCGATCGCGGGTAGCCGGGTGCGCAGTTGTTCGCCGAGGTGCGCGCGCGCCGCGGCCAGGTGCACCAGCAGCGCATCCAGCCAGGGCTCGCCGTCGTTGAACGCGGCCACCGCGGTGTCGATGCCGAGGATGCTCGCCGCGCCGCGGTGCCGGTAGCTCAGCCCGCGCAGCCAGGCGTCGTCCGCGGCGGTGCCGGGCACCGCGACCGCGGCATGTAACCCCGCCAGCCCCCAGGCCTTGGTCGCGGAATGCAGGGTGAGGGTGCGTCGGGCGAACTCCGGGTCCAGC
>Ga0137412_10000160_pt1 | contig 42161 bp, 43 predicted proteins | sample CZODoug2_1_16fun_FD_122160 | JGI IMG/M metagenome (GOLD analysis project Ga0137412, IMG submission 122160) | Vadose zone soil fungal communities from Angelo Coast Range Reserve, California, USA - CZODoug2_1_16fungal (Hybrid Assembly) | ecosystem: Environmental > Terrestrial > Soil > Vadose zone...
CAGCCTGGCACTCACCCCCTTGCTGGCCAGCGGGGTGGCCGAGCCGGACGACGTCGTGGTCGTGGCGGCCTCCGGGACCTCGGGAGCCGGCCGGACCCCCACCCAGTCACTGCTGGCCACCGAGGTGATGGGCTCGGTGTCGGCGTACCAGGTGGGCGGCGTGCACCGGCACACTCCGGAGATCGAGCAGAACCTGGCTCCGGTCACGGACTCCGCGGTCTCGGTCTCCTTCACCCCGGTGCTCGCTCCGATGCCGCGCGGGATCCTCGCGACCTGCAGCGCACCTGTTGCCGACGGCGTCACGGCCGAGCAGTTACGGCAGACGTATGAAGATGCCTTCAGCAACGAGCCGTTCGTGTACCTGCTGCCGGAAGGTCAGTGGCCGCAGACGCAGTCGACGCTCGGTGCGAACACCGTGCACCTGCAGGTCGCGCTCGACCAGCGCATCGGTCGCGTCGTCGTCGTGGCCGCGATGGACAACCTCACGAAAGGCACTGCCGGCGCCGCCGTGCAGTGCATGAACCTGGCCGCCGGTCTCGAGGAGACCCTGGCCCTTCCCCTCGTAGGAGTAGCACCGTGACCGCTGTCGTCACCCCGGACACCCAAGTCGATCGGAGCGCCGGAGTGACCGCGCCGGCCGGCTTCCGTGCGGCGGGGGTGATCGCCGGGATCAAACCGGCCGGCAAGCCGGACCTGACCGTCGTCGTCAACGACGGCCCGTACTACGGTGCGGCGGGCGTCTTCACCACGAACAAGGTGAAAGCAGCCCCCGTGCTCTGGTCCCAGCAGGTCCTCACGGCCGGCCGCTTGAAAGCAGTCGTGCTGAACTCGGGCGGCGCCAACGCCTGCACCGGGCCGGAGGGCTTCGCCGACACCCACCGCACCGCCGAGCACGTCGCGGAGGTCTGCGGGCTCTCCTCGGTCGACGTCGCGGTGTGCTCGACCGGGCTGATCGGAGACCGGCTGCCGATGAACCTGCTACTGGCCGGGGTGGACGCCGCCGCGGCCGGGCTGAGCGAGGACGGCGGCGCCGACGCCGCCACCGCGATCATGACCACCGACAGCGTGTCGAAGACCGCGGCGGTAGGTGGTGCGGGCTGGACCATCGGCGGGATGGCCAAGGGCGCCGGGATGCTGGCACCGGGCCTGGCCACCATGCTGGTGGTGCTGACCACCGACGCGCAGTGCTCGGCCGCGGAACTCGACGCCGCGTTGCGCGCCGCCACCCGGACCAGCTTTGACCGACTCGACTCCGACGGATGCATGTCCACCAACGACACCGTGTTGCTGCTGGCCTCCGGCGCGTCGGGGATCCGCCCGGGCCCGGCCGAGTTCGCCGAACGGGTGGCCGCGGTGTGCCTGGACCTGGCGATGCAATTGCTGCGCGATGCCGAGGGCGCCTCGCACGACATCGCCATCGAGGTGGTCAACGCCGCGACCGAGGACGAGGCGGTGGAGGTGGGCCGTTCGGTCGCGCGGAGCAATCTGTTCAAGGCGGCGGTGTTCGGCAACGACCCGAACTGGGGCCGAATTCTGGCCGCGGTGGGCACCACCGGCGCCGCCTTCGATCCGACCCGGTTGGACGTGCTGTTCAACGGGGTGGCCGTCTGCCGTGACGGCGGGCTGGGCGAGTCCAGGGACAAGGTTGATCTGACGCCACGTCAGGTCAATGTGCAGATCGACCTCAAGACGGGACCGGCGAGCGCCACCGTGTGGACCAACGACCTCACCCACGCCTACGTGCACGAGAACTCGGCGTACTCGACATGAGCACCCGTGATCCCGAGATCGCCAAGGCGAAGGCCGCCGTCCTGGTTCAGGCGTTGCCCTGGCTGACCCGGTTCCACGGCCGCACCGTGGTGGTGAAGTTCGGCGGCAACGCGATGACCGACGACACCCTGATCGACGCGTTCGCCGAGGACCTGGTCTTCCTGCGGCTGACCGGGATCCGACCGGTCGTGGTGCACGGCGGCGGCCCGCAGATCTCCGCGGCGTTGGGCAAGCTCGGCATCGAGTCCACGTTCACCGCCGGGTTGCGGGTGACCACCCCGGAGACCATGGACGTGGTCCGGATGGTGCTGGTCGGCCAGGTCCAGCGGGACATCGTGGGCCGGCTGAACGCGCACGGCCCCTTCGCCGTCGGGCTGTCCGGGGAGGACGCCCGACTGTTCACCGCGACCCGGCGGCCCGCCATGGTGGACGGCGTCGAGGTGGACATCGGTCTGGTCGGGGAGGTCACCGAGGTGGCCCCCGGCGTGGTCGAAGGGCTGCTCAATGACGGCCGCATCCCGGTGGTGTCCAGCGTCGCCCGGGGCGTGGACGGGGAGATCTACAACGTGAACGCGGACACCGCCGCGGCGGCGCTGGCGGTGGCATTGCGCGCGGAGAAATTCGTGGTGCTGACCGACGTCGAGGGCCTGTACAAGAATTGGCCGCAGGACCCCGAATTGATCAGCCAACTGACGGCGGATCAGCTCGCCACGATGCTGCCCGGCCTGTCCAGCGGCATGATCCCGAAGATGGAGGCCTGCCTGGCCGCCGTCCGTGGGGGGGTGCCGGCTGCGCACGTGTTGGACGGACGCGTGCCGCACTCGGTGCTGCTCGAGTTGGTCACCGACGAGGGAATCGGAACCATGGTTGTGCCGGGAGTCAAGTCATGACCGCAACGCAGGACCTGCAGGCGCGGTGGAACAACGCGCTGATGGGTAACTACGGCACACCGCCGGTGGCCCTGGCGGTCGGCTCCGGCGCCGAGGTGTGGGACGTCGACGGGAAGCGGTACCTGGACCTGCTCGCCGGGATCGCGGTGTCCGCCCTGGGGCACGGTCATCCGGCCATCGTCGACGCGGTGAGCCGACAGGCCGCAGTGCTCGCGCACACCTCCAACCTGTACCTGCACGAGCCCGGCGTGCGCCTGGCCGAGCGGCTGCTGCAGTTGCTCGACGCCGTCGACGACGGCTCCCGGGTCTTCCTGTGCAACAGCGGGACCGAGGCCAACGAGGCCGCGTTCAAGCTGGTCCGCCGCCACCACGGCGCCACGCGCAACCGGATCGTGGCCGCCGAGAACGGCTTCCATGGCCGGTCGATGGGCTCGCTCGGGCTGACCGGCAAGCCCGCGATCCGGGACCCGTTCGCGCCGTATGCAAGCGAGGTCACCTTCGTGCCCTACGGCGACGCCGAGGCGCTGCGCGCCGCGGTCGGGCCGGACGTCGCCGCGGTGTTCCTCGAGCCGACCCTGGGGGAGAGCGGCGTGATCCCGCCGCCGGCCGGGTATCTGCGGGCGGCGCGGGAGATCTGCGACGCCACCGGCGCGGTGTTCGTGCTGGACGAGATCCAGTCCGCGATCGGGCGCACCGGCGAGTGGTTTGCGCATCCGGCGGAGAACCTGCGCCCGGATGTCATCACCCTGGCCAAGGGCCTGGGCGGCGGGCTGCCGATCGGGGCCTGCATCGGGCTGGGTTCGTTCGGCTCGACGTTGCTCCGCGGCGATCACGGCAGCACGTTCGGCGGCAACCTGGTCTCCTGCGCGGCGGCGTTGGCGGTCCTGCAGGTCATCGAGTCCGAGGGTCTGCTGGACAACGTGCGCAAGGTCGGCGAGCAACTCTTCACCGGCATCGAGGCCATCGACCACCCGTTGCTGGCCGGTGTCCGGGGTAAGGGTCTGTGGCTGGGCATCGTGCTCACCTGCGATGCCTCCGCCGCGGTGGAGCTTGCCTGCCGGCAGGCCGGTTTCCTGGTCAACGCGGTGCAGCCGAACGCGATCCGGCTCGCCCCACCGCTGGTGCTCACCCACGAACAGGCGCAGAGCTTCCTGGACGCGCTGCCCGGCATTCTGGACGCGGCCTCATGACCCTTCGTCACTTCCGTCGGGACGACGACCTGTCTCCCGCTGAGCAACTCGAGGTCCTCGACCTGGCCGACCGGATGAAGGCCGACCGGTTCGGCTTCCGGCCGCTGGAGGGCCCGCGGTCGGTGGCGGTGCTGTTCGACAAGCACTCCACCCGTACCCGCGTCTCGTTCAGCGTGGGCATCGCTGAACTCGGCGGCTACCCCTTGGTGATCGAGGCCTCGGGCTCGCAGCTTGGCCGGGGCGAACCGATCCCGGACACCACCCGGGTGCTGGACCGCCAATGCGCGGCGATCGTCTGGCGCACCTTCGGTCAGGACCGCATCGAGGAGATGGCCGGGGTCAGTCGGGTACCGGTGATCAATGCGTTGTCCGACGAGTTCCACCCGTGCCAGGTGCTCGCCGACCTGCAGACGGTGCGGGAGCGGTTCGGCCGGTTGGCCGGGCTGGCGCTGACCTACCTCGGCGACGGCGCCAACAACATGGCGCATTCCTACCTGCTCGGTGGCGCCACGGCCGGCCTGCACGTGCGCATCGGCAGCCCGCCCGGCTTCCGTCCCGACCCCGAGGTACTGGCGAAAGCGCAGCAGATCGCCGCGACCACCGGCGGTTCGGTGACCGTGACCACCGATCAGAAGGAGGCGTGCGCGGGCGCGCACGTGCTGGCCACCGACACCTGGGTGTCCATGGGCATGGAGTCCGACGGCCGGGAGACCGTGTTCGCGCCCTACGTGCTGGACGATGCCGCCCTGGCGCTGGCCCGGCCCGAGGCGATCGTGCTGCACTGTCTGCCCGCCTACCGCGGCCAGGAGATCACCGCGGGCGTGCTGGACGGCCCGTCCTCCGCGGTGTGGGACGAGGCGGAGAACCGGCTGCACGCGCAGAAGGCGCTGATCACCTGGCTACTGGAACGGTCGACATGACCTTGCCCAGTACCAAAACCGCGCGGCATCGACGCATCGTCGAGCTGCTGTCCCGGGCCCGGGTGCACTCGCAGACCGAACTGGCCGGGTTGCTCGGTCACGACGGTCTGACGGTCACTCAGGCGACGCTGTCCCGCGACCTCGACGAACTCGGCGCGGTACGCATCCGCGACGACGACGGCGCGTTGGTCTACGCGGTGCCCGCCGAGGGCGGGGACCGCAGCCCCCGGGTCGCCCCCGAGCCCGGCGCGATCAACGCCCGCCTGACCCGCGCGGTCGAGGAACTGTTGGTCTCCGCGGAGGCGTCGGCCAATCTCGTCGTGTTGCGCACCCCACCGGGTGCGGCCCAGTTCTTCGCCTCCGCGGTGGATGCGGCAGCGTTGCCGTTCCTGCTCGGCACCATCGCCGGTGACGACACCGTGTTGGTGATCACCCGCGACCCGCTCGGTGGCGAGGCGGGCGCCCGGTACTTCCTTTCCCTCGCCGAACGCTCATCCAGTAAAGAAGGAGCACTACCGTGACCGAACGCGTCGTCCTTGCCTACTCGGGTGGCCTGGACACCTCCGTGTGTATCGGGTGGATCGCCGCCCAGACCGGGGCGGAGATCATCGCGGTGGCCGCCGACGTCGGCCAGGGCGGCGAGGATATGAACGTCATCCGCCAACGCGCGCTGGACTGCGGCGCGGTCGAGTCGGTCGTGCTCGACCTGAAGGACGAGTTCGCCAACAACTACTGCCTGCCCGCGCTGAAGGCCAACGCGCTCTACATGGAGCGCTATCCGTTGGTGTCGGCGCTCTCCCGCCCCACCATCGTCAAGGCCCTCGTGGAGGCCGCGCGCTACCACGGCGCGACCATGGTCGGCCACGGCTGCACGGGCAAGGGCAACGACCAGGTCCGCTTCGAGGTGGGCGTCGGCGCGCTGGCGCCGGACATCACGGTGTTGGCCCCGGTCCGCGACTCCGGCATGACCCGGGACAAGGCGATTGCCTTCGCGGAGCAGAACAACCTGCCGATCGACGTGAACAAGAAGTCCCCGTACTCCATCGACCAGAACGTGTGGGGTCGCGCGGTGGAGACCGGCTTCCTCGAGGACATCTGGAACGGTCCGATCGAGGACATCTACACCTACACGCAGAACCCGGCCATTCCGCGCGAGGCCGACGAGGTTGTCATCACCTTCGCCTCCGGTGTCCCGGTCGCCATCGACGGCCGCCCGGTCTCGATGCTCGAGGCGATCGTGGAGCTGAACTCCCGCGCCGGTGCCCAGGGCGTGGGGCGGCTGGACATGGTCGAGGACCGCCTGGTCGGCATCAAGAGCCGGGAGGTCTACGAGGCCCCCGGCGCCATCGCGCTGATCACCGCCAAGCAGGAACTGGAAAACGTCACGGTCGAGCGCGAGTTGGCCCGATACAAGCGCGGCGTCTCGCAACGCTGGTCCGAGTTGGTCTACGACGGTCTGTGGTTCTCCCCGTTGAAGAACGCGCTGGACTGCTTCCTCGAGGAGGCCAACAAGCACGTCTCCGGGGATGTCCGGATGACGCTGCACGCCGGTCGCGCGGTGCCCACCGGCCGTCGCTCGGATGCCTCGTTGTACGACTACAACCTGGCCACTTACGACGAGGAGGACACCTTCGACCAGTCGCTGGCGAAGGGCTTCATCGACCTGTTCGGTATGTCCAGCCGCGTCGCCATGGCCCGCGACGAGCGCCTGAGCAAGTGACCCAGCCCTCCGAGCCGGCCGCGCTGCGCCTGTGGGGCGGCCGGTTCTCCTCCGGCCCGGCCGATGCGTTGGCGGCGTTGTCGGTGTCGGTGCACTTCGACTGGCGGCTCGCGCAGTACGACCTCGCGGGTTCCCGGGCGCACGCCCGCGTGCTGCACCGGGCCGGGCTGCTCTCCGACGACGCTCTGGCCGACATGCTCGCCGGTCTGGACGCGTTGGAGGCTGACGTGGTGTCAGGTGCCTTTACCCCGACGGTGGCCGACGAGGATGTGCACACCGCGCTGGAACGTGGCCTGATCGAGCGGGTCGGGGCCGACCTGGGTGGCCGGCTGCGGGCCGGGCGCTCCCGCAACGACCAGGTCGCCACGTTGTTGCGGATGTACCTGCGCGACGCCGCACGGCGCATCGCCGGGCTGCTGGTGGACCTGCAGGAAGCCCTGGTCGCGCAGGCCCGGGTGCATCTCGGCGTGGCCATGCCCGGTCGCACCCACCTGCAGCACGCCCAACCGGTGCTGCTGTCCCACCACCTGCTCGCGCACGTGCACGCCCTGTCCCGCGACGTCGCCCGGCTGCGCGACTGGGACACCCGCGCGTCGCTCTCCCCGTACGGTTCCGGGGCGCTGGCCGGTTCCTCGCTGGGCCTGGACCCGGAGCAGGTCGCGGCCGAACTCGGCTTCGCCGGGTCCGTACCGAACTCCATCGACGGCACCGCTGCCCGCGATTTCGCGGCCGAGGCGGCGTTCGTGTTCGCGATGATCGGCGTGGACCTGTCCCGGATCGCCGAGGAGGTCATCCTCTGGGCCACCAAGGAGTTCTCCTTCATCACCCTCGATGACGCCTACTCCACCGGGTCGTCGATCATGCCGCAGAAGAAGAACCCGGACGTCGCCGAACTGGCCCGGGGCAAGGCCGGGCGGATGATTGGCAACCTCGCCGGCCTGTTGGCCACCCTCAAGGGTCTGCCCCTCGCGTACAACCGCGACCTGCAGGAGGACAAGGAGCCGGTGTTCGACTCCGTCGACACCCTCGAGGTGCTGCTGCCCGCGTTCACCGGGATGATGGCGACGCTGCGCTTCCACCCCGAGCGACTCGAGGCCCTCGCACCCGCCGGATTCTCCTTGGCCACGGACATCGCCGAGTGGCTGGTCCGGGCCGGGGTGCCGTTCCGGGTCGCGCACGAGGTGGCGGGGGAGTGCGTTCAGCACTGCGAAAAGGCGGGCATCGAACTGGCCGACCTCACTGACGCCGAGCTGACCGCGATCTCCGAGCACCTGACCCCGGCGGTGCGTGAGGTGCTCACCGTGGCCGGGTCGATCGCCTCCCGCAACGCCCGGGGCGGGACCGCCGCGGAGCGGGTCGCCGATCAACTGGCCGAACTGGCCCCGGAACTGGCCGCGCAACGCGCCTGGGCAGCCCGCAGCTGATCACAGGCGCACGATCGGGACGCCGTTGGCGGAGATCGCGACGGCCCGGAGGGTTTCCGGCACCGCGAGCCGGGGGGTGGCGGGGGCTGCGATCTTCTCCACCGCCTCGGTCACCGGCTCGGTGGCGGGCTGCGCCGACTTGGCCGCGGCGGACGTCGTCTTGCGGGTGCGGGGCGCGGGCTGGGCCGGCTTGCGCGGCACCGCCTTGGCCTTGGGCACGGGTGCGCCGGCCGCGGTATCGACGGCTGCAGGCTCCGGTGGGGGGGCCGGCGCTGCCTGCGGCTGGTGGTTGATGCGCGGGGCACCTGCCGGGCGAACCGCCATGGCTTTGCGTGCCGAGGTGAGCTGGGTGCTGAGGGTGGCCATGTGCTGGGCCAACTCGGCCATGGCCAGGTCGGACTCCTGCTCCAGCGCGGCGATCTCGTGGGCGACGGCCCTGATCAGGTCGTCGGTGAGCGCCCGCGCCCGGGCCAGCGCGGCCTCGCGCGTCCGGGTCGCGTGCTCGGTGACCGCAGCCGACTCCTGTTCGAGCTCCGCAGCGAGACGCTCGGCTGTCTGCAGCCCAAGGTCGGCGACTGCCTGACGTTGCGTCAGATCTGCCTCCATGGCCTGCCGCCGGAGGTGCACCTCGCCCTCGGCGGCCAGCGCGAGTTCCTGGGATTTCGCGGCGGCGTCGACGAGTAGTTGCTCGGCCATCGGGGCGGCGTTCTCCACGAAGTCGCTCGCGTGAGCGCGCAGCAGGTCAGCCTCCCCGTGCGCGGCGGCCACCATGGCGTCGAACTCGGCCCGGGCGCGCCGCTCCTGCTCCTCGGCCCACGCTGCCACCTCCGCGAGATGGCCGGCGGCGATCGAGGCGGCGTGGTTGCGCTGCAGGTTGGCGGTCGCGTCCTCGGCGTTGACCAACTGGCGGGCGTAGTCCCAGGCGTCGTTGAGCAGATCGGCCGCGGCGCGGATCGACTGCTTGCGATTCGGGTCGTCGACCCGGAACGCCGCGCCCCGGGAGGCTGCGAGGTGATGCTCCAGCAGCGCTATGCGCTCGTTGCACCGCTGCAGCGTCGCCTGCTCGGCCCGGATGACGGCGTCGACCCTTGATCGGTCGTACCCGCGCACTGCGGTCCGGAAGGGAGCAAAAGCGTCGATCACGGCCACGGCGGACTCCAGAACGTCACGCGTCGGGCGGGAGGTCCGTCGACGGGGTACCGACGCGATGCCCCCGCCTTGATCATCTTGTGCCGCCAGTGGCTACTGTGTCAGGAGGGGTTTGCGAGATTTGATCAGTCTTGTGGGGCTTGATTGCCCTGTGGTCATCTCGCCGTCATCTGGCGCGCGTCGCGGGTGATTCAGCAGTCCGCACGCTGAACCCAGCGCTGCCGAGGATCTCCCGGCCGCGCGCCGAGACGACCCACCAGCGTCACCGGTCCGGCGATCACGGCGCCGACCCGGACCTCGGCGTGGTCGGCGGGCAGGCATAGGTCGAGCTCGAAACCGAGCGTCCGGACCCGGGCCACGGTGAACTCACGACCCGTCAGATCGTTGCGTCGCCGATCGACCGCCCGGACCGTGCCGGTCAACGACACCACCGGTTCCGTCCCGCGAACCGGTTCCAGTGACTCCGCGGCCAACCGCGGTGGCCAGGCCCACCCGCGCTCCACAAAGTGCTCCGGGGGCCGGTCCGGGTAACTCGCCGGGTCCCCGACGATACTGACCGGGTCTACCTCGAACGCGGCCTCGTCGGCGAACACCCGCACCGGCCCGGATGCGACGATCGCGGCGGGCCAGGTCCGGGTGCACATGTCCGCGGACAACGTCCGGCCCTCTTCCAGGCGCAGCACCAGCTGCGCCGCACGCGTCCCGGTCTCGTCCAGCACCGACGCGGACACGATGTCCTCGCGGAGCACGCTCATGCCGCCCAGCGAGGTCGACGTCGGCGACCACAACGTCGGCCACATCCAACGCACGTCGACGCCGTGACAACCGAGCACCAGGCGGGCACCGGAGGCCTCGTCGGTCCAGGCCAACACCTCGTCCTCGCCGGCCAGGTTGAGCCGTTCCACCCGCGGGAGTACGGCAGCGATCAACCGGGCAGGATCGGGGCCGAAGCCGAAACAGTCCAGAGCGGCGGTATCGACCACCAGGGCGGGCATGCCGCGACCCTACGGTCTCTGCGCGGTCGACCAAGTCGTGGCCGACCGGGTTGTGCACGCTGATAAGGAACCCGCTGCGGTGCGCGGCTAGCCTGGAACGATGAACGACTCCGGTAACGACGCCGTGGACGTGCTGCGCGACATCTGGACGGCCGACGGTCAGTCCTCCGCCGAGATCGAGGAACTGCAGCCCACTGGCAAGGTCTGCAAGAACACCGCCATGCTCGGCATCAAGGGCATGGAGGACGAGGGCATGGCCAACGCGTTGCGCGCGGAGTGGCGCAATCAACTCGCCGCTGAGGGCAAGCTGACGCCGGGTTCGCGCAGTATCGGCGCGACCCTCGGCGAGACCGCCACCACCGATCCCGCGACCTGACCGTGGAGTACTGCCGGTCGGTACCCGAGCTCACCGAAGCACTGCGCGGCGCCGGGTATCTGGCCGATCGCGGCCTGGCCACCGCCCTGCACGTCTCCCTGTCGTTGGGGCGCCCGCTGCTGCTGGAGGGCGAGGTCGGGGTCGGCAAGACCGAGATCGCCAAGACCGTGGCCGAGGTGTTCGGCCGGCGGTTGATCCGGTTGCAGTGCTACGAGGGCATCGACACCAACCAGGCCCTCTACGAGTGGGACTACGCCCGGCAGTTGCTGCACATCCGCGCGCTGTCCGACCGGGAGGCCACTGACGAGGCGACCGTGGACCGGCTGTTCGGACCGCGCTTCCTGCTGGAACGCCCGCTGCTGGCGGCAATCCGGGCCGGCTCGCAGGCCGTGTTGCTGATCGATGAGGTGGACCGGGCCGACGACGAGTTCGAGGCGTTCCTGCTCGAACTGCTCTCGGACTTCCAGATCTCCATCCCGGAAATCGGCACCGTGCGGGCCGAGGAACCGCCCGCGGTGATCCTCACCTCCAACCGCACCCGGGAACTGCACGACGCGCTGAAGCGTCGCTGCATGTACCACTGGATCGACTATCCGCAGGCCGAACGCGAGGTGGCCATCGTGCTGTCCCGGCGGCCCGGGGTGTCGGAAATGCTGGCGGGCAAGGTGGTCGCCGCGGTGAACCGGTTGCGCGAACTGGACCTGGCCAAGCCGCCGGGCGTGGCCGAGACCATCGACTGGGCGCGCACGCTGGAGTTCCTCGGGGAACCGGACCTGACCCCGCAGGCGGCCACGGACACCATCGGGGCCGTGGTCAAGGACCGCGAGGACCTGGAAGTCGTGCAACGTAACCTGCACGACGTCCTGGGCACTGCCTGACGTGTCGGATAACGCGGTCGGCGACGAATTCATCGCGGCGCTGGGCGGGTTCTGTCGGGAACTGCGCGCGGAGGGCCTGCGGCTCGGGACCCATGACGTGATGACGTTGTGCGAAACCATGGGTCCGCTCGACCCCACCGACATGGTCGACCTGTACTGGGGTGGGCGCACCTGCCTGGTGCATCGGCGCGAGGACATCGCCACCTACCACGAGGTGTTCCGCCGTTACTTCCTCTCCGGGCACAACCCGGTGGCGAGGCTGGTCAAGGTGCGCGCGCACGCCGACGCCCCGCGCGAGGAGAGCGTGGTCGCCTTCGAGGTGCCCGCCACCGATCCGCCCCACGAGGACGAGCGCCCCGACGAGACCGCGCTGGGTCTGATGGCGTCCAACGTGGCAACGCTGCGCAGCAAATCCTTCTCCGACTGCACGTTCGCCGAGCGCGAGGCGCTGCGCCGGATCATGCGGCGCGTCCGATTGCGTCCACCGTTACGCCGCACGCGGCGTACCCGGCCCGGCCCGCGCGGTGCGCAACCCGATCTGCGACGCACCGTCAGTGGCGCGTTGCGTACCCAGGGCGAACTGGTGCACCTGTCCTGGCGGGCCCGCCGGGTCCGGGCCCGGCCGGTGGTGTTGATCCTGGACATCTCCGGATCGATGGCCGACCACTCGCGCAGCCTGCTGCAGTTCGCCTGGGGTACCCGCCGGGTCAACCAGCGCGTCGAGGTGTTCGCCTTCGGCACCCGGCTCACCCACCTGACCAAGGCGCTGAACACCCGCTCGCTGGACGACGCGATGAACCGGGCCGCGCGCGAGGTGCTGGACTGGGAGGGCGGTACCCGCATCGGGGCTGCGATCACCGAGTTCGTGGCGCGATGGGGCCGACGCGGCATGGCGCGTGGCGCGATCGTGGTGATCTGCTCGGACGGCTTCGATCGCGGCGACCCGGAGACGTTGTCCGACGGCATGGAGAGGCTGGGCCGGCTGGCACATCGGGTGGTCTGGTTGACCCCGCATGCGGCGTCCGGCCGGGCCTTCGAACCCACCTCGCTCGGTATGATCGTGGCTGCGCCGCACGTCGATGTCTTCGGCTCCTGCCACGACCTCGCCGGCCTGGAGGAGTTCGCGGCGTTGTTGCCCACTCTGGCCTGAGGCGAAGGGTTTCGCGTGATCCGGCTCGGTTCCCTGGCGGGGTACGCATTCGAGGGTCCGCGGGTGTTGGCCGGCTGGACCGCACCCAAGACGCCTGCGGTGTACGTGATCATGTACAAGCCCGACGAGTCGAAGCCGAACAACCTCGCGGTGCTCTACGTCGGGCATTCTGACGATCTGTCAGCCGAGGGGTTCCCGTTCAAGAACCCGCGCTCGGCCTGCTGGATCAAGCGGGCGGGCTCGAAGTTCAACGTGCACATCGCGACGTTGGAGATTCCCGGTGGCACCCGCGCGCACCGCGAGCAGGTGGTCGGTGAACTGTGCGCGGTGTACGACCCGGCGTGCAACACCGAGAAGTTCGACAACGCCTGGCAGCCGCATTGGATCCAGGACTACGACACCCCGAACACCACCGGCCCGCTCACCACGCCGCGCGAGGCCTGACGCTGATCAGGTCAGCGGGGGGATCAGCAGGACCATCCCGCCCGCAGCGAGCAGCGCCACGCCGGCCACGTCTGCGGCCTGCCGCCCGTAGCGACCAACCTTCTCGTAGTACATCAACGCGGCCAAGGTGGCCATCCACCACAGCGAGGTCAGGCCGACGCTGAACATCAGCAGCATCAGCGCCCAGCAGCAGCCGAGGCAGAACAGGCCGTGCCCACGGCCGAGCCGGAAGGCGGCCACTGCGCCGCGCCGGTAGCGGGGGAGCAGGTACGCCCCCGGGTTGCGGCACTTCTGCAGGCAGGCCTCCTTCAGACGGGAGAATTGGAAAGCGCCCGCGAGCAGCAGCACGGAACCCGAGATCAGGTACGTGCGCGATTCCAGCCACGGGTTGTGGTCCACGAAGGAGTGGAAGGCAAGGTCGGACCAGAACGCCACCACACCGAACACGCTCCACACGAACGCGTAACCACCGAGGAGGGCCGCGATCTGCCGTCCGGGTCGTGGTGCGTTGGCCGAGGCGATGGAGAACAGCCGCACCAGTGGGACGGTTGAGGGCAGCATCATCGCCACCACCATCACCTGCCAGGAGATCAGGAACAGCGCGGTGGCCGCCCACAGCGGCAGGCCGGAGTGCGCCAGGTGGTCGTGGTGCACGCGACTGGCGGCCCCGGTCAGTTCGGAGAGCAAGACCGCGGCCCAGGCCAGTCCGACGGCGATCGGCACGGCGGTGGGGATCCGCCGTGCCGACCGCACCTGAGTCATCGTCACGGCCGGTAGGTGAACCGGTAGTCGGACTGGATCGCGTTGCGGTCCGTGTAGGACCACTCCATGCCGTACTGGGGCAGGGCGACCGTGTGCGTCTGCGCCTTGCTCACGTAGGCCGGGGCGCCGGCGATCGTGGAGAACAAGGAATTGTGCAGGGTGGTGACGCTGCCGTCCGGTCCGCGGTAGGGCTCCATCTCGGCGTACACGGCGTCCCCGACCCGGAGCCGACCCTTGCCGTTCACGGTCTCGTGGTCGATCGGTGCTCGGTGGGTCGCCAGCACCTCGTCGATCAGACCCCAGAAGTCGGCCAAGGGTCCACCGAGGCGGCCCTCGAAGGCGTCCAGGATCGCCCGTTCCTGCTCGGGGGTGGCCCGCTCGTCGACGTACTGCACGATCTTCCAGGTCTTGGCCGCGAGCACGTTGCCGGGGATGATCACCACCCGCACGTAGGACAGCCCGGTGACATCGACCCCGTTGATCTCGCCGGGGTCAAAGTTGTAGGCGTTGAACGCGTAGCAGGCGCCGGAATCCGGGTTCTCCCCGATCCAGCACGGGCACAGCACATCGCAGGAGCAGGCCTCCAACAGCTGTCCCTGAAAGTCGTACCCGGTATTGGTGATGGTGGTCATTGCGGCAGACCTTTCTGTGGAGTTGCAATCTGAATGGACGTCAGTTCACCAGCGGGGCTGACTGCCGAGCAGGCCCAAGGCACTCTTGCCGATCAGTTCGTGGGCCAGCGCGGGATTGGGGGGATGAAACGTCGCGCACCGCACGTCCCGGTAGAGCCGTTCCAGCTCGTTCCCTTTGAACATTCCGCCCCCGCCGGACAACTCGAGGGCCAGGTCCACGACTCGCTGGGCACCGGTCGCAGCCCGGTGTTTCGCGCCGGCCAGCCGGGCCGCCCAGGCCGCGCCGTGGTCCACCCCGGCGGTCCAGTCTTCGCTCGTCCGCTCCACGACCGCCTGGGCGACCTGTAGGTCCATGGCCATCTCGGCGGCGGCGTACTGCAGCATCGGGTTGTGCGCGAGGGTCCGCCCGCCGAGGGCCGTCGAGCTGCGCCGGCCCACGCCGGCGATCGCCAATGCGGAGGCACGTTCGGCGATGCCGAGGTACACCGAGGCGACGAGCAGGTTGCCCCAGGCCAGGACTCCGAGCACGAAGGCGTCGATCCCGGCCCAGCCGGCCGGGACGATCCGCGCCACACATCGGTCCGGGACGAAGGCGCCCTCCAACAGCGTGTCGTCGCTGCGGGTGGCGCGCATCCCCATCGCGTCCCAGGTCGGGACGACGGAGAAACCGGTGGAATCCCGGGGCAGAAAGGCGTGCACGATGCGCGGCGCGGCCGGGTCGGCGACGTCGATGCCCTCGATGCCGAGCCGGGTCCAGGCGCTGCTCATCGATCCGAAGACCTTGTGCCCGGTAAACCGCCAGCCGCCCTCGACCCGCTCGGCCCGAGTGGTCGGGGCGACCAGTGGTAGGTCCGAGCCGCGTTCGCCGCGGCCGACCGCGAAGATCTCACCCGCGGTCATGTCGTCAAGCATCCAGGCCAGGGACTGGTCCCCGGCCCGGTACAGGTCCGCGGCGACCCCGCCCCAGTACAGGTGCATGGTCACGCCCAACGCGGTGGCCGGGGCGCGTTGCGCGAGCCGGCGCTGCTCCATGCCGGCCTGTACCAGGGTGGCCCCGAGACCCCCGCGTTCGACCGGAACCGTGAGCTGCAGATAGCCGGCGGCGGCGAGCTCGGCCAGGTCTTCGGCGAAGAACCGGTTCTCCGCGTCGTAATCGGCCGCCCGGGCGGCGAAGCGGTCCAACTGAGCCTCGGTCAGCACGTTCAGCGGCGGGGCCTGCACCACGTTCATCACGTCCTCCTTGCGTCTGCCACTGACGCTAGGGGTCTCGTACCGCCCGAAACCTCGGGGCAGATACGTAATACCGGTACGTAGTTTCCGGCGCAGCGGGCGGCAGGGCACGTAAGCACCCACCACGGCTCAACCCGTGAAGGCTCCGGCGTGCCCGGCCAGCTCGGCGCGGGAGCCGATGCCGAGCTTGGTGTAAACCGCCGATAGGTGGGTCTCCACTGTCCGTTCGGCGATGAACAGCTGTCCGGCGATTTCCTTGGCGCTGGCGCCGCCTGCGGCCAACCGGGCGACCTCGCGCTCGCGTTTGGACAAGGCCTCGGGGCCGGTCACCGCGGTGCCGGCCCGCCGCCCGCGTGCCCCCAGCCCGCGCAGATCCTCGGCCGCCCTGTCTCGACGAACGACCGCACCGCAGGCCTCGAAGCGGGCTGCCGCCTCGGTGAGGGCGGCCAGGGCTGTGTCCCGATCGCCGGCACGGGCGGCGGCGCGCCCCAGCATGGCGGCGGCTCGTCCGGCCAGCAGCGGCCAGCCTGCCCGGTCCAGGTCGACCGTCGCCGCCTTCAGCGAGTCGACCGTCTCCTTCGCGGCGCCGCGTGCCAATGCCGCACCGGCGCTCGCGAATTCGAGGACTGCGGCCAGGCCCGGCCCGGAGGAGAGAGGGTCGCAGCGCCCCGCCAGTACCTCGACGACGTCGGCTGCCGCCCGATCCCCGGCGCCGGCCGCCAACTCCGCCAGGTCCGCGAGCATCAACCTGGTGTAGGGACCATCCGGCCACCCTCCGTCGCTCTGCCCGCGCACGGACTCGATCAGCGGTTCGAGGTCGACCGGCCCGGAACCGGTCAGCCCCGCCACGACCGCGGCGGCCCACGGCACTTGATCACCTTGCAGTTGCCAGCGGCGACCGCCGAATACTTCCCGCAGGGCAGCGACGATGGCGTCGGCCTCATCGACGCGGCCCAACTCGGCGGCGGCGATCGCTGCCTCACTGGCGCCCCACGCACGTCGCCGGCCGTACCCGCCGGTCCAAGCCAGCTGCTCGCGGAAGGAGTCCACTCCGGCCGCGAGTCGCCCGGCCAGGTGGTCCACCGTGATCCCCCAGTCGATCAGGAGGGTGTCCCGGAACGCGGGATTGGCGGCCTTGCCCTCGGCCAGGCGGGCGGTCGCCTCGGGGATGCGGCCCAGGAAACTCAGTGCCAGGGCGCCTTGGGCCAGCAAATAGCTGGTCCGGTACAACCGACCGGTGGCCCGAGCGCAAGCGAGGGCGTCGTCGATCGTGTCCAGCGCCATTTCCAGCGTTCCGCCGAGCAGCTGGCAGTGCGCCAGCGCGGACAGCCCCTGCAGGACGACGAACTCGTCGCCTGTCGCCCGACCGGCCGCCAGGACCTCCTCCGCGATCGTCTGCCACTGCGTCATCTCGCGGCGCTGCCAGTGCAGGTAACCGATCTCGCTTCGCGCGAGCAGTTCGGCGCGACGGTCCCCGGACTGGGCGAAACGCTGTGCCGCTGTTTCGCACAGCGGTAGGGCGGCGTCGTATTCCCCGAGGCCCCAGGCGAGGAACACGGCCAGGTTCAGCTGCACCGCCCCTTGGCGTTGCGGGTCGGGTCGGGCGGCCAGCACCTGGTCGATGCGCCGCATCGCCTCGGCGCCGATCTCGGAGCCGACGTCGGCCCGGTGATCAACGATCCACTCCGGTTGCAGTGCCAAGGCATCGGCGACCTCGAGCCAGCGGGCGTCGCCGGCCGGCAGCAGCTCGAGCAGGGCCTGCAGCAGGGCCAGCGCCTCCCGGTGCAGTTCCCGGGCCTCGGCCTGGGCGAGCGCGGCCCGTAGGGCGTCCACCGCCTCCGGGTCACCGACCGAGGAGGAAGCCACGAAGTGGGTCGCGGCCGCTCCGGGGCGGCCCGCCGTCACCAGGGCACGGGCGATGTGCCGGTGCAGAGCACGGCGCCGGGCTCCGCCGAGCCCGCGCACCACGGCCTCGCCGAGCAGCGGGTGCGCCATCTCGTAGTACAGGTCGCGGCCCGAGTCGATCTCGGCGACCAACCGCTGCCGGACCAGTTCGTCCAATCGGCCGGCCAGCTCGTCGAGCCCCTGCCCGCTGAGGCTCTGCAGATCGGAGAATCCGACCCGTTCGCCGGCCATGGCCACCAGCTCCAACACGGAACGGGCAGGTGCTTCCAGATCGCGCAGCCGCATCTCGAGGCGCTGCGAGAGGTCCTCGGGCAGCCGGGTCAACGACGGGCGGTCCAGGTCCGCGCCCTCCTCCAACAGCGCACGCAGCAAGCCGGCGGCGAACAGCGGCGTCCCGGCCGAACGTTCCACGAGCCAGCGCACCAACCGATCGCTGACCTGATCGCGCCCGGTGGCCGCGATGGCCAGGCTGCGCACCTCCGCGGCATCGAGCGGATCGAGGGTGCGTCGGACCAGGAATCCTTCCTGTTCCAGGCCCAGCAGCGCGCTCGACGCGACCGCGGCTGCGGCCAACTCTGTGGTGCGGGCGGTCAGGACGATGAGGATCGGACGGTCCGTCAGGTTGTGGGTGAGGTAGTTCAACGCCTCCCAGGAGGAGCCGTCGGCCCAATGCACGTCGTCCAGGCAGACGATCACCGGCGCCGGCACGGCCAGTTCGGTGAGCAGGGCCGCCAGCCCGCCCAACAGTCGCACCCGCGGCGGCTCGACCGCAGGCGGCGCTATTCCTGCTGCCACCACCGCGGGCAGCAACGCAGCCAGATCTGCGGCTCCGGCGCCGCACAGTGCCCGAACCTCGTCCGGCCCGATCGCCCGTAGGTGCCCCTCGAGGGCCTCCACCCACAACCCTAGGGAAGCCGTCGCGCCGAGCGGATAGGCACGCGCCGACAACGTCAGTGCGCTCTCGCGGTTGTGCACCAGCAGTTCCTTGGCCAGTCGGGTCTTGCCGATGCCCGGTTCCCCGGTGAGCAGGACGATCCGCAACCGACCGCTACGCGCGACGGCCAGCTGCTCGGCCAGGAGGTCCTGCTCCGCCTCGCGGCCGACGAACCGCAGTGCCCGGGGGTCCAAGGGCTCGTCGGCCGCGGCGGACCCGCTTTGTGCCTGCCAGACGATCTCCTGCGCCGGCATCGGTTCCGCAAGGCCCTTGAGGCTCACCTGACCGACCGAACGGAAGCTCACCCCGTCCCGGCGGCCGACCAAACCGAAGACCAGGTCGGAGGCGAGGATTTGACCACCTGACGCCGCGTCGCACAGTCGTTTCGCGATCACCACCGGGGTGCCAAAATAGTCGTCCTCGTCGCGGATCGGCTCGCCCACGTGCAGCCCGACCCGTACTGACAGCTGTCGGCCGATGGCACGGGAGTTGTGCCGGTGGACCCCGCGCTGCATCGCCACCGCGCAATCGACCGCGGCCCGGGCGGACTCGAAGGCCACCATCAGTCCGTCGCCGAGGTTCTTCACCTCGACGCCACCGGCCCCGGCGACGGCCTCCCGGAGAATCCGGAAGTGCGTGCGGCGCAGAGATTCGGCGCCATCGTCGCCCAGCCGGTCGAGCATCTCCGTCGAGCCCACCAGGTCGGTGAACACGAACGTCACAACGGCGGCCACGACCAAACCCTAGTGGCCCGGTTGATGCGCGCTCAGATTCACGCAGGGTGTTGCGCGGGAGCGAGTCAGCGACCGTCGGGCGTGTACCCGACGGCCTCGTGCAACCGGCTGCGCCGCGATCCCATGGCCGGACGAGCCACCTCGGGCCGCTGCGGGTTCGGCGAAACACCACGCACGATGCGTTCCGCGAAGGTGTAGAGCAGCGGGGTTGCCTCGGCAATCGTGGTGGCGGTGCGGTTGGCGTGTTCCAGGCCCGGCACGATCACCGAGGCGTCGGCGTTGATCTGCTCGATGAGGCCATGGGCACCCTCGAGCTTCGAGGCGATCTTGGTCAGCTGCAGGCTGAGCACGACCAGGAAGAACGCCAAACCGGCGATCAACACCCCGATCAACACCACCGAGAAGACCACGTGCCCCGTGACGGAGCCGTCCGCGACAATCATGTGACGACTCCTCAGTTCGGGGCGGCGACGGGATGCTCGACGGCAGCCGCGGCCCGGGTCAGGAACAGATGATGGTTCAGGCCCTCGGCCAACAGGGCGTCCAGACCACCTGCCGTCGTGGTGATCAACCCGGTGTGCGCGGTGTTCTCGGTGATGGCGGTCAACGTGCCGCCGATCTCGGTGACGTTGCGGTCGATCACCGCGACCAGCCAGACCAGCAGGCTGAGCAGCGCGACCACCGCGACGATGACGACGATGCCGACCACGTTCATCCAGGTCCAACGATCCAACTCGGTGCTGCTCAGCGCCACCGTGGTGTCCGCCATGTCAACCTCCCAGCCGTATGCGGGCCCGATAGAGCCCGCTGATGACCTCGGTCGCGTGGTCGATCGTGGTCTCGAGTTCGGCCAACGGGTAGGTGTTCTCCAGGGACTGCTGCAACGAGGCGTTGATCCCCGGCGCCTGGCGCCCGATCTTGTTGGCCAACAACAGGATCGGTACCACCAGGGCGACCACCGCGGCCACCACCACGCCGAACATGATGAAGCCGATCACCCAACCGGTGTCGTTCGTCATCACTGCACCTCACACCAGGCTCGTACCGGGGCCAGGTTCGCGTTGGCCGAGGCAATCACCGGGCCCACCGGGGCGGTGGACACGGCGATTGCGTCCACCCCGCCCTGCAGGGCGGCCAGGATCTTGGTGACCGCGCGCAGGTGCAGGATCACCTGCAACAACGCCAACGCCACCACCGCGATGATCAGGGTGGCGATCGCGCAGGTCACCCAGGCGACGAAAGGCATGGCTCAGACCTCCACTTTGGCGTGGTTGCGGCTCGGTGCGGGTGCCGGTTGTTTCGGCGGGAGCAGCTTCGTCACGCTGACCGTGTACCGAAGCGCTCCGTTCGTCACGCCGAACACCGCGACGTCGGTCTCGGCGAGCAGTGCCGGCACCGGGTCGACCTGGTTCATCAGGTCCACGCCGCCGTCCAGGATGGCCTCGGCCGCCCGCCGGATGCGGATCACCGGGATCAGCAAGCGGTTCAGCAACGCGATGACCACGGGCAGCACGACGACGAGCAGGATCGCGTTCCCAATCCACATCAGGGTGGTGTTCACCGGTCCCCTTCCTACGCGTACTCGTACCAGCGGCGGATACCGAGCAATCGACCGAACACCCGCTTGAGGGCCAACGTCGCGGCCTTGATGCCGATCGCCACGCCGCCCACGGATGTGGCGGCGGCCATCGGTTGTTCGCCGCGCTGCAGTCGGCCGATGTTGTCCTCGACCGCGGTGGCGAAGCTGCGCATGATCACGGTCATCACGTCGGCGACCATGCCTCGACCGAAGTTGGCGATCATCCCGGTGAGTTGCAGGTCCTGGTCGACCTTGACCTTGGTGCGCCGACCGGTCGGCACCAGCTGCGCGGTCAGGTTCATCACCGCGGTGCCCTTGCCCTTGAGCTCGGCACCATGCGCGGCGATCACGATGCGCTTGCTCGCCCCATCGCGTTCCACCACCTGCGCGGTGCCGCCGAACTTGACCGTGACCGGGCCGACCTTCGAGGTCACCAGGCCCTTGTAGTTGTCATCACCCAGGTCCTCGGTCAGTTCCGCACCGGGCAGGCACGGCGCCAGGCTCGGCACGTCCTGGAAGTAGTCCCACACCGCGTCGATGGGTGCGTCTACCTCGAACTCGTTCTTCAGCAGCACGACGCCTCCCTCAGTCCGTCTTCACCGGCGGCGGGCAGGAGACGTCCCGGCCCGTTCGCAGCGCGTCCCACACCCGGTCGGGCAGCACCGGCATGTCGATGTTGCGCACCCCGGAGTCCGCGATCGCGTTCATCACCGCGTTGACGAAGGCCGCCGGCCCACCGACCGCGGCGCATTCGCCGACGCCCTTGGCGCCGATCGGATGGTGTGGGCAGGGCGTGGTGACCTCGTGCAGTTCGAAGCCCGGCGTTTCCCAGGCGGTGGGCAGCAGGTAGTCCATGTAGTTGCCGCCGACGATGTTGCCGTCCTCGTCGTAGGTCTGGAACTGCATGTTGGACATCGCGTAGGCCTCGGTCAGCCCACCCATGATCTGGCCCTCGACGACCATCGGGTTGATCCGAACGCCGCAGTCGTCGACCGCGACGAAGCGCAGCACATCCCACACCCCGGTCGCCGGGTCCACCTCGACGGTCGCGATGTAGCAGGCGAACGGCCAGGTGAGGTTCGGCGGGTCGTAGTACGCGTTGTTCTCCAGACCGGGTTCCATCCCGTCGGGCATGTTCGCGTACGCGGCCATCGCGCATTCCTGGATGGTGGCGCCCCGGCTGGGCGCACCCCGCACATAGAATCGACCCAGCTCCCACTCGACGTCCTCCTCGGACACCTCGAGCAGGTGCGCGGCCAACTTGCGGGCCTTGGCCTTGATCTTGCGGGCCACCATCGCGGTGGCCGCTCCGGCCACCGGGGTGGACCGGGAGGCATAGGTGCCCATGCCGAACGGGGTGTGGTCGGTGTCGCCGTGTTCCACCACGATGTCCGCGGCCGGGATGCCCAGTTCGTGGGTGACGATCTGCGCGAACGTCGTCTCGTGTCCCTGGCCCTGGGTCTGCGCGCCGATCTTCAACACGGCCTTGCCGGTCGGGTGCACCCGCAACTCGGCGGCGTCGAACATCTTGATGCCGAGGATGTCGTACTCCCGGCTGTTCCCGGCGCCCAGCGGCTCGGTCATCGTGGAGATGCCGATGCCCAACAGCCGGCCGCGCGAGGCGGCTTCGGCCCTGTCCTTGAGGAACTGGTCGTAGCCGATCGCGTTGAGGCCGATGTCGAGGCACTTGTGGTACTGCCCGGAGTCGACCAGGAAGCCGAACGCCGTGCGGTGCGGGAACTGGTCGTCGCGCAGCAGGTTGCGCCGGCGGAACTCGGCCGGGTCCAGGCCCACGTCCTGCGCCGCCGCCTCGACCATGCGTTCCTGGAAGAACATCGCCTCGGTGACCCGGAACGAACACCGGTAGGCGACCCCGCCGGGGGCCTTGTTCGTGTAGCAGCCCTGCGCGGTCATGTGCGCGACCGGCACGTTGTAACAGGCGAATGCGGAGTGCAGCAGACCGATCTTGAACTTCGACGGCTGGGCATCGGCGAAGAACGCGCCGTTGTCCGAGTCGGCGTGCATGCGCACGGCCAGGATGCGTCCGTCATGCGTCAACGCCATCTCGGCGTCCAGGTACATGTCCCGGGCGAACCCGGTGCTCATCAGGTTCCCGGACTTGTCCTCGATCCACTTCACCGGCCGGTCGGTGAGGATCGAGGCCAGGATCGAGCACACATAGCCGGGATAGACCGGCACCTTGTTGCCGAACCCGCCGCCGATGTCCGGGGAGATGATCCGAATCAGGTGTTCGGGCAACTCGGCGATCAGCGCCACCGCGGCGCGCACGATGTGCGGGGCCTGGGTGGTCATGTAGACGGTCAGCTTGCCGGTCGCCTTGTTGTAATCGGCCACCGAGCCGCAGTTCTCGATCGGCGAGGGGTGCGAGCGCGGGTAGTGCAGCTTCATCGTGGAGATGACGTCGGCCGCGGCGAAGGCCCGGTCGGTGCCTTCTTTATCGCCGACCTCCCAGCGATAGCAGACGTTGTCGGTCTGCCCGGCCTTGTCGTCGCGGATCAGCGGGGCGCCGGGCGCCACTGCCTGCATCGGGTTGACGATCGGCGGCAGCGGTTCGTACTCGACGTCGATCAGATCGATGGCATCGCGCGCGATGTACGGGCTGGTGGCCACCACGCAGGCGACTTCCTGGCCCTGGAAGCGCACCTTGTCCGTGGCCAGCACGGCCTGGGTGTCGTAAGACAGGGTCGGCATCCAGGCCAGGTTGCGCTGTGCGGCCATCTCGCCGGTGAGCACCAACTTGACACCGGGTACCTGCCAGGCCTTGGTGGTGTCGATGGACTTGATCCGGGCATGCGCGATCGGGCTACGCAGGATCTCCATGTGCAGCATGCCGGGCAGCACCACGTCCTCGACGTAGTTGCCTTTGCCGCGCACGAAGCGGGCGTCCTCCACCCGGCGCCGGCTGGAACCCAGCCCACCGATCTTGATCTCGTCCTGGGCGGTCATGCCCGAACTCCCGCCGGGTCGAGCTTCTCCGCGGCCCACATGACGGCCTTGACGATGTTCTGGTAGCCGGTGCAGCGGCACAGGTTGCCGGACAGCGCCCAGCGGATCTCGTCCTCGGTGGGGCGCGGGTTCTCCTTGAGAAGGGCCACCGTGGTCAGCATCATGCCGGGCGTGCAGAACCCGCACTGCAGACCGTGCTCGACGCTGAAGCCCTCCTGTACGGGGTGCAGTTCGCTATGCCCGGTCAACCCTTCCACCGTGGTCACCTCGGTGCCGTCCGCCTGCACCGCGAGCATCGTGCAGGATTTCACCGGCACCCCGTCCACCAGCACCGTGCAGGCGCCGCAGTTGGTGGTGTCGCACCCGACATGAGTACCCGTCAGAGTCAGCCCGGTGCGCAACAGATGCGCCAGCAACAACCGGGGTTCGACCTCGACGGTGTGCGCCTCGCCGTTGACGGTGACGGTGATCCTGCGGTCCTCGACGTCCACGTTAACGCCTTCCTGTTAAGCGGTGGTCAGGCGGCGAGCGCAAGCTCGCGGCCGAGCAAGCGGGTGAGGAAAGTGGCGACCACGTGGCGCTTGTAGTCCGCGCTGCCCCGATGGTCACTACGCGGTTGGGCGGCATCGGCGGCCAACCGGGCCGCCTCCTCGATCACCGCGTCGTCCAATGCCTTGTTGCGCAGGTAGTCCTGCGCGGCCACGCACTCGATGGTGCGCGGGCCGACGCCGGTCAGCGCGATGCCCGCGCGGGACACCCGGCCACCACTGGCCTCCATGGACAGCGCGACGCCTGCGGTGGCGAAGTCGCCGATGCGCCGCTCCAGTTTCAGGTAGCCACCGCACGTGCCGCGGGCGGTCGGGAAGCGGGCCTCGGTGGCGATCTCGTCGAGTTCCAGGGCGTTCTCGAACGGCCCGACGACGAACTCGTTGAGCGGGATCTCCCGCTCGCCCCGGCTGGACGTGGCCACGATCGTCGCCCCGCAGGCCACCCCGATCGCCGCCCAGTCACCCTGCGGGTCCGCGTGGCACAGCGAGCCGACCAGGGTGCCGCGGTTGCGCACGATGGGATCGGCGATCACCTGTGCGGCGGCGTGCATGGTGGGCTGGTGCTCGGCCAACACCGCCGAACGCTCCAGATCGCGGTGGCGGCACAGCGCGCCGACCCGCATGCCGCCGTCGCTCTCCCGGCGGTGGTAGCCCAGACCCGGCACGCGGTTGATGTCCACCAGCACACCGGGTGTGGCGAAGCGCAGCTTCAGCATCGGGACCAGGCTCTGGCCACCGGCGAGGATCTTCGCCTCGTCGCCGTACTGTTGCAGCAGGCTGAGCGCCTCCTCCATGGAGCTGGGTGCCTGGTAAATAAATTTCGACGGGTACATCCGGCGGCCTCTCGAGTGGGATCTCAGATCGGTTGGTCGCGGTGCGGGTCGACGATCGCCACCGGCAGGGACTCCGCGGCCGGGTCCGGTCGGGGTTCCTGGTGCGGTGGCCACGGCCCCTGCACGGGTTGTCCGGCGACCTTCATCCAGTCCATGAACTCGGAGAACGCGAACACCGTCGGGCTCGTCCCCTCCTTCGGTGCGTTCTCCAGCAGCTCGTACATCCGAGGATTGCCCGGGCTGTGTCCGTTGGACTCGATACCCATGCGCGCACCGACCTTCTGACGTCGCGTCACGATGGCCGGGTCAACATGCTGGGGACGACCCGGCCGGTGATCTCGGAAGTTACTCCTGCCTCCCGGTGCCCTCTATGTCACGAATGGACAATCACCGGTGCCCGAACATCACTTTTGGGCAGTCCCCGCAGATGCGATGGGGTGCGACACTTCGTCGCGATGAGCAGCCTCGACGTGCAGGAAAGAGCCCGGACGCTGCGTCGGGACCGGGTGCCGTTCATCCATGCCCGGGTGGTGCGCGCCGAGAAGCCGACCTCGGCCCGGCCGGGCGACGAGGCCGTGGTGTTGGCCGGCGGGAGCATCGAGGGCTTCATCGGCGGCACCTGCGCGGAGGCGACGGTGCGCGCGCAGGCATTGGCCCTGCTGGACTGCGGTGGCACCCGCCTGTTGCGCATCTCCCCGCGGGTCGAATCCGAGCGGGATGTCCCCGCGGACACGGTGCTCGCGCACAACCCGTGCCTGTCCGGCGGTGCCCTGGAGATCTTTCTCGAGGCCGTGGTGCCGCCACCGTTGGTGATCGTGCACGGCGAGGGTCCGGTCTCCGCGGCGCTGTTCGCCCTGGGCAAGTCGCTGGACTACGACGTCGGTGCCCTCCTCGACGCGCCGTCACTGGCGGAGGCCTCGGCGGTGATCGTGGCCGCGCACGGGCGCGATGAGGAGCCGGCCATCCGGGCCGCGCTGGACGCCGGCGTGCCCTACGTCGGGTTGGTGGCCAGTCCGCGGCGGGGGACCGCGGTGGCGGCCGGGCTCGGGCTTTCCGACGAGGAACGGGAACGCCTGCACACCCCGGCCGGGCTGGACATCGGTGCGGTCAGCGCCGAGGAAGTGGCGTTGTCCATCCTCGCCCAGATCGTCGCGCTGCGCCCGCGCCCGGACGGCAAGGTCGGCCGGGGTAGCGCCGAGGCAGCGGATCCGCATGCGGGGACCGCGATCGACCTGGTCTGCAAGATGACGGTGGCCGCTGTGCCGGTGACGCTGCACCTGGATCATCATGGGACCCGGTACTGGTTCTGCGGCTCAGGGTGTCTGCGCGCGTTCTCCGCAGATCCCACGAGCTACCTCACCGGCTGAAGCAGCGACGCGAGGAGCGCCGACGTGACGAACCTCGTCCGGGTCGCGGTCGTCCAGGCCGCCGGCGTGCCCTTCGACGCCACCGCAACGCTGCCGATCGTCGCCGAGCACGTCGCGAAAGCCCGGGCAGAGGGTGCGCAGCTGGTGATGTTCCCCGAGGCCTTCCTCGGCGGGTACCCGAAGGGCGTCGACTTCGGCACCCGGGTGGGCATGCGTCTGCCGGGTGGGCGGGAGCTGTTCGCACAGTACTGGCGGGCAGCGATTGAGATCCCCGGACCGGCGTGCGAGGAGTTGAGCAGGATCGCGGCCGCGCACCAGATCTGCCTGGTGATCGGCGCCATCGAGCGATGCGGGTCGACGCTCTACGGCGTCGTGTTGACCTTCGCCCCCGACGGCACGCTGCTCGGCCGCCGGCGCAAACTGATGCCTACGGCCGCCGAGCGGCTGATCTGGGGCAGCGGCGACGGCTCGACCCTGGACGTGCTGTCGACTCCGCTGGGTCGGCTGGCCGGGGTCATCTGCTGGGAGAACTACATGCCGTTGCTGCGCACGGCGATGTACGCCCAGGGGGTCGAGATCTGGTGTGCCCCCACCGTCGATGACCGGGACACGTGGTTGCCGACGATGCGCCACATTGCCGTCGAGGGGCGGTGTTACGTGCTCTCCGCCGTGCCGTTCGCCCGCCGCGGGGACTATCCGGAGGACTACCCGGCGGTGCAGGGCAACGACCCGGAGACCGTGATGATCCGCGGCGGCAGTTGCATCATCGGCCCGCTCGGCGAGGTGCTGGCCGGGCCGGCCTTCGACGCCCCGGCGCTGCTGGTCGCCGACCTCGACCTCGACTTGATCCCCGGCGCGCGGTACGACCTGGACGTCGTCGGGCACTACTCGCGTCCGGACATCTTCCGGTTGCACGTCGACACCAGCCCGCGCTACGGAGTCAGCTTCTCCGCGGAAGCGGCGGACGGTACGAAAGATCCATGACCTCCGCGCGGCCACTGCCCCGCTCGTTCCTGAACCGACCCGTGCTCACCGTGGCACCCGCGTTGCTCGGTGCCCTGCTGGAGCACGACGGGGTGGTGATCCGGCTGACCGAGGTCGAGGCCTACGACGGCGGGGAGGACCCCGCCTCCCACGCCTTCCGCGGGCCGACCCGGCGCAACGACGTGATGTTCGGGCCACCCGGGCACCTCTACCTCTACTTCACCTATGGCATGCACTGGTGCTCGAACGTGGTGTGTGGGCCGGTCGGGCGGGCCTCCGCGGTGCTGCTGCGGGCCGGTGAGGTGGTGGCGGGGGAGGCCCTGGCCCGCTCGCACCGGCCCGGCGTGGTCGCGGCGAACGCACTGGCCCGCGGCCCGGCGAACCTGGTCCGGGCCCTGGGTCTGGGCCCGGCCGACAACGGCCGCGACGTGTGCGCCCCCGGTCCGGTTCGCCTCGCGCGCGGCCCGACGGTGACCGCCACCTCGATCCGCTCCGGTCCGCGGGTCGGTATTCGGGTCGCCGCGGACCGGCCCTGGCGGTTCTGGTTGGCCGACGAACCCTCGGTCAGCGCCTACCGTCCGGCCGCCCGGCGTCCGGCACCGGACCCGCCACGGTGAGAGAATCCGCCGGTTGACCTGACTGACCGAGAGGACCGAACCACCGTGACCGGGATACTCGACGAGCTCGCCTGGCGGGACCTCGTCGCGCAGACCACCGACGCCGACGCGCTGGCCGCAGCGCTGGCGGCCGGACCGGTCACGCTCTACTGCGGGTTCGACCCCACCGCACCCAGCCTGCACGTGGGTCACCTGGTGCAGGTGCTCACCCTGCGCCGTTTCCAACAGGACGGGCACCGGATCATCGCATTGGTCGGCGGCGCCACCGGGCTGATCGGCGACCCCAAGGAGACCAGCGAGCGCTCACTGAACACCAAGGACGTGGTGGCCGAGTGGGTCGGCCGCATCCGCGCCCAGATCGAGCCGTTCCTGGACTTCGCCGGGGACAATCCCGCGGTCATGGTGAACAACCTGGACTGGACCGCACCGCTGTCCACCGTCGACTTCCTGCGGGAGATCGGCAAGCACTTCCCGATCAACCGCATGTTGGCCCGCGACGCCGTGTCCAAGCGGCTGAGCTCCGACGTGGGCATCTCCTACACGGAGTTCAGCTACGTGCTGCTGCAGTCCATGGACTACCTGGAGTTGTTCCGCCGGCACGGCTGCGCGCTGCAGATCGGCGGCTCGGACCAGTGGGGCAACATCACCGCGGGCGTCGAACTGATCCGACGGGTGGAGGGCGGCCGGGCGCACGCGCTGACCACCACCCTGCTCACCAAGTCCGACGGGACGAAGTTCGGCAAGACCGAATCCGGCGCGGTGTGGTTGGACGCCGAGCTGACCTCCCCGTACGCGTTCTTCCAGTTCTGGTTGAACACCGACGACGGCGACGTCATCCGGTTTCTGAAGTATTTGACGTTTCTGACACAGGATCAGGTTGCCCAGCTGGAGAAGGCGACGGCCGAGCGTCCCGGTGCCCGCGAGGCGCAACGCGCCCTGGCCCGGGAACTGACGGGCCTGGTGCACGGCGCCGAGCAGGCAGCAGCGGTGGAGGCCGCCGCCGGTGCGCTGTTCGGCCGCGGCGAGCTCATCGACCTGGACGCCGCGACGCTGGCCGCCGCGGTCGGGGAGCTGCCGGTGGCCGAGGTCCCCGCCGGGGCGCTGCCGAGCGTGGTGGAGCTGATGGTGGCCACCGGGCTGGAGAAGAGCGGGAACAGTGCCCGGCGCACCATCGCCGAGGGCGGCGCGTACCTGAACAACGTCAAGATCACCGATGAGGCCGCCACCCCGCAGGCCGGTGACCTGCTGCACGGCGAGTGGCTGCTGTTGCGCCGGGGCAAGCGCAACCTCGCCGCGGTGCGGGTAACCGGGTGAGTGCCCTTCCGGCAGGTAGCGTGGACACCGTGGACGAGCACACCGAAAAGACAGACCACCCGGCGACCGGTGAGGACCGGGTCGACGGGGTGCTGGCCCAGCTCACCGGGCTGGCCGGCACCGGTCCCACCGAGCACGTGGCGATCTACGACGCGGTGCACCGCGGTCTGCAGGAGTGTCTGGCCGGGCTTGACACCGACCCCTCCTGAACCCATGGCCAACCGACGGGCGCGGCTGGATACGGAGTTGGTGCGCCGCGGTCTGGCTCGATCCCGGGATCACGCTGCGGAGCTGGTGGCGGCCGGCCGTGTGTCGGTCTCCGGGCGCGCAGCCGCGAAGCCCGCGACCCAGGTGGAGCCCGCCGAACCGATCCTGGTCGCGAGCGACGAGGACGATCCCGGCTATGTCTCCCGCGGGGCGCACAAACTGGCCGGGGCCCTGGACGATTTCGACTCCCGCCCCGACGGCGGTCCGTTGATCGCCGGGCGACTGTGCCTCGACGCCGGCGCCTCGACCGGCGGGTTCACCGACGTGCTGTTGCGCCGAGGCGCCGCGCGCGTCCTGGCCGTGGACGTCGGCTATGGCCAGTTGGCCTGGTCACTGCGCACCGACGAGCGCGTGGTCGTGCATGAACGCACCAACATCCGCAATGTCGAGCCCGGCGAACTCGGCCCGACCCTGCCGGGTCTGGTGGTCGCCGACCTGTCGTTCATCTCCTTGTCCACGGCGCTGCCCGCGCTATTCCGGTGTGCGGCGCCCGACGCCGATCACGTGCTCATGGTCAAGCCGCAGTTCGAGGTCGGACGCGGGCGACTGAAAACGGGTGGCGTCGTCCGGGATGTGGCTCTGCGTGCCGAGGCGGTGCGCATGGTCGCCGCCACCGGCCTGACCCTTGGCCTGGGTATCAAGGGAGTGACGGCCAGTCAGTTACCTGGCCCGGCGGGCAACGTGGAATTTTTCCTGTGGCTGACCGCGGGCGCGCCGCCTCTGGTGGAGGCAGACTTGGCCGAGGCGATCAGCCGAGGACCGCAATGACCGGGGGTGGAGCGGTGCGCACGGTCATGGTGGTCGCGCACGTGGGCCGACCGGACGCGGTCGAGGCTGCCCGCAGCCTGGTGTCCCGACTCATCGCCGAGGGATTGACGGTGCGTGCGCCGAAGATCGAGGCCGAACAGATCGCCCTGCCCGAGGTGGTCGCGGTGCAGCCGGAGCCGGAGGCGGCGGCCGGCTGCGAGTTGACCGTGGTGATCGGTGGCGACGGCACCCTGCTGCGCGCTGCGGAACTGGCCCGCGAGCCCGGAATCCCCTTGCTGGGCGTCAATCTGGGCCACGTCGGATTCCTCGCCGAGGCCGAGCGCGACGAACTGTCCGAGGTGGCCGATCGGGTGGTCGACCGGGACTACGTGGTCGAGGAACGCATGACCATCGATGCGCTGGCCCGGTGCGGCAGCGAGGAGATCGCCCGCACCTGGGCGCTCAACGAGGTCTCGGTGGAGAAGGCCGCCCGGGACCGGATGCTCGAGGTGGTCGCCGAGGTGGACGGGCGCCCGTTGTCCCGCTGGGGCTGTGACGGGGTGGTCTGCGCGACCCCCACCGGGTCCACCGCGTACGCGTTCTCCGCGGGCGGGCCGGTCATCTGGCCGGAGGTGGAGGCGATGCTGATGATCCCGATCAGCGCGCACGCCCTGTTCGCCCGGCCGCTGGTGGTTTCCCCGAACTCGGTGCTGGCCGTCGAGGTGCAGTCGGACACGCCGCACGGGGTGCTGTGGGCGGACGGGCGGCGCACCTGGCCGCTGCCCGCCGGGGCCCGGGTAGAGGTGCGGCGTGGTGCGATTCCGGTGCGGCTGGCCCGGTTGCACACCGCGCCGTTCACCGACCGGTTGGTGCGCAAGTTCGAGCTCCCGGTGCGGGGCTGGCGGGGCGCGGCCAACCGGCTGCCGGGGTTCTGAGCCGATGCTGGAGGAGATCAGCATCCGTGGCCTCGGGGTGATCGAGGATGCGTCGCTGGAGTTGGGGCCTGGGCTGACCGTGCTGACCGGGGAAACCGGGGCCGGCAAGACCATGGTGATGACCGGATTGGCGTTGCTGCTGGGCGGCCGCGCCGATGCCGCCCTGGTGCGGCCGGGCCAGGCTCGGTTGGTGGTCGAGGGTCGCGTGGTGGTCGGGCCGGCCGTGGCGGCCCGGGTTGCCGAGGCCGGTGGTGAACTGGACGACGACGTGTTGACCTTGGGTCGCACGGTCGGCGCGGATGGTCGGTCCCGGGCTCAGGTCGGCGGACGCAGTGCGCCGGTGGCGTTGCTCGCCGAGTTGGCCGAGCAGTTGGTCGCGGTGCACGGGCAGCACGACCAACAGCACCTGTTGCGTCCGGCTAGGCAGCGCGAGCTGCTCGACCGGCACGGCGGGGCCACGTTGGCCAAGGCGGCAACCGCCTATCGGGTATCCCATCGCGCCTGGCGGGCGGTCGTCGAACGGCTGGCCGAGCTCACCGAACACGGGCGGGAACGGGCGCGCGAGGCGGACGGGTTGCGGCTGGCGCTGGAGGAGATCAGCCGGCTGAACCCGCAATCCGGCGAGGACGTCACGTTGGCCGCGGAGGTGTCCCGGCTGACGCACGCCGAGGAGCTGCGGGCCGCGGCGGGCGGCGCCCACGACCTGCTGCTCGGCGACCCGGACAGCGGGTCGGACGCGGTGACATTGATCGCGCAGGCCCGCCGCGCGGTCGAGGCGATGGCCGGGCGGGATCCGGCCCTCGACGAGTTGGCCGGTCGGGTCGCCGAGGTGTCCTACCTGGTCGCGGACGTCACCGCGGATCTCGCCTCCTACGCGGCCGGCATCGATGTCGACCCGGCCCGACTGACCGCCGCCGCCGACCGACAGGCCGCATTGGCCCGCCTGCTGCGCAAGTACGGCGACACCGTGGACGAAGTACTGGCCTGGGCATCGGCCTCCGCGCTGCGGTTGGCCGAACTGGACGCGGACACCGACGCCGGCGAGGAACTGCGCTGCCGGGAAACGGTCCTGCGGGGCGAGCTGGCCGGCCACGCCGGCCGGTTGTCCGCGGCCCGGCGCAAGACGGCCGTGTCGTTGGAGAAAGCCGTCACCGCTGAGCTGGCCGCGTTGGCCATGGCCCGGGCCCGATTCCGGGTCGTGGTGCGCCAAACCGATGCCGAGGACGGTCTGGATTCGGACGGGCGCCGGGTGGCCTTCGGACGGGACGGCGTCGATGACGTCGAGATGCTGTTGGCCACCCACCCCGACGCCCCGCAACGTCCGATTCAACGCGCCGCGTCGGGCGGCGAGCTGTCCCGGATCATGCTGGCGCTGCAGGTGGTGCTGGCCGGCGCCGACCCGGTGCCCACCCAACTGTTCGACGAGGTGGACGCCGGCGTGGGCGGTCGGGCCGCGGTCGAGGTCGGCCGCCGGCTGGCCAGGCTGGCCCGCAACGCCCAGGTGATCGTGGTGACCCACCTGCCCCAGGTGGCCGCCTTCGCCGACCATCACGTCCGGGTGGAACGCACGGACGCGGCCACCACGGTGACCCGACTGGACGACGCCGAGCGCCTGCGTGAGCTGTCCCGCATGCTGGCCGGCCAGGAGGACTCCGTCGCCGCCCGGGCGCACGCCGAGGAGCTCATCGCGGTCGCCGTCGCGGACCGCGGGTAACCCCTCGCCCCCGAAGGGGTGCACGAATGGTCACAAAGCGTTACGGGATCAGACGGGCGGACGTGGGAAGATTCGACCCGTGAGGTTGCCCCGTACGGTGCGCTCCGGTGCCGGCGCGCCGCCGGGCGTGACCGGTTTCATCCGGGTGGACCGGCGGACGAAGAACCTCACCAAGCGGCTGCGGCCCGGCGAGATCGCCATCATCGACCACTCCGACCTCGACCGGGTGAGTGCCGAGGCGCTGGTCGCCTGCAAGCCGGCGGCGGTGATCAACGCCTCGCCCAGCATCAGCGGGCGCTACCCGAACCAGGGTCCGCAGATCCTGCTCGCGGCGGGCATCCCGCTGATCGATGACGCCGGCGGGGACCTGCTCGACCTGGTCGTGGAGGGCGAACTGCTGCGCCTGCACGCGGGCACCCTGTACCGGCACGAATCCGCCCTGGCCGCCGGCAATGTGGCCAACGCCGAAGCGGTCGAGGCGGCCATGTTGGCCGCCCGCGCCGGGCTGTCCGCCCAGCTCAAGGCGTTCGTGGCGAACACCATGGAGCACCTGGAGCGCGAGCACAACGTGCTGCTCGACCCGATCACGCTGCCCGCCCTGCGCACCCGGTTGGACGGCCGACACGCCCTGATCGTGGTCCGCGGTCCGCACTACCGCGAGGACATCGCCGCGTTGCGGCCCTATATCCGTGAGTACCGCCCGGTGCTGATCGGCGTGGACGGCGGCGCGGATGCCCTGCTCGAGGTCGGCTATACCCCGGACCTGATCGTCGGCGACATGGACTCCGTCTCGGACAAGGCGCTGGGCTGCGGCGCGGAGCTGGTCGTGCACGCCTACGCCGACGGCCATGCCCCCGGCTTGGAGCGCGTACACCGGCTCGGCCATCGGGCCGTGGCCCTGCCCGCCACCGGCACCAGCGAGGACGTGGCGATGCTGCTGGCCGACGACGCCGGTGCCGACCTGATCGTCGCGGTGGGCACCCACGCCAACCTCGAAGAATTCCTGGACAAGGGCCGCGACGGCATGGCCAGCACCTTCCTCACCCGCTTGCGGGTGGGCAGCAAGCTCATCGACGCGAAGGGCGTCTCCCGGCTTTACCGCAGTCGGATCAGCAATGCGCAGCTGCTGTTGCTGCTGCTTGCCTCGCTGATCACGCTGGCCGTGGTGTTCACCGCGTCACCGTCCGGGCGGGCCATCACCACCACACTGGGTGCGCGCTGGGACGATCTCGTGTATTGGTTCCACGGGCTGGTCTGAGCCCCGACCGCACTGACCACGGGAGCACGCCCTGATCGACTTCCGGTACCACCTGGTGTCGCTGATCGCCGTGTTCATGGCGCTCGCCACCGGAATCCTGGTGGGCTCCTCCTTGCTGAACCAGTCGCTGATCGACTCGCAACGCTCCACCATTGCCAGCTTCGCCGCGGAGAAGGACTCGTTGCGCAAGGACCTGGCCAATGCCCAGGGGGAGGTCGGCTATCGGGACAACTACCTGGCCTCGCTGCACTCCACGCTGCTCACCGGCCGGCTGATCGGGCACCGGGTGGTGCTGGTGATGGCGCCGAATGCGGCGCGCAAGGACGTGGACGCGCTGGCCAAGACGCTGAACGAGGCCGGCGCGCAACTGGTCGGCCGGGTGCGGATCAACGACGATTTCTTCGACACTGCCAACGACCCGACCGGGGTGAACAAGGCAGCACAGCGTGACGAGGCCATCAAGCGGCTCGCCCTGCCCGAGGTGAAGGGCAAGACCGCCGAGGCCCAACTCGCCGGCGCCATGCTCACCAAGGAACCGTCCCGCATCCAGGAACCCGCCGCCGACGCCTTGCTCACCGAGCTGGACTCCGACGGGCTGATCTCCCGCGACGCGCTCACCGACCGCGGCGATCTGGCCGTGCTGGTCTCCGGCACGCCGCCGGACAAGCCCACCGCGGTCGACGACCGCACCACGGCCGGCCTGGTCAAGATCGCCGCCGCACTGGATTCCGCGGGCGGCGGGACCGTGGTGGTGGGCCCGGCCGAGGGTGCCGCTGACGGGTTGCTCGCGGCGGTGCGTCGCGACGGCGCGGTGTCCGCGGCGGTGTCCACGGTGGACGGGGTGGACAGTCCGTTCGGCCAGGTGGCCGCGGCCTACGCGTTGGTCGAGCAGATCGCCGGCGGAGCCGGACAGTACGGTGCCGAGGATTCCGGGGACTCCGTGCTGCCGCAGTTCCGCGCGCCGGCGGCCAAGAAGTGAGTCGCGCCCACAGCCACATCCATACGGGCAGGCGGCTCCGGGCGGCCCGCGACGGCGCGTTGACCGCCCGGCTCGCCCTCCTCGGACTGCAGGCCGGCCCACCGGGCGGCCGGGCACAGTGGACCCGCACCAACTACGCCGGCCGGCCGGTGAGCCTGCTGGCCGGCCCCGCGTTCGTGGCCGGCGCGGCGCTGCGCGCCCCGTTGCCGTGGCGTGGGCGCGCCGCTCTCGCCATGGCGGTGGCCGGGGCCGGCGCGATCGGTGCCTACGACGATCTTTCCCAGCGGCGCGGCGTCGAGGCGAAAGGCCTGCGCGGGCACCTCGGCGCGTTGGCCCACGGCACATTCACCAGCGGGACCGCGAAGATCCTCGGGCTGTCCGCGGTGGGCCTGGCCGCGGCCGCCCTGGTGTCCCGGAGCCCGGCCGACGCGTTGCTCGGCGGAGCGGTGATCGCCGGCTACGCGAACCTGGCCAACCTGCTCGACCTGCGTCCCGGCCGGTGCCTGAAGTTCGGCCTGCTGCACGCTCCGCTGCTCGTCCTGCCCGGGATGGCGGGCGATGCGCTGGCCGCGCCGCTGGGCGCGGCCGCGGCACTGCTGCCCGACGACCTGGCAGCGCACACCATGCTCGGCGACACCGGCGCGAACGCGCTCGGCGCGGCCCTCGGGGTGGCCGCGCTACTGCGCTATGGACGCGCCGGGCGCGTGGCACACCTGGTCGGCCTGGTCGCGTTGAACGCGGCGAGCGAACGAGTCAGCTTCAGCGCGGTGATCGCCGAACACCCGTTACTGCGTCGAGTCGACGAGTTCGGCCGTCGCCCCGTTCCCACGCCCCCGGCAGCCACGCCCCCGCCATCCACCCCGAGCGTGCAGTCAGGCACGCGAAAACCGGTGTTTCCGGGTGCCTGACTGCACACTCGGCGCAGTAGAGGGGCCATCTCCGGCCCGGCCCGGCCTCGGGCTGGCCGGGGCGGCGCTGCTGATCGCCGCGGTGACGGTGCTGGCCCGTGCGGTGGGCTTCGGCCGCTGGATCGTGTTTGCCCACACCGTGCACGGCGGTTGCCTGGCCGACGTCTACAACACCGCGAATCTGTTGCCCAACGTGCTGTTCGAGGTGGTGGCGGGTGGCGCGCTGGCCGGCGTGGTGGTGCCCGTGCTGGCCGGCCCGATCGCTCGCGCGGACCGGGCCGCGGTGGAACGCACCGTCTCCGCGCTGCTCACCTGGTCGTTGACCCTGTTGTTGCCGGTCACGCTGCTCGCCGCCGTTGCCGCGCGGCCGTTGATGCGCTTCTTCCTCGGCGGGCACGGGCAGTGCACCGGCACCGCGGTGGAGGTCGGCACCCGGATGCTGCTGATCTTTCTGCCGCAGTTGTTCTGCTACGCGATCGCGGTGGTGTTGTCCGGCACTCTGCAGGCGCACCGTCGGTTCCTGGCCGCCGCGTTGGCGCCGCTGGTGTCCAGCATCGTGGTGATCGGCGCCTACGTGTTGTTCGCGCACCTGGCGCACGACCGGGTTGGGCTGGACGTGGTGCCCCACCGAGCGCGCACCGCGCTGGCCGTGGGCACCACTCTCGGCGTGCTCGCGCTTGCGCTCAGCGTGGTGGTCCCGGTGCTCGCCGCCGGCCTGCGGTTGCGACCCCAGTGGTCCTTCGAGGACGGGATGGCCCGCCGGGTACGCGTTCTGGCCCTGGCCGGGGTGGCCATGCTGCTCGCCCAACAACTCAACCTGTTGGTGATCACCTGGCTGGCCAACCATCACGGCAGGCCGGGCGCGGTCACCGCGTACACCTGGGCCTACGCCGTGTTCCTGTTGCCCTACGCGGTTCTCGCGGTGCCGATTGCCACCAGCGCGTTCCCGCACATCGCCACCGCGCTGGCCGACGAGCAGACGGAGTCGGCCGCCCGGTTGACCGCGAGCACCACCCGAGCGGTGCTCGCGGTGAGCTGCCTGGGTGCGGCGGTGACCGCAGCTGCGGCCGTGCCGGTGTCCCGGGTGTTCGCCGCCGGCGTTGCGACGAACGACGACCGGGTGCTCACCGGGGGCATCGTCGCGCTGGCGCCGGGCCTGCTCGGCTGGGGCCTGGTTGCCCACCTGTCCAGGGTGCTCTACGCCGCGCACCAGGGTCGGCGTGCGGCGGTGGCCGTGGTGACCGGCTGGACGGTGGCCGCCGCGGGCAACGTGGTGCTGATCGCCGCCACGCCCAATCGGGACGCGGTGGCCGCGCTCGGCGCGGGCACCTCGATCGGGCTGAGCCTGGCCGGCCTCCTGCTGCTGGCCGCGGTGCTGCGCTGCTGCGGGAGCGCGGCACTACACGGGTTGGCCCGCACCGCCGCCGCGGCAATCACCGCCGGCCTGCTCGCGGGCCTGGCCGGATACGCGTTGGGCCGGCAGTTCGACGCCACCGCAGCGGGCGGCGCGGTGCTCGCCGCCGTGGCGGTGAGCACCCTGGCCACCACGGTGTTCCTCGCCGGGATGGCGCTCGGGGACCGCGGCGTGCTGACCAACCTGGCCCGCGACCGGGCCGGGGTGAGAACGTGAGGGAGCCGCGGCCGCTGCTGGTGGTCGGTCCCAGCACCGGTGGCATCGGACGACACGTCAGATCGATCGTGGCGGGCTGTGTGGACGCGGGCCTGGCGGTTGCCGTGGTCGGCCCGGCCGATGGCGATGAGTTGTTCGGGTTCACCGCGTTGGGCGCGACCTTCACCCCGGTGCAGCTCTCCGACCGAATCGCCACCCGGGCCCAGTGGACGGCCGCCCGTACCGTGGCCGCGGCTCGCGACCGGCACCGGGCGAGCGTGCTGCACGCCCACGGGATGCAGGCGGGCGCGATCGCCGCGCTGGGCAACCGCACCTCCGGACCTCGTGCCCCGCTGGTGGTCAGCTGGCACAACGCCCCGCTGAGCACCGGCGCCCGGCGGGCCGCCTGGTTCGCCCGGGCGGTGCCCGTCGCCCGCAGTGCCGACCTGGTGCTGGGCGCGTCGGCCGATCTGGTGGCGTTGGCCCGGCGCAGCGGTGCGCGCGACGCGCGGCCGGGCCTGGTCGCCGCCCCGCCGTTCTCCGTCACCCTGCCGGACCGGACCGACGCGCGCGCCGCGATGGGTGTGCTGGACCGCCCGTTCGTGCTGACCGTCGGTCGGCTCGCGCCGCAGAAGGACTATCCGACGCTGCTCACCGCGGCGGCGTCGTGGCGGGAACGGCGCCCGGTCCCGCTGCTCGGCATCGTCGGCTCCGGGCCCTTGGAGTCCGCGCTGCGGCGACTTATCACCGCCGAGGATCTGCCGGTGGCATTGCTCGGCGGGCGCGAGGACATCGCCACGCCGCTGGCCGCCGCCGACGTGGCGGTGATCTCCAGCGTGTGGGAGGCCCGTTCGCTGTTCGCCCAGGAAGCGCTGCGGGCCGGCGTACCACTGGTGGCCACCGAGGTCGGCGGCATCCCGGAGACCGTCGGCGACGCCGCGCTGCTGGTGCCCCCCGGCAACCCCGGGGCGCTCGCCGCTGCGGTGAACCGGGTGCTTACCCAGCCTGAGCTCGGTGCCCGGCTCGCCGTGGCCGGCCGCGCCCGGGCCGCCACCTGGCCGGATGAGGCCGCCATTCAGGCCGAGCTGATCGCGCTGTACCGCGCGTTGTCCGTATAAGCTAGAACTCCGTGGACCACCCGACGGTTTCCCGTCGGCCTCACTGCCCACGGAGCACCCCTTGGCCGCGCCGCACATCACCAAGCATTTGTTCGTCACCGGCGGCGTCGCCTCGTCCCTGGGCAAGGGACTGACGGCCTCCAGCCTGGGCAATCTGCTCACCGCGCGCGGCCTGCGGGTCACCATGCAGAAGCTGGACCCGTACCTCAACGTGGACCCCGGCACCATGAACCCGTTCCAGCACGGCGAGGTGTTCGTCACCGACGACGGCGCCGAGACCGACCTGGATGTCGGGCACTACGAGCGGTTCCTGGACACCGAACTGCACGGCTCGGCCAATGTGACGACGGGTCAGATCTACTCGACGGTGATCGCCAAGGAACGCCGCGGGGAGTACCTCGGGGACACCGTCCAGGTGATCCCGCACATCACCAACGAGATCAAGGCGCGCATCCGGCGGATGGCCACCCCGTCGGCCGGCCAGGACGACATCGACCTGGTGATCACCGAGATCGGCGGCACGGTCGGTGACATCGAGTCACTGCCGTTCCTGGAGGCCGCCCGGCAGATCCGCCACGAGACCGGCCGGGACAACGTGTTCTTCCTGCACGTCTCGCTGGTGCCGTGGATCGGTCCGTCCGGTGAGTTGAAGACCAAGCCCACCCAGCACTCGGTGGCCGCCCTGCGCTCCATCGGTATCCAGCCCGACGCCATCGTGTGTCGCTCCGACCGGCCGATCCCGACCGGGGTCAAGCGCAAGATCTCGCTGATGTGCGACGTGGACACCGAAGCGGTGGCCGCCGCCGTGGACGCCCCGTCCATCTACGACATCCCCAAGGTGCTGCACGCCGAGGGCCTGGACGCCTACGTGGTGCGCCGGCTCGGCATGTCCTTCCGCGACGTGGACTGGACCGCGTGGGACGAGCTGCTGCGCCGGGTACACGCGCCGGCCCACGAGGTCACCGTCGCCCTGGTCGGCAAGTACGTCGACCTGCCGGACGCCTACCTGTCGGTGACCGAGGCGCTGCGCGCCGGCGGGTTCGCGCACGACGCCAAGGTGAACCTGCGCTGGGTGACCTCCGATGACTGCCAGTCCTATGAGGGCGCGCTGGCCGTGTTGGGCAACGTGGACGCGGTCTGCGTCCCCGGCGGGTTCGGGGTGCGCGGCATCGAGGGCAAGCTCGGCGCGGTGCGCTTCGCCCGGGAGCAGGGCATCCCGTTGCTCGGGTTGTGCCTGGGCCTGCAGTGCGTGGTCATCGAGTACGCCAGGACCGTGGCCGGCCTGGAGGGCGCCAACTCCGCCGAGTTCGACCCGGCGGCCGCGCACCCGGTGATCGCCACCATGGACGACCAGCGCGACGTGGTGGCCGGCGAACGCGATCTGGGCGGCACCATGCGGCTGGGCCTGTACCCGGCAAAGCTGGCCGAGGGGTCGATCGTGCGCGAGCTGTACGGGGAGCCGTACATCTCCGAGCGACACCGGCACCGCTACGAGGTCAACAACGACTACCGCGCCCAGTTGGAGCGTGCCGGGCTGGTGTTCTCCGGTACCTCGCCGGACGGGCGGTTGGTCGAGTTCGTCGAACTGCCCCGCTCGGAGCATCCGTTCCTGGTGGCCACTCAGGCACACCCGGAGTTCCGGTCCCGCCCCACCCGCGCGCACCCGCTGTTCGCCGGGTTGATCGCGGCCGGGCTGGAGCGTCGTCAGGCCCGCAGCGCCACCGCTCCCGCGGAGCTGGCCCGGCTCGTTCAGTGAGCGAGCCCGACAAACACAGGGTGAGTGACGGGGAACTACTTGCGGACGAACCCGCCGCGTTGCCCGTACGTCGCTCGGTGACCGCCTTCCGCGGCGGCGTGGTGGAAGGTGGCGCGCCGTTCACCAAAGACGCGTGTTACTGCAAGGGCATCGTCCTTAATTACGCCTTCATCCGCAGCGCGATTCAGCACAATCGCGCCGACTTGATCCCGTATCTCTTCGTCGGCAAAGTCGCCAATATCTCCAAACTCCTCTCAGGCAACGATCCGATCAATATCCAATATACTCCCATTGACCCCGGTTCCTGTCTCCCCCAACTGCTCGCCGGTCTCACCAACCCCCTCGCCGGCGTCCTCCAGGATATCGCCTTCAACCCTGCTAACGGAAATATTTACACGTATTTTCGCGCTCCAGGCGCCACCGCCACCCCCGGCCTCCTGGCCTGGTTCAACCCCGCCAACAACCCCACCTTCACCTGCATGATGCCCGCCCAGGCCAACATCCCCACCAACGACCTTTCGGGATTGTATTTCGGCGCCGACAGTGCCCTCTTCATCCTGACCACCGACGGGCGAAGCATCAAGCAGGAGCTCACGGCGCATGGCGCGGATTTCAACGGATCCACGTCGTACGATCGTACGAACTACTTCGAAACAGTGAAAGCCTCGGACGACAATCGCCTAACGAGTCCGAGATCAATCGCGGCATGAACCGCGCTCGCAGCCGAAGAAAAGCAAAACGCGCTCTTCGACAAGAAGCTGGCACAGGAAGAAGTGTGGATTCGTAAAGGCATCCAGGCGCGGCGCACGCGCGATGGCGGCGGTCGACGAGCATCTCGTCCGTGTACCCGGACATGTACACCACGCGCAGCGACGGTCGCTTCTCAACCAGCCGCTTGAATAGTGCCGGGCCGGTTCCATCGGGCAACGCGATATCAGTCACGAGAAGGTCGATCCCACCTACCTCCTGAGCAAAGAGTGCCTCGGCCTCGGTGGCAGTAGACGCAGCCAGGACGCTGTAACCCGCGCGCTCAAGGATCGTGCGGGTGAGAGTCCTGATCGCTTGCTACCAACAGTAGCCATCTTGACACCATCCATTGTGGTGGTATGGGCGAATGATGTATTTATCATGAAGGATGGAGCTGTACTCCGCCCCCGAGCTCAGCGCCTACTTCGACTTCGTCTTCGTGCGCGGGCACCGGTGGCAGCGCGTGACACACGGCTATGGCATCATCGTCGCCTCACGCGCGCAAGATCCCGGGCTCGCCGCCGCGCTGGGGAGCCTCCCGGGCTGGCGGGTCGTATACCGGGACCGCGCCGGCCTCGTCCTTCAACGTCAGGCCGGCGCATGAGCGCCCGGGCCAAGCGGCTGCTGTGGTGTGGGTCCGCGGTGGTGGTGGTCGCGACGACCGGCTGGGCCATGTACCGCGAGATCACCACCTTCGGCCGGCCAGAAGACATCCAGACCGGCCTCGACTTCGCCAATAACACGTGGCGAGCGGTACGTGCTCTCCTTTCCGGGGCCGACATCTACGGGCCTGCACATGCCGTCATTGCCG